>WSSedB1CaDRAFT_10000024_pt1 | contig 82576 bp, 78 predicted proteins | sample WetSurSB1Cattail_FD_9460 | JGI IMG/M metagenome (IMG submission 9460)
ATTAATATACCGTTAATTTATACAGCTTATAAACACTGGAACAAAGCGCATTTTGTTACTAATAAGAAACTAATAATTACACTTTTTAAACTATTATTAATAAATTAAAGAGGGGTGTCGATATGAAATTATTAATAAAAGGTAATAATGTATCACGCAATTTAAGACCTGCATGCGGAATAATCAATGCGATAATAATATGCACAATATTTTGGGTAGTAGTTGGAATATTATATTTGATGATGAAATAAAAAAAAGGCCCCTATTATGGTTTTATACCAATATAGGGGCCTTAATTATTTTCTAATCAGAACTACTGCAAATGCAATCCATCCGATATCGCGCTCAATTTTAAGTTTAGTTTGTTTCGCTTTTTCCTCTTTCGCGTACTGTTGAAACGATTTGTTTGCACTGTCTAATGATGTCTGCGCTGTTTGTAGCTCGCTCGTAGCTTTCGCTGACTGACTCTGTAATATTGTTAGCTGTGTTTTGAGCGTTTGAATTTGATTCTGTGAGCTCGTCAACTGTTCCTTGAGCGTCTTGCAATCCTGTTGAGATTGATTCAACGCTGTCAGCTGCTGATTGTTCAGCGTCTCGAGCGTTTCCAAGTTGTTCTGTAACTGCGTTAGCTCCGTCTCCGTTATCTGATACGTTTCTGCTGCTGCACATATACCAGGCGCCGATACAAATAAGAAGCACACCAATAACAATGACAACAATCTTAACTTTTGATTTATCAATCGTAATCACCCCCTTAAATAAGATTAAAAAGTTTGCCGATAATAACAGCCATCAAGACAATTTCTACACCGTTTACAATAGCTGATCCGTATTTCTGTATAAAAGTTTTTTCTGCTGTAACAATTTCCGTTTCAGTTTCTTTTAATTTTGCTTCTGCTTCTGCGATCAGTTTGTCTTTCTTTTCTTCGAGTGCTTCAATCTCATCTGTAAATAATGCTTCGCCAGACTCTTTTAAATCGTTTATAGCCGTTTCAATCTTTTGTAGGTCTGTTTGTACCGCCGTAGTAGTTTCAGTGGCTTGTACAGCCTCCTGCGAAGTTTCAGTAGTGTTAGTGGTTTGTTCGTCCATGTTAATCTCTCCTTTTAGTTATATAGAATATTGCCATCAAAGTTTTTACCACCGATTTCAAGACTATCAGTAAACTGCCACATATAGCCTTTAAAATCATCCTCATAGTTGTATTCGGCATTCCATACAGGGCAATTTAATGATTGCCAATCAATAGTATTTTCAAACCATGAGTAACTAGCGTATACGCCGCAATCAAGGCCAATATTATCAATAAAAGCTTTGCATATTTCTGTTATATTATCAGGCATACCGTGATTAGCTTTGTAACTGTCTGCGTCTTCCATATCAAAAAACACAGGAAGTTCTAATGCTACGCCTGCATTGTCGATAATCTCTCTGCAACTTTTGGCTTCTTGAATAGCATCATCTACGGTTAGTGCATAACTATAATGATAGGCCCCAACCTTTAATCCGGCTGCATGAGCACCGTTTACATTGTCTAGAAACATTTCATCTTGCGTATGTAGGCCGTATGAACTACGGACCATTACGAACTCTATTCCTGCATCTGCTACTGCTTGCCAGTCTACTGTGCCGTTGTTCTCGCTTACGTCGATACCTTTCATTTCTTTATTACCTCACTTTGTATAAAATTTATAGGCTTTCCTTGAATTGAATTAAACTGGCTATCAGTACCGTATTTAGTCCACGCAGCTTTAGCCAGAGCCGCTACACCGCCAAGTCCCGTTACAACTACACCAACGCCTGTCCAGCAAGAACTAAGCTCAAATTTTGTGCCGTACAGCGCATTAGACCAGTATCCTATAAGCCAGGACACAAGCACCATACACAAAAACGTTAGCATTAAAATAATCATGAATATAATAAGCGCAAGCCAATTAGCCTGCGCCCAATTACAAAACCGAATAAATTTGTTTTTCATTATTTCCCCCTTGTAATATTTGTCTTTAATAATTCCCACTGTTCATGATTTACACGGATACCGCTATCCATCATTGATTTTAACAAGCTATGTGAAACATTTTCATACTTAATATAAATTGGCCTTTGTCTTGATATAGCACCATAATGATAAGAAACGCAGGATATAAAAATAATAATCAAGGTAGCGTAAATTATCCCTAGATAAGTTTTCATATTACCTCCGAACCGCTGCATACACGGATATTCCTGTTGTTACAATCCATGCAAATAGCCATAAAAAAAGTGCCTTGCCTCCAAGCCACTGATTAATCGTCTTTTCTATTTCTGATATTCTTTTTTCATGATTAAGTTTATCTCTTTCTTCGGCTTTGGCGGCTAGAACAGCTATATTTACTTCCATTTTAGACATTTTATCGAGTATTCTTGAGTTTTGTTCTACAAGCGTTCGTGTTAAATCTTCACCCACGCCTCGCCCTCCTTAACAGTCTGTAGAGTTTTTAAATTCATCAAGCGTTTTTAAATATATATAACTTTGTTTAATAAAATTAGTTGCACCATCGGATACAGACGGTTCAAAATTATAAATCTTTCCAGTTCCCAATGATTGAATTCCATTTGCGTATGATTCTTGTGATAAGTAAGGTATTAATTCAAAATAAATTCTTGTTTTTTCGCCGTGAAACTTTTTAATCCGATAATATACCGTAGGTGCTACGATACCATTGCTTAATGTTTCATTTTGCTTTAATAAAGCCATGTTAATTTCTCCTCCTTATGATTGTGTTCCTACTACTGATCCGTCTGTATCGGTAGTAGGAGCACCTGATTTTATTCTCAGCCTGCCACTTGTATCTACCCATAAATAATAGATTCCTAATTGTAGTGGCGGAATTGAATAATCACTAGAAATAGTAACAATTCCGTTTCTTACCTTAAATGGATATCCGTATGTTCCTTGCACCGTATTGTATCCAAACTCAAAAACGCCATCTCTTTGTTCCATTAATACATGTTCAGCAGTATTGTTGAGATTGGAAAATTTTTGGTTAGTAACACCAAAGGGAGGGGCATAATATTTATCGTTATAAGTCTGTGCAAGAATTCTCGGTGCGATCTCCGTCATATATCCATTATCAACTACTGTCACATATGCAGGGTTATTGGTTTCCATAACCGCATCTATTTTAGTACCGTAATTGTCGGAACTTATATATATTCCAGCTGATACAGCCGTCCCAGTTATAGAGCAACCACCGTGAACGGAACTTCCGGACTGATTAAAGCTTACTGAATATGTACCGGATTGGTTAAAGCATCGACCGCCAAACAAAGCTACTTTAAACGATATGCCATCAACTAATACACCAATTGTACCTTGTTCTGCACAACAACCAAATAAATCACAACCCCACGTGTCGGTTATTTGGATAGTTGTTGGGTTTTGCGTTGTTCCATCACTTTTAAGTCCATTAAATTGACCGCCAAATATTTTTACATCTAGGCCTTGAAAAATATGTAAAGTACCAGCGTTGCAATATTCTGCCCAACAGGAAATTAAGCTAGATTGACCTAACGTTTTTTTATTTCCCGAAGCCCAAGATTGTCCTCCTTGGAAATTAAAACCCCATCCTTTACAATGATCTCCAAAGCAATTTTCTAATACTTCAAGGTATCCTTCTCCCTCAAAATGCCATCCGTCACTGCCAGTACCATAGACACGGATATCACGAAATACATTGTTTCGATGCGGGGTAGCATAACAAGCAATACCATGCTGCTCGTTTCCGCTTCCAATAATCTTGAATCCTTGCAAAGTAGCACCATCTAATTCTTGATGTGATTCATTTATTGATATTATGTCACTTGTTGAAGAAGATATAGTCGAAACTATTTCGCATACAGATCCGCTGTTTAATCCGCCATATCCAGAACCTATTATTGTAATTCTTCTTGCTTCAATTAATAATTTAGAAGAAATAATATATCTTCCAGGTGATATAAATAATGGAAAACTGTTTAAAATACAATAAGCTATGGCTAATTCAAAAGATTCTGTATCATCTGTAGTACCATCTCCTTTGGCTCCAAACGCTTTAATATCTACCCATGGTCCTTTAGAAATAACATTCAAAACTTTAGCAACTCCGGTATAATCTAAAAATCCTCCTATTGTTGAAGCACTGTTAGCTGCGTTAGTTTCAGACGTTTTAGCATTATCTTCTGCTGTTTCTGCCGCTGTTTGTGCTGCTATAGCGGCGTCTTTAGCAGCAGTAGCAGCAGGTAATACAGAAGCGGGGTCCATAGTTAATTCTAATGCTGTTCCTGCTGCGTTCCATCTAAAGCTATTTAATGATGATGGAGCGGGTAATGTATTGGAAACTAATGTTGTATCAACAGATATATCTTGTTTCAGTGTCCTTGAATATTCTTCTTCAATCTGTTGTGTTGCCATGGCTATTTTATCAAGAGACTTTTCTACTACTTTTGGCTTTAATGCCGTGTTATTTGGATATACGGTTTCTTGTAAAAGGTCTACTTCGCGTGAAACGGTTAACTTATAATCGCTTGTAATAGCCGCTCCTGATGCAGGATATGTTATTGTACCCTCATCTGCCGGGAAAACATCATCTGTTACTGTTACTGTGTAATTGCTAGTTATTTCTGTAGTTATTCCTGTGCTTATTACAGTAAGGTAAATATGTAAATCATCTTCTTCAAGCACACGAAATTCAAATGGGAAAGATTTGTTAGAGCCATTTCCTACGTAAATATGCTTGTTTAACTCTGAAGATACTGCCAATAAACTCACTTCCTTTGCTTATTTTGCAAAACAAAAAGAAGCAGATTGACTCTGCTTCTTCATGAGATATATAATTGTGGTAAAAAGCGGAGGGTAATATATGGAAAATTTGTTTTACTATATAGGTAGTTTTTTAGGAATAGTTTTTGCTGTTTTAATAACGGCAACTATTTCAGATATACTGTTTTTTGTTGTTTTTGAAACAATAATAATTGGTTTATTTATTTGGTGCTTTATAGAATTAAAAATGATTATTGTAGTATCACTAACGTGCTTTTTTATTTTTAGTGTCGGGCCAGTAATGGTTTGTTTAACAAGAAAATTTACCGAAAAAGATTTTAACCATTTATACACATATGGAATTAAATTTAAAGAAACGATAGAAGAAGAAAAAGTATCAATAAACGAACGATACAAGCTTGCACATTTAGAATCAAAATCTGTAATTGTAAATTTTTTTCAAAAAAATTGTTGAAAAAAAAGAGAGAAAGTTTAATTTTTTCTCTCTTTTTTTGGTCTTCTCTTGAAAATATCTTGCAAATCAGGATCCATACTATTATTCAAATAATCATATGCATTAAAGAACCACGCATTAAGCTGATCAGGGTATCCAGTTCCATATGATGCCGCTTTACTTAAAGATTCTATTATGTCTTGCTCATTTACTTTGTTTTTGCCTTTTCCTTTGTTATTGATATAAGAACCGACCTTTGACCCAGCAGTAACAATGTTTTCAAGTTCTGAAAGGGCTATTGGTTGTCGATAACCATAAGAATGTAGTCCAAGCACACCGTCTATAACAACAGGAGCTACATCTCGCAGTATGGGGACCATTTGAAGCGGATAACTAGCCATTAACCCAGCATAATATGATACTGGGTCTTCTTTATCTTCGGGGCCTTTTCCGGCTAATAAATCGGATAGTATTGTAAATACAACCATTCTGCTGGCAACAAAACCAATAAATCTAGGCTTATTAACTATACTTTCGCCTGCGATATTGACTTCTTTAACCCAACGATTAAATTCAGTATTCATAAAGCTATAAAACGATGACATAACTTTATCAATAACCTTTGAGCTTCTAACAATAGGAGCAACATCATATTTTCTACCTGAACCATTAACCGACTTAATTAATGAATCAGCATAATAAGCAGCATCTTTCTGGTCCCCTGTTTCAGCAAGTTTCTTTTCGTATGCTTGTTTCCACATAGGGACTGCTGTCAAATCATCAGATCCAGATAATAAACCAACGCTAAATTCAGAAAGTGATCTGTTTTTAATAAATAATCCATTATTAAATAAATTAGTTTGCAAATCGTTAAGGCTATAGTCAGGAGTTTTTCTTCTGTCGCGCATGTAGGGAGAAATATTATATATTTCATCTCTTACTTTTTTTGCTGCTGACCAATTAAATGCACTTTTAGGCACATAATCAAATAAACCGTGTCTTATTAACCCCATTGTGGTATCAAAATAGCCAAACCCTTCAACGGCTTTAGGATATAAAACAATATTAGCCAAGTTTTGAGTTATGACACCAACACGTAACGAAATTGCTGCTTTTGTCCCGGCTTTTCTAAAATAATCTACTACAGATTCTAGCCCTTTAAATCCTGCATCACGATAAGTTTCCCCACTTGCTACAGTATTAACATATTCTTGAAATGATCTTAATCCTTCGGGACCAGTTTTGCTTTTTACCATATTCTGAAAGTCTTGATTATTTAGTGTTCTTCTAAAATCAGAAACTAAATCGCGAAAATATAAATCGTGTATAACGTCTACCATATGCTTATTGATCAATGAAACATCTAGAGATAATGCATATTGTAAGCTTGTACGCTCTTTGGTATATCCTTGTGCTGTAGTTGCTTTCCAAGCTGGATTCTGGTCTTTATATAATGGAGAATTAGCATCTTCTCTAGCTGCCGCAATCAAAGTAGACTTAGTATCACGTGCTAGCGGATAGTAACCGCCATCCATGTGAACTACTTCACCGTTTGGCAAACTAACATCGAAAGGAGTATTTTCTACCTTTTTGGGTTCAAATCCGGTCATTTCAGCGTGAAATTTAGCAAGATCAGGCCATACAGAATTAACTAAATTCCATATATTCTGGACTGTTTTCCAATCTCGGCTATCTAAGTTTTTTGACAATAAATTTCTTACTGCCTGCTCATCCCACGTTTTAGATGGATCAACGCCAACAGGCATTGTCCCAAACAATTTATCGCTATTACCTTTATTTCCAAGGTTTAAAGCCATTGCCATAAGTCTATTCTTTGTCCAAGAATCGCCAATTTCATCATAAAATATTTTATCGTTATTCATTCTTGAACGTTCTTTTTTAGAATACACATTCCAAACTTTTTCAAGTTCTGTTTTAAATACGTTTAGCCTATTGCTTTCAAGATTAGCTCTTTCGTGAACCGGCCTAATCCAGAAATCTTCCAAACTTCCAAATGTTTTCCATCCTTGTAGCCGACTAATAACAGTTGAAAATGTTTGTAATTGATAATAAAAATTAGAAAGAGTTTGTTTTGTTTTTTCAAATCTTCCGGGTTCCATTTTAGGAATATACTTTGTTTCTTTTTTGGCCATTTCTGACATTTGAGTTTGAATTAATTTATCTAATGATTCTCCCTTATTTACGGCAATGGATATTTTTTCTTGATTAGCAACTTTTTGAATGTTTTTTAAAGCATCCGTAACGTCTTTTAGTTGCGACAGTGTTAAATCTTTATATCCCTTACGAATTGTTTCGTCATATATCCATGCGGGGATATTAACAGAGCCTAACATTTCGTCCATTCTATCAGACCACTGTCTAATGTTTTCTGTTTTGGTAGCTGGCCGATAATCTTTTCTACCCATGCCGAAACGATCAAGAAGCGCGCCAACCTGTGTAAAGTTTTCATTTGTTTTAAATAGGTCAATACGCTTTTTAGACGTATCTTTTAAATACTTTTCTTGCTTGTTAAAATCTTTATTTATTTTCATGGACTCAAGAGCCATGGCGTGATTAACCATTTCAGTATTTTTCCATCTTGCTGCTTCTTCATATTTACCAGCGCGATATTCTTTTTCTGATTTTTTAGCACTGTCCCTAGCTTGTTTCATATATTTGCTATAATTAATAGCATCTTTTACAGGCTTATCTCCTAAAACCGACTTAGCATATTTTATGGCAGTTGTTACATTGACAGCGGACTGTCTAGCTAATCTTTGACTAACATCTTCTGCTTTTAACCATTCCTTTGCTGATTTCCATTCTTCTGTTTGTGCTCTTTTATTTTCTTTTGCAGACTGCTTTTCTTCTGTTATTCGTTGTTTATCGGCTTCTTTATAACTGTTTTTAAGAGCATTAATTTCATCTTTGTGTTGCTTTTTAGTTTCTGATAACTGTTCTTTTAACTTATTAATTTGTTCTTGACCTTTTGCTTTTTCCAACTTAACCATAAAATCTTTTTCAGCATCGGCCCAACGTTTATTTACTTCGGCTTCTGTTTGTGCTCTTTTTGCAGTAATATGTTCGCCACGACTTAATCCGCTTAATGCATTTGCTTCTATAGCCGCCTTTTTTACGTTTGCTTCGCTTATCTTTGTTTCAGAATCAATAACCGATCTATCACCTAATTCTTGTTTTTTAAATTGTTCTGCTGCATAACTAAGTCTAGTTTTTACTTCATCATCTTTTAAACGATTATTTATAATTTTTTTTACGAGTTCGTTGCCACTAGAAAAGCCATGTTGTTCTGCTACCGTATCAACATATAATTTTTGCTTATCATCCAAAGAACCGGAAATATATTTTTTTGCAACGTCTTTAACGTTTTTAAGCTTAGAACCAAACATTTGTAAATCAAAAGACAGTTTGTCAGACGCTTGATACAGTGGTTCACTATTAATTTGCGAATCAACTATTTTTTTTACTGACTCCATATGATCATCAAGACTTTTTATAAAAACAGGATTGTTTTCAGCTTTATCATAATTTTTAATAACGTCATCAACATGTGATTTGCTTTCTTCTTCTACTTGTTTATAATCTTTGTTTTCATCAAGACCAATATCTTTTGCCATGGTTGATTGTTCTTCTGATACTTTATTTTCAACTAAAGGTTGCTCTTGCATTACTGATTCTGGACTTTCTTTGTACATTTCGTCTATTTCTTTTTTACTTGGCTGATCTCCAATTTTAACGGTTTCTAATAATGATTCACGATGTTCTTTCGACAATGTTTCAAAATTACCTAACTTAACGTCTACATCTCCGCCAGTTGCAATAGCTTCTTTTATTTCTTGTGGATCAACATTAAGTCTTTCAATAATTTCTTGTGCTTCTTTTGGGTTTTCTTCTGCTACATTTTGAATATAATCAAATAGTTCTTGTCCCGGAATAGATACATTTTCGAGAGGGGTTCCTTCAACTTCTGTATTTATTTTTTCTGCCATTACTTCCGGGGCCCGTTGATAAGTTTTTGATTGATCAACAACATCACCAATTTGCTTTAATCCAATATAAGCATGACCAGGCAAAGTCATTGCCAAGGCCAATGGAGCCATGTTAACTCCGCCTTCTGCTATTTGTTGTAAATCTTGTGTTCCCCAGTTTAATGCTTTTCCTTCTGATACTTTATTGCCAGCAATTTCAGAAGCAGTAAAACCAGATCCTATTGCACTTTGTTCTAAAACATTTATTCCTAAATTAGCAAGATTTGATTTAACTCTTTCGGGTAAATTTATTAGTTTACCAATTTGTAAAGTGCTAAGAGCAGCAGTTCCTAACCCGGAAACAGCCGCACCTTTAGCAGCATCAGTAGGATTAGTTCCTTTTTGCAATTGGTCAAGATATAAGTTACCAGTAGTGCTAGTAGTAAAATCTTTAGCAAATCCAAGTCTAAATCCTTGGCTAAGACCTGCAAGAGCACCAGGGGCCGCGCCAACACCGGCAGCTAAAGAACCAATACCAGCGCCCGTAACAGCGCCATATGCTCCATATTTAACGCCTTCTTGTATACTCGGCACCATTCCAGCAATACCAGCCAGTACGCCCGGTACACTCCATGTACTTTTAGGCATTTTTTTTTGCAATGTTTCTATTTGAGCGTTTAAATTATCAAGTTTATTTCTATCTTCTGGACTTAAAGAATCAATGCCATTAAGAGATAACAATAATTTGTTTCCTAAACTAGCCCTTTCTTGCGACAAAGTATTAAGTTGATACGCATTGCCCATAACAGATAACATTGATTCTTGATTGCCAAGATTGTCAAGATCATCGTGCGATATAGCCATATTTGAACTATCAGATAAATATTTTGATGTTTTAGGATAATCAACAACAAATTGATCCCAGTCTCCTGGTGATTGAGCAATAATTTTAGCTTTATATTGTGCGGCGGCTTGTAGATCACTTTCTGCTCCAAGAAATGTTTTTGGATCAGTATTAAGTATTCTCCCAGCCTCTTCCGTAAGAGCATTATTATCTGCCGAACCTCCACTGTAAGCGTCATACGTATTATACAGAGACTGAGCAAGTGCCTTTTGCTCATCGGGAGTACCAGTTACTCCGTGCATTCCAGGCAAATTAGTTAAAAAATTTCCTATTTTATCAAAAGTAGAAAGGTGAGGAATATTACTGATTTCATCAGGAGTATATATTGATCCTACGTCATCTACGTACTTTACACTTCCGTCTGGTTGTGGTATTGCTCTTACTGCCATATATATCCCCTCTTAACTATCTTTTACTTGCCATTCATGGGTGTCGTTGTTGTATTCTACTTGATTGCCGTTTGCATCATAAGTGGTTGTTCCGTCGGTCGTCCATCCTTCGGGAATATTACCTTTAAATGTGTTGACCGATTTTAACCCACCCCACTTACTTCCTATGATTACCTTTTGTGATAAATCCGTTGCGTTTTCTATTACATCTTCAACCGTTAGTTTTTTACCACTTGCAACACTCTCAACAGATAATTGATTCATTTTTTCATATATTCTAGCTTTATCTGGCCCGCTTATTCCTTTATCCTGCATAATACCGTTAAACGCTTGCAAGTTTTCAGGACTTGCCCATCCTGTGTCTCTCTTTAAAGAGTTAGCCAACGTTGCTAATCTAGTATATGGTAATGATCCACCGTATTGCGTATCAAGTTGTCCCTTCGATGTTATTTCTCCGGTATATATTTTACCTACAGCCTCTTCAAACAAGGCCGCAGTACGTTCGTTTTCTTCAACCTTTAACAATCCTGACCATTGTTTTCCTTTTGCTACAGCATTAATGAGGTCCGGTCCTTGTAATCCTAATTGTTGAGCATAGCTTTCTATTTGCGATACACTAGTAGGATTGGTTTGAGATAACCAATTGTCAAATTGATACATAGCGTTATCTACTGATTGCTTATGTTCTGCATTAGATTCCGCTACCGATTGCCTAATTAATTGTTGCGCTATTTTTAAGCCGACTAAATCAGGGGCAGAAACTGATTCGGTTGTTGCAGGAGTACCGCCAATACCTTCGCCAATTTTTGATATTCCGTTATTCATGCCAGCTACATAATTATCAATGTTTTCTTGTCTGCTTTTATTTGGATCGCCATAATAGCCTTGATCATATAATGCTGCCGCATATTCTTCGGGAGTTTGTGCTTCTTTTAATCCGCTATATAAATTTAAAAAGTTTTTAGTATAATCTTTAGCAAATTCTTCATTTGAACTATAAGTTTTATAATAATTATTACCATCTGGCTGTTTATTTTCTTCTCCGTTCGGTGCTGATTGTGTAAGTCCCGCATAATTTAAGTTTTCTTTAGCCAGCCTACTTGTTCCACCTTGAGACTCATGGTAAATTTGTCCATAAATAAAATTAACATTAATACCAGTTTGTTGAGAAATAATTTGAGCCATGTTATATATTTCATCAGTTCCGGGAGTTCCAGGAGTTGTTATGGATCTTGTTTTGCTGCGATAATAATTTTCGGCAGCATTTAACATAGCCCCCATGTTTAAAGTATTATCAGGATTTCTAAAATCAGGATTGTTTTTTAATGTTTGAACATAACTATCTGCATCACTTTGAGTTAATGCAGGATTTATTTTTGCCATTAAATTAGCCTTAACGCTTTCGGGCAATTTATTTCCATACCAATCAATCATTTTTTTTGCGTCTTCTGGCCGATTACTAGCTATAAATTCGTCTGTTGCGTTAGTTATAACGCCATAAATAAACTTTTTATGATTTTCATCTAATGTTTCTTTTGGTATTCCGTTAATTGTTCCCATCTGGTCAGACAAACTAATACCAGACAGTAATGATGCATCAGCTTGTTTTTGATTATTAAGTAACATACTTGATACAAAAGTTTCTCCTGCTGCATCAAGTTGTGATTGATTAGCAGCTAAATGTGCCGCCGTTAATTGTTTTTTTTCATGATCAAGTACAGAATTATACATTGTTGGATATAACTGATTATACCAATTGGTAAAATTTTGCTTTTGAACGTCATTAGATAAAGAATCTAATGTATTTTTTAATACGCCATTAGCTTGTAAAGAAAAGTCTTGCGATATTGGTGGTTGTGCTACGCTTTTAGCAGTTGCAGCAGTTCCCAAAGCGTTTATTCCTTGTTTGCTAAGCATTTCTGTTTGCGCTGTTAATAATGATTTTTGAGCACTACTTTGAGCATTTGCTACTGCTATTTGATTTAATTTTGCTTGATCTTGCACAGCCATAACATTAGCTGTTTCACCTATATCTGATAAAGCTTTCCCAATATTTCCGCCAAATGTTGCATCAGAAGCAACGGGTTGTACCCTGAAATTAGGTAACGCTTGTTGCTGTACTGATTGTTGATAAGGTATTGTAGGCATTAAATCACCACCTTAAAAATAGCGTTTGTATTTTTTAGTGCTTGGATTTGTTAATGTATAATTGTTGTTTCCTATAAAATAATTGCCATTTGCATCTGTAGGAGCAAGAGCAGTTCCGTAATTAACTGGCGATTGTTTTTTAGTGTTTGCAGCTTGATTATTATAGCTAGAATATTGTTTGGCCAAACTAGTTACTCCAGTTAGTAATGTTGAAGTAGCTGCATTATTACCAGCTGCAATAGCATTAGACGCTTGTGATCTGTAATTAGCGGCTTGATTGTTTAAGCCCCACATTTGTAAAGCCGTATTATATCTCGACGTTTGTACATCTTGTTCACTTTGATAAGCGGTATCAGCTAAAATAGACAAAGGAGACCCTGATCCTATATCTAGACCACTCGCAGACAACGAAGCTTTTTGAGCACCAGTTACTTGTCTAGCCCTTTGTCTTATCTGTGCTTGCTCTGCTGCTCCTTGCTGTCCTACAGATATAGCCTGTGCTTGCGCTATTGATGCGTTTTGATTTGCAACATTTGCTTGATATGCAGCATTTTGCTTGGCTGCTTGCATTTGCTGATATGTACCTAAAGCTGTTGCACCCATTGAAAAATCTTGCATTGTTTGAGAATCGCCACCACACATTTTTACTCCTCCTTCCCGTGAAACTTATAAAATAGTTCTCCTTTTTTACCACATGGAACAGGCGGATCAATTTCCCATCCAATAAATTTAGCCCATTTCAAAGAAAAGGTATTTTCAGAATAAATCATACCTTCAACATTTTTATATTTTTTAATTATTCCCCTGACAACTTCTCTACTCTTTTTAAAGAAACTTAAAGGTAATTCAGTAACTTTTTTAGAGAAAAACAGCCAAACAATATTTGGCTGCATAACTCCAAATAAGCATATAATTTTATTGTCTATAATAACGGTACTTTTTTCTTTACTTGCCTCCCATAACACAGCCATATATAAATCGGGGTTAATATCTGTAGTGACTTTTATCTCAGCTATATTGTTTAGGTGCATATCAAACAATGAATAATCATTAAACAAAGATTCTCTAATCTCAACCACCCGTTTCCACCTCCGCCATAATAGAAAGAATGGTCATAGGGAGTGGATCTGATTGACGAACATATACTCTAGCGTCTGTATTCCAATCAGAATAAGGAGATATTTTTTGATCTCCTGTAACTAAATCACCTGGCTTACCCCACGTAGCCGACAAAGTTTGTTCTAATAATTCTAGATTATCATCACCGTTAATCCCGACAGAACCACCATAAGAGTTTTCTGTTCTAATAGTAATACCAGCAATACGCTTTGTGCGTCCTTGTAACGTCCCATCTTTCATAGGGAAGTCAATGTTAAGGGTTTCTAAATTGCACTCGTATCCAAGCCCCACGTGAATTCTAGAAGCATAATCGGTTAGGGTTATAGTACCACTAGTAACAATCTTCGGAGTGTCAACACTACCATCTGCTAAAATAGTTACTGTTTTACCTTCTAAATGGCTTAATCCGGTAACTGTAATGATTGCCTTTCTAACATAGCCACCCGATTTATAAGTCGTATATCCGGTTCCATCAATATTAGTGTCGTCATCCATGTTAACCAATTCAAATGTATCCGTTGTTTTATTAGCTACTTTATAACGATAGCCATTAAGTTCAGTCATTCCAACCACATCAGAAATATCAACATAGTTTCCATTGCTTAAACCATGGCTTGGAGCCGTTATTACAACAGGATTAGTCTTTGTTATCCCGGTAATACTAATAGGATTATCATAGGTTAAACCACAATCAACAAAAAACTGATCCCTAGGATCAGTTGATACCATTCTTGGCATAATCTTTTCAATAAATCTTTTGGTTGTATTATTAATTACTCTTTTAACGACAAAATAAACTTCTGTATATCCGTCGCCAGGAATAGCCGCTACACTTTCAAATTCTCCGTCTGTTGTGTGTCTAGCCCATGCCCATATATCTTGTTCTTTGTTGTAAGTAAAACTCAGTAGGACACCATCTTCACGGACAGCCCATATTATACCGTCCGGTTCTTGCTGAAACGCCCAATCAACAATACTGTGATTGCGGAACATATGGCGTGCTAATAATGTCATATCGTCGCCTTTATAAACATCATCAGTAAGACTATAGCCAATATCGCGAATAGTGCTGCCTATTTCTTGGCAATATAAAACTCTGTTACCAATTATCAAAGGTTCTAAGGTAGATGATCCTATATATCCTTGTTGCGTAGCTCTAATGGTGTTTGATGTTAAACCAGAAGATTCACTTCCAGTACCTATTTTCCATTCTCCACCAGCGGTAAACGCTAACATGTTGTCAACAGACACCATGGAACGTATAGAGTTAACACCTTGACTAACAAGTGGAGCGGTTATAGCGTCATCATCTTCAACTACAGGATGAACCAAAAAATTTGGATAATCACCGATATCCGACATCCATAGTGTCAATGGATCTTTTGTTGTACCTGCAAACGCTAATCTATTTTGATAAAATTTAACGCAAGTTGGATAGCCGTTTTTTGTAGACCAAGCACCTTCTGACCAATCTTTTGTAGCTATAGAAAATGCTAATCCGTTATTATTTGTTGCTGAATCTGTTAATACTTCCGCTGTCGCAACGGTTCCACTAGTTACAGATGTTATTTTAACGATTCCATCATAAGCAAAAGAAAAAGCAGTTAATCCTAAATTACAAGTACCATCAAGATAACCAGCAGAATCAGAAAAATTAATACGTAATAACGAAAATTCTGTTGTTTCTCCGGTATCGTTTATATTTGCATCGCTATTAGCTGAATAAGTCCTAATTGTTGACCAAGTTGATCCATTATCTGTTGATTGTTGTACATTAATAGTCCCTGACCATGTCCCATGGGTTAATATAGACCAATCGCCTTTGCATTTAATATAATCTGTTGTCGTAACAGCGGTAAGGTGTACATTTAGAATTTGATCCACAACATCATGACTAATTTTAAATAATGAACCAATTTGATTAGCTGTAAAAATACTCGATGATGCAGTTAATGTTATTGTTCCAGTTGTTGCACTAGGAGTTATTGTTGTATTTGTAACGTTTTGATTTCTAAAAGGACCGTTTATATAATCAAAGTCTGATAATGTCCAATCATAATGACTCGAACGAGTAAGAGTTTTAGGTTTATAACTTGAATTGCAAATATAAAGTGTATCAGCAGACTGAGCGGTTTTAAGATTAAATAAATCTGCTTCTGCATACGTTGTAGTTGTTTCAACAATGTTACTTTGCAACCAGTAAGTTGACCAACTAGCTCCGGTTCCGGGTTCAGTTGTTGACCCGGAAGTATGAGCTAATATACATCTATATATAAGACCACCGTTTTTAACAGCATTATCAACGCTATAGACAGTTGAAGTAACCCAAGCGTTAGTATTATCAACAGTGCGAATAATTTGTCCGCCATCTTTTATATAGCGAGAATAGTTTTCTCCAGCTTCGATTATATAAGCTTGATCTACGCTAAATTGAAAAGGTAAAAGCTTCACCTTTTTAGATGAATCTTTTACCTCTGTTATCATATATGTACCTGTTCTATTTGAAGCCCCACCAAACGGATGAGGATAAAAGTTTTCCATTGTTTTAGCGGCTACTGAATAGTATTTTAAATCTGTTCTTCCCCATATGTCAGGAGAAACTTCTCCGCTAGCAAAAGAAGCTTGATTCGTATACATTTTTTGTGAAGTTGCTGCCATTTTAACGCCTTCCTGTTATATATGACGTAGGCCATTCGAAAGCTATATTATTTTCTACTGCCCCTTCGTGTTCGGCAGTTGCAATTGTCATTTGGTATTTTTGCAACATTTCAGCAGCTTTTTGAGCATTTCCGCTTTTTGCATTGCAAACCTCTGCTGCTAGAATGTAACTTAAAGCCTTAACAAAAGAAGCATCATAAATATCAGGTGAAGTTACTTTATAAGTAAATTCAACATAAGCATTTGGAATATCACAAGCAATAAATTTTTCATTGCCATTTGTAATTATTTTAAACTCGGATTTTTCGTTCATCCGCGCATTGTTTTCATAATAAACACGTAAAACATTTACGCAATAAGCTGGATATTGATATACATAGTCATATCCTGGTGTCGTATCATCAGTTAAAGCTAATTCTTGTATTTTACGTGCAAAGTTCCAAGGAAAATCTCTTAATGTTGTTTCTAAACAATTGTTATAATTTAAATCTAATAATCTTGCTGTTTCTGTTCCATCATCTAAAGACGTTATTTTTCCACCGCCAAAACGCGACAAAGCTAAATTACATATCTCTGTTTTCGAGGACATATTCGCACCTCCTAAATAAATAAGGGAGCGAGTAATCGCCCCCAATTTTTATGACATTGTTACATTTGAAATACCAGACTGATACCATTTACCACCATAAGCTACTATGCGTACAGATGCCCCTACCTTTGCGGCAAAAGTGGCTGTCGTATGAGCGGAAGAATCACCATTTACAAACGTTGCGCCCGTAAAAGTAACTACATGAGCATAAGCCGAAGAACTAATAATCGTGATGATTATACCGTTCTGGCTTGTAGTTGGGGCCGCTATTGTCATTGCAGCAGCAGAAGTCTTTGAAATATTAACTATTCCGTAATTAACTGTAATTGCTCCATCAGCGGTATAACTTTTAACCGGAGCCGTAATATTTTGAAGATATTTTGCGATATCTCTTGTTGATACGGTTGTTTTTATTGACATATTTACCTCCTTCCAAATAAAAAGAGGGACATAAGCCCCTCTTAAATTAGATAATTGTCATATTAGTTTGTTGCGTATCATCAACCCACGCATTAAACTTGCCAGTTGCAAGTGTATCTGTAGCAATCGTATACAAAACGCGTACATAACGTTCTACTTCTGCCGGAAGAGTAAGCTCAAGGACCTTATATCCAGCAACAAGAGTAGCAACAGCCGTTGCAGAAACGCTAAATAAAGTTGTCGGGCTACCAAAGTTAACGTCACTATCGCACTGAACAGCAAAAGCTACTGTTGCACCGCTCGTAGTAGTCGTACAAGCGGTATTAATAGTAACAAATACTTTTCTGTTATAGCCAGCGTTTGCGCGCCCAAAGTCAACAATATTTGTAGACGGATGAGCGGCAATTGATGTTTCTGCCTGTGCATTAGACATGATTAATTCATTATCAAGAATTGCCATTAATTATCCCTCCTTAGGATACAACTGTTTCGTTGTTTACGATTTTGTCAGACAAATATACAGGCCATCCATTAAGCATTAATTCTGGTGGTTGTCCCATTTGCTGATTCCAGTCAAGCATTACATTAAATTTGTCTTTATTCATTCTTTCAAGAATGGTATAAACAAGCTCATTACAATACCAAGCAAAACGGTATCCGGATTTATATTGCAAACGATTTTTAAGTGTAAAAATATCTGCAAAAATGTCAGGAGAAGTATCTGTACTAGTTCCGTATGAAGCAAGGGCAACAGTGTCGATATTTGCAATACGTCCGCCCATTCGGTAATTCTCAACAGTTAAACCAACTTGCCAGTTGATGTTTACACAATAAGCATAGAGCGGATTCCCGTTCCCATCAGTAACACGCTGATTAGGATTAACAATACGATCAATACCAGCCTGACTCCCCATAGGATAGAACATGTTAAATCCGCCCGCACCCCAACCAACAAGATACAACGAAGAAAGATTTGTTGAACCGCCCGCATTAATAACCTGATAACCTTTATTTGTTTTAACTGTGCTTAATCCGCTATAACGAGTAGCAAGTCCATCAATAGACAAAATAGAAGTCTTTTGATTGCCATAATATACGTCAGTTTCAAAGTCTTCTGTCATAGCAGCAACAGCAGCATTTTCTTGACCAGACATGTATTGTTCTTGATTAGGATATTTTTCAAGCAAGCGAAGATCAACTTCGACATTTCCCTCATACATACAAGCCAAATCGACAACCGGAATATCTGTCTTTTTACTTTTAGCAACACCTTGATTATAAGTACGTTTAGAAGCAGTACCCTTTGTTGCTTGAATAACAGTTTGATTACCATTGTTCATGCTACCTTCAATAACCGTTGCTGATTTTACAAAAGGGCAAGATAATTCCAAAATAGGAATAATTTTTGCCGCCGATCCGTCAGGATTCATTGCATTTTTTAAATCTGTCCATGATACATTAGTAGAATTTAAAGTTGACATTTATTCATCTCCCCATTTTTTTATTCTGTGGCAATCCGGGGTAATAATCAGGACCGTTTGCAGGAGTTGACTGCCCATCGATCCAACCCGATTCAGAAATTTTTGTTCCAATATTTTTAAAAGCTGCTATCATTTCAGGATGATTGCCAATCCCTGTTTCAGAAAGGAAGTTTATAAATTCAGGCGTGGAAAAACGCGCCAATGCTTTATTGGCTTCTTCGATTCCTTTATCACCAAATTTTGATTTGCTTTCTTCAACCCATTTGTTAACCATTTCTTCATGTTGTGCTTGCTGCTGAGGTGCAATTTTATTTACATAAAAATCTACTGCCGACTGTGCAGCTTCTTGAGTCATGTTATTTTCTTTGGCCCAAGACTTAAAATCATCAATTGGTGCGCTAAAACCTTCGGGGACTGTAAAATCTCCGTATTGTTCAGGAGCACCAGACGGTTTTTCTTCTGTATTTGGCTTATTTGCCTCTACGCTTTCAGTTTTTGTCTCTGATTTACTTTTTGCTTCTTCGCTAGTGCTTGTATTGGTACTAACGTTTTCTTGCACTGTGGCTGATTCTACAGAGTCGTTTTTTTCTGCCACGGCGGTGTTATCCTGAGTAGCAGATGTTGTTTGTTCGTCCATTGATTTGCCCTCCTTTTAGGCATAAAAATAGCAGCCGTTAGGCCGCTTATTTACCTTTAACTTTATTTAACTTTGGATTAGCTTTCTTGGCTGACTTACTAGCATTTCTACTAGCGTTTGCTAAAATTGCACCAGCTTGCTTTTTTGTGTATCCTTCTTTCATAATTTTGCTTTGAACCTTAGCAAAACCAGGATGCTTTGTATTCATTTTACTTTTCCTCCTTATTTATGCACATAAAAAATAACGGCCTGTTAAGCCGTTGCAGATTTAGGACCACGCTCCTTTCTTATTTACCGCAGCCTTTTTTCTTGCTTTGCATAAATAACACCCCCCTTTAAATTTCTGACCATTTAACACTAATTCGATAAGGTATTTTTGCAGTACCGTAATTGGTTAGCACAGCCATAAAATAAGCACCAGGAGGAATAACATCTAACAAATCTTCATCTAAATCTGGTTCTTGCATTTGGGATTCGATAACTTCATAGTACTGATCAACAGCCGCAGACGTATAAGTTATTGCTCCTAAAGTGTTTTGATACCATACTTTCAATACCGGATTATCAGCATAGTTAGGATTTAAATTTCTTGATACCAAAGAAGGTAACGAACAAGTCATGGTTATAGTTCCAGATGCAGTAGCAACCTTTGACATTGTAATAGTCGAACCTGCTACAGCTACATAGGTTCTATCTGGTATTCCTTCGCCTTGAATCGTCATTCCAGCAACTAAATATGTAGTCGGTGAAACACCTGTTACAGATGCACTACCAGATGTAATTGTACCTGTAATAGTAATGTCATGATAATTTTCAGGGTTATAAGTAGTTCCGCCAAGTGCAAATGTTCCGTCTTTAATTATCCTTACCAACAATGTCCCTTGTGAAAAAACAATAGGCCGTAGCCAAACGCTTTTTGTAGCACTCGTATTTTTAACCCAATAATAATACGAAGCCCCGGCAGCAATTCCCGTAGTGTCAGCAAAAGATACTCTATAAGCATTACCATCAACTACAGCGCGCCTAAAAGAATCCATTGTTACCGCCGAACTAACACCGTCTTTAATTTTAAAAAACGAATTATAAAGATTTTTACTTGCTTCACTCAATTTACTTTTCCCCCTTTCTATATTGATTTACTATCTCGCTAGCAATACATTTCTGTAAAATAATATATTCAATTTCTGCTTGATGTCTTAATTTAATCCCTTCTATATCAAGACTATCGCAAGCAAAAACTAAATCAGCCCCAATTACTCTTTTACCCAAGGCAACAAAATCTTGACTATTTCCTTTTACAAATACATTGTTGAATCCAGTTCGTGAAAAAATCCAACTAAAAAAACGTCTGCCTTCTTCTGTAGACATGACGCTTCTTAAATCTTCGAGAAATTTTTCATCAAGTTTCTGTATTGTTAATTCTTTTAGTTTTTGTTCGGTAAGTACTTCACCTATTTGTTTCATTGCGTAAGACCTCCAACAGGACCACCAAGTAACTGAGTTAATGCGTTATCACCAGATGTATCAGCCTGTGAAAGTGTCTTAGCTCCCTGTGCTGCCGACATACCCATTTGTGCAGCATTCATTTGCGCTTGTTGTTGTGCTCTTGCTTGTCTTAACTCTGCAACTTTTTGTTTTGATACTTGCATTGTAGCTGGAGCGCCGTTTAAGGTCATTAAGTTTCTAGCAACATCGTCAAGATCAACGTTATCAAGAACTTCCGGTAATTGTGCAGTGTTAGCAATAGAAATAATATTGGTAACAGAATCTATAATAGGAGTAATTTGATATTGTTGTTGTGCTTGAGACAATACAGAAACATATTTAACTTGAATATTCATGCCGCCATATTGCAACAACACAGGAGGAGGTGGTGGAAAAATATTTTTCCTTACACAAATACTGTCAACTCGGTTAAATAGTTGTTGAAAATATCCAGTTTGCAAGCGATCAAGTAAAGGTCCCATTTGAGACATTTTTTCAGCTGTAAGTTCGATTACTTCTCGGGCCGTTCTTGTTCCTTTTCCTTGATTTATCTCACTAATAAGCTGAAAAACTTCTGTCTTAAAATGTTTCTTTACGCAATCCTCAACAGCTTGACTCATAGTTAACGAAGCTTCTAGATTCATATTCACATTAAACAAAGGCTTAATTGAACCATCTGAACCACCCATTGCATTATAATAGTTAATTGCGGCAGGTAACATGTTTATACCGCCATTCTTCATAATGTCGCTAGGGGCCTGTACAGGTGGTTTAGTCATTAATTCAACGGCGGTATCCATATTACGCCACATTAACTGAGTTTGCTTGGCATCACCTAAAGACCATATTCCAGGGCCATATCCGTAAATATTATTGCCTTTAGTCTGCCAACGTTCAATCATAACAGGGAACTCATTAAATCCACTTTTTCTTAGATATTCTCCCTCTTTTTGTCCTTCCATCCAATAATAATCAGTAAACTTCATTGATAAAGTATCAATTTTACTAGGATCATGATTTTTATTTGGACAAATAAGATGCTTAACATCGTGAATATTGTGGAAGTTTTTGTTTTCATAATCTCGTTCAACCGCAGCAGGAACATTATCCGTTCCAAATTGTTCAATAATTTGATAAGTTGTCATTTGTATGTTTCTAGCAAATGAATTAGGCATGCCTTTTTTATCTAAACCAATCGCAAATTCTCCGCAAGTGAACGTTCTACAGTTAATAACTGTGTCGTCGTCATCTTCTATCAGCATAGCAGCGGTATTAAATACGCCTAATTCTAAATAGAATTGATGATTAGAGGGATAAAAATTAGACCTAGCAAATACATCAAGGACAATCTTTCTTCGCGCTGCAAGCCATTCCAGTACGTCTGGGTCCTGCATTAAGTCGTTATTATCAAGCGAATATTCAACCCACGGCCTAGTAGGAGAAGTAATTCCCCACTGCATACCAGCTGCCAAGATGTTAGCATATTCAATATTCATTGTCCGTAACATTTCATCATCAGGGCGAGTGCCTTTGTTATATTCTTCTCCTTCAAAATAGCCTAGATATGGGTATACAAAGTCTCTGACATCTTTAAACAACGGTTTCCACTTTTCAAACTCGTCAAATAGCTCTTTGTGTTGCCTATTTATGTTACTTAACTCTGATATTTCAGCCATACATTAGCCTCCTAACAGGCTTTTCTTCGTTGTTGGTGTAGATAAATCACCCTGCGAAGACGTTGCGATTGTTGACGCTTGTCCTTTTAATAGTGCAGCTTTCTTTTTAGCATCGTTTGCAGCATTTAGCGCATCGTCTCCTGTTCCTGCAACCGTTGTCGGTGCCGCAGAAACAGTTGTGCTAGACGGTGTTGACTGTGAACTAAGTAATGATTTACCTGTAACAATACTTGACAACCAACTTCCCACCGTTGCCCCTACTCCACACATTGTTAATTCCTCCTTCTTCGTATCGGGTTATATGAAGCGTTTGCGAATTGTCTGTTACCGTTGTTTCTGCCTATCGGATTGTATCCAGCAATAGCAAACTGCTGAATAGTTGGTGTACCAAACCTAGTTTCTTTAGCAGCAACAGGAACAGCAAAAGAAAGAGCCAGCGCATCACCTTTGTTCGGTGAAGGCAGGCCCCTTGTTTTCATATCTTTTTTTGATTCAAGTTGTATTTTACCGTCAGTTCTCGAAATAACTTCTGGTCCAATTAAATCAGCATATAATTGCTTATCGTTTGGTATTGATCCACCTGATTTTAACCAGTCTCTAGTTTCCTTCCACATATAAGCCCTCATGTTTAGACATCCGGGGTCCGGAGATTTACCATTAAACCAAATAGCAAACCAGTTTCTTCCCATGGTCCGGCCAGCACTTATAATTCCCGTTCCATACCCTGCGTCAAGTATTACCGCATCTGCTTCATATTCGTTTTCAAAATTAGCAATGATATTAGCTATTTCAATATCATTGTCGTTTTTAGGCAAAGAAAGCAATATTTTAAAATGCAACCCCTGCCTAAACCCTATTTCTAAATAATCGTCACCCATCCAAGCTGGGTCGCAAGTAATAATTTTAGGAGCAAAATTAAACATTTCTTCCCTTAATTGTACATTCATAGCTTTTTCAACGTCTTCGGTTGAAATAAGTTGATTAAGAGAAGCAGATGGAAATCTGCCAAGCACATGGACTTTAATCCAATCGTTATCAATTCCACGCTCATCAACCCATTGATTAAGTTGTTCTTTATTAGTCATTTTTACTTTTCGACTATCAATCTGTTTTGTTATCCATGAATTTTTATATTTATTAAAACTATCGTAAAATCTACCGTTATTTCTTGTTGGATTTCCAAAACAAAACCAAAATATTTCTGTATTTTTATCAGTTAAAGCACCTTCGATAGCTTCAAAAATTAAATCTGATATTGCGCTTGCTTCATCAAAGGTAATAATTAATCTTTTCCCTGTATTATGTAATCCGGCAATAGCTTCAGGATTATTTTCACTCCATGGTATAGCATCAATTCTCCATGTTTTTTCATGATCTTTATCTGAGCTATATATTGCTGTTGCTGACAAGATGAACATTTCTTTTATCAATAACAATCTATACCATTTTGCAATTTCAGGCCATGTTTTTGTTCTTAACTGATTTTCTGTATTAGCTGTAATTGTTCCCCTTGTATCTTCAAACGTTGATAAAGCCCATAAGTTTAACCAAGCAACCAAACAACTTTTCCCTATACCATTCCCAGAAGCAACAGCAACCTTTAAAGCTATTGATATAGCATTTTCTACTTTCATTCCGTTTAGTAAATGATCTCTTATGGTATTCATAACATCTATTTGCCATTCGTCAGGGCCATCATGATCAGCAAGTTCTCCTTCTCCCCAAGGAAAACAATACATTACCCACTTATATGGGTCCATGGCAAAATTCATTTTAACCATGTCATTTAGATAAGCCTCTAATATGGTTTTTTCTTTTGCCATTTAATCACTCCTTAAAAATAAAAAAAGCCCATTATCGCTCAATTAAGAGTAAATAATGGGCTTCATGAGCCTCTAACTATGTCAAATCGTGATCCATTTTACATTTACCATAAAAGACCAAACACTTATAATAATATTTACATTGACTCGGCGCAATTTTAAATTTTCCATTACATTCCATAAGAGTTAATTTACCATCAATAACTCTAAGTACAGTAACTTTCTTACACTTCTTATCCATAATTCGTATTTCGTTATCACTGTACTCAGCAAGTTTATGACCACATGAACAACGAAGATCGGTCATTTAATATTCACTTCCAATCTGTGCAAAGCTAAGCAGCGCAGGTAAGCTGTAAGAAGCAAGTTTATAGCAGGTATTTCTGTTGTATGGGTAATAATCTATTGTCCATATAGATTTTAATGTAACGGCCATTCTCTTACTTTGATCATTTTTCCATTGATATTCGCAGGGACATTCTTCGTCATATATCCATTCTTCAACAGTGCACATTCCACTTTCTTCTGAAAAATCGTTTATATGCTCTATTCTCATTCCAAAATCATGTCGCGGAAGTGTTAGTCTAGGCATCTATCTTCACCCCGCAAATTATCATTAATCTTTTGATTACAAAAATAACATTTATCCCTTAGTTTGTTTCCGCATTTTAAACAATAATTATGCCACACATAACACTCATTACCACATTTATTACACCTAATTTTTTCGGTTGGTAACATCATACTTTGCTCTTTGTAATCGGGCATTGCACACCTCTCCTTTTATATTATGGTAAACAATAGGTGCAAGATTATGCACCTATTTATAATGCATTCAAACCCTTATACCATATGACTTTAAGGCGCTTTTTTATCGACTCTTGCCCTCTGTAGTAATACTAGACATTTATAAGTCGCTCCACTTTATTCCACCCATTACCTTGATACGGTAATTTTTAAACATTGTCTTTAAAACATTTTGTATCCTTGTTCCTTTACAGAATAACCAAGGATTAACAAAGTATTGCAGCCCTTTGCTGTTTCTGCCTTTATACAAAATATCTTTTTTAACAAGCATATTAATTGTTTCGCTAACCTTTGCCCTACTCATTTTAGACAACTTAACAAGATCATCAAATCCAATACAGTTCCCATTGTCATATTTAATACAACAATCTTCATATCCAATATAAGTTGCTATGGTAAACAAAAAAGCCTTCTCATAAACTGAGAGGCTTTCTAACTGTTTTCTTACTTCTCTTATATTGCCTTTATAAAAATGTTCTATCTTCCAAACCTGTGTATCGCTTAAATACTCTACACTGGATTTTCTTACTATTCTATCACCAGGATTAAATTCATTAACTATTTCTCCTGTTGTTTCATCAATTATATGCAATATCATACCTCCGAAAGTACGCCACACGTACTTTTAAAGGGGTTAAAAGTACGCCACGTGAACTTTAGAAAAGTGACTTCAAACCCTTATACAATAAGGCTTTATGACCATTATTTTGGCAAGTTGTCCCTCTTACTCTATAAAGCCCATTATACACATCTCTTTTTTTGTAATTATTATATATTTTTTTGTGAAACTATTATAATATATAACTTACAATTGATGGAAAAAGATTATAATATTATATATATTTTGCGAGGGTATGTATGCCATGCCAACGCGCCAGAATTCTAGGGGTACGCCCCACCGCCCGGCCTGTTCATCAACGACTATCTGGAACGTAAAACAGCATCACACTTCGCACGCACATCATACGCGCATCACATACGATTAGCACAACTTATCACAACAACTAATATCAATGTCAACTAGTGATAACAATTATTTACCACTAGTTGAGAATCCAGTGTTTCCGCACCTTCGCAGGCTTAACAGTATAAAACTACTGCTCTAATTGAGAAATGTCCACTGTATTTACTACTTTTGCCCTATTTCTGGCAGCTTGAATTGCTTGTGATACATTAACATTGACAGTAGATTCAATCTCCTGCTTATCTCTGTAGCCATAGTTATTCTTAGCAAGAAAGATATGCATTGCAGGATTACGAGCGTTCAATCCATCGGCTATGAGCCAATCAAGGCAACGTTGTTTAGCTTTTTTGACAGCAGCGGAAAACTCTTCTGACCTATTCGCATACTCATTCAATGTTTCATGATTGCAGCCCATATACACAGCTAAATGTTCAATTGTAGGCTTATGATCAGTATTATCACAATCTATAAAGAAATCATCTACCATCTTATCAAACGCAGCAGGGTCAGGATACTTTAACGGTCTTCCACCTTTATTACCAACAGCATACTTATTACCTTTAGGAGCAGCCATATTATTCACCTCTCGTTAATCTCGACGTTTCCATCATTAGTATTAAATATGTCAACAGTCAATCCGTGCTTAGCAGCGAATAAACTTGCATGTGCAATGTCGGGAAATACATGTAAATCACATTCTTTGTCAAGAACACAAAAAAGCGTATCGTTCATATTATTCACCTCTGTAATTTGTTAACTCATTGTTCGTCAACATTTTAATATAAACATCTTTAATACATATATCTAAATACATTTTCCGTAAATAATCGTTTAATTGTTCTAATGCTTCCATGTAAATCACCTTATTTATTAATTGTCTTCCACAGACCATAACTTTCCTTTGCAATTATCGCGTAAATACTTTTCAGCATCTATAATATCTTCAAACTCTCCAACTACAACGCAGTTATCATTTACGTCTAATATATTGCCATTATATACTTTCCACATGATTATCACCTCGCCGGTTATCTTTTTATTGCAGGTACAAACTATAAGGCCCTATCATAAAAGTCTCTTACAAGCTAAATATGAAAGCCATAATTAGCATTTATCCTTATTAACATACTTATTTTTACGTATAAACTTGTCATATGATATATAGCATGCACAACAACCGTTTTCATCAATTAGTATCCTATTAGCTGTGCAGCATTCTTTACCTTTGTTCACACAGTCATCTAAAGTACAAACGACAGTCATTGTATCACCTCCTATATTTAAGCATAAAAAAATAAACTCTCTCGACTGTCCGAAAGAGTTTATTTAGTAATATATTGCCTGATATTACTGATACTTTCCTAATATTAGTTTTTTTATCAAGCAATACAAAAAGTGTTACGAGTACATCTTTATTGTATAGTTTATTTGTCAAATTGTCAAGTTTATCTTGTACTGCTAAATCCTAATTGAGCGTTAATTGTAGCTAATGATTTCTTCTTCGTCTTCTCGCTTTTATGCTTGCTTGATCTACTTCCACCGCCTGGCTTTCCTTCTCCTGCTGGAATACATTCTTTACTGTAGTGAGTTGGTGACATATCATTCATAAATGCCGTTATATCATCGTTTGTACTATTTGTTGCCTTTAGTTCAGGCCAAACCTCTATGCCGCACTCAGGACATTTATAATAATCTTGCTTATTATTGTATGTCATAGGTACTCTGCAATCTTGACAATACCACGGTTTCCTAATCAATATTTATTGCCCCCTTATATTTCTCGTAAATCTACAACAGTTTTCAATTGCTCACCTTCTTGTTACATTTGCAGCAACACGCTTCTTTATCGCAGCAGACGTTAACCATTTTACTAGTATAATCATCAATTCTTTTATTTAATTCAAATATAATCTCTTTTTGTGACGAAACAATACTCATTAGGTTTTTTATTTTTTCTTCATTTGTCATAAACGGACTAATCATTTGCTCACCTTCTTCTCAATCTTATCTCTCAATATCTTAGCAACTTTACATTTGCCATTTGCAAAATTATAGTTTATACACATGCCACAATTTTTAGCTTTATCTTTCTTATCTTTGCTTACAAATCGCGCACACATTGATTATCACTCCTCTGCTAAAATTAGTGAGTTGATCGAATAATAAGTTCCTGTTCCGCTTTTGTTCCAATGTACATATGCTGATTTTTTACTTATTCTTAATACTTTTCCTTTGCCATAATCGTGTATAGCATGTATTACTTTACATCCGACATTTATCATGGCTTGTAATAACCTCGCTCAGCATTCTTCCTATGCACTGCTTCTGTCAACTCATCTACAGTCACCTGATTATATCCTCTGCCCTTGAAATACGTCACACACGCCTGCATAACATCGCCATTCTCTAAATCAGCGGCCTCCAAATCACCATTTAGCGCGGCTTCTAAAGCCTCATCTGCCTCACCACGTATATATTTAATCTGGTCAACGGGATTATTGACTATAAACTTCCAACATGGTTCCATTGTGATATTCATGGCTTGTCCTCCAATCTTCTTACGTAACTTAATGTTTCCCCGTTCGACAATATCGCATTTTATACAAGCTATCATAAAACAAATTATCAACATAATTGATACATATATTTGCTGTTCAGCAGGAATTTTAGTTATTAAGAAAATCCCTATAATTGTCAGGACTATAAATATTCCTAAATATGGTTTGCTCATTTTCCATTCTCCAATCTGCCATACATGTTTACACTCACTCACCCTATTCAGCTCCTTTCATTTGCCAATTTTCATATTTCCCTTCATTGCAATCCGCATTTCCTTGATCCAAACAATTTATTTTCCATTCGCAATTATCGCAATTCTTCATAGCCTCAATCTGTTTGCGAAGCGCGTTGTCATTATCGTTTAATATGCTAATTGTCTTGCAAAGTTCGGCGTTTTCTTGTTCTAATTTTAACAATCCTTTATCTATCATATTCTCAACAGGACCTTTGCCATATTCGCTCATGCCTTACCACCCTTCAGTGCAATCTTCCAGCACTTCTCACAATCTAAATGCCTTGCTGGGCATGTACCTGCTTTCCGTAGCCCTAATTCAGTAGGGCAAAATTTCTGTCTTGCTATATAGCCAATCAGCTTTTTAACGGCTTTCTTGCTGTATTTAGGCATTGTTGGCACCTTCATCTGACTCTTCTATAAGTTTGATTGTCCCTTTTCCAGGCAAATGTATTTCCCATCCCATCTCAACTATTCTGTAAGGATTAGCTCTTATTCCATCAGCATGCCCCAAACGATAGCCACGATCAAAAGTAAAGGCTAATACGATTAAAACAATCAAAATACCAAGGACTATTATCAAGGCTATTTCCATTACTCGTCACCATCCTTCGATGCCCCTTGATAAAATTTGCAATCTTTTTGAGTTCTTCCATTACGCCTGCGCCAAGTCGTTTTATCCCGATCGCAAGTAATATCTATTACTCGTCCTAATCCAACAATGGCTTTACCTAAAAGCACGCAGGTTTGGCATTGCTCCCTAACCATAAAGGTGCCTTTTTTGTTAACAAATTTTATCTTCTGTGACTTATATGTTCCTCTGGTGGTCATACGAATTTCAGTCTCTATTACCGATTTATCTTTAATGTCCACAATTACCCCTCCTTTACTTAACTGCTTCGAATCGACTAGCTAACCATTCAAAATCCGCTGGCTTTGGTGATTTATCTGGCCTGTCGTTTTCTTCCGCCTTACACATTGCACACATATAACCATCGTCAACATGCCGTTTAACCTTCTCCAACTGTCCAATTTTCTCTGACAGTTTGCGGCAGTAAGCTAACAGGTCTTCACGCTCAGAATAAACGCTTAACAATGCTTCATTTATATCTGGTGAAAAGTTATCTGCCCCAAATTGGATTTCGAGTGTTTTCCATGAGCTTCTTGATTTATCGGTGATTTCTTTCAGCCGTTCGACTGTCATTTCCCATCAGCCACCTTTAGCAAGTTGCTAGCAATTTCATCAAACTCTTCTGGACTCATTTCCTCTACTTCAAGTAACCCATGAGCATAGTACAGTTTTTTTAAAGCTCCTTGCAATTCTGCAATATACGCTAGCAGGTCGGGAATGTCTTGCCGGGCTGCTGCAATAAATTTTGCTGTATTATTTAGTTTGCTTTTACTAAAATCAGAGCAGTCAAGATCGTCCATCTTGCAAATTTCGCCTTTGTGCGTTATGCTGCAAGACTTTTTCTTTACAGGGCCTTTATATATCGTTATGTCGTAATCTTTGTCAGATACCCAAGGTCCCTCTATGGCCTTATTGCACCGTTCCTCAATCTCGCGTAGCCGTTCGTCTGTCATTCCGCATCACGCCTTTCCTTTTCAAGGCAACTTTCGCACTTCCACTCTTTTAAATGTTGTGGAGACATCATGTCTAGATAATCATCATAACTGACATCTTCACCGTCTATAGTTCCTTCTGTTTGAGTACCACAAATAACACAAGTTCCAGTGATTTGGTAGTGTTCTATGCACAGAGGATATATTTTTTCATCAATTTCGATTTTTGCACTGTTTATGGCGTCTTCAAGAAATTTCTCATCGTCAGTTTTAAAATAAAATTCATCTTCTCCATCTGCTACTTCAGCATCAAGACTTATTATTGTATCAATTCCATCCATCTCGCGCATTGCGGTTAAAAACCTTTTGATTAAATCTTTTTCTTGCTTACTACTAACTATAATTTTCATTCTGCTTCCCCCTCCACTTCAACCAACTTCCACCAATCCGCTATTGCTTCAATTATTGTCATGATTGATCACTATTCCTGCCGAAAACACTCACATAAATAACTATCAAAATTCCACTGATAATCATAATCTGAGAAATGTAGTCGCAAATAAATTCATTAGGGCAACTCGGCTTTTGATTCCATCCGAAGTATGCCGTTTCAGCAAAGTTAAACAATAAACCAAGAATTAGCGATGCAGAACCGACGATATATTTTGTTTTCGAATCGGTTTTATTAGATAACTCATATGTTTTCATTGCCTTGCCTCCATCATATTTTCAACCTGACCAAACGCCCTTTTAAACTTGTCCCAATTTATATTCGCTTTACCATTTATCTGTGCTGATTTAACTTTGACTAGATACATCAGCTTGCTAAACATTTCTCTGCGCTCTGGCGTATCTGATTCGCCTACTGTGATTATATTTTGCTTACCTTTTGTCCAGCTATAATTTCGTTTGCTGTTTATCGAATTAGCGGACCGATTTAGCTTTTCAGCTACATATGATGCAGGCTTATCTTTGTTATCGCTGAGAAACTTTAGCTTATACTTTGTCCACTTGCGGCTCATGATTCGGCCTCCTTAAGCTTTAAAATGTAATTTAACTAATCCTTCTCGTAATCTCTTCATAAACACAGGATCATTTTCTAACTGTTTAATAAATTCATCATTCTGCCTTTTTGTTTTTCCACAATATGTCATATAACTTTTCATTACTCTTCGTGAAGGATTCAATCCATGAGCTATAGGGCAATCGCAGCATCCTTGGCAACGTATATCACAAGTATTTGTTTTTATGTCGTAACAATCAAACATCTTTTTCCTCCTTAAACAAATTAAGCTCATTTTTCATCTTCGCGATCCGTTCACACATTTCAATCTGTGCAGGAGTCTTTTGCGGCTCTTCAATATCTTCTGTGGTCCATACTCGCTCACAATTTGTCTTTTGAGTCATGCTGCATATTGTATAGCCTCCAAACGGTGACGATACTATTTGCCGCGGACTATTATATTTTGCTGATACGTAGCGTGCTATTTCTTTGTAGTGATCAAGTTCAGTCATAAAACTATACCGCCTCGATTTCAACTTCAATTCTTGGATTTTTCTTGTCCACGTAGAATTTATCACTAAACCCTCTAATATATTTCCAACCATCACCTTGCAACGTTTCACATGCCTGCAATGAGTCCAGAATGAATTTCTTTGCAAAGGCTATGTTGTCGTAGTCGCGCCGCTTATTTGGCTCATACCAGTTAAAATTTAACGTTACAGGTCCAATATGCTTAACTTTAATCTGCCGTTTTATTTCTAGCTGAATAATATTTTCAGCCCGCTCTTTCATTTTGGCTCCTGCGTAACGATTTGATCTGCAAGCTTTCGTATATTCGTTTAATCCTGGTAGTCTGCCGGGAATAATAATTATAAAACTAATCATCTCTGCGCCCCCTAAATCGTCTGCACCCTCGCTGATCAGGCTTAACTACTATTGCTACGTCCGGGTGCTCCTCTGTGTGATAGCATACCAGTATACTGCCTGGATACTTGTCTTTTACGCAACGTTGGCAGTTTTCGCATACTGGATTCAAGTCGTATCTGCCGCCGATCATGATTTATCCTCTGTATTATCACAATCAAACTTTTCAACGATTTCTAGTAACCTTTTAAATTCAGGGTTTCTCCAAGCACAATGAGCATAACTATGAGCGTTTTTCTTATAGTGGTAATAGTTGGCATCTAAATGCTGTTTCAATGCTTTCCGAGTTAAAAACATCCCATCGTGTTTTTCAATATTTCTATATCCTGTGTATGCAAACAAATTACCGATTTTGTTATGTTCACAGTAATCGTAAATATCTTCTAAATCATCAAGTTCAGAAAGTTCCTCAACTTGTTCTTCGGTCACAGTATAATTTTTGATTAGCCATTCAATCAACTCTTTTGAGTCAGTAAAATCTTCGCCGTCAGCATCGATTACAGCCATTCCATCAGCACATTCTCTGTCAATGCCCCACTCTCTGTCTTCCTGCTCGATGGAAAAATAAATAGGTTTCGCTGTGCAAGCGTTATCTTGCGTTTTAATTTCATGTGCTAATTCTTGCAAAAACTTTATATCATCCGGAGTTAAAATGTCGCTCATTTCTTCGCCTTCTTCGCATGTTTATTCGTGTATTTTGTATTTTTATGCTTACTTTTGCATGAGATATACACGCTTGTTTGCATAGGACAATATCCGAAATATTTATGCTCCATTTGTCAGCAACTCCGGTAATTCATAAATGTTGCCGACGACTTTGCAAGACACGTTATATTTTCCACCAAATCCACAATCACAAAACTCGCTCAACTTTCTGCTGTGACCAATTCCCATTTTGATATGAGCCGGATGTGCTACAACTTGTGCTCCGTCATAATTCCAATGTACTTTTGATCTATAAGGCGTTTTTGTTTCATTTTTATTCTGAATCTCCACAATATCGTCTTGGAATATTTCTTTGCCATCATCATCTTTTAAGCCTGTAAATTGTATTACATCAAATCTTTGCTCGTTGTTTTCAACATAATAAAATAACGCTTGTGGATAATAACCAACTAGCATTTTATTATTTTCTTTATCCCAAGCGCGAAACTTTAAATTTTTCATATTCAGCCTCCTATTTTCCCTTATACGCGTTTTAATACCTATTAGCTATAACTTATGCCTATACAACACGTTTCGTTTAACCTTGACACAATTACGGCTGTGTGGCGAGTATTTTATGACTTTGTATATTCCCGTTTCTTTTCGCATCTCATCATATCGTTTTGAATACGCCCGTTTTCTCTCATATACATAACAGGGTGATAACCACCACTAGGACAATTCCCGTCAGTGTATCCGCAGCCGTGACAACAATTGTTCGTCTGCATGTTTTCGTTTATTTCGTTATCATTTAATTTTACTTGTTCCATTGTTATTTCACTAAAAAATAACTTTGCATATTGATATAACTCGTTGTAATCGTATTCTTTTACTTTCGGAGGTTCTTTCCACTTTGGGTTACTAGCTAATTGTTGTAATTTTGGCTGTAACCTTTTATCTCGCTGAATTTCTCTAATCACTTCTTTTACATCTGCTATCGTCGGAAACTCTTTGCAGTAATCAAAACAAGATATAATTGCCGTTTCCATCAAATCGTCAGGCTCTTTTTCAAAAGTCTTCATCCATTGGATTCCCTTTAGTTTTAAATCTGCACCATAACTATTCCAGTTTGCGGAACACATCTTCATTAGTTTTGCGGACATTGCTCCTGTCATAATCGTTCATTATCCTTTCAAGATCATCAAGTTGTTGCTCTTGCTTATTCTTTTTAGGCTGTTGATCAAATAATTTTTGCTGCCCTTGTTCTTCTTGATACCGTTTCACAACCCAGTTCCTTATTGCTCTATTATCGTCTGCGTACTTTTTATTATTGGCTCCTTTGTAATTATCAAGAATCTCAATCATACGATCAGTTGCAGCTTGACCAAACTCTTTAATTAATCTTTCGTATTCAGCTTCGGTCATTTTTACAAACTCACTATAAGTGTTTTTAATTACTTTCTTTTCATTCTTTACATTCTTTACATTCTTGTTTGTGTTATTTTGTTGTTCTTTTGTTGTTATTTTGGTGTCATTTTTGCTGTCGCTCTTAAAAAGTTCAATCTGGTAAAGCTCCCAATTTATAACGGTTACAACGCTAAATTTGTTGTTACTTTTGATGTCCAAACTTTGATTGTTCTGCAACCATAGTAAATTTTTCCAGAATGTACTTGGATTCATTTTTAATTCTGATGATCCTTTGTATCTTCCGGTAACAAATTGCCCTGGTGTTAAAATAACTTTTTTCAATCCGATCATTTCTTCATGTTCTTTATGAGTCGCTTTTAATAGACACCAAACCCACGTCTGTAATAATTTAGGATTCTGCAATATAGCTTTTTCAAGTAAGCATCGCGCAAGTTTTATATACCCGTCCATCATTCATTAATCGCCTGCCTCCTTCACTTACAATCCTTTCATAAAAACTATCCAATGCGTTTTTGCTCTTTTATTACCAAACAACGGTTTACAAGGAAACAACAGTTTTATATCAGAAAGTTTGATTTGTTCTTCATTCCATTTGAAAATTAGAACACCGCAATCATCAAGTACACGCATACATTCACAAAATCCAACTTTTAAATCACTTTTCCAGTTCTCTTCAAGCTTTCCATACTTTTTGACCAACCACGATTTATTACCAGCATGAATTAAATGCGGAGGGTCAAATACAACTAATTTAAAAGCGTTATCAGGAAACGGAATATTTCTAAAGTCTGCTACAATATCAGGATTTACAACCAGCTTTCTACCATCACATAAAGTGTCTTCAAATTGTCGATTGTCCATAAATACAGTGCTTTTATTCTGCTTATCAAACCAAAACATGCGCGATCCGCAACAAGCATCAAGTATAGGCTTCATTCTTACACCTGCCCCCTTAACTTATAACCAACTTCATATGAGCCTTTGTAGCCGCTGGACGTTGCCATGTCCTTTGAAATCGTTCCCATTCTTTATTGTACTTTTTCTTTTCAAGTCCAGCAGGTTGATATAACTGTGCAAAAGGCATTGCTCCAGCTATAAATATTCTTCTAAGCCTGCTTTCGTTTTCTACCATATTGTCACCGATCAAAGCATAGCAACGAATCTTATTCTGATTAAATCCAGCTTTAGTTAACTTTTCACATGCTTTATTTACAACTTCAAGCTTGTTTTTCGTGTCACAAGCAAGCCAAAGTTCCTTGATCCGTAATCCACGCATTTGTTCAATATCCCAATCAGTTAATTTTGCAGCTTCAAGACCGCCTTTAAACTCAATTCGATGTTGCGTTTTAAGCATGTCATATATTTTTTGACGATGATTTTTAGAGCAAGCAAGGAAGTTATTATCTTGAATAATATTACCTTGAACAATTGGCAATTCTCTAAGTGGCCCTTCACGTTTAGGTACAAAACAGAATGAACAATTGTTTGGACAACCTCGGCTTGTAAATGTTATCCCTTTTCCTACATACATACCAGGTATGAAATCTCCGCCTGCATCACCGTAAGCAGGTCCGCCAATTAAAACAGGCTTATCAGTCTTAACTTCCCATTCACTTTTTAGATATTCACAACGCTTTATGTCCCAAGTGAATACACAACAGACACGAACCTCATCATGTTCCGGTATAAACAAGCCTGGAACATCAAAGAAACAATAATCATCGTTAGGCGTATATGAATTTCTGTTAGGGAAAATTCTAATTGTTTTCATACCTGCCCCATCTTATAGCTGCGTTCCTGGCTCACCGTATAGCCTACAAACGGCTTATACTTTGGCAACTTGTCCAATTCTGCCGCTAACTCTGGTGTAAGCTTGCTATGGCGAATCTCGTTATTTGGCTTTGGCTGCGACTGTTCGCGTGAGAGGTTAAGTATTGTCATTTCTGCGCCTCCAAGTGATCAAAGTATTCGTCTAAATCATCAATACCAGTTTCATCATCCGACCAGCTAATCCAATCGTTTTCTTCTTTGCTCCACTCTTCCAAAACAGTCGTATTGCAATAATCAGGTTTGATCCTATTTTCAAATTGAAATATATCGTAATATGCTAACGTATCAAAAATATTTTTAGCCTCGTTTAAATCTTTAACTTCGACAATAAACGGTTTACATGGTACTTGTGGAAAGTGACATATTCTTAGCTTTTTATCAGTCATTTGGACGCCTCCAATTATGCATATTTATTCATAATATTAGTGTGAGCGGGGCGCGTTAGACCCCTATGTTAGTTTTAGAAAGGCACTTCCTCTTCAGGGAATACGTCTTTTCCAAAGGACTTAGCATCAAATGAATTATCGCCGCTTGATTCGGTTTGCTGTTTCTTACTGTCAAGGAACTCAATATTTTCAGCATATATAACTGGCTTGCTATGTTTCTGTCCATCATTACCGTCCCATTTATCAATTTGTAAACGGCCTGTTACAAGTACCTTGCTCCCTTGGTGAAGTGCATTTCCCATAATCTCGGCAGTTTTGCCAAACGTAACGACATCTAGCCAATCAGTACGCTTGTATTCTCCGTACCCACTTTTAACAGCTATACTAAAACTAGTTACGGCTGTGCCAGTTTGCGTAAATTTGCAGTCCGGGTCTTTGCCGAGATTCCCAATTACATTTATTTGATTCATGCTTTTACCTCCGGTTCATTTTCTTTTACAAACTCTTTCACAAACGTCAGCAAATTTTGCCCTTCTTCTTCGGTCAATTCTCCTGAGTTGTTTTTTTGAAACTTTTCTTTTATCATTCCAGTCATTTCAGCACCGGATATTCCACGTTGTTTTGCTTCAATAACTAATTCATTAACCGTGTTTTTATGAATAACATTTATACCTGATTCAAGCCATTCTTTTAACATCTTTCCTGTCTCTTCGCTCGGAACATCAATCTTGCCATCAAATAACCCTGTGCGGTCCTTGCCTGCCTCTGCAACGTGTTTCTGATTGTCTAGGTCAAGAACTACCGTAAATTCATATTCGAGTCCGTCACGCTGAATAGGAGCCATTCCTTTTTTTACAGGTGCTACTTTACCATTAGCTCCCTTTTCAAGTTCATATGCCGTTTTAGAACGCATTGTAGTAATAATATGTAAATCGCTTTGTAAAATCGTATCAACTAATTTGTTATGCATCGGTGTAACATCACGCCAAGCGGCATATGAATTGTGACTAGTGGACCGCGCAGACCGCTTGTCTACTTCTTCAAGTAACCCGCCTTGTCCAGCCCAAGCATGAGTAAGGCTATCAATAATCAAAACTTCATATCCTGCCAATTCAGCTTCTTTAATTGCGGTAATATATTTATCAACTGTAAAAGGTGGCTTAATTTCTTCTACATCATAATCACAAATATCAGAGTAAAGTGATCCACTACCATTTTCTGTGTCAATTAATGCTATTTTATCGCCAATACCTTTAGCTATTTTCAATGCGCTATAAGTCTTACCTGATCCACTAGGACCACACAACGCCAATCGTAATTTAACTCTACGTCTTTCTGCTTTTTTAAATCCCATTATTTCTCACACTCCTCACAAAAGTATTCACAATCCGCTTTCTTATCGCACAATGCACAACAACGGTGATCCTCGTATACGCCGCATATATCAGCGCATGTCTGTGTATCAGTCTGGAACATATCGTTAGCGCAGGTCACCTGATACATAATGATGTACCTACCGTTAGCTTTGCTCCACGAACCTTTTTACCAGCTTTCAACGCTTCTTTAATCGCGTCTCTTTGAATCTCATAATGCTTTGGTATAATTGTTTGATATTTAGCCGGGATAAGTTTTTCGTCTTCTATTTCCAGTGCAGGAGGATTGTCCTTTACACTGATATTAAATACACCGCATTTAATCTTTTTAATATTAATTGCTTCAAGTTGTTCCTTTAGATACTTACGAAATGATTCACGACGATTCTCAATAGCCTTCTTTCGCGCCGTAAGCCGCTTAATTTCAGCTTTAACAGCTTCTTCATCACCTTTTAACGAAGCATCAAGTTTGACAATGTTTTCAGCCTTGACAGCGATGTCAGCTTCAACCGCTTGCAATGCGATTTGAATAGTTTCAAAATCAATTGAATCATCCTCGACTAGTTCAAGGATATTTCGAAAGTTTGTTGCCAGTTCGTATAACTTAGCCACTGTTACCCCTCCATTTTCTTAACTAGCATATCAACCTGCAATTTTAATTCGTCTATTTTGCATAATTTAAGTTTGTTTTCAAGTGTATCAAGCCTTTCTTGTTGTTTTGCTGCCATCCTTTTTAGATCAGCAAAATCATCAACTAAGCTCATACTAATCTTCTCTCTTGATACAACTCTGTATAACAACTTTTGCACATGCCAGTCGAAATGAGTCTACAGAGCCTGTCTCGCCGCAATGTGAGCAGCGTATGACAATTTTATTTATGATAGGTCTACCTGCATCAACTTCCATTTTTAATCCTCCTGTGATAGAATAATTGTGATAGTTTTACTTAGGCACCTTTGGCGAGGTGCTTTTTTATAGCCTTTTTCTTATAGAATCCATAAGAATTGTTTTAATATTGCTATCTTGATCATCAATATAGTTTTCAATTAGTTCTTGCAATTTATAGAAATTAATACCTTCTTTTAGTTGTTTTCTAATAGTGTCCTTAATAATAATTCTGATTTCATCGTCTGTAATTTCTTTTGATATTCTATTAAATCTTTCTGAAATTGGTTTTAAAATTATATACGTTTCTGTTTTACTCATTTTTTCATTCACTCCTTATTTTTATTGAAATAACGCTAATCCAATCGCCGCACACGCTATTATTAGTATTACTGGCGACAAGTCGAATATTGAGCTAATCAGCATGTCCCATTCATTATGTGGCTGTGATTTAAACTTGTTGCGAATACTGTTGATTTCATAATGATTGACTGGCATTTTTAAGCTCCTTTATTTCAGATTCTAACAATTCGATGTAACCTAATAAATCTGGAATATCTTGTCGTGAATTGATTATAAATTCCGCATCATCGTGTAATAAAAACTGTGCATCTATAACCCATGCTTCTCCACAAGGTGATTGTCCAGTTATTGCACAAAGCAAATCGTCATTATCCTTTCTATGTTCTTTCCAAGGGAAACGTGTAGCTTTATCAAGTCGCTTTTTTATTGCTTCAATGTCGGGTTTCATTTACTTTCTCCTTTCGCATAAAATACAGTTATGAAAATTAGTATTACCGCAATTATCATCCATAGCTGAAAATCATACTGACCTCGATCAAAGGCAATTAAAAAGTCTTGCATGCTACAATTCTCCTTTCATCATATATACTGCCATCACATGATCAGCGTAATAATGTTTGCCTATCACCTTAAAGTTGCGTTTCTGCCAATGCTGCACGTTGTGCGGATTAACTTGTATTACTTCTGACTCGGGCCGCTTACATATGCCTGCGTTGTAGAGCATGGAGTTGAGTCGATCAGTTATAATTTTATCCATGCTAATCAGTCCTTTTCTACAAATTCATTATCAATAAGCATGTACCATGTATCTGCTTTGATTTTTTCGCCGTCTACTTTTGCAGCTTTGATATTTTTGATTACGTATGATTCTTCTTCGTTATTCCATTCACGTTCAACTAACACAATTCCACAGCCCAACGCGCCTTTTACCTTACATTCAATGCCAAGACCACAAGCAACGGAATGTTTCCCTTCAACACTAGCTGCTGACTGATAACCTGTATTAGTAGCTGCTGACCGATCACCTGTATTAGTAGCTGCTGACTGATCACCTGAATTAGTAGCTGCTGACCGATCACCTGAATTAGTAGCTGCTGACTGATAACCTGTATTAGTAGCTGCTGACCGATAACCTGTATTAGTAGCTGCTGACTGATCACCTGAATTAGTAGCTGCTGACCGATCACCTGTATTAGTAGCTGCTGACCGATAACCTGTATTAGTAGCTGCTGACTGATCACCTGAATTAGTAGCTGCTGACTGATCACCTGAATTAGTAGCTGCTGACCGATCACCTGTATTAGTAGCTGCTGACCGATCACCTGTATTAGTAGCTGCTGACCGATCACCTGTATTAGTAGCTGCGCTCATGTCATCAACATTCGATTCCTTATCGTTATTCCAATCAATATGATCATGAATATATTTAACGCTTGCTGAGATAATGCCGGGTATTCCGATTTCAGCACCAATTTTAATTTTAGTACAAGCTACTTTGCTATCATCAACGTGATTATCAGTCTTACCGCTACCTTCAACCTCTGTATAACGACTATCAGATGGTTGATAATAATTAAATACATCTAATGGATATTCGCAAAAATGGAATCCAGCTTCGCATGCTTTAGCTTCACTTTCTTTATATGACTTTCCAATTTCATACTGATAACCGCGACATTTCAAATTTTTATCGAATCCTTTGAAGCCTTTAATTGTTGACATGCTAATCAATCCTTTCTATTTTAGATTCTTTTAGTACAGCGAGATTCTTCAAACTCTTCAATGTCTTGCGGACGAATATCATCCTCACCAACGTATTCGTAAAATAATTTTGGCGAAATGTAATACGTATACTGATTTTTACTTATTTTAAATGCTGTACCAAATGGTAATAATTTTCGTTGCAATCCAATTCTAACAAACTGTTCGCATTTACCCATAATTACAGCGGCTTCTTTAATCGTTATTTTTTGTGGCATTTTCTGTCATCCTCATTTTCCTTAATTCCTAATTCGTTAGCAATCAAAGGTCTTTGTTTATTACCGGGACGGTTTCCTTTCAATATGTCTAAAAGATATTGGCTTGATATACCAAGCTTTTTAGCTAATTTTGGAACCGTTAAGCCTTGCTTTAAAAGTTCAACTTGTACATCAAAGCCGAATTCAGTATATTTCTGCAATGTATTTCCTCCTCTCAATTTGTAAGTTGCATTGTTCTGCTTTCTTCTAAAAATTTGTTGACAAAGTATATCTGCCCTTTACCTGTTACTTTTGGAGTTTTGCTTACAGTAATATGACCGTCAGAATGATTTACCGTTGTTTCTTTAATTTTGAATAATCCTAATTCCATTGACCGCTGTGTCGGCATATTATAATCAGTACCTTTGCGATTAATTAAATAACCGTTTTGGCGCATCCATTCAAATAAACGATTTTGACCTATTTCAACACCATTTTGTTTAAGTATCTTAGCGAGTTCACCAATTAATATTGAAGTACTACTTGTCGCTACTGAATCAGCGAACAACATCTTAGGTTTTGCTTCAATTAATTGGAGTTTAGTTTTCTCGTGTGATTCAACTTCGTTTGCGTATGCTCGAAGGGCTTCTGGTAAAGATTTTGGTATTGCTTGATTAGATAATTGTTTTTCCATTTCATTAAAGGCTCGGATATACTTTTCTTTCCATTGAGCTGCTTCGGAACCTGTGAATCCCATAGCTAAAAATGAAAATCCATCGCGGTTCATGAAATATTCAACGTTTTCTTTCCCAGAAGAATCTTTGTATCCACTGCACACAAAATTGTGGCGAGTGAATTCCGCTGAACAGTCAAGGTTTCTAATGGCTCTTAGCACAGCATCATGACGTTTACCAAAGTTTTCAGCTATCTGCCGACTTGATGTTACTGCTTGTCCGTTGTCAATCTTAATTAAATTGTTCACGCTCGTTCCTCCTTTCTAAATATTTGTTTAAAATAACAGCTTATTTTATTTACAATTAATATCAAATATGATAATATAGGCAAGTAGACAATAGAAAATTTTCTACCGCTCCCCAGCGATTTTTTTGAAGGATTCTATGAACCCTCTGGTTTTTTGTTGCCTAAATGCTGTATATTCAAGCTGTTAATACAAGTATAGTCGAATATTTAGGGTTAGTCAATATGTTTTTGTAGAAAATTTTAGATTATTTTTTTATAAGGAGAAATTAAAAAAAAATGAGTTTAATCGAAAATATCAAACAACTTTGTAAGAACAAAGGGACTTCTATTCCAAAGTTAGAAAAAGAATTTGGATTTGGTCATGGTTCAATATATAACTGGGAAAAAAACTCTCCTTCGGTTGATAAATTGCGAAAAGTAGCTAAATATTTTAATGTAACGTTAGATTCATTATTAGTAGAAAAAACATATATAGAAGAAATTAAAGATATGGATGAAGAAACATTAAAAATGATTAAGGATCCAAAGTCTAAGCCATATATATATTGGGCTAAAAAAGCCATGGAAAATGAAGTCCCAGACGAAGTATTTGAAACTTTAGTAAAAGCATCTATTAAATTAAACAAAAAATAAAAAGGCCAGCATCTAAGCTGGCCTTTGCTTTAAATTTATTTAAATGTGTCTAAAAACAATTTTAAATACAGTGGATCAATAAGATATGTTTTATCATCTGATTTAATCCAACGAATATAACCTTTAAAATCAACAACAATATAACGATATTCTTCTTTCATATACTTACATCTCCCAGTATTTAAATTAAAGAACATTCGTTTACCATAACAATACCATTTATGTAAAATTTAATCAAATACAATATTAAGACTATTTACTTTGTTTTTCGACAAGAAAATAACCCACTCCAAGAATGGAATGGATTAAGAGGTATCCGGCATTAAAATCACTCCCTAAATAGATTCTGCGTTTCTACATTAAATGCTTTTGATAATCCTAATAATTCTGTTTTGGTAATGTTGTGCTTGTGATTTTCTATATCGCTTATAACACTCTGCGATTTTATTCCGGCTCTAAAAGCTAATTCTTTTTGTGTCCAGTTATGCTGCATACGAAGCATTTTTATTATGTTAGTTGTTGCCATACAAGGGGGAACCGGATACCTCTCGCAATAAATATACAGTAAAAAATATTGTTTATCCACAAGTAAACATTGCCATGGTAAAAAGTTGCATAAAAGTATACTTACTACGAGATATAATCAAAAAGTCCTGCAAAAACAAAAATAAAGGAGATTAAATTCATGAGAAATCCGAATGGGTACGGTACAACTTTTAAATTAAAAGGCAATCGCCGCAAACCGTGGATAGCCAGAAAAACGGTAGGATTCAACGATAAAGGACAACCTATATATAATGTTATAGGCTATTATTTAAATCAACCAGAGGCTATATTAGCCCTTGCTGAGTTTAATAAGAATCCACTATCAGACAATAATAATGCTACTTTTAAAGAAGTGTTCGAATTGTGGAAAACTCAAAAATACAAAGATGCTTCTAAATCACTAATTAATGTATATAATTCTGCTTTTAATCATTCTGAAAGTTTATATAAAATGCGTTTTTGCGATATAAAAACGGCCCATCTTAATAATGCTATAGCAAAGTGTGATCGTAGTAGTTCTACTGCTAATATGATGCGCGTTTTATATAAACAATTATATAAATATGCTATGTCAAATGATATTTCAATAAAAGACTATTCAGCTTACTTAGATAAAATTATTAAAACGGATGATATTATAGAAAGAATACCTTTTAGTCAGGATGAATTAGACACATTATTTAATAACGTTTCTAATATTCCTTATATTGATACAATACTTATGATGTGCTACAGTGGTGTTAGAATCGGTGAACTTCTTAATATTAAAATTAATGATGTTCATATTGCCGAAAGATATTTTATTGTTACTGATAGCAAAACGGCAGCAGGTAAAAACAGACTTGTTCCAATTCACAGCAAAACACTACCATTGTTTAAAAACCGTTTAAAAGTTGCAAAAGAATATTTAATACCTAGCAGGAGAGATAAAAAAATGTCGTATAGCACTTATCAAAAATATGCTTTTTTACCAATTATGGAAAAATTAAATATGACTCATAGGCCACATGATTGTAGGCATACTTTTGCAACATTGGCAAATAATGCCGAAGCTAATAAAACGTCAATAAAAAGCATTATAGGTCATGCTCATTTTAGAACTTCTGAAAAAGTTTATACCCATAAGGATATTCAAGAGCTAACAAAAGCCGTTGATTTAATAAAATAGTTTGTTACTAGTAAGTTACTAGTGTTAAAAAATGATGTTGATTTTTAAAGTATACATTAGCGTAGTTACTGAAAATATCGAGTACGTGTAGGATCCTTAAATCAATCAAAATTAATATACCGTTAATTTATACAGCTTATAAACACTGGAACAAAGCGCATTTTGTTACTAATAAGAAACTAATAATTACACTTTTTAAACTATTATTAATAAATTAAAGAGGGGTGTCGATATGAAATTATTAATAAAAGGTAATAATGTATCACGCAATTTAAGACCTGCATGCGGAATAATCAATGCGATAATAATATGCACAATATTTTGGGTAGTAGTTGGAATATTATATTTGATGATGAAATAAAAAAAAGGCCCCTATTATGGTTTTATACCAATATAGGGGCCTTAATTATTTTCTAATCAGAACTACTGCAAATGCAATCCATCCGATATCGCGCTCAATTTTAAGTTTAGTTTGTTTCGCTTTTTCCTCTTTCGCGTACTGTTGAAACGATTTGTTTGCACTGTCTAATGATGTCTGCGCTGTTTGTAGCTCGCTCGTAGCTTTCGCTGACTGACTCTGTAATATTGTTAGCTGTGTTTTGAGCGTTTGAATTTGATTCTGTGAGCTCGTCAACTGTTCCTTGAGCGTCTTGCAATCCTGTTGAGATTGATTCAACGCTGTCAGCTGCTGATTGTTCAGCGTCTCGAGCGTTTCCAAGTTGTTCTGTAACTGCGTTAGCTCCGTCTCCGTTATCTGATACGTTTCTGCTGCTGCACATATACCAGGCGCCGATACAAATAAGAAGCACACCAATAACAATGACAACAATCTTAACTTTTGATTTATCAATCGTAATCACCCCCTTAAATAAGATTAAAAAGTTTGCCGATAATAACAGCCATCAAGACAATTTCTACACCGTTTACAATAGCTGATCCGTATTTCTGTATAAAAGTTTTTTCTGCTGTAACAATTTCCGTTTCAGTTTCTTTTAATTTTGCTTCTGCTTCTGCGATCAGTTTGTCTTTCTTTTCTTCGAGTGCTTCAATCTCATCTGTAAATAATGCTTCGCCAGACTCTTTTAAATCGTTTATAGCCGTTTCAATCTTTTGTAGGTCTGTTTGTACCGCCGTAGTAGTTTCAGTGGCTTGTACAGCCTCCTGCGAAGTTTCAGTAGTGTTAGTGGTTTGTTCGTCCATGTTAATCTCTCCTTTTAGTTATATAGAATATTGCCATCAAAGTTTTTACCACCGATTTCAAGACTATCAGTAAACTGCCACATATAGCCTTTAAAATCATCCTCATAGTTGTATTCGGCATTCCATACAGGGCAATTTAATGATTGCCAATCAATAGTATTTTCAAACCATGAGTAACTAGCGTATACGCCGCAATCAAGGCCAATATTATCAATAAAAGCTTTGCATATTTCTGTTATATTATCAGGCATACCGTGATTAGCTTTGTAACTGTCTGCGTCTTCCATATCAAAAAACACAGGAAGTTCTAATGCTACGCCTGCATTGTCGATAATCTCTCTGCAACTTTTGGCTTCTTGAATAGCATCATCTACGGTTAGTGCATAACTATAATGATAGGCCCCAACCTTTAATCCGGCTGCATGAGCACCGTTTACATTGTCTAGAAACATTTCATCTTGCGTATGTAGGCCGTATGAACTACGGACCATTACGAACTCTATTCCTGCATCTGCTACTGCTTGCCAGTCTACTGTGCCGTTGTTCTCGCTTACGTCGATACCTTTCATTTCTTTATTACCTCACTTTGTATAAAATTTATAGGCTTTCCTTGAATTGAATTAAACTGGCTATCAGTACCGTATTTAGTCCACGCAGCTTTAGCCAGAGCCGCTACACCGCCAAGTCCCGTTACAACTACACCAACGCCTGTCCAGCAAGAACTAAGCTCAAATTTTGTGCCGTACAGCGCATTAGACCAGTATCCTATAAGCCAGGACACAAGCACCATACACAAAAACGTTAGCATTAAAATAATCATGAATATAATAAGCGCAAGCCAATTAGCCTGCGCCCAATTACAAAACCGAATAAATTTGTTTTTCATTATTTCCCCCTTGTAATATTTGTCTTTAATAATTCCCACTGTTCATGATTTACACGGATACCGCTATCCATCATTGATTTTAACAAGCTATGTGAAACATTTTCATACTTAATATAAATTGGCCTTTGTCTTGATATAGCACCATAATGATAAGAAACGCAGGATATAAAAATAATAATCAAGGTAGCGTAAATTATCCCTAGATAAGTTTTCATATTACCTCCGAACCGCTGCATACACGGATATTCCTGTTGTTACAATCCATGCAAATAGCCATAAAAAAAGTGCCTTGCCTCCAAGCCACTGATTAATCGTCTTTTCTATTTCTGATATTCTTTTTTCATGATTAAGTTTATCTCTTTCTTCGGCTTTGGCGGCTAGAACAGCTATATTTACTTCCATTTTAGACATTTTATCGAGTATTCTTGAGTTTTGTTCTACAAGCGTTCGTGTTAAATCTTCACCCACGCCTCGCCCTCCTTAACAGTCTGTAGAGTTTTTAAATTCATCAAGCGTTTTTAAATATATATAACTTTGTTTAATAAAATTAGTTGCACCATCGGATACAGACGGTTCAAAATTATAAATCTTTCCAGTTCCCAATGATTGAATTCCATTTGCGTATGATTCTTGTGATAAGTAAGGTATTAATTCAAAATAAATTCTTGTTTTTTCGCCGTGAAACTTTTTAATCCGATAATATACCGTAGGTGCTACGATACCATTGCTTAATGTTTCATTTTGCTTTAATAAAGCCATGTTAATTTCTCCTCCTTATGATTGTGTTCCTACTACTGATCCGTCTGTATCGGTAGTAGGAGCACCTGATTTTATTCTCAGCCTGCCACTTGTATCTACCCATAAATAATAGATTCCTAATTGTAGTGGCGGAATTGAATAATCACTAGAAATAGTAACAATTCCGTTTCTTACCTTAAATGGATATCCGTATGTTCCTTGCACCGTATTGTATCCAAACTCAAAAACGCCATCTCTTTGTTCCATTAATACATGTTCAGCAGTATTGTTGAGATTGGAAAATTTTTGGTTAGTAACACCAAAGGGAGGGGCATAATATTTATCGTTATAAGTCTGTGCAAGAATTCTCGGTGCGATCTCCGTCATATATCCATTATCAACTACTGTCACATATGCAGGGTTATTGGTTTCCATAACCGCATCTATTTTAGTACCGTAATTGTCGGAACTTATATATATTCCAGCTGATACAGCCGTCCCAGTTATAGAGCAACCACCGTGAACGGAACTTCCGGACTGATTAAAGCTTACTGAATATGTACCGGATTGGTTAAAGCATCGACCGCCAAACAAAGCTACTTTAAACGATATGCCATCAACTAATACACCAATTGTACCTTGTTCTGCACAACAACCAAATAAATCACAACCCCACGTGTCGGTTATTTGGATAGTTGTTGGGTTTTGCGTTGTTCCATCACTTTTAAGTCCATTAAATTGACCGCCAAATATTTTTACATCTAGGCCTTGAAAAATATGTAAAGTACCAGCGTTGCAATATTCTGCCCAACAGGAAATTAAGCTAGATTGACCTAACGTTTTTTTATTTCCCGAAGCCCAAGATTGTCCTCCTTGGAAATTAAAACCCCATCCTTTACAATGATCTCCAAAGCAATTTTCTAATACTTCAAGGTATCCTTCTCCCTCAAAATGCCATCCGTCACTGCCAGTACCATAGACACGGATATCACGAAATACATTGTTTCGATGCGGGGTAGCATAACAAGCAATACCATGCTGCTCGTTTCCGCTTCCAATAATCTTGAATCCTTGCAAAGTAGCACCATCTAATTCTTGATGTGATTCATTTATTGATATTATGTCACTTGTTGAAGAAGATATAGTCGAAACTATTTCGCATACAGATCCGCTGTTTAATCCGCCATATCCAGAACCTATTATTGTAATTCTTCTTGCTTCAATTAATAATTTAGAAGAAATAATATATCTTCCAGGTGATATAAATAATGGAAAACTGTTTAAAATACAATAAGCTATGGCTAATTCAAAAGATTCTGTATCATCTGTAGTACCATCTCCTTTGGCTCCAAACGCTTTAATATCTACCCATGGTCCTTTAGAAATAACATTCAAAACTTTAGCAACTCCGGTATAATCTAAAAATCCTCCTATTGTTGAAGCACTGTTAGCTGCGTTAGTTTCAGACGTTTTAGCATTATCTTCTGCTGTTTCTGCCGCTGTTTGTGCTGCTATAGCGGCGTCTTTAGCAGCAGTAGCAGCAGGTAATACAGAAGCGGGGTCCATAGTTAATTCTAATGCTGTTCCTGCTGCGTTCCATCTAAAGCTATTTAATGATGATGGAGCGGGTAATGTATTGGAAACTAATGTTGTATCAACAGATATATCTTGTTTCAGTGTCCTTGAATATTCTTCTTCAATCTGTTGTGTTGCCATGGCTATTTTATCAAGAGACTTTTCTACTACTTTTGGCTTTAATGCCGTGTTATTTGGATATACGGTTTCTTGTAAAAGGTCTACTTCGCGTGAAACGGTTAACTTATAATCGCTTGTAATAGCCGCTCCTGATGCAGGATATGTTATTGTACCCTCATCTGCCGGGAAAACATCATCTGTTACTGTTACTGTGTAATTGCTAGTTATTTCTGTAGTTATTCCTGTGCTTATTACAGTAAGGTAAATATGTAAATCATCTTCTTCAAGCACACGAAATTCAAATGGGAAAGATTTGTTAGAGCCATTTCCTACGTAAATATGCTTGTTTAACTCTGAAGATACTGCCAATAAACTCACTTCCTTTGCTTATTTTGCAAAACAAAAAGAAGCAGATTGACTCTGCTTCTTCATGAGATATATAATTGTGGTAAAAAGCGGAGGGTAATATATGGAAAATTTGTTTTACTATATAGGTAGTTTTTTAGGAATAGTTTTTGCTGTTTTAATAACGGCAACTATTTCAGATATACTGTTTTTTGTTGTTTTTGAAACAATAATAATTGGTTTATTTATTTGGTGCTTTATAGAATTAAAAATGATTATTGTAGTATCACTAACGTGCTTTTTTATTTTTAGTGTCGGGCCAGTAATGGTTTGTTTAACAAGAAAATTTACCGAAAAAGATTTTAACCATTTATACACATATGGAATTAAATTTAAAGAAACGATAGAAGAAGAAAAAGTATCAATAAACGAACGATACAAGCTTGCACATTTAGAATCAAAATCTGTAATTGTAAATTTTTTTCAAAAAAATTGTTGAAAAAAAAGAGAGAAAGTTTAATTTTTTCTCTCTTTTTTTGGTCTTCTCTTGAAAATATCTTGCAAATCAGGATCCATACTATTATTCAAATAATCATATGCATTAAAGAACCACGCATTAAGCTGATCAGGGTATCCAGTTCCATATGATGCCGCTTTACTTAAAGATTCTATTATGTCTTGCTCATTTACTTTGTTTTTGCCTTTTCCTTTGTTATTGATATAAGAACCGACCTTTGACCCAGCAGTAACAATGTTTTCAAGTTCTGAAAGGGCTATTGGTTGTCGATAACCATAAGAATGTAGTCCAAGCACACCGTCTATAACAACAGGAGCTACATCTCGCAGTATGGGGACCATTTGAAGCGGATAACTAGCCATTAACCCAGCATAATATGATACTGGGTCTTCTTTATCTTCGGGGCCTTTTCCGGCTAATAAATCGGATAGTATTGTAAATACAACCATTCTGCTGGCAACAAAACCAATAAATCTAGGCTTATTAACTATACTTTCGCCTGCGATATTGACTTCTTTAACCCAACGATTAAATTCAGTATTCATAAAGCTATAAAACGATGACATAACTTTATCAATAACCTTTGAGCTTCTAACAATAGGAGCAACATCATATTTTCTACCTGAACCATTAACCGACTTAATTAATGAATCAGCATAATAAGCAGCATCTTTCTGGTCCCCTGTTTCAGCAAGTTTCTTTTCGTATGCTTGTTTCCACATAGGGACTGCTGTCAAATCATCAGATCCAGATAATAAACCAACGCTAAATTCAGAAAGTGATCTGTTTTTAATAAATAATCCATTATTAAATAAATTAGTTTGCAAATCGTTAAGGCTATAGTCAGGAGTTTTTCTTCTGTCGCGCATGTAGGGAGAAATATTATATATTTCATCTCTTACTTTTTTTGCTGCTGACCAATTAAATGCACTTTTAGGCACATAATCAAATAAACCGTGTCTTATTAACCCCATTGTGGTATCAAAATAGCCAAACCCTTCAACGGCTTTAGGATATAAAACAATATTAGCCAAGTTTTGAGTTATGACACCAACACGTAACGAAATTGCTGCTTTTGTCCCGGCTTTTCTAAAATAATCTACTACAGATTCTAGCCCTTTAAATCCTGCATCACGATAAGTTTCCCCACTTGCTACAGTATTAACATATTCTTGAAATGATCTTAATCCTTCGGGACCAGTTTTGCTTTTTACCATATTCTGAAAGTCTTGATTATTTAGTGTTCTTCTAAAATCAGAAACTAAATCGCGAAAATATAAATCGTGTATAACGTCTACCATATGCTTATTGATCAATGAAACATCTAGAGATAATGCATATTGTAAGCTTGTACGCTCTTTGGTATATCCTTGTGCTGTAGTTGCTTTCCAAGCTGGATTCTGGTCTTTATATAATGGAGAATTAGCATCTTCTCTAGCTGCCGCAATCAAAGTAGACTTAGTATCACGTGCTAGCGGATAGTAACCGCCATCCATGTGAACTACTTCACCGTTTGGCAAACTAACATCGAAAGGAGTATTTTCTACCTTTTTGGGTTCAAATCCGGTCATTTCAGCGTGAAATTTAGCAAGATCAGGCCATACAGAATTAACTAAATTCCATATATTCTGGACTGTTTTCCAATCTCGGCTATCTAAGTTTTTTGACAATAAATTTCTTACTGCCTGCTCATCCCACGTTTTAGATGGATCAACGCCAACAGGCATTGTCCCAAACAATTTATCGCTATTACCTTTATTTCCAAGGTTTAAAGCCATTGCCATAAGTCTATTCTTTGTCCAAGAATCGCCAATTTCATCATAAAATATTTTATCGTTATTCATTCTTGAACGTTCTTTTTTAGAATACACATTCCAAACTTTTTCAAGTTCTGTTTTAAATACGTTTAGCCTATTGCTTTCAAGATTAGCTCTTTCGTGAACCGGCCTAATCCAGAAATCTTCCAAACTTCCAAATGTTTTCCATCCTTGTAGCCGACTAATAACAGTTGAAAATGTTTGTAATTGATAATAAAAATTAGAAAGAGTTTGTTTTGTTTTTTCAAATCTTCCGGGTTCCATTTTAGGAATATACTTTGTTTCTTTTTTGGCCATTTCTGACATTTGAGTTTGAATTAATTTATCTAATGATTCTCCCTTATTTACGGCAATGGATATTTTTTCTTGATTAGCAACTTTTTGAATGTTTTTTAAAGCATCCGTAACGTCTTTTAGTTGCGACAGTGTTAAATCTTTATATCCCTTACGAATTGTTTCGTCATATATCCATGCGGGGATATTAACAGAGCCTAACATTTCGTCCATTCTATCAGACCACTGTCTAATGTTTTCTGTTTTGGTAGCTGGCCGATAATCTTTTCTACCCATGCCGAAACGATCAAGAAGCGCGCCAACCTGTGTAAAGTTTTCATTTGTTTTAAATAGGTCAATACGCTTTTTAGACGTATCTTTTAAATACTTTTCTTGCTTGTTAAAATCTTTATTTATTTTCATGGACTCAAGAGCCATGGCGTGATTAACCATTTCAGTATTTTTCCATCTTGCTGCTTCTTCATATTTACCAGCGCGATATTCTTTTTCTGATTTTTTAGCACTGTCCCTAGCTTGTTTCATATATTTGCTATAATTAATAGCATCTTTTACAGGCTTATCTCCTAAAACCGACTTAGCATATTTTATGGCAGTTGTTACATTGACAGCGGACTGTCTAGCTAATCTTTGACTAACATCTTCTGCTTTTAACCATTCCTTTGCTGATTTCCATTCTTCTGTTTGTGCTCTTTTATTTTCTTTTGCAGACTGCTTTTCTTCTGTTATTCGTTGTTTATCGGCTTCTTTATAACTGTTTTTAAGAGCATTAATTTCATCTTTGTGTTGCTTTTTAGTTTCTGATAACTGTTCTTTTAACTTATTAATTTGTTCTTGACCTTTTGCTTTTTCCAACTTAACCATAAAATCTTTTTCAGCATCGGCCCAACGTTTATTTACTTCGGCTTCTGTTTGTGCTCTTTTTGCAGTAATATGTTCGCCACGACTTAATCCGCTTAATGCATTTGCTTCTATAGCCGCCTTTTTTACGTTTGCTTCGCTTATCTTTGTTTCAGAATCAATAACCGATCTATCACCTAATTCTTGTTTTTTAAATTGTTCTGCTGCATAACTAAGTCTAGTTTTTACTTCATCATCTTTTAAACGATTATTTATAATTTTTTTTACGAGTTCGTTGCCACTAGAAAAGCCATGTTGTTCTGCTACCGTATCAACATATAATTTTTGCTTATCATCCAAAGAACCGGAAATATATTTTTTTGCAACGTCTTTAACGTTTTTAAGCTTAGAACCAAACATTTGTAAATCAAAAGACAGTTTGTCAGACGCTTGATACAGTGGTTCACTATTAATTTGCGAATCAACTATTTTTTTTACTGACTCCATATGATCATCAAGACTTTTTATAAAAACAGGATTGTTTTCAGCTTTATCATAATTTTTAATAACGTCATCAACATGTGATTTGCTTTCTTCTTCTACTTGTTTATAATCTTTGTTTTCATCAAGACCAATATCTTTTGCCATGGTTGATTGTTCTTCTGATACTTTATTTTCAACTAAAGGTTGCTCTTGCATTACTGATTCTGGACTTTCTTTGTACATTTCGTCTATTTCTTTTTTACTTGGCTGATCTCCAATTTTAACGGTTTCTAATAATGATTCACGATGTTCTTTCGACAATGTTTCAAAATTACCTAACTTAACGTCTACATCTCCGCCAGTTGCAATAGCTTCTTTTATTTCTTGTGGATCAACATTAAGTCTTTCAATAATTTCTTGTGCTTCTTTTGGGTTTTCTTCTGCTACATTTTGAATATAATCAAATAGTTCTTGTCCCGGAATAGATACATTTTCGAGAGGGGTTCCTTCAACTTCTGTATTTATTTTTTCTGCCATTACTTCCGGGGCCCGTTGATAAGTTTTTGATTGATCAACAACATCACCAATTTGCTTTAATCCAATATAAGCATGACCAGGCAAAGTCATTGCCAAGGCCAATGGAGCCATGTTAACTCCGCCTTCTGCTATTTGTTGTAAATCTTGTGTTCCCCAGTTTAATGCTTTTCCTTCTGATACTTTATTGCCAGCAATTTCAGAAGCAGTAAAACCAGATCCTATTGCACTTTGTTCTAAAACATTTATTCCTAAATTAGCAAGATTTGATTTAACTCTTTCGGGTAAATTTATTAGTTTACCAATTTGTAAAGTGCTAAGAGCAGCAGTTCCTAACCCGGAAACAGCCGCACCTTTAGCAGCATCAGTAGGATTAGTTCCTTTTTGCAATTGGTCAAGATATAAGTTACCAGTAGTGCTAGTAGTAAAATCTTTAGCAAATCCAAGTCTAAATCCTTGGCTAAGACCTGCAAGAGCACCAGGGGCCGCGCCAACACCGGCAGCTAAAGAACCAATACCAGCGCCCGTAACAGCGCCATATGCTCCATATTTAACGCCTTCTTGTATACTCGGCACCATTCCAGCAATACCAGCCAGTACGCCCGGTACACTCCATGTACTTTTAGGCATTTTTTTTTGCAATGTTTCTATTTGAGCGTTTAAATTATCAAGTTTATTTCTATCTTCTGGACTTAAAGAATCAATGCCATTAAGAGATAACAATAATTTGTTTCCTAAACTAGCCCTTTCTTGCGACAAAGTATTAAGTTGATACGCATTGCCCATAACAGATAACATTGATTCTTGATTGCCAAGATTGTCAAGATCATCGTGCGATATAGCCATATTTGAACTATCAGATAAATATTTTGATGTTTTAGGATAATCAACAACAAATTGATCCCAGTCTCCTGGTGATTGAGCAATAATTTTAGCTTTATATTGTGCGGCGGCTTGTAGATCACTTTCTGCTCCAAGAAATGTTTTTGGATCAGTATTAAGTATTCTCCCAGCCTCTTCCGTAAGAGCATTATTATCTGCCGAACCTCCACTGTAAGCGTCATACGTATTATACAGAGACTGAGCAAGTGCCTTTTGCTCATCGGGAGTACCAGTTACTCCGTGCATTCCAGGCAAATTAGTTAAAAAATTTCCTATTTTATCAAAAGTAGAAAGGTGAGGAATATTACTGATTTCATCAGGAGTATATATTGATCCTACGTCATCTACGTACTTTACACTTCCGTCTGGTTGTGGTATTGCTCTTACTGCCATATATATCCCCTCTTAACTATCTTTTACTTGCCATTCATGGGTGTCGTTGTTGTATTCTACTTGATTGCCGTTTGCATCATAAGTGGTTGTTCCGTCGGTCGTCCATCCTTCGGGAATATTACCTTTAAATGTGTTGACCGATTTTAACCCACCCCACTTACTTCCTATGATTACCTTTTGTGATAAATCCGTTGCGTTTTCTATTACATCTTCAACCGTTAGTTTTTTACCACTTGCAACACTCTCAACAGATAATTGATTCATTTTTTCATATATTCTAGCTTTATCTGGCCCGCTTATTCCTTTATCCTGCATAATACCGTTAAACGCTTGCAAGTTTTCAGGACTTGCCCATCCTGTGTCTCTCTTTAAAGAGTTAGCCAACGTTGCTAATCTAGTATATGGTAATGATCCACCGTATTGCGTATCAAGTTGTCCCTTCGATGTTATTTCTCCGGTATATATTTTACCTACAGCCTCTTCAAACAAGGCCGCAGTACGTTCGTTTTCTTCAACCTTTAACAATCCTGACCATTGTTTTCCTTTTGCTACAGCATTAATGAGGTCCGGTCCTTGTAATCCTAATTGTTGAGCATAGCTTTCTATTTGCGATACACTAGTAGGATTGGTTTGAGATAACCAATTGTCAAATTGATACATAGCGTTATCTACTGATTGCTTATGTTCTGCATTAGATTCCGCTACCGATTGCCTAATTAATTGTTGCGCTATTTTTAAGCCGACTAAATCAGGGGCAGAAACTGATTCGGTTGTTGCAGGAGTACCGCCAATACCTTCGCCAATTTTTGATATTCCGTTATTCATGCCAGCTACATAATTATCAATGTTTTCTTGTCTGCTTTTATTTGGATCGCCATAATAGCCTTGATCATATAATGCTGCCGCATATTCTTCGGGAGTTTGTGCTTCTTTTAATCCGCTATATAAATTTAAAAAGTTTTTAGTATAATCTTTAGCAAATTCTTCATTTGAACTATAAGTTTTATAATAATTATTACCATCTGGCTGTTTATTTTCTTCTCCGTTCGGTGCTGATTGTGTAAGTCCCGCATAATTTAAGTTTTCTTTAGCCAGCCTACTTGTTCCACCTTGAGACTCATGGTAAATTTGTCCATAAATAAAATTAACATTAATACCAGTTTGTTGAGAAATAATTTGAGCCATGTTATATATTTCATCAGTTCCGGGAGTTCCAGGAGTTGTTATGGATCTTGTTTTGCTGCGATAATAATTTTCGGCAGCATTTAACATAGCCCCCATGTTTAAAGTATTATCAGGATTTCTAAAATCAGGATTGTTTTTTAATGTTTGAACATAACTATCTGCATCACTTTGAGTTAATGCAGGATTTATTTTTGCCATTAAATTAGCCTTAACGCTTTCGGGCAATTTATTTCCATACCAATCAATCATTTTTTTTGCGTCTTCTGGCCGATTACTAGCTATAAATTCGTCTGTTGCGTTAGTTATAACGCCATAAATAAACTTTTTATGATTTTCATCTAATGTTTCTTTTGGTATTCCGTTAATTGTTCCCATCTGGTCAGACAAACTAATACCAGACAGTAATGATGCATCAGCTTGTTTTTGATTATTAAGTAACATACTTGATACAAAAGTTTCTCCTGCTGCATCAAGTTGTGATTGATTAGCAGCTAAATGTGCCGCCGTTAATTGTTTTTTTTCATGATCAAGTACAGAATTATACATTGTTGGATATAACTGATTATACCAATTGGTAAAATTTTGCTTTTGAACGTCATTAGATAAAGAATCTAATGTATTTTTTAATACGCCATTAGCTTGTAAAGAAAAGTCTTGCGATATTGGTGGTTGTGCTACGCTTTTAGCAGTTGCAGCAGTTCCCAAAGCGTTTATTCCTTGTTTGCTAAGCATTTCTGTTTGCGCTGTTAATAATGATTTTTGAGCACTACTTTGAGCATTTGCTACTGCTATTTGATTTAATTTTGCTTGATCTTGCACAGCCATAACATTAGCTGTTTCACCTATATCTGATAAAGCTTTCCCAATATTTCCGCCAAATGTTGCATCAGAAGCAACGGGTTGTACCCTGAAATTAGGTAACGCTTGTTGCTGTACTGATTGTTGATAAGGTATTGTAGGCATTAAATCACCACCTTAAAAATAGCGTTTGTATTTTTTAGTGCTTGGATTTGTTAATGTATAATTGTTGTTTCCTATAAAATAATTGCCATTTGCATCTGTAGGAGCAAGAGCAGTTCCGTAATTAACTGGCGATTGTTTTTTAGTGTTTGCAGCTTGATTATTATAGCTAGAATATTGTTTGGCCAAACTAGTTACTCCAGTTAGTAATGTTGAAGTAGCTGCATTATTACCAGCTGCAATAGCATTAGACGCTTGTGATCTGTAATTAGCGGCTTGATTGTTTAAGCCCCACATTTGTAAAGCCGTATTATATCTCGACGTTTGTACATCTTGTTCACTTTGATAAGCGGTATCAGCTAAAATAGACAAAGGAGACCCTGATCCTATATCTAGACCACTCGCAGACAACGAAGCTTTTTGAGCACCAGTTACTTGTCTAGCCCTTTGTCTTATCTGTGCTTGCTCTGCTGCTCCTTGCTGTCCTACAGATATAGCCTGTGCTTGCGCTATTGATGCGTTTTGATTTGCAACATTTGCTTGATATGCAGCATTTTGCTTGGCTGCTTGCATTTGCTGATATGTACCTAAAGCTGTTGCACCCATTGAAAAATCTTGCATTGTTTGAGAATCGCCACCACACATTTTTACTCCTCCTTCCCGTGAAACTTATAAAATAGTTCTCCTTTTTTACCACATGGAACAGGCGGATCAATTTCCCATCCAATAAATTTAGCCCATTTCAAAGAAAAGGTATTTTCAGAATAAATCATACCTTCAACATTTTTATATTTTTTAATTATTCCCCTGACAACTTCTCTACTCTTTTTAAAGAAACTTAAAGGTAATTCAGTAACTTTTTTAGAGAAAAACAGCCAAACAATATTTGGCTGCATAACTCCAAATAAGCATATAATTTTATTGTCTATAATAACGGTACTTTTTTCTTTACTTGCCTCCCATAACACAGCCATATATAAATCGGGGTTAATATCTGTAGTGACTTTTATCTCAGCTATATTGTTTAGGTGCATATCAAACAATGAATAATCATTAAACAAAGATTCTCTAATCTCAACCACCCGTTTCCACCTCCGCCATAATAGAAAGAATGGTCATAGGGAGTGGATCTGATTGACGAACATATACTCTAGCGTCTGTATTCCAATCAGAATAAGGAGATATTTTTTGATCTCCTGTAACTAAATCACCTGGCTTACCCCACGTAGCCGACAAAGTTTGTTCTAATAATTCTAGATTATCATCACCGTTAATCCCGACAGAACCACCATAAGAGTTTTCTGTTCTAATAGTAATACCAGCAATACGCTTTGTGCGTCCTTGTAACGTCCCATCTTTCATAGGGAAGTCAATGTTAAGGGTTTCTAAATTGCACTCGTATCCAAGCCCCACGTGAATTCTAGAAGCATAATCGGTTAGGGTTATAGTACCACTAGTAACAATCTTCGGAGTGTCAACACTACCATCTGCTAAAATAGTTACTGTTTTACCTTCTAAATGGCTTAATCCGGTAACTGTAATGATTGCCTTTCTAACATAGCCACCCGATTTATAAGTCGTATATCCGGTTCCATCAATATTAGTGTCGTCATCCATGTTAACCAATTCAAATGTATCCGTTGTTTTATTAGCTACTTTATAACGATAGCCATTAAGTTCAGTCATTCCAACCACATCAGAAATATCAACATAGTTTCCATTGCTTAAACCATGGCTTGGAGCCGTTATTACAACAGGATTAGTCTTTGTTATCCCGGTAATACTAATAGGATTATCATAGGTTAAACCACAATCAACAAAAAACTGATCCCTAGGATCAGTTGATACCATTCTTGGCATAATCTTTTCAATAAATCTTTTGGTTGTATTATTAATTACTCTTTTAACGACAAAATAAACTTCTGTATATCCGTCGCCAGGAATAGCCGCTACACTTTCAAATTCTCCGTCTGTTGTGTGTCTAGCCCATGCCCATATATCTTGTTCTTTGTTGTAAGTAAAACTCAGTAGGACACCATCTTCACGGACAGCCCATATTATACCGTCCGGTTCTTGCTGAAACGCCCAATCAACAATACTGTGATTGCGGAACATATGGCGTGCTAATAATGTCATATCGTCGCCTTTATAAACATCATCAGTAAGACTATAGCCAATATCGCGAATAGTGCTGCCTATTTCTTGGCAATATAAAACTCTGTTACCAATTATCAAAGGTTCTAAGGTAGATGATCCTATATATCCTTGTTGCGTAGCTCTAATGGTGTTTGATGTTAAACCAGAAGATTCACTTCCAGTACCTATTTTCCATTCTCCACCAGCGGTAAACGCTAACATGTTGTCAACAGACACCATGGAACGTATAGAGTTAACACCTTGACTAACAAGTGGAGCGGTTATAGCGTCATCATCTTCAACTACAGGATGAACCAAAAAATTTGGATAATCACCGATATCCGACATCCATAGTGTCAATGGATCTTTTGTTGTACCTGCAAACGCTAATCTATTTTGATAAAATTTAACGCAAGTTGGATAGCCGTTTTTTGTAGACCAAGCACCTTCTGACCAATCTTTTGTAGCTATAGAAAATGCTAATCCGTTATTATTTGTTGCTGAATCTGTTAATACTTCCGCTGTCGCAACGGTTCCACTAGTTACAGATGTTATTTTAACGATTCCATCATAAGCAAAAGAAAAAGCAGTTAATCCTAAATTACAAGTACCATCAAGATAACCAGCAGAATCAGAAAAATTAATACGTAATAACGAAAATTCTGTTGTTTCTCCGGTATCGTTTATATTTGCATCGCTATTAGCTGAATAAGTCCTAATTGTTGACCAAGTTGATCCATTATCTGTTGATTGTTGTACATTAATAGTCCCTGACCATGTCCCATGGGTTAATATAGACCAATCGCCTTTGCATTTAATATAATCTGTTGTCGTAACAGCGGTAAGGTGTACATTTAGAATTTGATCCACAACATCATGACTAATTTTAAATAATGAACCAATTTGATTAGCTGTAAAAATACTCGATGATGCAGTTAATGTTATTGTTCCAGTTGTTGCACTAGGAGTTATTGTTGTATTTGTAACGTTTTGATTTCTAAAAGGACCGTTTATATAATCAAAGTCTGATAATGTCCAATCATAATGACTCGAACGAGTAAGAGTTTTAGGTTTATAACTTGAATTGCAAATATAAAGTGTATCAGCAGACTGAGCGGTTTTAAGATTAAATAAATCTGCTTCTGCATACGTTGTAGTTGTTTCAACAATGTTACTTTGCAACCAGTAAGTTGACCAACTAGCTCCGGTTCCGGGTTCAGTTGTTGACCCGGAAGTATGAGCTAATATACATCTATATATAAGACCACCGTTTTTAACAGCATTATCAACGCTATAGACAGTTGAAGTAACCCAAGCGTTAGTATTATCAACAGTGCGAATAATTTGTCCGCCATCTTTTATATAGCGAGAATAGTTTTCTCCAGCTTCGATTATATAAGCTTGATCTACGCTAAATTGAAAAGGTAAAAGCTTCACCTTTTTAGATGAATCTTTTACCTCTGTTATCATATATGTACCTGTTCTATTTGAAGCCCCACCAAACGGATGAGGATAAAAGTTTTCCATTGTTTTAGCGGCTACTGAATAGTATTTTAAATCTGTTCTTCCCCATATGTCAGGAGAAACTTCTCCGCTAGCAAAAGAAGCTTGATTCGTATACATTTTTTGTGAAGTTGCTGCCATTTTAACGCCTTCCTGTTATATATGACGTAGGCCATTCGAAAGCTATATTATTTTCTACTGCCCCTTCGTGTTCGGCAGTTGCAATTGTCATTTGGTATTTTTGCAACATTTCAGCAGCTTTTTGAGCATTTCCGCTTTTTGCATTGCAAACCTCTGCTGCTAGAATGTAACTTAAAGCCTTAACAAAAGAAGCATCATAAATATCAGGTGAAGTTACTTTATAAGTAAATTCAACATAAGCATTTGGAATATCACAAGCAATAAATTTTTCATTGCCATTTGTAATTATTTTAAACTCGGATTTTTCGTTCATCCGCGCATTGTTTTCATAATAAACACGTAAAACATTTACGCAATAAGCTGGATATTGATATACATAGTCATATCCTGGTGTCGTATCATCAGTTAAAGCTAATTCTTGTATTTTACGTGCAAAGTTCCAAGGAAAATCTCTTAATGTTGTTTCTAAACAATTGTTATAATTTAAATCTAATAATCTTGCTGTTTCTGTTCCATCATCTAAAGACGTTATTTTTCCACCGCCAAAACGCGACAAAGCTAAATTACATATCTCTGTTTTCGAGGACATATTCGCACCTCCTAAATAAATAAGGGAGCGAGTAATCGCCCCCAATTTTTATGACATTGTTACATTTGAAATACCAGACTGATACCATTTACCACCATAAGCTACTATGCGTACAGATGCCCCTACCTTTGCGGCAAAAGTGGCTGTCGTATGAGCGGAAGAATCACCATTTACAAACGTTGCGCCCGTAAAAGTAACTACATGAGCATAAGCCGAAGAACTAATAATCGTGATGATTATACCGTTCTGGCTTGTAGTTGGGGCCGCTATTGTCATTGCAGCAGCAGAAGTCTTTGAAATATTAACTATTCCGTAATTAACTGTAATTGCTCCATCAGCGGTATAACTTTTAACCGGAGCCGTAATATTTTGAAGATATTTTGCGATATCTCTTGTTGATACGGTTGTTTTTATTGACATATTTACCTCCTTCCAAATAAAAAGAGGGACATAAGCCCCTCTTAAATTAGATAATTGTCATATTAGTTTGTTGCGTATCATCAACCCACGCATTAAACTTGCCAGTTGCAAGTGTATCTGTAGCAATCGTATACAAAACGCGTACATAACGTTCTACTTCTGCCGGAAGAGTAAGCTCAAGGACCTTATATCCAGCAACAAGAGTAGCAACAGCCGTTGCAGAAACGCTAAATAAAGTTGTCGGGCTACCAAAGTTAACGTCACTATCGCACTGAACAGCAAAAGCTACTGTTGCACCGCTCGTAGTAGTCGTACAAGCGGTATTAATAGTAACAAATACTTTTCTGTTATAGCCAGCGTTTGCGCGCCCAAAGTCAACAATATTTGTAGACGGATGAGCGGCAATTGATGTTTCTGCCTGTGCATTAGACATGATTAATTCATTATCAAGAATTGCCATTAATTATCCCTCCTTAGGATACAACTGTTTCGTTGTTTACGATTTTGTCAGACAAATATACAGGCCATCCATTAAGCATTAATTCTGGTGGTTGTCCCATTTGCTGATTCCAGTCAAGCATTACATTAAATTTGTCTTTATTCATTCTTTCAAGAATGGTATAAACAAGCTCATTACAATACCAAGCAAAACGGTATCCGGATTTATATTGCAAACGATTTTTAAGTGTAAAAATATCTGCAAAAATGTCAGGAGAAGTATCTGTACTAGTTCCGTATGAAGCAAGGGCAACAGTGTCGATATTTGCAATACGTCCGCCCATTCGGTAATTCTCAACAGTTAAACCAACTTGCCAGTTGATGTTTACACAATAAGCATAGAGCGGATTCCCGTTCCCATCAGTAACACGCTGATTAGGATTAACAATACGATCAATACCAGCCTGACTCCCCATAGGATAGAACATGTTAAATCCGCCCGCACCCCAACCAACAAGATACAACGAAGAAAGATTTGTTGAACCGCCCGCATTAATAACCTGATAACCTTTATTTGTTTTAACTGTGCTTAATCCGCTATAACGAGTAGCAAGTCCATCAATAGACAAAATAGAAGTCTTTTGATTGCCATAATATACGTCAGTTTCAAAGTCTTCTGTCATAGCAGCAACAGCAGCATTTTCTTGACCAGACATGTATTGTTCTTGATTAGGATATTTTTCAAGCAAGCGAAGATCAACTTCGACATTTCCCTCATACATACAAGCCAAATCGACAACCGGAATATCTGTCTTTTTACTTTTAGCAACACCTTGATTATAAGTACGTTTAGAAGCAGTACCCTTTGTTGCTTGAATAACAGTTTGATTACCATTGTTCATGCTACCTTCAATAACCGTTGCTGATTTTACAAAAGGGCAAGATAATTCCAAAATAGGAATAATTTTTGCCGCCGATCCGTCAGGATTCATTGCATTTTTTAAATCTGTCCATGATACATTAGTAGAATTTAAAGTTGACATTTATTCATCTCCCCATTTTTTTATTCTGTGGCAATCCGGGGTAATAATCAGGACCGTTTGCAGGAGTTGACTGCCCATCGATCCAACCCGATTCAGAAATTTTTGTTCCAATATTTTTAAAAGCTGCTATCATTTCAGGATGATTGCCAATCCCTGTTTCAGAAAGGAAGTTTATAAATTCAGGCGTGGAAAAACGCGCCAATGCTTTATTGGCTTCTTCGATTCCTTTATCACCAAATTTTGATTTGCTTTCTTCAACCCATTTGTTAACCATTTCTTCATGTTGTGCTTGCTGCTGAGGTGCAATTTTATTTACATAAAAATCTACTGCCGACTGTGCAGCTTCTTGAGTCATGTTATTTTCTTTGGCCCAAGACTTAAAATCATCAATTGGTGCGCTAAAACCTTCGGGGACTGTAAAATCTCCGTATTGTTCAGGAGCACCAGACGGTTTTTCTTCTGTATTTGGCTTATTTGCCTCTACGCTTTCAGTTTTTGTCTCTGATTTACTTTTTGCTTCTTCGCTAGTGCTTGTATTGGTACTAACGTTTTCTTGCACTGTGGCTGATTCTACAGAGTCGTTTTTTTCTGCCACGGCGGTGTTATCCTGAGTAGCAGATGTTGTTTGTTCGTCCATTGATTTGCCCTCCTTTTAGGCATAAAAATAGCAGCCGTTAGGCCGCTTATTTACCTTTAACTTTATTTAACTTTGGATTAGCTTTCTTGGCTGACTTACTAGCATTTCTACTAGCGTTTGCTAAAATTGCACCAGCTTGCTTTTTTGTGTATCCTTCTTTCATAATTTTGCTTTGAACCTTAGCAAAACCAGGATGCTTTGTATTCATTTTACTTTTCCTCCTTATTTATGCACATAAAAAATAACGGCCTGTTAAGCCGTTGCAGATTTAGGACCACGCTCCTTTCTTATTTACCGCAGCCTTTTTTCTTGCTTTGCATAAATAACACCCCCCTTTAAATTTCTGACCATTTAACACTAATTCGATAAGGTATTTTTGCAGTACCGTAATTGGTTAGCACAGCCATAAAATAAGCACCAGGAGGAATAACATCTAACAAATCTTCATCTAAATCTGGTTCTTGCATTTGGGATTCGATAACTTCATAGTACTGATCAACAGCCGCAGACGTATAAGTTATTGCTCCTAAAGTGTTTTGATACCATACTTTCAATACCGGATTATCAGCATAGTTAGGATTTAAATTTCTTGATACCAAAGAAGGTAACGAACAAGTCATGGTTATAGTTCCAGATGCAGTAGCAACCTTTGACATTGTAATAGTCGAACCTGCTACAGCTACATAGGTTCTATCTGGTATTCCTTCGCCTTGAATCGTCATTCCAGCAACTAAATATGTAGTCGGTGAAACACCTGTTACAGATGCACTACCAGATGTAATTGTACCTGTAATAGTAATGTCATGATAATTTTCAGGGTTATAAGTAGTTCCGCCAAGTGCAAATGTTCCGTCTTTAATTATCCTTACCAACAATGTCCCTTGTGAAAAAACAATAGGCCGTAGCCAAACGCTTTTTGTAGCACTCGTATTTTTAACCCAATAATAATACGAAGCCCCGGCAGCAATTCCCGTAGTGTCAGCAAAAGATACTCTATAAGCATTACCATCAACTACAGCGCGCCTAAAAGAATCCATTGTTACCGCCGAACTAACACCGTCTTTAATTTTAAAAAACGAATTATAAAGATTTTTACTTGCTTCACTCAATTTACTTTTCCCCCTTTCTATATTGATTTACTATCTCGCTAGCAATACATTTCTGTAAAATAATATATTCAATTTCTGCTTGATGTCTTAATTTAATCCCTTCTATATCAAGACTATCGCAAGCAAAAACTAAATCAGCCCCAATTACTCTTTTACCCAAGGCAACAAAATCTTGACTATTTCCTTTTACAAATACATTGTTGAATCCAGTTCGTGAAAAAATCCAACTAAAAAAACGTCTGCCTTCTTCTGTAGACATGACGCTTCTTAAATCTTCGAGAAATTTTTCATCAAGTTTCTGTATTGTTAATTCTTTTAGTTTTTGTTCGGTAAGTACTTCACCTATTTGTTTCATTGCGTAAGACCTCCAACAGGACCACCAAGTAACTGAGTTAATGCGTTATCACCAGATGTATCAGCCTGTGAAAGTGTCTTAGCTCCCTGTGCTGCCGACATACCCATTTGTGCAGCATTCATTTGCGCTTGTTGTTGTGCTCTTGCTTGTCTTAACTCTGCAACTTTTTGTTTTGATACTTGCATTGTAGCTGGAGCGCCGTTTAAGGTCATTAAGTTTCTAGCAACATCGTCAAGATCAACGTTATCAAGAACTTCCGGTAATTGTGCAGTGTTAGCAATAGAAATAATATTGGTAACAGAATCTATAATAGGAGTAATTTGATATTGTTGTTGTGCTTGAGACAATACAGAAACATATTTAACTTGAATATTCATGCCGCCATATTGCAACAACACAGGAGGAGGTGGTGGAAAAATATTTTTCCTTACACAAATACTGTCAACTCGGTTAAATAGTTGTTGAAAATATCCAGTTTGCAAGCGATCAAGTAAAGGTCCCATTTGAGACATTTTTTCAGCTGTAAGTTCGATTACTTCTCGGGCCGTTCTTGTTCCTTTTCCTTGATTTATCTCACTAATAAGCTGAAAAACTTCTGTCTTAAAATGTTTCTTTACGCAATCCTCAACAGCTTGACTCATAGTTAACGAAGCTTCTAGATTCATATTCACATTAAACAAAGGCTTAATTGAACCATCTGAACCACCCATTGCATTATAATAGTTAATTGCGGCAGGTAACATGTTTATACCGCCATTCTTCATAATGTCGCTAGGGGCCTGTACAGGTGGTTTAGTCATTAATTCAACGGCGGTATCCATATTACGCCACATTAACTGAGTTTGCTTGGCATCACCTAAAGACCATATTCCAGGGCCATATCCGTAAATATTATTGCCTTTAGTCTGCCAACGTTCAATCATAACAGGGAACTCATTAAATCCACTTTTTCTTAGATATTCTCCCTCTTTTTGTCCTTCCATCCAATAATAATCAGTAAACTTCATTGATAAAGTATCAATTTTACTAGGATCATGATTTTTATTTGGACAAATAAGATGCTTAACATCGTGAATATTGTGGAAGTTTTTGTTTTCATAATCTCGTTCAACCGCAGCAGGAACATTATCCGTTCCAAATTGTTCAATAATTTGATAAGTTGTCATTTGTATGTTTCTAGCAAATGAATTAGGCATGCCTTTTTTATCTAAACCAATCGCAAATTCTCCGCAAGTGAACGTTCTACAGTTAATAACTGTGTCGTCGTCATCTTCTATCAGCATAGCAGCGGTATTAAATACGCCTAATTCTAAATAGAATTGATGATTAGAGGGATAAAAATTAGACCTAGCAAATACATCAAGGACAATCTTTCTTCGCGCTGCAAGCCATTCCAGTACGTCTGGGTCCTGCATTAAGTCGTTATTATCAAGCGAATATTCAACCCACGGCCTAGTAGGAGAAGTAATTCCCCACTGCATACCAGCTGCCAAGATGTTAGCATATTCAATATTCATTGTCCGTAACATTTCATCATCAGGGCGAGTGCCTTTGTTATATTCTTCTCCTTCAAAATAGCCTAGATATGGGTATACAAAGTCTCTGACATCTTTAAACAACGGTTTCCACTTTTCAAACTCGTCAAATAGCTCTTTGTGTTGCCTATTTATGTTACTTAACTCTGATATTTCAGCCATACATTAGCCTCCTAACAGGCTTTTCTTCGTTGTTGGTGTAGATAAATCACCCTGCGAAGACGTTGCGATTGTTGACGCTTGTCCTTTTAATAGTGCAGCTTTCTTTTTAGCATCGTTTGCAGCATTTAGCGCATCGTCTCCTGTTCCTGCAACCGTTGTCGGTGCCGCAGAAACAGTTGTGCTAGACGGTGTTGACTGTGAACTAAGTAATGATTTACCTGTAACAATACTTGACAACCAACTTCCCACCGTTGCCCCTACTCCACACATTGTTAATTCCTCCTTCTTCGTATCGGGTTATATGAAGCGTTTGCGAATTGTCTGTTACCGTTGTTTCTGCCTATCGGATTGTATCCAGCAATAGCAAACTGCTGAATAGTTGGTGTACCAAACCTAGTTTCTTTAGCAGCAACAGGAACAGCAAAAGAAAGAGCCAGCGCATCACCTTTGTTCGGTGAAGGCAGGCCCCTTGTTTTCATATCTTTTTTTGATTCAAGTTGTATTTTACCGTCAGTTCTCGAAATAACTTCTGGTCCAATTAAATCAGCATATAATTGCTTATCGTTTGGTATTGATCCACCTGATTTTAACCAGTCTCTAGTTTCCTTCCACATATAAGCCCTCATGTTTAGACATCCGGGGTCCGGAGATTTACCATTAAACCAAATAGCAAACCAGTTTCTTCCCATGGTCCGGCCAGCACTTATAATTCCCGTTCCATACCCTGCGTCAAGTATTACCGCATCTGCTTCATATTCGTTTTCAAAATTAGCAATGATATTAGCTATTTCAATATCATTGTCGTTTTTAGGCAAAGAAAGCAATATTTTAAAATGCAACCCCTGCCTAAACCCTATTTCTAAATAATCGTCACCCATCCAAGCTGGGTCGCAAGTAATAATTTTAGGAGCAAAATTAAACATTTCTTCCCTTAATTGTACATTCATAGCTTTTTCAACGTCTTCGGTTGAAATAAGTTGATTAAGAGAAGCAGATGGAAATCTGCCAAGCACATGGACTTTAATCCAATCGTTATCAATTCCACGCTCATCAACCCATTGATTAAGTTGTTCTTTATTAGTCATTTTTACTTTTCGACTATCAATCTGTTTTGTTATCCATGAATTTTTATATTTATTAAAACTATCGTAAAATCTACCGTTATTTCTTGTTGGATTTCCAAAACAAAACCAAAATATTTCTGTATTTTTATCAGTTAAAGCACCTTCGATAGCTTCAAAAATTAAATCTGATATTGCGCTTGCTTCATCAAAGGTAATAATTAATCTTTTCCCTGTATTATGTAATCCGGCAATAGCTTCAGGATTATTTTCACTCCATGGTATAGCATCAATTCTCCATGTTTTTTCATGATCTTTATCTGAGCTATATATTGCTGTTGCTGACAAGATGAACATTTCTTTTATCAATAACAATCTATACCATTTTGCAATTTCAGGCCATGTTTTTGTTCTTAACTGATTTTCTGTATTAGCTGTAATTGTTCCCCTTGTATCTTCAAACGTTGATAAAGCCCATAAGTTTAACCAAGCAACCAAACAACTTTTCCCTATACCATTCCCAGAAGCAACAGCAACCTTTAAAGCTATTGATATAGCATTTTCTACTTTCATTCCGTTTAGTAAATGATCTCTTATGGTATTCATAACATCTATTTGCCATTCGTCAGGGCCATCATGATCAGCAAGTTCTCCTTCTCCCCAAGGAAAACAATACATTACCCACTTATATGGGTCCATGGCAAAATTCATTTTAACCATGTCATTTAGATAAGCCTCTAATATGGTTTTTTCTTTTGCCATTTAATCACTCCTTAAAAATAAAAAAAGCCCATTATCGCTCAATTAAGAGTAAATAATGGGCTTCATGAGCCTCTAACTATGTCAAATCGTGATCCATTTTACATTTACCATAAAAGACCAAACACTTATAATAATATTTACATTGACTCGGCGCAATTTTAAATTTTCCATTACATTCCATAAGAGTTAATTTACCATCAATAACTCTAAGTACAGTAACTTTCTTACACTTCTTATCCATAATTCGTATTTCGTTATCACTGTACTCAGCAAGTTTATGACCACATGAACAACGAAGATCGGTCATTTAATATTCACTTCCAATCTGTGCAAAGCTAAGCAGCGCAGGTAAGCTGTAAGAAGCAAGTTTATAGCAGGTATTTCTGTTGTATGGGTAATAATCTATTGTCCATATAGATTTTAATGTAACGGCCATTCTCTTACTTTGATCATTTTTCCATTGATATTCGCAGGGACATTCTTCGTCATATATCCATTCTTCAACAGTGCACATTCCACTTTCTTCTGAAAAATCGTTTATATGCTCTATTCTCATTCCAAAATCATGTCGCGGAAGTGTTAGTCTAGGCATCTATCTTCACCCCGCAAATTATCATTAATCTTTTGATTACAAAAATAACATTTATCCCTTAGTTTGTTTCCGCATTTTAAACAATAATTATGCCACACATAACACTCATTACCACATTTATTACACCTAATTTTTTCGGTTGGTAACATCATACTTTGCTCTTTGTAATCGGGCATTGCACACCTCTCCTTTTATATTATGGTAAACAATAGGTGCAAGATTATGCACCTATTTATAATGCATTCAAACCCTTATACCATATGACTTTAAGGCGCTTTTTTATCGACTCTTGCCCTCTGTAGTAATACTAGACATTTATAAGTCGCTCCACTTTATTCCACCCATTACCTTGATACGGTAATTTTTAAACATTGTCTTTAAAACATTTTGTATCCTTGTTCCTTTACAGAATAACCAAGGATTAACAAAGTATTGCAGCCCTTTGCTGTTTCTGCCTTTATACAAAATATCTTTTTTAACAAGCATATTAATTGTTTCGCTAACCTTTGCCCTACTCATTTTAGACAACTTAACAAGATCATCAAATCCAATACAGTTCCCATTGTCATATTTAATACAACAATCTTCATATCCAATATAAGTTGCTATGGTAAACAAAAAAGCCTTCTCATAAACTGAGAGGCTTTCTAACTGTTTTCTTACTTCTCTTATATTGCCTTTATAAAAATGTTCTATCTTCCAAACCTGTGTATCGCTTAAATACTCTACACTGGATTTTCTTACTATTCTATCACCAGGATTAAATTCATTAACTATTTCTCCTGTTGTTTCATCAATTATATGCAATATCATACCTCCGAAAGTACGCCACACGTACTTTTAAAGGGGTTAAAAGTACGCCACGTGAACTTTAGAAAAGTGACTTCAAACCCTTATACAATAAGGCTTTATGACCATTATTTTGGCAAGTTGTCCCTCTTACTCTATAAAGCCCATTATACACATCTCTTTTTTTGTAATTATTATATATTTTTTTGTGAAACTATTATAATATATAACTTACAATTGATGGAAAAAGATTATAATATTATATATATTTTGCGAGGGTATGTATGCCATGCCAACGCGCCAGAATTCTAGGGGTACGCCCCACCGCCCGGCCTGTTCATCAACGACTATCTGGAACGTAAAACAGCATCACACTTCGCACGCACATCATACGCGCATCACATACGATTAGCACAACTTATCACAACAACTAATATCAATGTCAACTAGTGATAACAATTATTTACCACTAGTTGAGAATCCAGTGTTTCCGCACCTTCGCAGGCTTAACAGTATAAAACTACTGCTCTAATTGAGAAATGTCCACTGTATTTACTACTTTTGCCCTATTTCTGGCAGCTTGAATTGCTTGTGATACATTAACATTGACAGTAGATTCAATCTCCTGCTTATCTCTGTAGCCATAGTTATTCTTAGCAAGAAAGATATGCATTGCAGGATTACGAGCGTTCAATCCATCGGCTATGAGCCAATCAAGGCAACGTTGTTTAGCTTTTTTGACAGCAGCGGAAAACTCTTCTGACCTATTCGCATACTCATTCAATGTTTCATGATTGCAGCCCATATACACAGCTAAATGTTCAATTGTAGGCTTATGATCAGTATTATCACAATCTATAAAGAAATCATCTACCATCTTATCAAACGCAGCAGGGTCAGGATACTTTAACGGTCTTCCACCTTTATTACCAACAGCATACTTATTACCTTTAGGAGCAGCCATATTATTCACCTCTCGTTAATCTCGACGTTTCCATCATTAGTATTAAATATGTCAACAGTCAATCCGTGCTTAGCAGCGAATAAACTTGCATGTGCAATGTCGGGAAATACATGTAAATCACATTCTTTGTCAAGAACACAAAAAAGCGTATCGTTCATATTATTCACCTCTGTAATTTGTTAACTCATTGTTCGTCAACATTTTAATATAAACATCTTTAATACATATATCTAAATACATTTTCCGTAAATAATCGTTTAATTGTTCTAATGCTTCCATGTAAATCACCTTATTTATTAATTGTCTTCCACAGACCATAACTTTCCTTTGCAATTATCGCGTAAATACTTTTCAGCATCTATAATATCTTCAAACTCTCCAACTACAACGCAGTTATCATTTACGTCTAATATATTGCCATTATATACTTTCCACATGATTATCACCTCGCCGGTTATCTTTTTATTGCAGGTACAAACTATAAGGCCCTATCATAAAAGTCTCTTACAAGCTAAATATGAAAGCCATAATTAGCATTTATCCTTATTAACATACTTATTTTTACGTATAAACTTGTCATATGATATATAGCATGCACAACAACCGTTTTCATCAATTAGTATCCTATTAGCTGTGCAGCATTCTTTACCTTTGTTCACACAGTCATCTAAAGTACAAACGACAGTCATTGTATCACCTCCTATATTTAAGCATAAAAAAATAAACTCTCTCGACTGTCCGAAAGAGTTTATTTAGTAATATATTGCCTGATATTACTGATACTTTCCTAATATTAGTTTTTTTATCAAGCAATACAAAAAGTGTTACGAGTACATCTTTATTGTATAGTTTATTTGTCAAATTGTCAAGTTTATCTTGTACTGCTAAATCCTAATTGAGCGTTAATTGTAGCTAATGATTTCTTCTTCGTCTTCTCGCTTTTATGCTTGCTTGATCTACTTCCACCGCCTGGCTTTCCTTCTCCTGCTGGAATACATTCTTTACTGTAGTGAGTTGGTGACATATCATTCATAAATGCCGTTATATCATCGTTTGTACTATTTGTTGCCTTTAGTTCAGGCCAAACCTCTATGCCGCACTCAGGACATTTATAATAATCTTGCTTATTATTGTATGTCATAGGTACTCTGCAATCTTGACAATACCACGGTTTCCTAATCAATATTTATTGCCCCCTTATATTTCTCGTAAATCTACAACAGTTTTCAATTGCTCACCTTCTTGTTACATTTGCAGCAACACGCTTCTTTATCGCAGCAGACGTTAACCATTTTACTAGTATAATCATCAATTCTTTTATTTAATTCAAATATAATCTCTTTTTGTGACGAAACAATACTCATTAGGTTTTTTATTTTTTCTTCATTTGTCATAAACGGACTAATCATTTGCTCACCTTCTTCTCAATCTTATCTCTCAATATCTTAGCAACTTTACATTTGCCATTTGCAAAATTATAGTTTATACACATGCCACAATTTTTAGCTTTATCTTTCTTATCTTTGCTTACAAATCGCGCACACATTGATTATCACTCCTCTGCTAAAATTAGTGAGTTGATCGAATAATAAGTTCCTGTTCCGCTTTTGTTCCAATGTACATATGCTGATTTTTTACTTATTCTTAATACTTTTCCTTTGCCATAATCGTGTATAGCATGTATTACTTTACATCCGACATTTATCATGGCTTGTAATAACCTCGCTCAGCATTCTTCCTATGCACTGCTTCTGTCAACTCATCTACAGTCACCTGATTATATCCTCTGCCCTTGAAATACGTCACACACGCCTGCATAACATCGCCATTCTCTAAATCAGCGGCCTCCAAATCACCATTTAGCGCGGCTTCTAAAGCCTCATCTGCCTCACCACGTATATATTTAATCTGGTCAACGGGATTATTGACTATAAACTTCCAACATGGTTCCATTGTGATATTCATGGCTTGTCCTCCAATCTTCTTACGTAACTTAATGTTTCCCCGTTCGACAATATCGCATTTTATACAAGCTATCATAAAACAAATTATCAACATAATTGATACATATATTTGCTGTTCAGCAGGAATTTTAGTTATTAAGAAAATCCCTATAATTGTCAGGACTATAAATATTCCTAAATATGGTTTGCTCATTTTCCATTCTCCAATCTGCCATACATGTTTACACTCACTCACCCTATTCAGCTCCTTTCATTTGCCAATTTTCATATTTCCCTTCATTGCAATCCGCATTTCCTTGATCCAAACAATTTATTTTCCATTCGCAATTATCGCAATTCTTCATAGCCTCAATCTGTTTGCGAAGCGCGTTGTCATTATCGTTTAATATGCTAATTGTCTTGCAAAGTTCGGCGTTTTCTTGTTCTAATTTTAACAATCCTTTATCTATCATATTCTCAACAGGACCTTTGCCATATTCGCTCATGCCTTACCACCCTTCAGTGCAATCTTCCAGCACTTCTCACAATCTAAATGCCTTGCTGGGCATGTACCTGCTTTCCGTAGCCCTAATTCAGTAGGGCAAAATTTCTGTCTTGCTATATAGCCAATCAGCTTTTTAACGGCTTTCTTGCTGTATTTAGGCATTGTTGGCACCTTCATCTGACTCTTCTATAAGTTTGATTGTCCCTTTTCCAGGCAAATGTATTTCCCATCCCATCTCAACTATTCTGTAAGGATTAGCTCTTATTCCATCAGCATGCCCCAAACGATAGCCACGATCAAAAGTAAAGGCTAATACGATTAAAACAATCAAAATACCAAGGACTATTATCAAGGCTATTTCCATTACTCGTCACCATCCTTCGATGCCCCTTGATAAAATTTGCAATCTTTTTGAGTTCTTCCATTACGCCTGCGCCAAGTCGTTTTATCCCGATCGCAAGTAATATCTATTACTCGTCCTAATCCAACAATGGCTTTACCTAAAAGCACGCAGGTTTGGCATTGCTCCCTAACCATAAAGGTGCCTTTTTTGTTAACAAATTTTATCTTCTGTGACTTATATGTTCCTCTGGTGGTCATACGAATTTCAGTCTCTATTACCGATTTATCTTTAATGTCCACAATTACCCCTCCTTTACTTAACTGCTTCGAATCGACTAGCTAACCATTCAAAATCCGCTGGCTTTGGTGATTTATCTGGCCTGTCGTTTTCTTCCGCCTTACACATTGCACACATATAACCATCGTCAACATGCCGTTTAACCTTCTCCAACTGTCCAATTTTCTCTGACAGTTTGCGGCAGTAAGCTAACAGGTCTTCACGCTCAGAATAAACGCTTAACAATGCTTCATTTATATCTGGTGAAAAGTTATCTGCCCCAAATTGGATTTCGAGTGTTTTCCATGAGCTTCTTGATTTATCGGTGATTTCTTTCAGCCGTTCGACTGTCATTTCCCATCAGCCACCTTTAGCAAGTTGCTAGCAATTTCATCAAACTCTTCTGGACTCATTTCCTCTACTTCAAGTAACCCATGAGCATAGTACAGTTTTTTTAAAGCTCCTTGCAATTCTGCAATATACGCTAGCAGGTCGGGAATGTCTTGCCGGGCTGCTGCAATAAATTTTGCTGTATTATTTAGTTTGCTTTTACTAAAATCAGAGCAGTCAAGATCGTCCATCTTGCAAATTTCGCCTTTGTGCGTTATGCTGCAAGACTTTTTCTTTACAGGGCCTTTATATATCGTTATGTCGTAATCTTTGTCAGATACCCAAGGTCCCTCTATGGCCTTATTGCACCGTTCCTCAATCTCGCGTAGCCGTTCGTCTGTCATTCCGCATCACGCCTTTCCTTTTCAAGGCAACTTTCGCACTTCCACTCTTTTAAATGTTGTGGAGACATCATGTCTAGATAATCATCATAACTGACATCTTCACCGTCTATAGTTCCTTCTGTTTGAGTACCACAAATAACACAAGTTCCAGTGATTTGGTAGTGTTCTATGCACAGAGGATATATTTTTTCATCAATTTCGATTTTTGCACTGTTTATGGCGTCTTCAAGAAATTTCTCATCGTCAGTTTTAAAATAAAATTCATCTTCTCCATCTGCTACTTCAGCATCAAGACTTATTATTGTATCAATTCCATCCATCTCGCGCATTGCGGTTAAAAACCTTTTGATTAAATCTTTTTCTTGCTTACTACTAACTATAATTTTCATTCTGCTTCCCCCTCCACTTCAACCAACTTCCACCAATCCGCTATTGCTTCAATTATTGTCATGATTGATCACTATTCCTGCCGAAAACACTCACATAAATAACTATCAAAATTCCACTGATAATCATAATCTGAGAAATGTAGTCGCAAATAAATTCATTAGGGCAACTCGGCTTTTGATTCCATCCGAAGTATGCCGTTTCAGCAAAGTTAAACAATAAACCAAGAATTAGCGATGCAGAACCGACGATATATTTTGTTTTCGAATCGGTTTTATTAGATAACTCATATGTTTTCATTGCCTTGCCTCCATCATATTTTCAACCTGACCAAACGCCCTTTTAAACTTGTCCCAATTTATATTCGCTTTACCATTTATCTGTGCTGATTTAACTTTGACTAGATACATCAGCTTGCTAAACATTTCTCTGCGCTCTGGCGTATCTGATTCGCCTACTGTGATTATATTTTGCTTACCTTTTGTCCAGCTATAATTTCGTTTGCTGTTTATCGAATTAGCGGACCGATTTAGCTTTTCAGCTACATATGATGCAGGCTTATCTTTGTTATCGCTGAGAAACTTTAGCTTATACTTTGTCCACTTGCGGCTCATGATTCGGCCTCCTTAAGCTTTAAAATGTAATTTAACTAATCCTTCTCGTAATCTCTTCATAAACACAGGATCATTTTCTAACTGTTTAATAAATTCATCATTCTGCCTTTTTGTTTTTCCACAATATGTCATATAACTTTTCATTACTCTTCGTGAAGGATTCAATCCATGAGCTATAGGGCAATCGCAGCATCCTTGGCAACGTATATCACAAGTATTTGTTTTTATGTCGTAACAATCAAACATCTTTTTCCTCCTTAAACAAATTAAGCTCATTTTTCATCTTCGCGATCCGTTCACACATTTCAATCTGTGCAGGAGTCTTTTGCGGCTCTTCAATATCTTCTGTGGTCCATACTCGCTCACAATTTGTCTTTTGAGTCATGCTGCATATTGTATAGCCTCCAAACGGTGACGATACTATTTGCCGCGGACTATTATATTTTGCTGATACGTAGCGTGCTATTTCTTTGTAGTGATCAAGTTCAGTCATAAAACTATACCGCCTCGATTTCAACTTCAATTCTTGGATTTTTCTTGTCCACGTAGAATTTATCACTAAACCCTCTAATATATTTCCAACCATCACCTTGCAACGTTTCACATGCCTGCAATGAGTCCAGAATGAATTTCTTTGCAAAGGCTATGTTGTCGTAGTCGCGCCGCTTATTTGGCTCATACCAGTTAAAATTTAACGTTACAGGTCCAATATGCTTAACTTTAATCTGCCGTTTTATTTCTAGCTGAATAATATTTTCAGCCCGCTCTTTCATTTTGGCTCCTGCGTAACGATTTGATCTGCAAGCTTTCGTATATTCGTTTAATCCTGGTAGTCTGCCGGGAATAATAATTATAAAACTAATCATCTCTGCGCCCCCTAAATCGTCTGCACCCTCGCTGATCAGGCTTAACTACTATTGCTACGTCCGGGTGCTCCTCTGTGTGATAGCATACCAGTATACTGCCTGGATACTTGTCTTTTACGCAACGTTGGCAGTTTTCGCATACTGGATTCAAGTCGTATCTGCCGCCGATCATGATTTATCCTCTGTATTATCACAATCAAACTTTTCAACGATTTCTAGTAACCTTTTAAATTCAGGGTTTCTCCAAGCACAATGAGCATAACTATGAGCGTTTTTCTTATAGTGGTAATAGTTGGCATCTAAATGCTGTTTCAATGCTTTCCGAGTTAAAAACATCCCATCGTGTTTTTCAATATTTCTATATCCTGTGTATGCAAACAAATTACCGATTTTGTTATGTTCACAGTAATCGTAAATATCTTCTAAATCATCAAGTTCAGAAAGTTCCTCAACTTGTTCTTCGGTCACAGTATAATTTTTGATTAGCCATTCAATCAACTCTTTTGAGTCAGTAAAATCTTCGCCGTCAGCATCGATTACAGCCATTCCATCAGCACATTCTCTGTCAATGCCCCACTCTCTGTCTTCCTGCTCGATGGAAAAATAAATAGGTTTCGCTGTGCAAGCGTTATCTTGCGTTTTAATTTCATGTGCTAATTCTTGCAAAAACTTTATATCATCCGGAGTTAAAATGTCGCTCATTTCTTCGCCTTCTTCGCATGTTTATTCGTGTATTTTGTATTTTTATGCTTACTTTTGCATGAGATATACACGCTTGTTTGCATAGGACAATATCCGAAATATTTATGCTCCATTTGTCAGCAACTCCGGTAATTCATAAATGTTGCCGACGACTTTGCAAGACACGTTATATTTTCCACCAAATCCACAATCACAAAACTCGCTCAACTTTCTGCTGTGACCAATTCCCATTTTGATATGAGCCGGATGTGCTACAACTTGTGCTCCGTCATAATTCCAATGTACTTTTGATCTATAAGGCGTTTTTGTTTCATTTTTATTCTGAATCTCCACAATATCGTCTTGGAATATTTCTTTGCCATCATCATCTTTTAAGCCTGTAAATTGTATTACATCAAATCTTTGCTCGTTGTTTTCAACATAATAAAATAACGCTTGTGGATAATAACCAACTAGCATTTTATTATTTTCTTTATCCCAAGCGCGAAACTTTAAATTTTTCATATTCAGCCTCCTATTTTCCCTTATACGCGTTTTAATACCTATTAGCTATAACTTATGCCTATACAACACGTTTCGTTTAACCTTGACACAATTACGGCTGTGTGGCGAGTATTTTATGACTTTGTATATTCCCGTTTCTTTTCGCATCTCATCATATCGTTTTGAATACGCCCGTTTTCTCTCATATACATAACAGGGTGATAACCACCACTAGGACAATTCCCGTCAGTGTATCCGCAGCCGTGACAACAATTGTTCGTCTGCATGTTTTCGTTTATTTCGTTATCATTTAATTTTACTTGTTCCATTGTTATTTCACTAAAAAATAACTTTGCATATTGATATAACTCGTTGTAATCGTATTCTTTTACTTTCGGAGGTTCTTTCCACTTTGGGTTACTAGCTAATTGTTGTAATTTTGGCTGTAACCTTTTATCTCGCTGAATTTCTCTAATCACTTCTTTTACATCTGCTATCGTCGGAAACTCTTTGCAGTAATCAAAACAAGATATAATTGCCGTTTCCATCAAATCGTCAGGCTCTTTTTCAAAAGTCTTCATCCATTGGATTCCCTTTAGTTTTAAATCTGCACCATAACTATTCCAGTTTGCGGAACACATCTTCATTAGTTTTGCGGACATTGCTCCTGTCATAATCGTTCATTATCCTTTCAAGATCATCAAGTTGTTGCTCTTGCTTATTCTTTTTAGGCTGTTGATCAAATAATTTTTGCTGCCCTTGTTCTTCTTGATACCGTTTCACAACCCAGTTCCTTATTGCTCTATTATCGTCTGCGTACTTTTTATTATTGGCTCCTTTGTAATTATCAAGAATCTCAATCATACGATCAGTTGCAGCTTGACCAAACTCTTTAATTAATCTTTCGTATTCAGCTTCGGTCATTTTTACAAACTCACTATAAGTGTTTTTAATTACTTTCTTTTCATTCTTTACATTCTTTACATTCTTGTTTGTGTTATTTTGTTGTTCTTTTGTTGTTATTTTGGTGTCATTTTTGCTGTCGCTCTTAAAAAGTTCAATCTGGTAAAGCTCCCAATTTATAACGGTTACAACGCTAAATTTGTTGTTACTTTTGATGTCCAAACTTTGATTGTTCTGCAACCATAGTAAATTTTTCCAGAATGTACTTGGATTCATTTTTAATTCTGATGATCCTTTGTATCTTCCGGTAACAAATTGCCCTGGTGTTAAAATAACTTTTTTCAATCCGATCATTTCTTCATGTTCTTTATGAGTCGCTTTTAATAGACACCAAACCCACGTCTGTAATAATTTAGGATTCTGCAATATAGCTTTTTCAAGTAAGCATCGCGCAAGTTTTATATACCCGTCCATCATTCATTAATCGCCTGCCTCCTTCACTTACAATCCTTTCATAAAAACTATCCAATGCGTTTTTGCTCTTTTATTACCAAACAACGGTTTACAAGGAAACAACAGTTTTATATCAGAAAGTTTGATTTGTTCTTCATTCCATTTGAAAATTAGAACACCGCAATCATCAAGTACACGCATACATTCACAAAATCCAACTTTTAAATCACTTTTCCAGTTCTCTTCAAGCTTTCCATACTTTTTGACCAACCACGATTTATTACCAGCATGAATTAAATGCGGAGGGTCAAATACAACTAATTTAAAAGCGTTATCAGGAAACGGAATATTTCTAAAGTCTGCTACAATATCAGGATTTACAACCAGCTTTCTACCATCACATAAAGTGTCTTCAAATTGTCGATTGTCCATAAATACAGTGCTTTTATTCTGCTTATCAAACCAAAACATGCGCGATCCGCAACAAGCATCAAGTATAGGCTTCATTCTTACACCTGCCCCCTTAACTTATAACCAACTTCATATGAGCCTTTGTAGCCGCTGGACGTTGCCATGTCCTTTGAAATCGTTCCCATTCTTTATTGTACTTTTTCTTTTCAAGTCCAGCAGGTTGATATAACTGTGCAAAAGGCATTGCTCCAGCTATAAATATTCTTCTAAGCCTGCTTTCGTTTTCTACCATATTGTCACCGATCAAAGCATAGCAACGAATCTTATTCTGATTAAATCCAGCTTTAGTTAACTTTTCACATGCTTTATTTACAACTTCAAGCTTGTTTTTCGTGTCACAAGCAAGCCAAAGTTCCTTGATCCGTAATCCACGCATTTGTTCAATATCCCAATCAGTTAATTTTGCAGCTTCAAGACCGCCTTTAAACTCAATTCGATGTTGCGTTTTAAGCATGTCATATATTTTTTGACGATGATTTTTAGAGCAAGCAAGGAAGTTATTATCTTGAATAATATTACCTTGAACAATTGGCAATTCTCTAAGTGGCCCTTCACGTTTAGGTACAAAACAGAATGAACAATTGTTTGGACAACCTCGGCTTGTAAATGTTATCCCTTTTCCTACATACATACCAGGTATGAAATCTCCGCCTGCATCACCGTAAGCAGGTCCGCCAATTAAAACAGGCTTATCAGTCTTAACTTCCCATTCACTTTTTAGATATTCACAACGCTTTATGTCCCAAGTGAATACACAACAGACACGAACCTCATCATGTTCCGGTATAAACAAGCCTGGAACATCAAAGAAACAATAATCATCGTTAGGCGTATATGAATTTCTGTTAGGGAAAATTCTAATTGTTTTCATACCTGCCCCATCTTATAGCTGCGTTCCTGGCTCACCGTATAGCCTACAAACGGCTTATACTTTGGCAACTTGTCCAATTCTGCCGCTAACTCTGGTGTAAGCTTGCTATGGCGAATCTCGTTATTTGGCTTTGGCTGCGACTGTTCGCGTGAGAGGTTAAGTATTGTCATTTCTGCGCCTCCAAGTGATCAAAGTATTCGTCTAAATCATCAATACCAGTTTCATCATCCGACCAGCTAATCCAATCGTTTTCTTCTTTGCTCCACTCTTCCAAAACAGTCGTATTGCAATAATCAGGTTTGATCCTATTTTCAAATTGAAATATATCGTAATATGCTAACGTATCAAAAATATTTTTAGCCTCGTTTAAATCTTTAACTTCGACAATAAACGGTTTACATGGTACTTGTGGAAAGTGACATATTCTTAGCTTTTTATCAGTCATTTGGACGCCTCCAATTATGCATATTTATTCATAATATTAGTGTGAGCGGGGCGCGTTAGACCCCTATGTTAGTTTTAGAAAGGCACTTCCTCTTCAGGGAATACGTCTTTTCCAAAGGACTTAGCATCAAATGAATTATCGCCGCTTGATTCGGTTTGCTGTTTCTTACTGTCAAGGAACTCAATATTTTCAGCATATATAACTGGCTTGCTATGTTTCTGTCCATCATTACCGTCCCATTTATCAATTTGTAAACGGCCTGTTACAAGTACCTTGCTCCCTTGGTGAAGTGCATTTCCCATAATCTCGGCAGTTTTGCCAAACGTAACGACATCTAGCCAATCAGTACGCTTGTATTCTCCGTACCCACTTTTAACAGCTATACTAAAACTAGTTACGGCTGTGCCAGTTTGCGTAAATTTGCAGTCCGGGTCTTTGCCGAGATTCCCAATTACATTTATTTGATTCATGCTTTTACCTCCGGTTCATTTTCTTTTACAAACTCTTTCACAAACGTCAGCAAATTTTGCCCTTCTTCTTCGGTCAATTCTCCTGAGTTGTTTTTTTGAAACTTTTCTTTTATCATTCCAGTCATTTCAGCACCGGATATTCCACGTTGTTTTGCTTCAATAACTAATTCATTAACCGTGTTTTTATGAATAACATTTATACCTGATTCAAGCCATTCTTTTAACATCTTTCCTGTCTCTTCGCTCGGAACATCAATCTTGCCATCAAATAACCCTGTGCGGTCCTTGCCTGCCTCTGCAACGTGTTTCTGATTGTCTAGGTCAAGAACTACCGTAAATTCATATTCGAGTCCGTCACGCTGAATAGGAGCCA
>WSSedB1CaDRAFT_10000025_pt1 | contig 82217 bp, 67 predicted proteins | sample WetSurSB1Cattail_FD_9460 | JGI IMG/M metagenome (IMG submission 9460)
GTCTTTCAACTGCTCCATATCAATATGTGACGTCTGCTTTTCAAGTTCTGCAACAGCCTCTTCGATGAGCTGTTTCCGCAGCTTCAGCCTGCTCTGTACGGAAGAAAGTTTATTAATGCTGTATTTTACGTCGTCAAGCTGTGCTGTATGTTTTTTAAAATCATCATCAAGACCAAGTGTATCTTTTCTTTTATTCAATTCACCGATGTTTTTGTTGAGTAATGCCAGACCCGACTCATAGGCGGATTTTGATTTTGATTTTGTAAGCCTGTTAAGATAATTCGTATCCTCTTTCAGTTTTTCAATAAGGTTCTGTTTTTTTTCACCATCCGGAAAAGTACACCCCAGCAGATATAAATAGAGCGTTTCGTATTCTTCCGCTGTTGTGTATTTATCCAGTGTTTTGATAGTTTTCTCAAGATTTTCTTCGCGGTACCGGAGATTGTGCGAAACAAGCTGCCTGAATGTCGGTTTTTCATTATTCTGATCAGGATAAAAACAGTGCAGCAATTCCGCATCAAAGTCTTTGTCTGCAACCTGCTGTCCGTTAATCAACCGTACCGCTTTAGAGTGCTGCAGAAAATTACGTTCTATGGTTATTGTTTCCGCATTCTCAGCAGCCAGACTGGCAGTAAACGCTGCTCTTACATGAACATCGTATGCAGTAAGAAAGTTCTTTACCAGTTCATACTCGTCTGTCTGATTCTCTTTATCCTTATACAAAACGCCCGGTTTCGCCCCGAAGCAGAAATCCACCAGCTCTATAACAGTCGTTTTCCCGACATTATTACCGGTTTTCTTTTTTACATCAGACGGCGTATTATCGACAATCAGGTTAAGTCCGCTGTGAAAATGAATATCGCGGATCATGCAGCCCGCAGTAAATAGTTCCAGTGATTTTATGAACATAGCGCAACATCTCCATTGTTCTGTACACCGGCCGCATCAATCAGGTACAACCAGTCAAGGCTGAGCAGATAACTTGAAAAACTCACATTGGCATTTTCTTTTTTTACCAGTTGAAACAAGTCGACGACTGACAGTGTCTTTTTTCCTTTCAGATTCTTGAGGATGAGGCCGCCAATATAATACAAGGTCAGCTCAGGCTGAATATTATCAGGTAGCAGCATAGGTATAATGCTCCGGATTTTCAAAAATCTTGCAGCGTATAAAGGCATCTACGACAACGATAGATACACACAGATCAAGTTCATCGGACGGCAGCAGTGTATAATTTTTACTGCCCTGAATTATATGCTTTGCCTGCTCCACAATCTCATAAAATATATCATATCCGCTCAATTTGTTTTCATGAACTAGTTTTTTGTATATTTTCCGCAGCGTGTGATAGACAGACAGCCGCTTATTCACCCCGGCGGCATCACACTCCCGGTATTTCTCATCAAGGCGGTCGTAATATATTTTATAGTCAGGAATCTCAGAGACATCCTGCAGTTTATTAAACACAATTTTCCGGTCAATTTCATACGCATCAAGTTCCGGGGAATCAAAGTTTCCGTCCAGATTTTCTTCTGAAAGAATAGTGATAATAAGCGAAAGATCACTGTCGATTTTCTCCATTGGAATATCACTTTCAAGCTCTTCTTTCAAAAAATCAGCAATTTCCTTCTGCTTTACCGCCGGCTGACTTTCGATTATACGCAGCAGAGACGGAATATCATAAATATCTTTATCAGGGACAAATTTCATTCCGAACGGATTGGAAAACGTTCTATTTCTGAGATTCGACGCGTCCTTTGAAATACAGATAAAAATAAACCGGTACCCTTTATAATCCTTCAGAATTTCTTTTGAAAGAGAAGACTCTATCTTCTCTTTCGTATTCACCGCTGATACCTGTACAAGAATTTTATTTTCATCATCTATAAGATCAATGGATGCAATATTCTGCTTCTCTATATTTGCGTCTTTTAATTTGTATGAAAAAATAAGGTTAAACAAGTCGGCAAAAAAAGATTCCGATAAAATATGAATGTCAGTTAAATTCAGTTTTCCCCGTATTTCTATACGGTAAGCCAGAGTATTTAATCTTTCTTCAATATAATTGAAACATAGCTGCCTGTTCAATTTATTTTTCCTGAATTATATATAAGTTTACCACATAGGTTGTCTTTTGTATAGGTTTTAGAGGTTCCCTTTATATAGCCCACGTATCCCCGCTCTTCATCACTTTCCGGTTTTTCGGCGAATTACGGTTGAGTAAGGATAAGCCGGAAACTGCCTCCGTTTATTATCGAGAATCACCGGCTGCTGCAAAACTCTCTATCTCCAGTAAATAAAGGATATTTTATTATACCACGAATAAATGGTTTTGTGATATTACACGTATCAGTCTTTGCAACAAAAAAACGAATGCACAATACAGGAAACCCTGATTTCATCATCAGAACAACGGGGGCACGACGAAAAAAAGGTACCATGCATACGCACGGTACCTTCTCGTATCATTTACTTTTTTCTACAAAGAGTTACCTCTAAAAATTGAAATTTTTAGAGGTTCCCAAAGGTTACTCAGCAGCAGCGTTTTTACCTGCAATGCGGCCAAATACCATAATATCAGGAAGTGCATTGCCACCAACCCGGTTGCCGGCATGAATACCACCGGTAACTTCACCTGCGGCATAGAATCCCGGAATCACCTTACCGGATGTACTGATGACCTGTGCTTTTTCATTAATTTCAAGTCCGCCCATGGTATGGTGAATAGCAGGTTTACGCGGTGTTGCCCAGAACGGGCCTACATCGATTTTTTCCCCCATCTTGACTTTACCGAAATCTGTATCAACACCGGTATCACAGAAATGGTTGTATTTTGCAATTTCAGCAGTAAATACGGCCGGATCACAACCGATCTGTTTTGCAAGACCTTCAAGTGTATCTGACGTCAGGACACTTCCGTCCTTAATCATTTCGTTAATATCGTTGCCCCATGAATTCTGTCCGCCGCGCTTTGGATTACCGGCAGAAGACTGATCACAGATAATCCAGAACATGCCATCTGGCTGCTGCAGCGCCGCTTTTGCCATGACATCACGGCTTTCATATTCTGAAACGAAGCGTTTTCCCTGTTTATTGACAAAAACCTGATTTTCCGCACTGGTCCACAAACCGCCGCCGAGCGAGCCGGTAACCGGATGAGAACTGGGCATAAGCTGGATGAATCCCATTCCGACAAGGTTTGCACCGACTGCTTTTCCCATAATGATACCGTCGCCGGTTGCAAGCTGGGTATTTGTCGTCGGCATGGTATCTGACAGGCATCCCCAGTAATCATCATACTCTTTTGCCATTTTCGGATTAGCACCATAACCGCCTGCTGCCATGATCACCGCTTTTTTTGCATAGAGCGTTACTTTTGTACCATCAGCCTTTACCGCTTTTACCCCGACAACCCTGCCGTTTTTCATGATCAGTTCTTCGGCTTTCGTTTCAAGCATGATGGTTGTACCATATTTTTTGTTCATGTTTACAAGCGGAGTAATAAATCCGTGTCCTACGGAAGAATTCAGATGATGCATACGCGGCCACAATCCACCGAGAACGGTTGATATTGCATCACCGATTTTTGTATTACTGTCGTTTGAAGCAACCCAGTTCAACGCATCAAGGGAATTGGCGGTAACCGTATGTACGAGCGTATAGTCGCCATGAATTTCCTTTCCGTCCAATCCGGTTCTTTTACCGCCAAGATAGGTCTGGTAGGTATGCAGTTCAACCGTATCAAACAGTTTGCTGGTGTCGCCTGCAAGATACTCCGCTATCTGCTTCTGAAGCGTTACAAGGGTATCTTTGTAGTCTGCGTCGATCGTTGCAGGGTCTGTCTTCTGAATTTCTTTCAGGGCTGCAATCATTGACGGATCCATCGGAACATTTTTCTGCCGTTCAGGATCAACAGCATTGTATGCGCCGCCTGCGCGGATTGTGTTTCCTCCGAGCGCTGCACCTTTTTCAATCAGGATGACTTTTGCGCCTGCCTGAGCCGCACTGCCGGCAGCTGCAAGTCCGGCTCCGCCGCCGCCAATGACAACAATGTCTGTTGTCTCTTTGATTGCCTTACCGGCATGGCTGGCTGCACCTTTTTTTGACTGCAGGGCTGCAGCGTCACCACCTGCCTGGGTAACACAGTCAGTCACCGCAGCGAGGATTGCCTTACTGGTGATAGTTGCACCACTTACCGTGTCTACGGCAAGCGTCTGCCCCTTTACGATTGCCTGCGGAATTTTTTCTATTGCAGGATCTGCAACTCCTTTCGTTTCTTTGTTTTCTCCAACGGTTACCGATTTTATTGCCGTGTCTGAAAACACTACTGTTACCGGTACGGAGCCGCCATTTCCCTGCGCCTGACCCGTGTACGTCCCCGCTTTAAAAGACAGAGACGGTCCTTTCTGAGAACATCCTGCCAGAGCTGCTGCCAGAATCACAGCCGGAAGAATTTTTTTTAATACTAATTTCATAAAATACCTCGCATTTGTCAGTATATAAATAAAGTGAAAAAACGTCACCAGGTGGACAAGTAAATAATGAAAACAGGTTGACGAAAGGATTCCGGCAGGATAGAATTGTAAAATCTTTAAAAGTCTGCTCAGTATCTGTATTATCCGTCAGGTAAATACCGATATTCAGCAGACTTTTTTTTAAATAGGTAAAAATGCAGAGGTATCCATGAAAAGCCTGAAAGTAAAAATTCTGATTACCATTTTAGCGGTAATCATTCTTTCAAATCTTGCGATAACAAATATCGCATATACTATTTCAAAGGCAAAACTGCTGAAAGCAGGTGAAACAGACCTTGTCCATGTGACCGAATCAGTTTCCGCCCAGATAGCCGACGTGAACAGGCAGGAATTTAAAATGCTGAAATCCCTGGCGGCACTGCCTCAGGTGAGTAATCCTGATACCCCGCTGGCAGAAAAGTACCAGACAGTAAAGCCGGTTATGACAACAGACAGTTCATATCTGGGAATAACAGTTCTTGATAAAACAGGAAAAGGATACACGGCCGGCGGTGATTTCACCGATTTTTCCGAGCGGGCATATTATCAGCAGGCCATGGCCGGAAAATATTACGTACAGGACCCGTTTGTAAATAAAGTCTCCAAGAGAATGGCCATGTTTTATTCAGCTCCGGTATATGATGCTTCACATTCAGTTATCAATGTTGTTTTTACCGTCTATGACGGATATGTACTGTCAAAGGTCGTTGAAAAAATTGTCGTCGGAAAAAATACGACGCCCATTGTTGTAAACCAGAAAACGGGAACTATCATTGCGGCTGCCGATGAAGAAAGTGTTACCAGCGGAAAGAACATCGAAACGCTGGCAGCAAAGACAGCCTCTTTTACTGAAGTACTCAAGAGCATAAAGGAGGGAGCTACCGGCGTTTCCTATTACGAGGATGGCAGTAAACACATGATTGCTTCCTACCAGCAGGTTCCTGATACCGGCTGGATGGTCGTCATACTTGCTCCTGCCGCTGATTTCGAGCAGGGTCTCCACCTGATACTTCAAACAATGATACTGACATTGCTTATTACGATCATTGTATCAGCAGTTCTTTGCGGTGCATTCATTGGAAAATCCCTTAAGCCGCTGCTCGTTGTAAAACAATCAATAAGTATGATCGCAAGCGGACAGGCTGATCTTACCCAGCGCATCAAGATAACAACAAAGGACGAGATTGGTGCCGTTGTAGACGGATTCAACACGTTTTCCGGAAAATTACAGTCGATTATATCAGGCATCAAGAATTCAAAAGAATCACTTTCTGTCGCCGGAGAAGACCTCCGTGCGGTTGCTCAGGATACGTCCGCATCCGTAACGCAGATAATCGGCAATATTGACGTGGTAAATGACAAAATCACCAGTCAGGCAGCCGGAGTTGAAGAAACGGCAGGTGCTGTCCATGAAATTGCTTCCAACATAGCTTCTCTGGGAAAAATGATCGAAAACCAGTCAAGCGGAGTCACCCAGGCATCTGCTGCCGTAGAAGAAATGATTGCAAATATAGGTGCGGTTAATCAGTCAGTAGAAAAAATGGCAGCAGCATTTCAGGAACTTGATTCGGGAACACAGACAGGATATACAAAGCAGAAAGATGCAAATGATCGTATTCAGCAGATTGAAAGCCAGTCTGAAATGCTCAAAGATGCGAATACAGCCATCGCAAATATTGCAAATCAGACAAACCTCCTTGCCATGAATGCGGCTATAGAAGCAGCTCATGCAGGAGAAGCCGGCAAAGGATTCAGTGTCGTTGCAGACGAAATACGCAAACTGTCTGAAACATCAAGCATACAGTCAAAAACAATCGGCGACCAGCTGTCAAAAATCAAAAAATCAATAGAGGAAATGGCATCGGCTTCAGGAGAATCGAACGCAGCATTCCAGCTGGTATCAGTAAAGATGCGCCAGACTGATGAGCAGGTCAGACAGATAAAATCCGCAATGCTGGAACAGCTGGAAGGATCAAAACAGATCAGCCAGGCACTGCATTCCATGAATGACAGCACACACGAAGTCCATACCGCTTCTACTGAAATGTCCGAAGGAAATAAGACTATTCTTGATGAAGTAAAACGACTTCAGAGTGCAACAACTGCCATAAAGGACAGCATCGACGAAATGCGGACTGGTGTAAAGAAAATAAACGAAACGAAGACTGCATTGGCAGATATTTCAAATAAAATGCACGGTTCTATAAAGGAAATCGGAAATCAGATCGATCAGTTCAACGTTTAAATTGAACCGCTGTACCATACCCTCACGCTTGGTGAGGGTATGGTCTTTTACCGGCTGTGCTTTCCGCGGCCACCGTCAGAGCCACCCTGCCCCGTCTCTGTGACATCCAAGTTCAATGTCTGTGACATTTAACCTGAATCTCTGTGATATTTACTTTCAATGTCTGTGACATCCAGTTTCAATATCACAGATATCTGCCGTCAATGTCTGTAATATTGAATCTCTATCTCCGGTATATCCGCCGCAGGAGCCTGAGCTTTACACCTTTTACCCCTGAACTTCTAACGGCTTAAATCTGAGTTTCCGGCCGCTTGAAGCTGAAATTTTTACTGTTTAAATCCGTGATTTCCGGCAACAAAGTCAGTCATTTTCACCATATGAGACCAAGAGGAGTGCCATCTGAATCAGTCATTCCCACCGTCTAAGACTGACATTCCCGCAGTGTATGTCCGGGACGTACACTGCCATCGTTTCTACCATTCTCCCTTTATAACGAAAAACGAGCCCCTGATTTCACCGGCAAGTTTTGACTTCTGCCGCGCGAATTTGAATTTGTCCTTCAATTCGTCAGGCACGTCCATTCCCTGTGAAAGTTTTATTCCCACTGCCCGCCTGCGTGCATCTTCCGTATCGTACATCACGTTTATGACAAGTCCCGATTTGTAAAACACATACGCCATTTCGAGCGATGCAACCTGAAAGCGCGCCGTCTGCAGCGGTTCGGAAGCAATCGTAATGCCGCGCTCTTTTTCCAGAATAAGGCGCACATACTCCACCGTATCTCTGTCGTCCGAGGCATCATTCACGGTAAAATCGTAGTTGTACTTGTTTTTGTAATAGCGGGCTTCATTGGCGCGGAGCCCCGCAAGTACTTCCGCAACAGGAGATGATTCAAGACCCTCCGTAGAAACTGCATCAAAACCGACAGTATACGGCATATGCCGCCCCCTTCAATCAAACAGCAGGTGTGTGTCAGGCAAATACAAGTTTTCCTCTGGGAACTGGTATTGACCGCCCTTCTGCACGGGCGGTATCAATCCATTCCGAAATAATTGTCTCCGTATTTTTCAGGACCTCTTCACGAGTTTTACCATCGGCCATGCACCCGGGGAGTTCCGGAACTTCCGAAATATAACAGTCATCGTCATTGCTCCAGTAAATAATAATTTCGTAGCGGTTCATACGTTACCTCCCAGTTTATATCTAAGTATAAGATTCCGTATTTGTTTCACCTGATACGGTTTCGCTTTACTTCCGACAGGCTGGATATTGACTATTTCTTATATGCCGGACATTGTAAAATATGGTGATCACCTTTTATACGTTCTGTAAATCCAAGTTCAGAAAGCAGCATACACACATCGGAAAAGCGGATACCCGCATCCTGCTGTCCCGATAAAATTGCTGTCTGTAATTTCTGAAATTTTCCCAACTTATATACTTCCCTCTTTATAATACAACAAAAATGTTTCAAAAACAATGTTTCCGGCTTACGGCATACACAGCCTCCTCATAAGACAGTATAAGCTGATTATTATAACACACCGGATGGCACTGTCCGCAGATACTGTTTTTCCGGCACATCACACTCTGAACATATCTATCTGATTTCCTATATTCTGAATTGTCTGTTCCATATCTTTTGAAATATCCCGGAGAGAACTGCCTGTAGTATGTATTCTCTTTGCGCCGAGGGACATATCACCGACACTGTCCTTCATGACGACGGTTGCATCCTGCAGACGTTTTACTTCTTCAAGAATGGCTTTATTTCCGGCTGCCATTTCCGCAGATGCGCTTCGCACTTCGGAAGTACTGCCGTTCATATCATGAAGCGCCTCATTGATTTGTTTCGAGCCTTCCTGCTGCTCTGACATGGCATTCTGTATCTGATGAACAAGTTCGTCCGTATCTTTTATGTGAAGCGATACCTGCGTAAACACTTCCTTTGATTCTTTTGACACGTCGACAACGCCTCTGATTGAATCCTCGATTTTTTTCAGCTCATCGCCTATAGACTTTGACTGAGAGCTTGATGTTTCGGAAAGTTTCCTGATTTCATCGGAGACGACGCTGAATCCCTTCCCTGCCGCTCCCGCATGAGCCGCTTCTATTGCCGCATTCATTGCCAGAAGATTTGTCTGTTCAGCGATATTTGATATAGCAGAATTTGCTTCTTTCAGCATTTTTGACTGCTCTGCAATAAGCATGATGCGCTCGTTGATTTCTTCCTGCTTTTTAATACCGCTCTGCGTATCCTGCTGAAGGCCTCCGAATGATTCGGCCATTTTTCCTATAGATACGTTCACCGAAGTGATGTTTCCAACCATTTCCTCTACGGCGGCAGATGCCTGGGTAACGCCTGCTGACTGTGTCTCTATCATCTTTTCAAGAGAGGCAATATTCGATGCAATCTCATTCACCGCACCGGCTGTTTCTTCCACGCTCGCAGACTGACTTGTAATCTGTCCGCTGACGCTGTTGATGTTGGAAAGAATCTGTGTAATTTCCCCTGCGGTATTTTCCGTACAGTCATGCAGGTTTTTACCTGCATCGGAAAGAATAGTCTTCGACTGTTTCAATTCCTGCATGATTGACTGCAGTTTTTCAACAAACAGGTTAAAACCGCTGACGACGGTGCCTATTTCACTTTTTGCTTTTAAATCAATCCGCTTTGTAAGATCCGCATTTCCTGATGCTATTTCGGTAATGATGTGCCCCAGAGACTCAAGAGGCTTCAACTGTTTTTCCGGTAAAAAACCGGCAATGACGCCGATGATGATAAAACAGATGGTGAGCGCTATGATAGTCGAAAGCAGTTTTGATAATGAACTAAGCGCTTCTTTCTTATTCTGATAGATGCCCAGTATCCACTCTCCGTGATTTATGCCGGTGAATGCCAGATAATACGTATTATTTTTATTTTCATACGTGCAGAGTCCGTTCTTTTCTGCAATCATCTTTTTTTCCGCTGTGATGAGCCCGGAAAGCGATGCAGTATCCTTTTTCTCCAGATCATTATCAAGAACGGTCGCTTTCGTATAATCTATTCCGGCCATTTTCTGACCGGTTGTATTAATAATAAAAGAGCTGCCTTCATAATCAAGCCGGACGGCAGAAAGTATATCGTTTAATTTCTGCGCAGATGTTACGCCTGACAGGACACCGACAACTTTTCCCTCATTATTATAAATGGGGCTGCTTACGACAATGACCATTTTTAAATCTATACGGGCATATAATACATCCGATATATTCGACTTTCCGGCAAGCGCCTGTTTATAAAACGGCCTGTCAGCGGCATTTGCTTTTTCGCCTGTCGTGCTTATTACGTCGCCGTTCAAATCGCCGACCTGAAAGCGCTCGAATCCGATGCGTTTTGCTTCCGCAATCAGAACGGGACGCTGCAGTGCAAAATCCATGCTCCGTATTTCAGGGCGTTGTGCGATATCCTCAACATGCTGTATATAACTGTCGATTTCATAGTCAACAAGTTTACCGATATCTCCGGAGCGTTTTGCCATACTACCGGTAATTTGTGCTATATCAGATTTCCTGACGTAGTTATAAATAAGCGTTGATAACGTAATGCATACAAACATAATAAGGATGGAAATTTCCACAATATACTGAAAACCAAGGCTGTGCAGACAATTCTTCTTACTCATAGAAACCTCTCTCTCTGAAAAAATCAGTTTTAGTAGTAATAGCAGGCTCCGGTGCAGGGCACCGGAGTATGAAGTTCTTTAAAGGTATTGCAGCAGGAAGTTGCTGCCAGCCAATACCTTTTTACTGACCCTGTTCGACTTTTCTGACAGCTTCTTTTGAAACTCCCGTCAAGTTCAGACTGTTGAATGCGTCTGTATCCGGAAGAATCATTGTGAAATTATCAGTTTTGTCAAAAGAGGCTTTAGCAGAGGTAAAAGAGATGTCAAGGACGTGGCCGCCCTTTGTTTTATCAGCGGAAATGAAATGGATGTGCCACCCTGCGGCGTTTATTCCTGCAGCATAATCGGGGCAGTAAACGCAGACAAGGGTACCGGCAATTGCATTGTAGGTGAATACCGTCTGGTCGGTTTTCATGACTTCATCAAGTGTACGGAACGGTTTTTTTTGTGCATATTCAGAACGCACATAGACCTTATTGAACGTTCCGTCTATTCTGCATACATAAAATGTATTTCCGCTGTACTGTCCGATTTCCGCACTCAACCCGTTCTTTAAAGCAGTTATATCGGGTACATTCCCGAATGTTTTACTGAAATCGCTGTTGAATTTTGTAACGCATGCGAAGGGAACGGTTACATCTGCTCCGGCTTTTACAACCTTCCCATCGGATTCAGCCTGATAACAGACTCCGTCCAGAACAATCATTTCACCGTTCAGGTTATCGAACGTTCCGAGTCCGATATCTCCGTACGTAAGCAGAGAACCGACTGTCATAACCCCTTCATAATCACCGGCTGTGAGCGCCTGTATTGTAGAAACCTGTGTCAGAGTCTCATCAGAAAGTGCTGAGTCCTGCGCCGCAATACTGACTGTAGCCGATGTAAACGTAATCAGAAACAATAAAAAAAGTGATTTTTTCATGCATAGCTCCTGTCAGGTCTTAAAGGCCATCAAATAGTACTGTCAAAGATTTTTTTCTTCTGTCCGGTGCTGTGCACCTGTAAGAAGTCAGCGGCGTGTCAGCTGTAAAGTTGATTGCTCAGGCTGCGAATAGTATGTACTGCTTTTTGTTATATGTTTTTATCATGCCTCCTTATACTGTAATCCGCAATCGATTTCGTTATGACAAATATAAAAATAAACCGGTTTATTTTTTGTACTGGAACTGAATTATATACTACCTGCATATACCTTTAAAAAAGGCGTTTTTGAGTATGTAAAATCTCAGATGCACTTTACTATACTCAGGTGATATGAATTAAATAAAGTATAAATTCACCATTGCCATCTGTCAAGGAAAAATACAGTATAAAATGAATAGAAGTACTTCATATTGAACCTGCTGCCCTGCACAGGTGTTACCCGCTTCTTTCTTTCTGCCATCCCTTTATGTTATTGATTTTTTACGGTAATATATATATATTGAAGATACAGGAAATACCTAGTATTTACATAGATTATTCAACTTTTTGATACATAAGGTTTAAGGAGTTTTGTATGGGTAACCCGCTGCTCGATGTTCAGCATATTTCGGTAAGCATAGATGAAAAACAGGTTCTGCACGACGTAAGCCTGCAGATTGGCAAAGGCGAAACGCACGTGCTTATGGGGCCGAACGGCGCAGGAAAATCCACACTCGGCAACATGCTTCTGGGAAATCCAGTGTATCATCTTGACGGCGGAAAAATCATATTCGGCGGAAAGGATATAGACGGGGAAAAAACTGACCAGCGCGCAAAGGACGGTATGTTCCTTTCATTCCAGAATCCGCTTGAAGTTCCCGGCATTTCGCTCGAGACGTTCATCCGCAGTTCGCTCCAGCAGCGCACCGGCGAACACGTAAAGCTCTTCCAGTTCCAGAAAGATTTGAAGGCTGCGATGCAGCTGCTCAATATGGATGAGTCGTATGCGTCGCGCGATTTGAACGTCGGCTTTTCCGGCGGAGAGCGCAAAAAGAGCGAAATACTGCAGCTGCTCATGCTTAATCCGTCGTTCGCCGTCCTTGACGAAACTGATTCGGGGCTCGATGTCGACGCGGTACGGACTGTTTCAAAGGGTATTGAAGAATACCAGAAGAAGCGGGACGGCGCGCTGCTCATCATTACCCATTCGACAAAGATTCTTGAAAGCCTGCATGTTGATTTTACCCATGTGCTCGTCAAGGGTACAATAGTAAAAACGGGAGACGGCGCGCTTGTACAGGAAATAAACGAGCACGGTTTTGAACAGTTCCTGGGAACGGGAGGCAGTGAGGCTCATGAGTGATGCAAACGACAGCGGTAAGACGCAGGTAAACGACATTGACCGCTCAATATACGATTTCCGCTACGATGAGAAGGATTTTTACCGCAACGATCCCGGCCTTACGGAAGAAATAGTTTCAAAACTTTCCGACGACAAACATGACCCGGCATGGATGAAGGAATTCCGCCTGAAATCACTTGCCATATATAATGAACTTAAACTGACAAACTGGGGGCCTGACATAGGCGACCTGCATATGGAGCACATTGCGACATACGTGCGCCCCAATACGAAAATGCAGGGCGACTGGAAGGACGTTCCTCAGGATATAAAAGATACATTTGAAAAACTCGGCATTCCGGAAGCTGAACGGACGTCGCTCGCAGGGGTCGGTGCGCAGTACGACAGCGAACTTGTCTATCACAATGTACGGGACGAAGTCGCGAAACAGGGCGTCGTCTACACCGATTTTGAAAGCGCGCTGTGGGGGCCGTACGCAGACATGATACGCGAGCATTTCATGCACCTTGTAACGCCGCGCGACCACAAGTTCGCCGCCCTTCACGGTGCAGTATGGTCGGGCGGTTCGTTCGTCTACGTGCCCAAAGGCGTACACCTTACATTCCCCCTCCAGTCATACTTCCGGCTCAACGCGAAGGGTGCGGGTCAGTTTGAGCATACACTCATTATAGTGGATGAGGGAGCGGACCTGCATTTTATAGAAGGATGCTCGGCGCCGAAGTATAACGTTGCGAACATCCACGCAGGATGCGTTGAACTGTACGTTGCGAAGAACGCGCACCTGCGCTATTCGACTATCGAAAACTGGTCAAAGAATATGTACAACCTGAACACGAAGCGTGCAAAAGTGGAAGAAGGCGGGACTATCGAATGGGTCTCCGGCTCGTTCGGATCACACGTTTCCTACCTGTATCCGGAAAGCGACCTTGTGGGCGAACGTGCCCGGGCCGAGTTCACCGGCATTACGTTCGCAGGAAGCGGACAGAATCTTGACACGGGCGCAAAGATGGTGCACAAAGCGCCGCACACGTCGAGCGTCATTACGACTAAATCAATTTCAAAAGGCGGCGGCATCAGTACGTACCGTTCAGCCGTGTATATCGCGAAGAATGCAGCGGGAAGCAAAGCGTCCGTTTCCTGCCAGTCGCTCATGCTTGACAGTAATTCACGTTCGGACACCATTCCCGCAATGGAAGTGCTGACCGACGATGTCGACGTGGGCCACGAAGCAAAAATCGGGCGTATTTCAAATGAAGCAGTCTTTTACCTTATGTCGCGCGGCATCAGCGAAGAGGAAGCACGCAGCATGATTGTAAGCGGTTTCGCCAATCCGGTAAGCAAAGAGCTGCCGCTTGAATATGCAGTAGAAATGAACAACCTCATCCGTCTTGAGATGAAAGGAACTTTGTGATGGGTATAGATACAACAATTAACAACATTCCCGCGCTCACGTGGAACTGGCTCAAAATAAACAATGCACCCTTTTCATACAGCGCGGCGATGAACGCGGCCGGCAGTGCGGTTAAGGGAACGGTTCCCGCAGGTGTTTCGTATACGGCCGATGCCGATGCGGAAGCTGATGCATACAGGGGGATTGAAACAGGAGCAGGGAAAAACACTGATTCTATCTTTGAGACGACGGCCGGTCACACAGCCCTTATAAAGGCTGAAAAGAACGTGCACGTCTCTGCACCGGTGCGCATCGACTTTACACAGGACGACAGGAGCAGCACCGTTTCGGCACAGATTATCCGTGCCGAAGAAGGTTCGTCCATTACCGTCATCCTCGTCTATACGTCGGGAAAACGTGCATCGGGCTTTCAGGCCGTACGCACGATATGCTCGGCCGGAAAGAATGCATACATCCATCTGGTAAAGGTACAGCTGCTCGGTTCGTCCTTTACCCAGATTGACGATACGGGAACGGTCTGCGAGGAAGGCGGCCGCGTCGAAGTAACACAGATTATTCTGGGCGGAAAGGAAACGTATGCAGGCGTTGCAGCCGCCCTTCCCTCGTACCAGTCGTCGTTCAAATCCGATACGGCGTACCTGTGCCTGAACGGACAGAAGCTTGATATGAATTACGTAGTCCGCCACACAGGCCGGAAGACAGACTCAAAAATGTCGGTAAAAGGAACGCTCCGCGATACAACTGCAAAGACATACCGCGGCACAATCGACTTTAAGAAGGGATGCGCAGGTGCAACGGGAAACGAACAGGAAGAAACGCTGCTTCTTTCCCCGACTGTCGTGAACAAATCCATTCCCCTTATCCTCTGCGATGAGGAAGATGTTGCCGGCGAACACGGAGCGACAATCGGGCGGCTCGGTGAAGACACGCTTTTCTACATGCAGTCACGCGGTATAAGCAAAAAGTCAGCAGAACAGATTATGGCACGCGCAAAAGTTACGAGCGCCGCATCCCTCATTCCTGATGAGAGTGTCGTCACACTGATTCTTACCTACCTTGATAAGGCGTTTACCTATGAATAATCAGTACCGCAGGGATTTTCCCTTTTTTTCCAACGAAAAAGACAAAGACATCGTATACTTCGACAACGCAGCCACGACACAGCGTCCGCGCCAGGTCATGGAAGCGATGACTCATTTTTATGAAGAAAACAACGCGAACCCGCTGCGGGGTTTATACGAGCTGAGCGTCCGTGCTACTGAAGCATATGAAAACGCACGCCATACTGCAGCGCAGTTTATCGGTGCGGCAGAAGACTGTGAGATTATTTTTACGCGCAACGCAAGCGAATCGCTGAATCTTGTTGCATACACCTACGGCATGTCGTTCATCAGCGAAGGCGATGAAATTGCAGTCTCCATTATGGAGCATCACAGCAATATCCTCCCCTGGCAGATGGTATGTAAGGCAAAGGGCGCAAAACTCGTCTATATGGAATGCAGTAAGGAAACGGGTGAACTCACACTTGACGAAGTACGGGCAAAAATTACGCCGAAAACGAAGCTCGTCGCCGTAACACAGGTGAGCAATGTGCTCGGAGTAACGAATCCCATAAAGGAAATAGCGGAAATTGCGCACAAAGCCGGAGCTGTCGTCGTTGTAGACGGCGCACAGTCTGTTCCGCACCTGAAAGTGGACGTACAGGAACTGGGCGCTGATTTTCTTGCATTCAGCGGCCACAAGCTCACCGGCCCTACCGGCTGCGGCGTCCTGTACGGACGGAAAGACCTGCTCAACAAAATGCCGCCCTTCCTGCGCGGAGGGGAAATGATTGAATACGTAACAAGGGAAGACGCCACCTGGGCTGAACTGCCTGCAAAATTTGAGGCTGGAACGGTAAACGCTGCGGGAGCTGTCGGGCTCGAAGCGGCAATCAGATACATACAGACTGTGGGACTTGATGCAATTGTGCAGCACGACAATATGCTCGCCGTACAGCTTATGGAAGGCATGAAACAGATACCTCACGTGCATGTTATCGGCAGTCCCGACGGGAACGCACACTGCGGCATTGTCACGTTTACGATTGACGGTGTGCATCCGCATGACATCTCGTCGGTACTCGACACGGAACACATTGCAATCCGGGCAGGCCACCACTGCGCACAGCCGCTCGGCGAATACCTCGGCGTCCCGGCGACGGCACGTGCAAGCATGTACTTCTATAATACGGAAGAGGAAGTTTCCTACTTCCTTGAAAAAGTAAAAAACGTCCGCAAGTGGATGGGATATAAAGACTGACGGGAGACAGAAACGGTGGATACAAAAGATTTATACAGGGAAATACTCAACGAACATAATCTGAACCCTTCTCATAAAAAACCGATGGACAATCCGTCTCTTGTCCTGAACGGCGTAAATCCGAGCTGCGGCGACAACATTACGCTCAACCTTAAAGTGGACGGAAACAACAAAATAACAGACGGTTCGTTCACCGGAAGCGGATGCGCCGTTTCGCAGGCTTCGGTAGACATGATGCTCGACCTCATTATCGGCAAAGATAAAGATGAAGCACTCCGCCTTGCAGGCATCTTCATGAACATGATTCAGGGAAAGGCAAAACCGGAAGAAATAGAAGAACTCGACGAAGCCGCCTCCCTCGAAGACATCTCCCGCATGCCTGCCCGCGTAAAATGCGCCGTCCTCGGCTGGCGTACAATGAAAGAAATGCTCGACGAAGGCAAAGAAACAGAAACCGGCACAGAAATCCATTGTGATTCAAAATAAGACTCATAAGGAAACGACAGGCACGGTATGAAACGTTGCAATACCGTGGTTGTTAGTGTTGCACGAACGCATAGCGCTCGTGCAGAGCAGAAATTGCCAGGGATGGCAATTTCTGCGGCATGCATTGCGGTACGAAATAAGGCACATCAGGAAAAGACAGGATGTCTTTTTAGTGTTGCACGAACGCGCAGCGCTCGTGCAGAGCAGAAATTGACAGGGATGGCAATTTCTGCGGCGTGCATTGTAGTACGAAGTAAGGTAAATCAGCAAACGACACGCACGGTATGAAACGTTGCAATACCGTGGTTTTTAGTGTTGCACGAACGTGTAAGTGCAAGGATATGGAGTTCTCGAAAGGCATTGCCGATGGGATTTAATACCCTTCATACGCCCCAAGGGGCGGGGTATTAAACCCTCCGCACGAATAAAAATCTCCGGGGTCCAGGGGTGTCCCCTGGTCATGCTGGGAAAAGTAAGTGGTTTGGAGAGAGAGCACGGACAAAGCAAGTGCGTCTGTCCGTGAGCTTTGAAAGTAGAGGGTTTCTCTCTCTCCAATAAAACACCATCTATTTTTAACAAAATACTGTTTCAATTCTCATAGTTCTGTTAAACTGACTGCATAGTATCAGTAACGACTAGGAGATTTTCATGAAAAGAAGAAATCTGCTGAACCGCCTTGCAGGCGTGTTCGCACTTGCACTTGCATTTGCGGTAACGCCGTATGCAAGCGCTAAGGACGCACCTTCTGCGGCGTCAAATGTCACAATCACTATTCTTGAAACGAGCGATATCCACGGAATGATTTATCCGGAAGACTACGCATACGGTACGCCGTATGACGGCGGTCTTGCAAAGGCTGCTACCGTCATCAAGGCGGAGCGCGCAAAAGATCCGGACCTGCTGCTGCTCGACTGCGGCGATTCCGTTCAGGACAATCTGATTCAGGAATTCCGGAACGATAAGATTCACCCCATGGTACTGGCGATGAACAGCCTTAAGTACGATGCATGGGAACTGGGCAATCACGAATTCAATTTTGAATATTCAAATCTGCTCAGAAACATTCAGGCATCAAAGGCGCCTGTTCTTGCAGCAAACATTTACAAACAGGACGGCACCCGTTTCGTGAATCCGTACATCATCAAAACGGTAAAGGGTGTGCGCGTGGGAATCATCGGCCTTACCGCTCCGCACGTACCGAACTGGGAGGCGTCGAATCCTGAGCATTTCAACAGCATGACGTTCACGACGCCCATGAATGAACTCGGCAAAATCCTCCCCGAAGTGCAGAGTAAATCGGACGTTGTCATCGTGCTTGCCCACTACGGAGAAGATGGTGAATACGATACCGACGGTATGGATACTGTCGCGGAAAAATACGGTTCACAGGTTGCGGCGTTTCTCATAGGACACGAGCATGCGACTTTCGCAAAGACGTTCGACAACGGAACGGTCATGGTGGAACCGGGCGTTCACTGTACAAGTGTCGCTAAAGTAACGCTCGTCATGACGCGCGACGGGAACGTCTGGAAAAAAACGGGCGCCACACCCGAAGTCATTGCCATAAAAAAAGCGGACATTCCTGCTGATAAAGACATGCTCAAACTGATGGAATATGTCGATACGAAGAGCAATCAGATTGCGAAAACTGTCGTCGGACAGATCGGTGCCGACTTCCTGCCTTCACTGTACTGGAAAGACCTTACCGGTATTCCGACTGCTGTCGTACAGGATACGGCGCTCATCGACCTTATCAACAGAGTCCAGATGAATGCTACCGGTGCGGACGTTTCTCTTGCCGCCCTCTTCGATGCATCAAGCAACCTGACAAAAGGCAGTTTCCACAAACGTGACGGCGTTAAAGTATATAAATACGACAACACGCTTATGGCCGTCCGCGTCACGGGTAAACAGCTCAAGGCTATCATGGAACAGCAGGCAGGGAACTTCTTCAACACGGCAAAACCGGGCGACGTGACAATTTCATTCAATCCGTCAATCCGCCTGTACAATTACGATATGTTTGAGGGCGTAAACTACGACATTGACATTTCAAAACCGGCAGGAAGCCGTATTGAAAACGTCACGTTCAAGGGTGAACCGCTTGCGGACGATCAGGTGCTGACGCTTGCACTCAACAACTACCGCTACGGCGGACTTTCAACGGCAGGACTCATAAGCAGCAAACCGGAAGACCTTGTGTACAACTCAGGGCTTGCAATCCGCGACCTTATCAGCGACTACGTTGCAAAAGCCGGAACTCTTATGCCTGAATGCGACGACAACTGGAAGATTACCGGTATAGACCTCACGGTGCCCGGTGCGGATAAAATCTACGACGCGGTACGCAGCGGGAAAATCAAAATCCCTGAAAGCGCGGACGGACGGACTCCGAACGTTGCTTCCCTGAATACCGCAGACTATTCCGACATTGTAACGGGAACCTCTGAAAACTGAAATTTTCAGCGATGAGCTGAACTGATTTCATATTGCAATTCTCTGCTCCATAGAAGATAATACTGTCACTATGGAGCAGCATATCTTTTCATCATTAACACCTGATATCATTCTGAACTGCGCCGAATCGTTTTCCGGTATCCGCTTCGACGGGACGATTGTGCCGTACAACAGTTACGTTAACCGGGTCTTCGGTCTGACTGACGAAGACGGGGGCGGATATGTCATTAAGTTTTACCGTCCCGGACGGTGGACAAAAGAAGCAGTAGAAGACGAACATACCTTTTTGAACGACTGTACGGCAGCCGAAGTGCCTGTCGTACCCCCTCTTGAGGGAGCTGACAAGCAGGGCATGACGACAGGAATCTATACGGCCGGCGGTATACCCGTTTATTATGCGCTCTTTCCGCGGCTCAAGGCGAGGACGTTCGATATTTATACCGATAACGACTGGGTGCGCACCGGCCGCGCAATCGGCCGCATGCATCTTGCGGGGCAGAAACGTGATGCCCCTCACCGCCTCCAGTGTACGCCGCAGCAGACGACTATCCCTTATATCAACATGCTCCTTGAACATAATCTCGTCACGCCCGATCTGCAGCAGGAATTTACCGGCATATGCAGCAGCGCGCTCGACTACGTGCTTGACGCTTATGCGTCCGTTTTCGGAGAGGCTGATGAAAACGGTATGTATCATACGGCGGCGTTCCAAAGGATTCACGGTGACTGCCACCGGGGCAACATTCTTGAACAGTTCATATCGAAAAGTCCCTCGTCGGTTGATACTGAAGATACAAGCAGCATCACGCTCATCGACTTCGACGATATGATGACGGGTCCTGCCGTACAGGATTTATGGCTGCTCCTTCCCGGATACCGGAAAGAATCGGAACGCGAACTTGAGCTGCTTCTTCAGGGATATGAAGAGTTTATGTGCCCTGACGATACCTCCGGAAACAGCATCAACGGAACTGTCCCCGGCATGCGCCGGCAGCTGCGCCTTATAGAACCGCTCAGGTTCATGCGCAACATCTACTTCCTCGCGTGGACTGCCGTGCAGCGTGATGACGAAGGATTTTTAAATCGGAATCCGGACTGGGGAAGCAAAGCGTTCTGGGAAACGGAAATTGAAGATTTAAAAACGCAGCTCGGGGTACTTGAAGATGAATACGGGGATGAGGAGTAAAACGTTCCTCCCCTGTTCCGTTCAGAATACTTTCATGGCAGCACCGGAATAGTTCAGAACGTCTTTGTTTAATTTTCCTTCTGACAGTATCTTATTGCCGTTGATATAGACAGAATGTATACCGAACGGTTTTGACTGATCCGGCTGAGTATTTTTAAGTTCTTCCTCGTTAAAAATTGTCAAATCGGCATAATAACCGGGCTTTATATATCCCCTCTTTTCCAGACGGAACCTGTCCGCAACAGCTCCTGTCATTTTCCGTATAGTATGAGGCATCGTATCGCCGCTGCCCTGCAGTGCCAGATGCAGAAACTTGGGATAACAGTCATACACTGCAGGGTTTTGTATGCCGTGGTCTTCAACCCATGCATCTGTCATATACAGACAGTATGCATCTTTCGACAGCTCACTGATAATCTCCGGAGTACTGTACGGCCCCATGTTTACGCGGCCTTTAAAATTGCTGAGTTCACAAAGTTCAAGATATGTTTTTAAATCTGTTTTTCCGGATGCTTTTGCTATCTCGTGTACAGTGCGGCCTTCGTATTTTTCATACCCTTCACCAATATAAGCTATCTGAATATCTTTAAATCCGAATCCAAGCAGAATACTGGTGGCTTTTATTAAAATGTTTAATTTTAAAACAGTAGCAGGTTTACTTTTTTCTTCATTTGAAAGAGCCTGGTACCAGGCCGGAAGTATGACTGTTATGACAGATACGCCTAAAGTTTCGCTGTATATATCGAACATCGCATCTACACCATAATCCCGCATCCGGTGCAGAATAGAAACGGCTTCATTTTTGCATTTAAATGTACTGCGGCCTACAAAAATAGCATGGGAATATTGTAATTTCATTTTTTTATCACGGGCAATTTCGGATAATTCATCAATAGCTCTCAGTATATGAGGCCTGCCGAATACTGTTTTATAGGACATGGAAACCGCAGACTGAGCGCGGGGATGAACAGTAAGCGGTTTTTGGAATTCCTCACAAAGTTGTGCGACCTTTTTTAATTCGGCTGTATCCGCATAAAGCCCCGGTTCATACATAAGGCCGAGGGAAATGCCACATGCTCCCTCCTCAAGATTTTTCCTGAGTATAAAAAGCATCTTTTCTTCTTCCTGTTTCGTAAGAGGTCTTTTTTCAAATCCGAGGATACCGGCTCTGACAGAGCAGTGTCCGGCCAATACGGCTATGTTACACGGATTTTTATGATCTATTGCAGAAAAAAAATCAGAAGCATATCCGTATTTTCCGGTTGTATCAGTAAAAGAGAAAAGTCCCCCGCCTAATTTATCGATATAACGGCTTTCCGATTCAAAACCGATTGAAGAAAGCCCGCAATTGCCGGTAATAAAACTGGTAATTCCCTGTCCGATGAACGGAGCAAAATATTTTAATGGTTCATTTTTGATTGCAAACCAGTCATTGTGCGAATGCGCATCTATAAATCCCGAAGAAAGTGAAAGACCGTTTAAATCGATACTTTCATCAATAGAAGAAATTTCGTTTTGCCCTATATTGCCGGTTGCAGCAATTTTATCTCCATCTATCAGTATATCTCCGGTAAAAGGATCAGTTCCCGTTCCGTCATAAATTTTTCCATTTCTCAGCAGAATTTTCATATTCGTTTCCTCCGGGATATACAAGTCAGTATAGTACCTGAAGAGAAAAAAATAAACAAGGCAGAATCATTACTGTTCGACACAAATGAATCTATCTCTCCCTGAAAGTGAACTGCGGACAGCGACCCGGATATTCCCTACTCGGTAACAGGTTTAAACGGAACGATATAGCACTGAGAAAGAATTGAGGCATCGGTAAGCGGATACTCTTTGGAAATTTCCTTTGCCCCTGTAATACCTGCTTTTGTGGTATATCCTTCCGCTGTACCGTTTTTTGCACATTCATACATCAATTCAAATGCGATACCCGCCTGTCCTGCTGAATCCTGCAGAACGGTGGCATACAGTTGGTGTGCCTGCATCGAAACCTTTGCCTCTTTCGTATTGTCAACGCCTATGACTGGTATTTTAAGAACGGTGCCGTCTCCATCGACATCTTTTGAAGGATTATCGGGATCGTCCGTATAATTTCGTTTCAGCAGCGCATCAATCGCTCCGAGAGCCATCGCATCATTTTCAGAAACGACAGCATTAAAAACACCGGAATACTGATTAAACCAGCGGAACATCATTTCCCGTGCCTGCACATCGGACCAGTTCGCAGAATCTTCCGCAAGAACATCCACCGTATAGCCACGTTTTGCCATTCCCTCCATAAAACCTATACGCCGGTTTACCTGGGCTTTATGACCGTACTGCCCGTCGAAATACAGGATTTTGACAATCTTACCGGGCGCGCGCTCAGGATATTTTTTGAAATATCCGTCGAGTATTTCCGCCTGAAAATCGCCTGCCGAAATTTCAAGCGACATGGAGACATAAAAATGATTGCTCAGCTTTAATGCTTCGATTGTGGGAGCCTGATTCGTAAAAACGGCATATCCGCCCTTTGAATCAAGAATCCGGCTGTATTGTTCCGTACACCCGCTGGTAACAGGAAGAATGATGAAATATTTTGTACCGTAGGTCAGCTGCGTTTTAAGCTGATCAGTCTGAATCGCAACGTCATCATTTCCGTCGTATATTGCCAGTTCAACATCCGCTTCTTCCGCATAACTGCGGAGGTGTGCAACGAGTTCCCTCATGAACGGCGTCCCCATTGAACGGACAAGCACACACATCTTTATTTTTCCGTCCGAAGAATTTTTCCTGACACATGATGTCAGGCTCAATACAAACACGGTAAATACTGCACATAGTAATTTTCTGCTTTTCATTTTCAACTCCCTTCTTCAATTTCAGACTTTAAACTGATCAATCTGACTGCCGATACCGTCTATTGAATCCTTCATTCTGCTTGAAATCTCTGTGAGTATTGATCCGGTTTCATTTATCTTTTTTGCACCAATGCGCATTTCCTGCATACTGTCCTTCATGCTCATTGTCGCTTCCTGCAGACGGCGTATTTCTTCAAGGATTGCCTGATTGCCCGCAGACATTTCTACGGATGCTGTCCGGACCTCGGTTGTACTGTCGTTCATTGAATGGAGCGATTCGCTTATTTCCTTTGAACCTATCGATTGTTCCTCCATCGCAGCTTTTATCTGTCCGATAAGTTCATCAGTCTGCTTAATGCCCGCTGCAACAGAATTAAATACTTTTGCAGAATCTACAGACGCAGAAACAACGCTTTTGATTGAATCGGTTATTTTCGTCAGCTGGTTTCCTATCGTTTTTGACTGACTGGTTGAAGTCTCCGATAATTTTCTGATTTCATCAGCGACGACGCTGAATCCCTTTCCTGCGTCTCCTGCATGGGCAGCTTCAATAGCAGCGTTCATTGCAAGAAGATTGGTCTGGCTGGCAATATTCGCAATTGCGGCATTAGCTTCCTGCAGCATCGACGATTCATTTTCTATAATTTCAATCCGCTCATTAACAATCTGCTGTTTTGAAGCACCGTCACGCGCACTCATTTCCAGCAATGAAAAGGACTCTGCCATACGGGATACAGAAGCGTTGACTGCATTTATATTTCCTATCATTTCTTCAACTGCAGAAGATGCATGAGCCACTCCGGCTGCCTGGGCTTCTATCATTCTTTCAAGAGATTCAATATTTGATGCGATTTCATTCACAGCCCCGGCTGTTTCCGTTACCCCGGATGCCTGTCTTGTTATATGGTCGCTGATGCTTTCTATATTGGAGCTTATTTCGGTAATTGATGCAGCAGTATCCACGGTACTTTCGTGCAGTTCATCTCCGGCCTGTATTAAAATATCCTCTGACGATTTCAGTTTGATGACGATTGTCCTGAGTTTCTGGGAAAATCTGTTGAATCCTTCAACAACTGCTCCTATTTCGTTTCTTGAACTGACCGATATACGTTTTGTCAAATCCGCGTTACCGGAAGCAATATCGTTTATTGTATGTTCTACGACAGTCAGAGGGCGGATTGTTTTTATCATGATGATGCAGCTGACGAGTATAACGATGAACGCAATAAAGGCTCCTGCCAGTATCATGACGCGCGTCAGGGTATTACCGGTCTCATCTATTTGAGAATCAGCTACTGAAAAAGCAAAATTCCACGGAGTATTTGCAATGGGAGTATAAGCGATAAACTCCTCGTTTCCGCCCTCACCACTCACCCATCCGGTTCCGATTCCGCCCTTCATAATCTTTGCCGACAGCGCTGCCATCTGTTTTTTATCTGCGGCAAAATCACTGATAAAATCTTTTTTCATAACGGAATCTGCATTTTTATGAGCCAGAATATTTCCGTCTCCGGCCATAAGCCATGCATACCCCGTTTCTCCCAGTTTAATATAGGTAACCATGTTCTGGATGACGTTCAGTTTTATTACTCCGCTGAATAAGCCGATTACTTTTCCGTTAATTGTTGCGGCTCTTGTAATATGAATGACGGGTTCGGAATTCAGTGCGGACTGTTCAGGATCATTTACATATTCTATTCTGTTTTCCTTCAGTACAGCACGAAAATACGAACGGCTGCTGATATCCTCCGTCTGCCCGTTGTCGGTATATGCAATGCCGTCCGGACCGGAGAACTCAATATAATCGAAATAAGTTCTTCTCGAAGATGTATGCGCCCGCATCCAGTCCACTATGGCTTTTTCATTACCCGTCTGTACAACATCTGATTCTGTGTAAAAACGCATCTGATTCAGATACTCGCTTATTTTATTTGCGATAGCAAGTGAATAGGCATGCGTAATCTGCTCGCAGTCTGTAGCATACTGCCGGGATACCGCTTTCCTGGTATATGAAGAAGTCAGGTAAATTTGGACTGTGTTCAGAATAAGAATAATCAGTCCCATTGAAAAGCCTAGAAAAACGGTAATACGCTGCGTTTTTCCTCTGCCGCTCAATTTCTCTTCAGGCACACCGATACCGCTTATATCCAAGGGATTTTTGTCAGCCATATAAACTCTCCTGTTTTTACGTTGAAATTCCCGGGTAAAAATAATGTAAGAATCGTGTTGAAACCTAAGTTCCCTGTCTGAGTATAGGTGACATGTTTTATATCTGTCAAGAATTTGTTGCAGTTATGGAGATAACCCGTAAATAGTATTGAAAAGCGCTAATCCGAAAGATTATAAATGATTTTTTTCAGCATTCCCCTGAGCGTTTCCATTTCCTGTTTCGTAAAATCTTTAGTAAGCATTTTTTCTGCACTGCTTTTTGATTTTCTGGTTTCCTTCAATAAAGCAGAACCTTTATCTGTCAGACGGACTTCTTTGGAAAGGCGGCCGTTCGCCGTAATAGTTGTTTCTATAAATTCCTTCTCCTCCAGCCGTTTAAGAATTCCATTTATTGTCGGATGAGAAACACCGCAAAAATCCTCAAGTTCCTTCTGTGTTGTTTTCTTCTGATGCTGTATAGAAATAAAATGCATCACATGTATTTGAGACATTGTTATACCTAAACTGGCAAAATCAGCATTTCCTTTCTTCTTCAGCTTTTCGTCAACCTGCTTAAAAAGCATGCCAATATCATCAGATTCGTCTTTCATTGAGAACTCCATTTTTAAGAATACCGTACTATATGAAGTGAAGTCAATAACAACCGGTTACCTTTCAGAATAACAGAATATTAGTGTAGCAGGCTACTGTATTAACTTGAGTTCAAGTATCTTTTTACAGTACATTTTATTTATTATATGTAGCAAGCTACAGTAATGGAGGTACTATATGGATTGGCGGAAAAGGACTGTTACAGCAGTAATAACCGTTTGCGTTTTGTTAATGTCAGTATGGTCGGAAGAAAATGGAAAAGCACCAAAAAGCCTTTCTGCAGACGAAGCTGTTCAGATGGCATTAAAGACTCATGTCGATATACAGCGCAGTTCAATTTCACTGAATCAGGCAACAAGGAATTTTCATCATGCATGGAATTCATTTTTACCGGTAATATCGGCAGACGGAAAAGGAGCCGATCTTAACTACTATTCAAACCAGACATCTGATTCGGTTACGTTAACGGCAGGAGTAAACGCAAATCTTTCTCTTGATGCCGGTATGGGAAGTAAAATTGCAAAATTAAAATCGGAATATGAAGCGGGCATACTGAATTATAACGATACCGTACGGGATATAGAATATACAGTACTCGAATCATATTACGATCTGCTCTATTTAAAAGAAAATCTTTCGGTAAGTCAGAAGAGTCTTGCTTCATACCAGCAGCAGTATGATCAGACTCTGCAGAAACGAAACAAAGGAGTTGTACCAGAACTTGATCTGCTGTCAGCACAGGTAAACCTTGAAACCGCAAAAACGGATTTGCAGAGCGCACAGGCAGACTATGATAACGGTCTGCTTGAATTTCTCAATACTATCGGTATAGAATATGATAATAGTATTGAACTTACAGACTCTCTTGATTATGCAGAAAAAGTTGATGCCATAAATCCGGTGTCAGTTCTAACCGATTGCGAAGAAAAATCGTCGGAGGTAAAGAAGCTTGAAAATGAAATGAAAACGGCGACGTATACACGTAATCAGACTTTCTATTCATCATTTCTGCCAACGATGAGTGTTGGAGCAGCAGTATATCCTGCAGATTACACGTATGAAAAAAAGTCAGAGACGGAAACGCGCACTCCATACTGGGACGTTTCAATCAGTATCAGTCTGCCTGTTGACTCCTGGGTTCCCGGTTCGTCCGCACATGATACTGTAGCAGAACAGAATGACACAATAAAAGACTATGAACTGCAGCTTGCGGACAAAAAAAAGAATGTGCGTACTGATATAATTGAAAAGCTGCAAAAAATTGATCAGTCAAAATCTACGCTTAAAGCACGGCAGCTTAATGTTGAACTTGCAAAAAAATCATACGAAATGACAGAGGAAGCATACCGGAGAGGAACAAAGGATCTGCTTACGCTTCAGTCAGCACTCGATACGTATCATTCCGCACAGCTTCAGCTGAGCTCTGAGCAATACACGCTTATATGTAATGTGTTTGACTTGGAAAAAGCACTTGGACTTTCATCAGACACATTCTTTACAAATACAACGACAAAAGAGGTATTAAAATGAAACTGACAAAAAAAAGGGTTGGACTGATTGCAGCTGTTGTTGCGGTCCTTGTTGTTATAATACTCATCCCCAAAAGCCATAAGACTGTACAGGAAGATACACAGAAGACGTATTCCGTTACCACAACAAAACTGACGAAACAGAATATGCAGGAATACCTTATCATGAACGGCAACATAAAAGCCGACAACTCAATTTCCGTATATCCTGATATAGGCGGCAAACTGGTAAACGTTCCGGTGACGCTCGGGAGTTTCGTGAAGCGTGGGCAGACCATTGCAGAAGTCGATCCTTCGACACCGGGAACAGTCTATGCACGCAGCCCGGTATATGCGCCGATTGAAGGCTATGTTACGTCTCTCCCTTTAACTCAGGGAACAACAGTTTCCACTTCAACCGCTATTGCGCAACTGGGAAATATTACAAAACTGCAGATTTCCGCAAAAGTACCGGAGCGGGATGTCGGTGTCCTGAAAAACGGACTCACGGCGGTTGTGACGCTCTCCGCATATCCGAATGATACATTTCCTGCACACGTATTCCGGGTTTCTCCAATTGTAGACGAAACATCACGGACAAAAGAAATCTATTACATATTTGACACGTCTGATTCGCGGATAAATGCAGGAATGTATGCACGCATCAAATTAAACACTGTACTGCATCAAAACATCATTGTCATTCCGATTGATTCATATGTAACAAATAACGGCAAACAGTATGTCTACGTCGTAAACAGCGATAATACGGTAACCAAAAAAGAAATTCAAACAGGGATTACCGTTGATGGAAAAACAGAAGTAACAAGCGGCCTTGCAGAGGGAGACAGAATAGTTGTTTCCGGGCTGCAGGTTCTTACAGACGGCGTAACGGTTAACGATATCGGAGGAAAATAATATGAGTGTTTCAAAAAAAGTACTGGACCATCCGGTACTTGTTATCTGCGTATTTGCGCTTATCATGATTGTCGCACTTTTTACAATAAATAACATACAGATTGACCTCATGCCTGATATGGATACACCGGTTGCCATGGTATATACAACTTACGATAACGCGGGACCGGAATCTATTGAAAAAAGCGTAACAAAGATACTTGAAAGCGGACTGGTAAGTGTAAGCAACATAAAAAAATTGACATCGACTTCATCAGATGGTTTGTCATTGATTAAACTCGAATTCAATTACGGCACTGATATGGATGTTGCTATAAATGATATACGTGACAAACTTGATACGGTGAAAGGGAATTTGCCTGACGATGCTGACTCACCGCAGATTTTCAAATACGATTCCTCCTCTCTGCCGATAATTACTCTTGCAGTAAACGGCAACCGTTCTGCAGATCAACTGCGCAAAATTGCGGATGACACCATTTCTGATCGTCTGGAACAGACAACTGGCATTGCCCAGGCAAAAGTAAGCGGCGGTCGTGAAACCATTGTACGCGTTGAGCTTGACCAGAACAGACTTGATGCGTACGGTCTTACGCTTTCTTCAATTGTATCTACACTCGCGAGCCAGAATATAGAAATCGGTGGCGGAAATGTCTCTGAAGGAATGCGTAAGTACCTTGTCCGTACGACAGGTGAATTCAGTTCCATCGATGAAATCAATAATACCGTCGTAGGTACGCTGAACGGATACGATGTAAAGCTTTCCGATATTGGAACTGCATTCATGGGCTATAAAGACCAGACGAGCATGATATATATAAACGGCAACCCCGGCGTCTATATTAAACTGCTGAAACAGAGCGGCAGTAATACGGTAAACGTTGCAAATGCAGTCTACAAGAAAATTGCAGAGATACAAGAGTCGCTTCCATCAGATATACACCTTGATATTGTTTCCGACAATTCCACAGAGGTAAGGGATACGCTCTATTCGCTCATTGAATCGATTCTTGAAGGATTTGTTCTTAATATTCTTGTTCTATTCATATTCCTGCGCAGCGCGAAAAGTACGCTCATTATGGCAATTTCGATTCCGTTCAGCGTATTGATCACGCTTCTTGTCATGTCCCTCTTTGGTATTACACTTAACATTATTACAATGACAGGCCTTATTCTTGGAATAGGAATGGTTGTTGACGCGTCAATTGTCGTACTTGAAAATACTTATTCTTACCGGGAACGCGGCACTAAGCCGAAAGTTGCAGCCACAATCGGGACACAGGAGGTTATGAGTTCCGTCGTTTCGGGAAACCTTACGACAATCTGCGTCTTCATACCATTCTTCGTTTTCAAGAGCAAACTTGAAATGCTCGGACAGTTGTTTACATCGCTGATGGTTGTTATTATTATAGCCCTCATTGCATCGCTGATCGTCGCTATGTTCCTGGTCCCTGTGCTTGCCGGCAAATTCCTGCCTGTGGAAAACCACAAGGAAAAACCGATAAAAAACAGATATCTTGCAAAGGCGGATGAAGCAGTCGGCGGTGCAATAGACTGGATTACAGGAAAATACCGTCAAGGACTCCATTATGTTCTCCGCCATCGTTTTGTGACCGTAGTTATATCATTCGGCATTCTGGCTGCATCTATACTGTTGTTCAGCCGGTTAAAAATAACATTCATGTCGAATTTCAACGATACATCGGTCGGGCTTACTGTCGAATTACCGCTTGGCACAAAACTCTCGGAAACGCAGAATGTCCTTGATCAGTTCTACGATGTTATTAAGAAGGAAGTAAAAGGGTACAAAAATATAGTCGTGAGCGTCGGAACAACAAGCGGAATGTCGCTCAGTTCAGATACATCGTATAAAGGTTCAATATCCATCACGCTGCCGGATGCTTCAAAGCAGATAGACAGCGCGGAAACAATCAAAGCGAAACTCCGTAAACATTTCGGAGAATTTCCGACAGTAGCGTTTACATTCGATGAAGGACGCATGCAGCAGATGACAGGAAGCGATATTGATATTGCATTCCACGGCGACGACCTGAACCAGAGTCTTGCCACTGCAGAACAAGTAAAGAAATTAATGCAGGACAATATTCCTGAAATTGTTGAACCGCAGATAGACCTTGAAGACGGGCTCCCGCAGGTTGAAATAAAAATTAATCGTGCAAGGGCATCCTCCTTCGGTATTACTGTTTCTGCTATTGCGAATGAAATCAACTACAGCATCAACGGCAAGACCGCAACGACATATCGTGAAAGCGGCGACGATTACGATGTTATTGTTCTTCTCCGTGATGAAGACCGCAGCGATATCCCGGACCTTGAAAATATTTTTGTAAGCGGCACAAACGGCCGTTATGCCGTCGCAAATTTTGCAGAAGTTGTACGTGGAGTCGGGCCTGTTTCAGTCAAACGGGAAAATCAGGTACGTACGGTTCATCTTACGGCAAACCTTAAAGGGGCTTCCAGTGCAGGTGCTATCGAATCGCAGATAAAAAAATTAGTGAACAGTAACCTGGTAATACCCGAATCTGAAACCATAAGTTTTGAAGGTTCATGGGGCGATACTATGGACATGATGAAAATATTCGTTATGATCATCATACTTGCAATCATCCTCGTATTCGGCGTTATGGCAGGTACGTATGAATCTTTCAAGGATCCGTTCATCAACATGTTTACACTGCCGTTCCTGATTGTCGGCGTCGTACTCATCCATCTAATTACAGGGCAGGCATTCAGTATGGTTTCCATGATAGGTGTTGTCATGCTTATCGGTATTGTCGTAAACAACGGCATCATCCTTGTTGATCAGACTAACCTGCTCGTACGGCGCGGTATGAAAGTCCTGGACGCATGCGAACAGGCAGGTGCCTCACGTTTCCGCCCGGTACAGATGACGACGCTCACAACCATTCTGGGTATGATACCGATGGCCTTTTTCGGCGGTGCGAACTCCAGTATGACACAACCGATAGGTCTGTGTGTTATAGGCGGATTGACATCAAGCACGCTGGTCACTCTGTTTATTATTCCGGTTATGTACTCTCTTTTCAACAGACATGCGGATGATAAAAAAAGTTCCTCAGTTTCGCCGGAACTGCAGAAAGAAATCGCAGCAGATGACTCATTGGAGGAAGACTAATGATCAGAATTGAAATAATAGCAAACCAGTCAACTCAGGAAGAAATAATTGAAAATCTTGAGGAAGTAATTCCGGGTTTTCTTTACACGGTAATTCCCCTTACGCAGGGACGGGGAAAGAAATCATACAAACTTGGAACTGTAACGTGGCCTGAAACAAATTTTATTTTGATCGCATACGCCGATGAAAGCGTTGAAACAACCGTAAAACATGTTATACGGTATATAAAACTGAAATTTCCGTCGGAAGGTATAAAACTGTTTATCATGCACGATTCTGACAGGTAATCATTATTCAACACAATCCGCTGCAGTGAATTTCACTGCAGCGGATTGTGTTTTTCAAATACAGAAAGGTGCGGTTTTGTGCGGAACTGCTACTACGCTGCAACGCTCTGCATGAACAGCAGTGTTGCATTTTTAGAGGTTCCCATTATATAATTTTTTACTGCAGACAAAAACTATTACTTTGCAGGATTAACGCTTAGTGTGCCGTCTTTATTCTTTACAACTTTCCCAATAAGCTTGCTGCCTTTTTTCAGAGTTAGACTTGAAACTATACAGGGCTTTGTAACTATCCATTTTCCTCCGTCTTCAATTGTAATATTAACCGTGTTAAATCCGTTCCAGAAGATTTTGTCAGTTACATGTCCAAGATTATCAGCTGCAGACCAGTCACCATTTCCGACAGAAAAATCTTTTACCGTATGACTGAATTCGCCGGCTGATATAAGACCCGTCAAAGAAGCATTTTTCCCGATCGTAACATTCATTGTCGTTGCACCATTTCTACCGACAAAACCCGTAGAATTCCACATATCGCCGGTATAATTTCCATTTGTAAATGTCGTATTGCAAACCCAGCCGGAATTGAACGCAGCCTCTTTTACAGCAAATGAACTGCTGTAACCGGCACCTTCATGAAATTCTGTATTAAAGGTCAGCATATGATTCTTATGATAGTGACCGTAATAAGGCTCATCCGGCCCCCATACAGTTTTTGTATCAAGGCCTATGTAGTCATCATCATTATCCATAAGCTGCACTAAAACATTTGAACCGGAAGTAATATCCGCATTGTCTATGTTTATTTCGGAATTTACTTTTTTAATCAGAAAAACAGCATTTCCCGTCTTTATAGTTGTTCCGTCTTTCACGTTCACAACATTCCAGTCATCATTCGAATTAGAGTGAAGTTCAAATCCGAAATTGCCAGACTCAATTACAGACGGAATAGTACCCGCTGCAGTGCTGCTGACAGCTGTTGTGACAAAATCTCCGGGGAGACCGAAAGCCCCCTGCCTGTCTGCAGTATTTCTTGTTGAAATATCAGTTTTATTTAATTTATAAACCGGAATAGATGCACCTGCCGCATAACTCTGTAAATTAACAAGTCCCCCACATAAAATAATACCGATTGCAGGGACCTTCATTCTGACTCCGTAATAATCCTGCTGACAATCAACAATATCATATGCACCGTATCCGGAATTTTCTACGTTAATATCAGAATTAACAACCGTAAGATGCATCCATCCCTGAGGAGCGCCGCCAACCCTTGAGTCAGTGGAAAGTGCTGCCCAGCCGTCTGCATTGATGGTAGAATCAATATAGGTTGCAGTGGAATAGTTTCCCATCAAATTCGTTGTTCTTGCATTCGCCACGGCTCCGTTCAAGCCAAGCACCCATGGAGGAGAAACCATAATATCCTGATCAGCATTTGAAATATATCCATCGTAAATTTTTCCGCCGGCAGAACTTATTCGGGAATTTTTTACGATCAAGCTTCCTCCATCATCGGCAAAAAGAGCAAGTTTCCCAACACCTTCAGTCGAAATGCTTGAATTATTAATTTCCATTACACCGTTATTACCGCTGACGATGACGGCTGCACCGAGTCCCGAAAAATCATTCGTGTTCGCTCCGTCTGCATTTTTACCGTCAAGGTCAATTGTTGTATTGTTCAGTGTGTATGAACTGTTATTGTCTATTACAGCTGAAAAATCTCCACTGAAACCTTTAATTGTAATACTATCAGCACCCTTTGAATCAGCTTCACCCTCTGAAAATTTTCCATATGCAGATTTTTCCGCATTAATACCGTCAGAATCTATAAAAAGTCCGGTCCTGAACGGCGGCGTTACGGTAGATCCGTGCCACGGATAACTTCCCATAAACTGCGTATCCTTCGTTACAACCAGCCGCACATTTTTATACACTCCGGGTTCAAAAGGCGTTTCCACGCCATCTGCGAACATTGTCAAATAATACCCGTCAGGAACTGCGTACAGCTTTCCCTTTTCAACCGTGTACTGCTCATAAGATGTACTGCCGGTAACAATAATTTTATCCGCAGCCTCCGGCGAACTGCCGTCACCGTTTGTTTCTGCACAAACAGGACCTGAACACATTACAGCTGAAAGAAATGTTGTCAGCAGAATTCTGCCTGCCGGTAAAAACCATTTTCTTTTTAAATTCATTTTTTGCCTCTTATATTTTGTAAAAGATTTCATAATCAATAACCCCGCCGCAAGCAGCGGGGTATATTATTCTCTAAAGGTATCGCAGTCGGGATTTAATACCCTTCATACGCCCCAAGGGGCGGGGTATTAAACCCTCCGCACGAATAACTTTATTAATAATCACGCACGTGTAATTTCGGAGCAATCCAGTTCAACGGGTGTATCTCTCATAGTTTCATAAATATATTCCATAGTTTTCATAGTTGTCATACAGTCTTCTTCGTTAATTTTACCCAGCATATCGACAAGTTTACTATGATATTGTCTGACGAAAATATCATAGTATGACTCACCCAGCGGGGTTAAAACCACTGTAATTATTCTCTTGTCCGTTTCGTTCGTTCGTTTTTTTAAAACGTTAAATTCTTCAAGTTCGTTTATTAATTTTGTGACACTCGGAGTTGTTACGCCAAGGTCGGTACTGACATCGCTGATTCTGACGGTACCGTACGACTGTGTTAATCGATGGATAATCTCAATGACATTGATATGACGCGGCTTCATATGCCTGGGAAGACGTGGCATAAGATCTGTTATCCGCTTTCCGTAAAAACAGGTAACTATAAACAGTCTGCGTATCAGTTCTTCTGTAATCATTCACTCACCTTATATTTATCATTGATAATTACTAATAGTAACTAATACAGCATAACATACATTCTCTCCCTTTTCCTGTCAAGTGCTCATACCTTTACCGGCCATTCTTACGGAAACTGAGTAGAAATACATAAATTTTACAGGTTTTAAGGTATAAAGAAAATGCTTAGCTTGTAAAAAACTGGACTAGTATAAGACATATGCCGATTTTTGAAAAAACTTTCTGACGCATGGCGGACTCGAACCGCCTACCTACTGCTTAGAAGGCAGTTGCTCTATCCAGATGAGCTAAAGCGCCGTGGAAATTATAATACACTAAATACGATTCTTTTGCAACAGATTACACCAGACTGGTGAATGTCACCGGCATACATCAGTTGTCTTCTTCCGATGTATCTATGGAGATGGAACCAAGATGAAGCACTTTGCTGTAATATTTCGTATATGTCGTATCGCGGCCGACAGCTACCGCAAACATGTCTACATACCAGACAGTTTTGTCGTCATCGGAAAATGATGAAGAATAATTAACATCGCTGTCGCCGTTTACCGGCACTTTATTAAGATCGGAATCCTCACTTGTCCGGCCGAAGTCAAATGAATGCGTACCGGATATGTTTCTGAGTGGCACATAATTCCCGCTGCCTGTAAAATCACTGCCATCGTAGCCTATAATGATTTTTGCCGTATAATCGCCGTCCTGATAATTCATCAGCCTTATGTATACACGCCGGTCGTTTGAACCGGCCGATATGAGAGGAGAAAGCGTTCCGCTTGTTGTGCTCAATTCCCTGTATCCGTATGTGTCAATCATCTTATCTGCAGCTGCGGAATACGTGGTGGAAGAATTCAACGATGTAATAGCACTTACCGCCGTATTCATCGTGGAATAATTATTATATATTTTATAATAAACAGCTGTCCCCAGATAATCAAAACCGGAACTGGATAAATCCGAATTAGCAGAATCCCGCGTTAAAAAATCAAAATATTTTACATCATAGCCCTGGGAGGTTGAAGACGTCACTGCTGGTATATTGTAGGCAGTAACAGGCGCTTCAACTACATAATATTCATCAAGTCCGCAGCCGGAAAAAGTAAACAGGCAGCATACCGTCAGTAGAAAAAAACTATATACACCATATTTTACCGCAGTATTTCTGTCTGTTTTCATGATACTATAACAAATCTGCCCGTATCCGGGTTACTCGGTTTTCCCGTCAGCTTTCAGCGCAATAAGACGGGTTTTAGCAAGATGTGCCCATGTGTCATCAGGTACAGCATCATTAAGCTTGTTATATGCATCGGCGGCATTCTTATAATCACCAAGTGCTTCATATACGCGCCCCTCGCTGAAACGGGCGTGCGCAGTGAGCATAAATTCTTCCGAATCAGCTGCCTTTTCGTACAATTTGACAGCATTTGCAAGATCGCCGGTCTCTTCGCAGCAGACCGCCTCATTATAATATGCAAGAGGTGCTGTATACGATTTTACGCCTTTCAATGCAGCTTTTTTCCAGTATCCTTTTGCGTTTTCATAATCTTTACGCTCGTAGGCAATTTCGGCTGCAAGCATATTTGCCCGGACACCGACGATTCCCGGCTTTTTGAGATACGGAGTGATTCCGGTCATGGCAGCTGCACGGCGGGCTTCAATATCTGTATCCGAAAGAGCAGATGAATCTTTTGTCAGCGTATATTCAATCGTATCAATCTGTGAAATGCCCTTGTCGTTGATTTTTGAATTTACCGTAACGTATACTCCGTATGCGATTATTGCAGCAACAATAACGGCCGTTATAATAATAATCGGGGTACGATGGCGCATCACATAGCCTGAAAGTTTTTCTCCGGCGGTACCATTTTCAAATTTTTTCTCAGCCATTTTATTTTCTCCTGTTTTCTATCTGTCCTATTTTTCATCACGGATGTGCAGTTCGTTTAACAAACGCGACACGTACGTCCGCTGAATGCCAAGTATTTTTCCCGCCTTCGTCTTATTCCACGAGGTCTCTTCCAAAATCCGCATCACATATGCCTTTTTAAAACGGTTCATCGCTTCTTTCAGAGAGCGGTCGGCAGTCTTTTCCGATGCGCATTCCTCCGCTGCATCTTTTATAATATCACTTGAAGATATTTCCATCGTAGTATTTATATGGAGATCCACAGCGTTTATAAGAGGCGGCCTTCCAAGAACACATGCCCTTTCGATAGAATTTTCCAGCTCACGGATATTTCCGGGCCAATAATATGAATTCAGGGCATCCATTGCGGATTGCGAAAAACCTTTAAAATTCTTCTTTGTTTCAACACTGAATTTCTTCATAAAAAAATCAGCAAGGGCCGGAATATCTTCCCTTCTTTCTCTCAGCGGCGGAACGTTAATAGGAACTCCGCTTAACCGGAAATACAAATCGCTCCTGAACTTCTGCTCATTCATCATCTGTTCAAGGTCTCGGTTTGTCGCGGCAACAATCCGTACATCGACAGAGATAGTCTCACTGGAACCGACCTTCTGGAACGTTTTCGATTGTATAACACGCAGGAGTTTTGCCTGCAGCATGAGCGGCATCTCGGCTATTTCATCAAGAAATATAGTTCCACCATCGGCCGTTTCAAAATATCCCTTATGGTCTGTCTTTGCATCTGTAAAAGCGCCTTTTACATGGCCGAACAGCTCACTTTCCAACAGGTTCGGTGCAAGAGCCGCACAATTCACACGTATAAAAGGTTTTTGTGCACGATCGCTTTTCAAATGAATCTGCTCTGCAAAAAGTTCCTTTCCTACTCCGCTTTCACCCGTTATTATTACGGATAAATTCGTCTTTGCAATCTCATCCAGCATTTTCATAAGGTCAAGAATGGCAGGACTTTTTGCTATAAACGGATGATATTCGCTTCCTGAAGACAAATTATTCTGAAGAACAGAAATTTTTTCTTTTGCAGACTGATAACTGGCAGCATTTTCATATGCAATAGCAGCCTGATTGCAGAGCATATTCAAAACTTCAAAATCATGCTCATTGAAATTTCTTCCGCCGGCTTTATTTATCAGCTCAATAACGCCGATACAGTCATTCCGCACAGAAAGCGGTACTGCAATCATCGTTTTTGTAATATAACCGGTTTTATTCTGAACCTGATCAGAAAAACGTGAATCGCCGACAACATCATTCAATATGAGCGGCTGCCTGTTTGCGGCAACCCATCCGGCAATACTGTTTTTACCAACAGGGATATTCTTAGCTTCGTCGCCTTTCGGGCCAAGAGCAACGGCAAAACGGAGCGTTTCTTTACCCTTGTTTACCAAAAGCAGAGATGACGACTCACATTGAACAAGACGCATTGCCGATTCAAGAATGTAAACCAGCAATGCGTCTATGTCTGTATAATCAGAATTAATTCTGCTGTTGATTTCGATGAGAGTCTTTAGTTCATTTAAACCAATCGAGTCCATCATCGTAATCTTCAAATAAAATCAGTCTTTTTTCTGCGTATTGAAGAAATCGCCGAACGTATATGCACCGTCATCGTCAGATTTAGACATATACTGAGAAAGCTCAGCGCGTTCCTGCTGCTTCTTGAACTCACGTACTGAGAATGCAACTTTTTCCTTCTCGGTATTAACATCGACGACGTAGACATTAATCTTGTCGCCGACTTTGTAGTTCTTCACAACATCTTCAAACGGAATATCGCGGTCTTCGCTCAGGTTAGCTTTGTTTACAAGACCTTCAATGCCGTTCGGAGCTTTTACGAAAAGACCAAAGTCAGTAATAGAAGTGATTTCACCTTCAAGTGTCGAACCGGGTTTATACTGTGCGGCAAACTGCTTCCATGGATTTTCGGAAAGCTGTTTTACACCAAGTCTGATACGGTGATTTTCTGCATCATTCTCGACTATTACAGCTTCAATTTCCTGATCAACCTGCAGCTCGCTGCCCGGATGTTTGACTTTCTTTGTCCAGGAAATGTCTTCCGCATGGAGGAACCCGTCAATTCCCTCTTCAAGGGAAACGAAAGCACCTACATTTGTCAGTTTTACAACTTTACCTTTTACCTGCATTCCGACAGGATATTTTTCACCAATCGAGTCCCACGGATTTGCAGTAACCTGCTTCAGTCCCAGAGAAACACGACCAGCCTGAATATCGTAACCGAGAATCATGCATTCAACAATGTCGTCTACATTAACCATATCAGACGGTTTGTTGATTTTCTTTGTCCACGAGAATTCACTGATGTGAACAAGACCTTCGATTCCTTCTTCCAGTTCAATAAATGCACCGAAATCGGTAAGTTTTGTAACTTTGCCTTTTACGACATCATTGACGTGATATTTTTCTTCAAAGTGCATCCACGGATCTTCAGTAAAATGCTTGAGAGACAGGTTGATGCGCTTTTCAGCAGCATCCATGCGGATCACTTTAAGTTCAACTTCCTGTCCTTTTTTAACGAAGTCCTTCGGGCGTGCAACATGGCCCCAGCTCATATCGTTGATATGAAGCAGTCCGTCAAATCCGCCGAGATCGATAAATGCGCCGAAACTGGTAAAACTTTTTACAGCACCCTTTACCGTATCGCCGATTTTGACGGTGCTGAAGAATTTCTCGCGGGCTTCGTCGATCTGTTCTTCAAGATATTTTCTGCGGTTTACAACAACATTAGCTTTATTGTCCGAATACAACCGCTCAATATAAAATTTTGCGTTAAGTCCGAGGAGAGATTCCGGTTTCTCTACTTTCTGGCTGTCAGACTGACTGATCGGCAGGAATGCATGAATACCGCCGCCAAGGTCGACTTCATAACCGCCCTTTACGACTTTGTCAATTATTCCGTCGACAGGCACTTTTTCTTTAAATGCCTGGCTGACATTCTTCCACAGACGCTTTTCATCTGCCTGTTTTTTGGAAATCTCCGGACCGTTTCTTCCGAATTTGTTGATAAGCTTTACTGATACGGCATCTCCTACCTTCGGTAAGCTTGAACCGAACTCCTCTTTGGAGATTCTTCCCTCTGACTTACAGCCGACATCTATGAATACAGTGTCGTCTGTAACCGCGATAACGGTTCCATCAACGAGCTGGCCGTTTTCCGGTGTATTGAGACTGTTCAGAGATTCTTCTAATTGTGTCTGGATATTGTCCTTGGAGTTCCGGACCTGATCCTTTTCCACTTCCTGTGTTTCCATTGTTGACCCTTTAATGTGAATTTTGTTCACTATTATCTCACAAACTTGTTCAATCGTCAAGGAGGAAGTATCTATGTAAACTGCATCCTGTGCAATTTTCAGCGAACCTTCTTTCTTATTTTTGTCGATTTCGTCACGTTTTCTGATTGCTTCCTTTACTTCCCCGAGCGACAGGCTGCTCACACCCTGTTTAAACCGCCGCTCAGCCTGAACGTCCAGCGATGCGTCAAGGTAGAACTTGTACTCTGCATCAGGAAAGACGACAGTCGTCATGTCGCGGCCTTCGCATACAATATCAAGAGAGTGCGTAATGTCGCGCATCCGGGCGTTTACAATATGACGGACTTCAGGGAGTGCAGAAATCTGGGCAACTTGAGCGCTTACCGCATCTTCATGAAGACGGGCTTCGACATCATTACCGTTAAGAATAAGATGGGACTTTCTGTACTCAAGTTTTTGTCTGCTGCAGAAATCAATGACAGCCTTTTCATCCTGGAGGTCTGTCCCGCTTTCAAGCAGTGCAAGCGTAAGCCCCCGGTAAAAGCTGCCGCTGTTTAAATAAGTTACATGCAGTTTATCTGCAATAATTGCAGCGATCGTACTTTTCCCTGTTCCTGCAGGTCCGTCAATAGCAATAATCATATAGTGTTCTCCAATACTGTGTTGCGGCAGAGCGCAAGCAGCCCAGTTACCTCTCTCTCTGACAGATTCCTGAACTGACCGACCCTCAGTCCCTCCCCTGTCACATTCCCGATACGCACACGTTCCAGAGATTTTATACCTATCTGGTTCGCTTCAAACACGCGGCGTATTTCGCGGTTCTTTCCTTCTATCAGCACGATTCTCATCCTGCGTGCATTCATCTGTTCTGCCTTTACGCATTTGTAAAACGTATCATCTATGCGCATGCCCTTTTCAAAATCAGAAGGCAGATTGCGCGGAATGGCAACGCTTGTATCTATTATATATTCTTTTTCAAGTTCTGCGGAAGGATGCGAGAGTTTTGCTGCAAATTCCCCGTCGTTCGTAAAAATGATAAGGCCGGTGCTGAACATATCGAGACGTCCCACATTGTACAGACGTTCCGTATATGACTCTTTGAGCAGTTCGGCCGCAACAGGCCGTCCTTTCTCATCTGCAAGCGAACACACATAGCCTGCAGGTTTATTGAGAAGGACATAGCGCATTGCCGATTCCGGCTGAACAGCCGTTCCGTCGACAAGAACTGTATCGCCGGGAACGACTTTTGTCCCCAGTTCCGTAACAATACTGCCGTTGACGGAAACCCGTCCGGCCAGAATATACTGTTCTGAGGCACGCCGGCTTGCAACGCCGCACCGCGCCAGATACGCCTGCAGGCGTACAGGGCCGCCCTGTATAGACTCAGCGGGCAAGTTCAAACCTCTCTGCTTCATCTTCGTCGAGCTTCGGCAGTTCTGCAATGCTGTTAAGACGGAAGAATTTGAGGAATTCTTTTGTTGTACCAAACTGTATCGGTTTTCCGGGAACATCTTTTTTGCCGACTTCCTTTATAAGATTACGTTCTGAAAGCAGCCGGATCATGTTGTCTGCAGACACACCTCTGATTGCCTCAATTTCAGCACGTGTAATAGGCTGAGAATATGCGATGATAGACAGCGTTTCCATTGCGGACCGGGAAAGCCTGCCTTCGTTTTTAGCCCCGTATTTTTCACGAAGCACCGACCAGATGTCCTTTTTGGGAACAAGGGTCCAACCGCCCGTAATCATCTGCAGCTCAACGCCGCATGACGGATCATCCGTAAGTTTTTCTTTCAAATTAGTAAGACATTTCGTAACAACTTCCGGAGAGAGCTGCGAAACCGAAGAAAGCGCTTTCTCGCTTACCGGTTCGCTTTCAAGAAAAAGTATCGTTTCTATGAGAGCAGTTTCCTTTTCCAATTCCATGTTCATAAAATCCTTGCGATGCAGACAAAAAGCGGCTGCTGCCTGCAAACTGGTTTTTTCTGCTGCATTATTTCCCTATTCTTCCGCATTTTCAGCGGAAGAATCAGCCGGAGGGCCTTCAACGGTGATTTCCTGCGGCGTAATACTACCCGCATCCTCATCCGTTCTGCGACATATCTTTATATCACCAAAAAGCCGGTTCTGGAAGACCTGAATCATTTTAAACTTTACAGCCTCAAGCAGAGCCATAAAAGAACAGACTATATCCATCTCGTTTCCCGGACGGGTAATGAGATCGGTGAACAGGCATTCTCCAGTCGTCTCCAGTTTTTCTTCCATAAGCGTAATCTTTTCATTGACAGAAATTTCCTCATACATATTCAGAATTTTTTCATTTGAATACTGCGATACCATATCGCGGAAAATTTTCTGCATCTGCTGGAGCAGATCCCATGTATCAACCTGTTCCCAAAGTGCATCAGTTTTGTCAAACGGAAGCACACGCTGAATTTTTGCCCGTTCAAAATTCCACTCGGATGTATCTTCCTGCTCTTCCATCAGGGCAGAAAGCCGCTTGAATTTCTGATATTCGATAAGCTTGTCGACAAGTTCCTTCCGCGGATCTTCATCATCCTCGTCGTCATCGTACGTTACTTCAACGGGAAGCAGCATGCGGCTCTTTATATAAAGCAGTTTTGCAGCCCAGTTGTAAAACTCGGATAAATCACCCAAATCAGTCTGGACAGCATAATCAAGATAATCAAGATACTGTTCCGTAATCAGTGCAATCGGAATATCGTAAATATTAACCTTGCTTTCGCGTATAAGCGTCCATAAAAGATCAAGCGGGCCGTCAAATTCGCCCACTGTATATTTGCGCTTGCCGCCGTCAGTTTTTTCTGTTCCCGTCTGTGCAGGAGCCATCGTTGCAGTCTGCACTGCTCCTGCGGTATTCTTCAAATTTTCATCTGCCATACTACGCCTCTCAGGGAATCACAAAGTTATTTGCGGGCAGATACATTTGTACGCCCTGATCCGGAAGCCGCTTTAAATATGCGGCACATGTATCCCTGATATTAACATCGGCAGAACCTGATAAAATCTCAAGCAAAGGAATTAACACAAAACCGCGTTCGTGCATTCTGGGGTGCGGAATCTGCAGTGTTTCATCATGCACCGTTTCATCCCCGAACAGTTCAATATCGATATCGAGCGGACGAGGGCCGAACCGCTTCTCGGCATTCCTGTCGCGTCCGTACAGAGCTTCTATTCTGTTGACCGAGTCGAGGAGGCTGTAAGGGGTTATGGAATCATCCACCCGCCCCTTCACAGCCATATTGTAAAAATCATCCTGATCTGTGACGTATAAAGCTTTCGTACGGTATACAGACGAAAAAACGAACGATGAAAGTATTTTTTTGAGACATGCGCATGCACATCCTAAAAGCTCAACCGGTTCTTTTCCATCGTATGATGTGTTGGAACCAAGACCAAGAATAACCTGAATCACGATTAGAAAAGCTCCTCTGTATCCGCGGGCTTTGCAGCATTTTTCTCCGCACTTTTTGCAGTAGTTCGTTTTTTTACCAGATCAGAGGCAATTTCCTTACCTTTCTCCGTTACGACAACTTCGGCGTTTTCTTCCGCCTTTGCATCCTTCTTTGCCTGAGCTGCCCTCGCTTTCTCTATCGGCACCCCTTCTTTAGTTCTGAGCACCTGTCCGGGGAAAAGCTGGGCGCGGAGTTTTGTTTCGAGGTTCGCGGCATATTCTTTATTGCCCTCAAGAAATGTAACAGCGTTTTCCTTGCCCTGACCGATTTTATCGTCGCCGGCAGTATACCATGCGCCCCTTTTGTCTATCAGGCCGTGTTTTACAGCTGAATCAAGCAGACTGGCAGCAGATGAAACGCCTTTGCCGAAATAAATATCGAGTTCAGCCTTGCGGAACGGCGGAGCGACTTTATTCTTTACGACCTTTACGCGCACGCGGTTGCCCAGTGCATCTTCATCGCCTTTGCCGTCAATCGATTCGATACGGCGGATTTCAAGGCGCACCGATGCATAAAACTTAAGCGCATTGCCGCCCGTCGTAGTTTCCGGATTCCCGAACATAACACCGATTTTCATACGTATCTGATTGATAAAAACCAGCAGACAGTTTGATTTTCCGATGATAGCGGTGAGCTTGCGGAGCGCCTGGCTCATAAGGCGCGCCTGAAGTCCCATGTGGCTGTCTCCCATGTCACCTTCAATTTCCGCCTGCGGAGTAAGGGCGGCTACGGAATCGACGACAATAATATCAACTGCCCCGGAACGTATAAGATCTTCCGCTATTTCGAGAGCCTGCTCTCCCGTATCGGGCTGTGAAACCCAGAGATCGTCAATATTCACACCGAGGTTTTTAGCATACTGAGGGTCAAGAGCATGTTCCGCATCTATAAATGCCGCAATACCGCCGAGTTTCTGTGCCTCGGCAATTGCCTGGAGTGCAAGTGTCGTTTTTCCTGATGACTCAGGGCCGTACATCTCTATGACTCGTCCCCGCGGATAACCGCCGATGCCGAGAGCCTCGTCAAGGAGTATGGAACCGGACGGAATAACGTCATAGCCTGCCGCATCCGCATTTGTGCCAAGCTTCATAAGAGAGCCTGCGCCGTACTGTTTTTCAATTTGAAGCTTTGCTGCTTCCAAAGCCTTCAGTTTTTCCGACAAGTCAGTCGGTTTAGCTGTTTCTGTTGTTGCCATTATCGCTACCTTCCTCCCGAAATTTTTCCACTATAACTATATAGGCGCAACCTTATCATTTTATGCGTTCTCCCGGAAAACAAGCAAAAAATCGGTATGCTTACGGTTTTTCCAGGAAATTGTTTACGCTTTGATATACTGCGTTCCCTTCAATACAAAATCTTCCGTCTTCTATTGTTATCTTACCAAGCACCTTTACAGGCTTGTCGTTTGCGATTCCGGGATTCGATGCGAACCTGAGCGGAACTATGCCCGTCACCTTTTCCATCGTCTCATACCCTACAAGCAGATCGCACCGGTATGACGTTCCCTGCATTTCCGCATTTGAAACGCGTCCGGACCATACGACGTAGCAGTCAATGTACAATCCCGGATCTTTCGCAACGTTTTCGTACGCAGGATTGTCCGTAATCGTATCAAACGTCGGTACCGAAAGATAACTCATCAGAAGCCTCGCCTTCTGCTTGATGGACGGAACGGCGTTTGAATTGAGCAGCCTGTTTATCTCTATTTGTGCCGCATTGTCGCGGTACGACTGAAAATACCGCTGGGCCTTTTCATAGCTGTCCGTAATCTCTTTCCCCGAAAGGATATATTTGTACGCACCGCCGCTCATATCCTTTTCCTGTGCATTCTTCGTTTCGCCGGCAGAAAGTTCAAAACTGCTCAAATCCGCACGGGGTCCCTCCCCTGCAGGTTTCCGCAGCTGCGCTACATGCAGTACAAACATGACACAAAGTGCACATGCGGCTGCAGAAAGAATAACGCCCCAGACTTTATCGGGATTTATACCGGCCGGCGGATAAAACCGCTCTATTTTTCCGCTGTCAACCCACCGGCAGATCGTACTGTAATCGCCCTTTGTACGGATAAACTCAAGCGCATCTTTTGCCAGCCTGTTCTGCGGGTCATTATCGAGCACTTCAAGATAATACTGAATCGCACGGTCGGTATCTCCTCTGCGCAGGAACAATGCAGCCTGCCCGAGCAGCAGCGTCGTGTCGGTAAGTTTTATTTCGCGCGCGCGCTGATAATAAGTTGAAGCTGTACCGGCATCGCCTACATACAGGCACGCAGTTGCGAGTAAAATATAGTACTCAAAATTACCTTCGTATATTTCATTGCGCCCCTCAAGAAGCCGTATAGCTGCCGAGAATTTCCGCCGCCTCAGCATCCCCTGCGCAATCTGCAGAACATCGCGTGCCATTTTTTACTGCTGCCTCAGTTTTGCAAGGATGGCATCAAGTTCCGTATTAAGCCTGAGCAGCTCTTCTCTGTTGACACTCTTATCGTCGTCCTCAAGCGCATTGATTTTGTTGATAAGTGCACGTATATATTCAGGATCCAGTTTTTCCTCTGTAATGACGTCAAAGGGAACATCAGGCTTCGGTTTAGCCGCAGGAGCCGCAGGGGAAGAAACAGGCACATCGGGCACACTTTCTCCGGCTGTCTGTACCTTCACCCCCTGCAGAGATGCAAGATATGTACTGCCGGCAGGTTCATCACCGTCAGCGGATACGACAATATAAAATATAAACGATGCAGACTGGGCAGGTTTTATATCGGCAGTATCCCAGTTTACAGAGATGGCAGAATTGTTGTACGACATCACATTGTCGAACGAACGGGCGGAACCGGAAGCCGGCACCCAGAGCGGCAGCGACATAATGTCTTTATTACCGAGCGTCACAAAAGCCGGAGGTGTAATATCTCCGCCGTACAGCAGCAGCTGGACGCCGCAGCCGCTGCCCTGCGACAAAATCCATTTTTCACCGGCCATTGAACGATACTGGACTTCAGAATTTACGGATTTTGTGAGCGCCGTCGAAAAATGAATATTTGTTTTTTCGCCAAGAACAGTGTCAAATATACCTTTCAATGCAAACGTATCGGTACGAGGCTCCCTGTTCGTAACTGTAACAGTCACTTTGAGCATATCGTCGTCATGATCCGCGCTTGTTTTCATGAACGCGAAAGCTGTCGAAACATCAGCTGTTTTCGGAATGGTGTACAGCAGCCTGCCCCCGCTCCCTTCCTGAGCGACAGAGGATAAAACACCGCTTGTTTCATTAAGCCTGTATTCTGTCCTTCCCGCACGGATTGAAAAATACGTCGACAGAAAGTTGTCGTAATCGACAAAAACAGGCACCGGCGAACCGTTCCGGTTCACCGCATATATCCCGTACGTACCGAAATCGCCCCGCAGCACCAGTTTTATTTTCCCTGATTCACATTTCAGCGTTGAGTTCGGACTCACTTTCCTGGTGTCCGTGTTTTGTTCAACAGCGGGCGGTTCGGGATTATCGGTCTTTCCGCCGGTTCCGGCCGCGTACAAAAAATCTGCAGCCAGCAGCGCGAAACCTGCGGCAATCAGTATTTTGTCTTTTTTCATTGTCCGCCCTCCGCTTCTTTTTTATTCAGAAGATTCTGAGCTTCCCTTGCTTTTGCCTTGAGCTTTGCAATTTCCTCTGAATTACTGACCCCGGAATCAGACGGGGCGGCTGCTGTAAGCTGTGAGACCTGTTTCTGAAGGGAGGCTACTTCCTCTTCAAGAGCACTGTTCTGCTTCTGCAGTTCAGCAATTTTTCTGATGCTGCCGGTCACGGCCGAAGAATCGTACATTTTAAGCTGTTTTTCGTAATCTTCCTTTGCGGAAAGATATTCTTCACCTGTCTTCTTAAGCAGATACAGCAGCTTTTCTTCTCTTGTCCGCTGGGCAATCGTTTCTATACGGTATTGTGCCGCCGGTGCTTTTGCATCAGACGGATATTCGCTTACAATCCTTTCGTACAAAGCGCGCGCCTCATCATAGTTGTATCCTGCATAGAACGATTCAGCTATCCAGAAAAGCGCCGATGCATACATTTCATTCTCCGGGAACTGATGGCAGAAATCGCTGAGCAGTAAAACTGATTTTTCATACTCGCCACAGTAAAACAGTGCGCGCCCTTTCTGATACTGGATATACGGCATGTACAGACTGCGCGGAAAGGACGTAATGAACGAGTCTGCATCCGCAAGCGCGCTCTTATATTCCCCTGCATACATTTCGGAAACGACAAGCATGTACCACGCGTCGGCGGTATTGTTGGCAGGATATGCTACTGCCTTGCGCAGAAGGATCATGGAAGAATGCCAGTCACCGGCTTTAAAAGCACTGCACCCCTGTGCAAAAGACGTATTTTCCGCCGTCCTGCCGGATAAAGACGGCTTACCGTCTGCGGACACAGATACAGTACAAAAAAACACAAGTACTGCAGCTGCAGCCAGTTTCAGCCTGTTCAGCTTCATACTCACTCCCATTTGAGTTCCCCTTTAAAAAAGGCGGAACCGGATACGATGACGTCGGCACCTGCGGAAACAACGCTTCTCAGCGTCTGCCCGTTTACGCCGCCGTCGACCGAAATCATATATGAAAGTTTCCGTTCATTTCTGATACGGACGAGATCTGCAATTTTGTCAACGCATTGTGGTATAATTTTCTGACCGCCGAAACCGGGATTTACCGTCATGACAAGCACAACGTCGGTAAAAGGCAGAATTTCGGAAAGTGACGCAACAGGAGTCGAGGGTACTAGTGCAATACCAGCCTTTTTCCCCAGTTCCCTTATACGGCTCAGAAGCCGGTGTATATGAACAGTGCTTTCTACATGAAACGTAATCCAGTCGGCACCGGAAGCAGCAAATGAATCAATCTGATCCTCCGGATGTTCAACCATAAGATGCACGTCAAATGGCAGACCGGTAAGAGGACGGAGTGATTTTATGACAGGCTGGCCGTATGTTATCTCCGGCACAAAACGCCCGTCCATGACATCAATATGCACAACAGAGCCGTTTTTTTGTTCTATCTGCCGTACAGCGCCTGCCAGATCAGAAAAATCAGCAGAAAGCAGCGACGGCGCGAGCATAGGTTTATTCATTTTATTCCATTATATCCGAATACACCTGTATTGTCTATTCTGAAAAAAAAATGAGATTTCCCCGAAAAGGGTATTGACATGTTTTCGTAAAGCGTGTATAAAGTTTTCTTCATTTTTACAAAATCACTCATTGACTAAAATTCAGATTCCAGTATAATGAAAGATAGTCGCTATGGAAATTCAAACAGAAAACGGGCTTAAAGAAGCATTCGGATATTTGGAAAACGCCAATCCTGAACAGGCAAAAAAAATTCTGGAAGGTCTTTTCGAGTATGATTTCGAGTGTCAGGAGCTTGTTTTCACGGCAGACTGCTGTAATTTCTGGATACCATACATCAGACAGCTGTCTGAAATGGAAAATCCGTTTGAGCGCGGAGAAAGCCTTCTGGCAGAATGGAAGACATTCCAGTCTTTCATTTCAAGAAAGAAGCATCAGTTCGAACCGGCATTGTATGCAGTAAGCCGCGGGATTTTTTCGCGCGCGCTTGAAAATTATACAAAACTGTTTGACGAATGCAGTCCTGTCCAAAAAGCTGAAATTTACAGAAAAGCCGGGTTGTGCTGCAAAAAACTCGGCAAATTTGAAGACGCACAGAATTGTCTGACAATCGCAAACAATACGCAGCCGGGGCTTGCTGCTGTTCTTGCTGAACTTGCCGACTGTTATGCGCTGTGCGGGGGTGACAGGAATGCGAAAGTTCTTTTCCGGGAAGCCTTTTTTATTGATCCGGAACGGGTGGATATCAGTTTCCTTGATTCTAAACTGATTACATGCCTGATTGAAAAAACTGCAGAAAAAGGGTACACGGGTACCGTTCTGCAGCAGTGGATTCCGGTATACGGAGTCCTCTGGGGAATTCTTAACGTAAAACGGGAATTAAAACCGCAGGAAACAGGAAAGTTGAAGCAGGAAATCTACGCACTGGAGAACGAGATGAAAGATCCGTCCTGTGATGCGGCAGTACTTACACCCCGCCTCATTAATCTGTATTTCTGGCTTATTGACCATTATGTCGCATCGAATGATACCGGCAGACAGGTTAATGATGTTCTGCTGAAAATAAAGATACTGGATTCTGCGATTTACGATATGTATGTCAAATAAATCCGGTTGTGGAAGAATAGAGTTTATAACTGTTTCGATTCATTTTATAGGAGTTTTTTTATGGCTGGTGAAGATCTCGTAAAACAAGTTCAGGACATGCTCAAAGAGGAAACATGGACTCGTGCAACTATCAGCAATTACACGAAGAATAACCTCGTAGAGCTCGCGGGCATTGTCGAAAAAATCCGTGAAAACAGCTGCATGGATGAAGTGCTGAAAATCTGTGATGAGCATCTTGCACATACAAAAGACAGTATTATAGCATTATATATTTCCGGCATGCTTTCACTGTACAAAGGTACGCTCGACAATTCTGCACTTGTAAGCCTTGTCGACATTTTTCAGAAAAACCATAAAGAGACTGTCGTCATATACCTCTGTGAAACAATTCTTGCTGACGATCCGAACAATAAATTCGCACTCCGCACGCTTGCTGACTGTTACCATGCGGACAATAACGAAAAAGTATGGGAACTTTATGAGAAAATCGTAAAACTCGATTTTGAGGAAGCTGATCTCGCAAAAGTGCTTGCGGAACACTACGAAGCGGAATCCGATGCTGAAACAGCCATTGAATATTATAAAAAGGCACTGCTCCGCTATATCGGGGCTAAAAATATAAACCTGGTCAAGGAAACATGGACAAAACTTGTCCAGACCATTCCGCAGGAAATAGACTTCTTCATGCTCGCAAAGCGCAAAATTGCCAAGACAATCAGCGGGGACAAAAGCGCCGTGCTCATGCAGGAATTATATGCATGGTACAAAGACAACAGGAAATGGGACACAGCGATCGACATCCTCAAGCAGATTCTTGAAATTGACCAGCATGATGCATGGGCCCGCAGGGAAATTGTTGACTGCTACCGCGGCAAATATCAGGGACGCGATCACCTTGAAGATTATATCCGTTCATCAAACCTTACCGCAGGTTTCCGCAATGTATTTGAAGCTATAAACGACTTTGAAAAGCATATTGCATTTGATGCGCACAGCTACGTGTGCCACAGATCATGGGGTGTCGGCATTATACGTAAAATTGAAAATGACACACTTTTCATAAACTTCGGGAAAAAATACGGTATTCACGAAATGTCGCTCAAGATGGCTGTAAACGCACTTGTTCCGCTTTCAAATGACCACATCTGGGTGCTCAAGGCAACGAAAAAACACGAAGAACTCTCAAAGATGATCTCAGAAGACAAAGCATGGGCTCTGAAAACCATCATAAAGAGCTTCGACAACAGCTGTGATTTCAAACGCATAAAAGCAGAACTGGTTCCGGCCGTTCTTACGCCGGGACAGTGGACATCATGGAACTCTGCGGCCAAACGCATTCTTGAATCGGATTCGACTTTCGGTGTCGATCCGAACGACATCAACATGTACACGGTACGCGACCACGACGTCAGCCAGGATACAAAGCTTTCCAACGAGTTCAAGGCACAGAAACAGTTCTTTGCGCGCATTGACATACTTATGAAATTCGTTGAGAACGATGAGACAGATAAAAGCAGCGAGTCGTTTGGTGAAATGTTCTCATACTTCACCGGTTTCCTTAGAACTGTTTCAAAAGTTACAGACCAGGTGCTTGGCGCATACCTTATTGTACAGAAAATCAACAGCATGATTCCGAACATTGCATACCAGACTAAGTACACGTTCAAGGAAATCTATGACAGGATCGACAATCCGCGTGAAATGTATCTCATGCTGAAAGACACTAAGAATACAACACTGCGTCAGGATTTTCTTGCGGACATAAAACTTCTGCCCGACTGGGACAAACAGTATGTACGGCTCTTCCCGACCGTGCTTGAAGGAAGTATGCTCACCGCTCTTGTAAACGCAGGAAAGGCCGATATGGCAAAACAGCTTGCCGTAAACTGCTTCGAGAATTTTAAGGACAACAGACAGGCTGTCATATTTTTCTTCCGCGAATGCCAGGACGATACATGGTTCAAAGAATCGGGAATCACATACGAGAAGCAGCTTATTGCGCTTATCAACATCATCGAGCAGACGTTCCGCGAAATAAACAACCACGTAAATACGACAGAGAATAAGAAAGTCAACAAGGGTGCTACCCAGCTCCTGTTTAAAGACGATGCGCTCATTACGCACATGTTCCAGAACGATGAAAATACCGTAAAACGCATGTATACAATGATTAACGATATTGCCGATATTGATCCGTCGTATAAGGCGCTGCTCCGTAACAGGATTCTTGAGCGGTACCCTGACTTCAAGTTCCAGGTTACCGAAGAAAAATCATCGGTCCAGCAGCACGGCATGATTGTTACTGCAAAGAAACTTGAAGAAAAGAAAGTCCAGGTTGAACACATTCAGAGCGTCGAAATTCCCGAAAACTCAAAGGAAATCGGAGAAGCCCGTGCTCAGGGAGACTTGAAGGAAAACGCCGAATACAAGGCTGCGAAAGAGCATCAGCATTATCTCAACGTTACACTCGCAAAACTGCAGGAAGAACTGAACCGCGCAGTAGTGTTCGATCCGACGACAATTACGACAGCTATCGTTTCGTTCTCGACGACTGTTACACTGCACAATAACGATACCTCAGAGGATGAAAAATTCACAATTCTCGGACCATGGGAATCAGATCCTGACAACAGCATTATTTCCTATATGTCCCCGTTCGGAAACGCACTTATGGACAAAAAAGTCGGTGAAACCGCAGTATTTTCAATCAACGATCACAAATATAACTATACGGTAAAGGAAATCAACGCTGCAAAAGCCTGATTCCGCCGCACGTACACAAAAAAAGACTGTCCTGTGAGTAACACTTTAGGGCAGTCTTTTTTTGTGTTGTAACAGTATCCGTTTTTTTGGTATGCTGGCAATTATGAACCGCACAAAACACATTTTCACAACGGTCTTTTTTTTACTTACAGTCTTTCTTCCAGCAGAAATATCTTTTTCTTCATGCAAATCAAATGCAATCGCAAAGAAACTGATCGACTCAAATCCGGCAGCATACAATTCCACTGCCGTTCCCGGGAAATCACTTAAAAACATTGAGGACACGGAATCAATAAACGGTAAACTGCCGGAACATATTTATATTGCAACTCTGACGCAGACATTTGCTCACGGGTATGAATTCTGCATTTCAGGCGGAAGAATCATGATGAAAAAGAAAAACAGCAGTACGTGGAGTCTTTTTCTCAAAACAGGCATTCCCTTTTCAGAGAAGGCACAGCTGCCGAATACAGGATGGTTCCTGCCGCCGGAATCAATAACAGAAATTGCCGCCGATGATGACACGCTTATTGCATTCGACAATTTCGGAAGGATGTACGTCTGCCCTCTCGTAAAAAATCATTTCGACAAAAAGTTTGAATGGTCGTGTACGTTCGGCTGGCCTGAGAAAAGACAGCTGGTCCAGAACAAGCTCGTGGAAAACAAGCGCGGATGGGCGACAGGTACGCGCCGTTCAAACATAGAATGGTATACGGACAGGTTCGGAAACCAGCATCACTGGGGAACGATGGGCGTAACAACTGTCTATTTTCTTACGAAAAACGGCAGTGAAATACGGTTTACGGACTCCGGCCTGCCGGCAGATTTCAGCGACACCATTCTCGGACCGGACAGGGGCAGTTTTACAGCGGAAAGTATAAGTGCTTCAGGTTCCACGATCTTTCTTATAGACAAAACGGGCACAATGTTTACCCGCCTTATAGATTATGACACGATGGGATGCGATCCGATGTTTTTCAAGTATACATATGTTGCCGAAAAGCAGCCTTACAAGGGCAGCGATTACCGTTCAAATTTTACGCGCTGGGGACTGCCGAACGAAGACTGGCACAGGCAGCCGCAGATCCCGCTTATGGGAAAAGCCCGGCTTACAAAATATATCTGCATATTCCAGAACGGCAAAGGAAACGATGCGCGCGTTCTGCGCGTAGCCGGCCTTTCCCCTGAAGGACATACCGGCTACTACTGGAAAAACCTCACGGATATAAAATGGCAGTTTGAAAAAGCACCGCTTGTCCTTCCTGAAGATTCGTTCCTTCCCGAATCGGAACGTGGGAAAATCATACGCGGAAGCAAAAACGAATACAGTTATACAGGTGTCGTTTTGAAGGATAACACAACAGTCAGCGGCATCGTGTGCAGCATAGATGATATGACTCTTACAAGCGAAGGTTCGTGCACGCTGAAAATAACGAAGGGAACCGAAACAAAGCGGATTCCGCTCTATCTTGTCGAAATGTGGACATATATGACAAGATACGATCCTGTGTTTGATAATACGCCGAAAAGTTTTTTCGTTACACCTCATTTCGATGTAAAAGACATCACTTCAACCGATAAAGAATTCAATACACTCCTTTCCGATTTGTTCAAGGGAAGGAACCTTGAGCTTTTTTCCACAACAGCCACCGCAGCAGGTTCGTATCTTACTTTCAATTTTGAGAAGGACAATACAGCATATACAGTACTCCTCCGCTCCTCCGGAAAACCGGAGCAGTCATTCTCAGGAATACAGCCTGACAATGCAGACGAAGACAAAGAAAACAGCATCCGGCTTGATACGAAAAAAACATATACAGCGAAAGACATTTCCTTCATCGACACAGTTGCTGAAATAAACAGGCAGAAAATAGCTGAAGTCGACAGGAAAATCAAAAAATATAAAGAAGATGCAGCCGTGACAGGCATTTCCCGCTGGGGATATACTATTGCAGATACACTCGCCGCTCTCACGCTGCTGAAAAAAATCGATATGCCGAAAATAAAGACGATGACATCATTCGGCGGCAGACTTATGTCTCAGAATGCCGATAATTTTCAGTTTCTTTCGGAATATAAATCGTTTGAATATCCGTATGAAATACAGCTTGCAGAAAACATCATAACGGAATGTGCGGATCTGAAGCGGAAAATAAATGAAACAGGAAAAGCTGGGACTGATGCATTATTCCGCAACGACTATGCGGCATACTTCGATCTGATCCGTCTGCCGCAGGAAATAAAAGGAACGGTGCTTATAAACAGAAAGCCGGCAGATGCAGTAATATGGCGGGTAGATACTGTATCAACAATGCCCGTGCTGCTTGCGGAATACGGCAGCGGCAGCAACAGGCAGTACATCATCATAGAATTCTCTTCGTTCTTATCCGATATCCATTCCAGTCTTGATCAGAACGAGGGGGCTCCCGACAGTGTTCACCCGTTTACGTCAGACGTCGTTTTCCATGTACTATCTGCCGATAATTCAGTGTTCAAAAAAAACTGGTTTGATAAATATATTGTGGACAATACAGGAACTTTTACCTGGGACGGAACAGGAGTTCAGGTAACAGTAAAGAGAGAAGAATCAAATGATATAAACTTTTTCATAAGCGACAAGGAGCATGACGATGACGATTGAAGAAAAGAAAACAAGGATTTCCCAGCTGCGGCGGGGCAAAAAAAATTTTGAACAGTCACTCTTTCTCTGTATTGCAGCAGCTTGTTTCGTTATATACGAAATATATCAGGCTGCAACAAAAGATTCACCGGACTGGTATTTCTTTGTGCTCATGGGAGCCATTACGGCAGCCATGGCGGGAATTGGTTTCTGGAATTACCGGAAGTCAAAGCGCGCGTCTGCGGAAATAGAGAAACTCATCTCGGAAATAAAGGCAGAAAATCCTGACGAACAGATTCCGCAGGATAATGACCAGCGCCGTTTTTTCTGATATACTGCATATCCGATGATTCATTTTCTTGAAAAACTCAGCGGGACCCGCGAATACGATATAATAAACGGCCTTGATGCTGTTTACGGAGTAATTGAAGAACGCGAGACTGCATGGAAAGCTGCAAGCCGCGTATCATGTACGAACAACTGCGGCACATGCTGCGTCGCCTTTGAACCTGATGTTCTCGAATGCGAGGCACTGTATCTTGCGCTGTGGCTTATTGAAAACGAGCCGGCGGCCGCACGCGCAATCAGGGACAGAACATATCCCATGGAAAGGAAGGATAACACGTCAGGCTGTTTCCTCTATGACCCTGACAATCCGTACCACTGCACGGTCTACGGCGGACGCTGCCTTATCTGCAGGCTGTTCGGCTATACCGGCAGCCGCGGCAAGGACGGAAACATCCGGTGGAAACCATGCCGGTTTCTTCCGGATCTGGTACTCAGCGCACGCCTCCCTTCCCTTTCGCACAGACAGTATGAAGCGGAGGAACTCAGACAGCTTTTTGATGAGCTGCCGCCGGTCATGTCCGACAGTATGGAACAGGCACTTCTTATTTCCCCCGACGCATCAGGCAGAACATGGCCGCTTCGTGAAATTCTGCCGGAGGCAATACAGCGTATGCAGTTTATCCTCCTCTACAATGCTTCAAACGATACAGATCCTGACAGAAGCACACCGGAGTCCGCATGAAAGATGCACAGGAACTTCTTCCGGGCATATACATCATTCCGGGAGCGACAAATACAGGAGCGGTATGCGTAGAATCAAACGGAATCAGGGACGTCTACCTTATTGATTCCGGCGGCAGTGCGGAGGAAGGGGAACGTATATATTCCGTACTCTGTTCTCTTTTCGGAGAACGCGGTTTTGTACTGCGGGCTGTAATCAATACGCATTCACATGCTGATCATGCTGGCGGAAACGCATACCTGCGGAAAAAAACAGGATGCGGCGTATGGATGTCGTACAGGGAAAAAGGCGGCATGGAAAACACAATCATGCAGTCGGCTGTTGCATGGGGAGGCCGCCCCCTTCCGGAATTTGAGACGTCATTCTACGTGCCGGCATCTTGTGAAACTACCCGCGTCGTTTCGGGAAAAGACGTAATTCCGCTTTCCGACGGAAAGACAATCAGTTTTATTCCGCTTCCCGGACACTACTTTGAAATGCTCGGCGTAATATGCACCTCAGCTGAAGGGAAAAAAGCGGTATTTACCGGAGATGGTGTATTGGGCCGCAAAGTAATCGGAAAATTTTCGATTCCGTTCATGTACGATATCGGGGCATTTCTGGATTCGCTTGATGCACTGTGCAGGATAGATGCCGGCTGGTTTATACCGAGCCACGGAGAGGCTGTCCCCGAAATAAACGAAACAGCCGAAATGAATAAAATTGCCGTTCTTGAAACAATAACAAGCATACTGTCGCTGCTTGCAGAAAAACCGCTCTCAGCAGAAGAACTGCTTACAGCAGTCGCTGACATAAACAACATTACGCTGAAACTTGCACAGTATGTGCTTATCGGAAGCACGCTGCGTTCCTACCTGTCGTATTTGTACAGAACAGAGCGTATCACATACACGATTATTGACAATAAAATGCTCTGGTCTGTAAAGAAATAACAGGTTCAGCTCAATCTCAGCAATCGTATCCCTTTATGAGGATGTTTTCATCCCACGTTTCGATGATGTTCACGCCGCCTGATGTACCGATTCTGTTTGCACCGGCTTCAAGCATATTTATTGCCGTGCGTGCTGAACGAATTCCACCGGAAGCTTTTACGCCCATATCTTTTCCGACTGTTTCACGCATAAGGGCGACGTGATGTACGCTTGCACCGTTCGGAAGCGGCTCTCCGTCAATTCCCTTCGGACTTGCAAAACCTGTCGACGTCTTGACAAAATCCGCACCGGCATTCATTGCACACTTGCAGCACGTCACAATCGTCTTGTCATCGAGGAAACATGTTTCAAGAATAACTTTTACAATGATTGATCTTCCTGCTGTCTTTCCTTCTTTTCCTGCCGCTTTTACAACAGCCGCTATATCTGCCTGAACGTCGTCAAAACGTCCGTCCAGAGCCGCTCCTATATCAATCACCATATCAGCTTCGTCCGCACCATTCCTTACGGCACGGGCGGTTTCTTCGGCCTTGTCCTCCGGCGGAACGGCTCCCAGCGGAAAGCCTATAACGGTACACACATGCACGCCGCTTCCGGCAAGCAGTTCCGCTGCTTTTTTTACATACACAGGATTGATGCATACCGATGCAAATGTATACTTTACCGCTTCCGAGCAGAGAGTCGTAATCTTCTTCATGCCCGCTTCTGGAGCAAGAAGCGTGTGATCTATCATTGAAGCTATTGTCTTTTTTTCCATATTACACACCGCCTTATCCGTATGATTTTGTCCTCTAAGTATATCAGTCTTGCACGGTTTTCAGCAATAGTGTATTATATTACAACTATTATTCTTTCATAGGAGTATATGTATGGCGTACAAAATTGACAAATCTAAATGCGTAAACTGCGGAACATGCGAACCGGTCTGCCCGGTCAGTGCAATTTCAGAAGATGATAATGCCCGCAAAATTGATGCTGAGAAGTGCATCAGCTGTGGTTCATGCGCAGGTGAATGTCCGACTTCTGCTATTTCTGAAGAATAAGCAGTTTTTCGGGAAAACAGGTTTTTGCGGAAGCAGGAACCTGTTTTTTTAAGTGGTTTAAAAATGATACATAAAATACGTTCTTCCATAGTGAAATCTTTTATATCCGGCGGAAAAGTTGCGTCGCTTATTGCTGTCTGCACAGCGGTAGGATTTGCCATCGTATGGCCGCTGTGGCGTTTTGCGACAGGCACACCTTTACTGTATACCGTAACAGTTCTTGCGGTTCTTGGCGTTTTCATTATATACCGCATTATACAGGCAGTACGGAAGACTTCATGGAAAAACACCGTCCGAGTCCTGCTTCATATCGCGGTTATAGCCTGCGGCATCAGTGCTTCGGTAATGCTTGTCTTCGCCGGCCACCGGTTTGCAGCAATCCCGGTTATCATTCTTATCCCCGTTTTATACGTCATCTGTTCTTATATTTTTCCACGGTAATACTATGATAAAACGAGTGTTCTTTCTGCTGGGAGCACTGACTGCAGCATGTATGCAGCCTGCCGCTGCTGATGCAATTGCACTAATCCCTGAACACCTTCCCCTTATACCTTCACTTTCTTCATATGATGACATATTTTCGCAGTATTGTGCAGATGTGGAAAACAATTACATGAGGATTGCTTCGGGTAAGGGTGCGTCAAAACAGTTTTATGCCTACAAACCGACAAAAAACGATACACTGTTCACCATAGCAGCGGCATGTTCAATCCCCTATGAAACAATCGCAACGGTAAACGGTATTTCGGGCATTGACGAGACTTTTACAGGGAAAACACTCATACTCCCGACAACTCCGGGTATATTCGTATGCGGCACCCCCGAATCATCCATAGAAATTCTTGTTGAAAGAAAATACAGTTCAGCAATAGAAAATTCATCTAAAGAGTGGTATACTATTCAGGGTAGATTATTTTATTTTCTGCTTAATGAACGGTTCAGTTCAACCGAACGGGCTTTTTTTCTTGATGCAACGCTCCGAATGCCGCTTGACAATGCAGTACTTACTTCCGGTTATGGTATGCGGGTAAGCCCTATTTCGGGAAACTGGAAATTTCATAAAGGTATAGACCTTGCGGCTCCTATAGGAACTCCGGTTTATGCCTGTAAGGATGGAAAGGTCGTCTGCTGTATCAGAGGAGATCCGACATTTGGCAACTATATCATACTCAGGCATGATAACGGAATGACAAGTGTGTACGCCCATCTCTCTAAAATACTGATTCATGACGGTGATATGGTTCAAAAGGGAGCTGGAATTGGTCTTGTCGGAAAAACAGGTGCTGCAACCGGGCCACATCTCCATTTTGAAATACGCATCAACGGAATCTCAAAAGATCCTGAAAAAATGCTGCCTGATTAAGTTGAAAAAAATGAAACAGATATCAATTTTTTCTATAAAAATAACATTGCTTTCCCTTTTTGCTGTGTTTATAACAAGTCCTGCAACCGGTGAAACATTCCGTGTGAGAAAACTGTTTCCGGTAACTATAACCGACGGTATTCAGGACGACCAGATTGTAACAACCGGTATAAATGACAGTATCGCCCTCTTTCTGCCTGACGATATGACGTATCTTGAAGGTATTGAAATCAAAATGGAAATTCCAGATGCAATCGCGGCCTGGCGGGATTCAGTCGCGTGCTCCCTGTATCAGGGAATTACGCCTGCTCCGACTCCATCCCAGATTGATTACAGCGGAGAACGGTCCTTTGTCCGTCCGCTGCCGAACCGCCTTTCATGGATTCTCCAGATTCCCCTGAAGGCCCAGAATTCCATCAAAGATACTCCGTATGCTACTAAGGTCGATTTTGTTCCGGGGACAAAAAATCATTTCGTATTCATCAGGATTCAGCCTGCAATGAAGGGCATTCCCGAGGAAACTGCAGACGCGCAGCTCAAAATAATGATAAAACCGCTTCTGACAAACAAAGGGAGACTGCATATCGCAATGCATTTCCCGGCGCAGGAAAAGTCGTATACGCTGTTTATTGACAACGCACAAATACAGGCATCCGATGCGGGATATCTGCTTGATGCAGGGGTTCACGACGTAAGCATCATTTCCGATTTTTACCGCGGAGAGGCCCGGACTGTAAGGGTCGAACAGGCAAAGACGACAGAGCTCGGTATTGATCTCAAAAGCATTACCCCCACACTGCTCATTACAGCTCCGGACAATACGACTGTCTATCTTGACGACACTCAATTTGAAAAAGTCGGAAAATCATTTGAGATTACGGAAGGAGAACACAAAATACGTTTTCTCATCGGAGATTACGAAGTAATACGTACAATCACTGTTCAGAAAGGCAAATCGTATACAGCAGCGCTGTCTGTCGATTTGAAAATTACTGAAGAATAATTTTTTGAATTCTGCTTATATTTTTTCACATTCAGGTCGATATTTAAAACACCGGGGACATATTTCCCCTCCCACCCATGTCCCCGGCTGCCTGATGGGCACTGGAGTCGATGTGCATTGCATACCGGCTCCTTTTTTTAGTTCTACTTGCTAAATAACGCAAAAAACTCTACTATATATGGAATTATGGAAAACATAAAAAAGTCAACCATTGTACAGATTTCCCTGCTTTTCGGGTTTTCCCTTATTTTCGGAGGAATACTCGGCTGGGGACTTTCAGAAACACGGAATATTGAAAACAGTGAATACATTACACAGTTTGACACGGCGCTGCCTACAAAGCTGCTTGATATAAACGGAGAGCTTATAACAGAGCTCGCTTCCGACGAAAAACGCGAAATCATCAGCCTTGAGAAACTTCCCCAGCTTATGATTGACGCACTGCTTACGCGTGAAGACCGTATTTTTTATGAACACCGCGGATTTTCCTGCAAGGCTGTTGCACGTGCATTTCTGGGTAAACTGCTCCACCTGTCGCTCGGCGGCGGTTCTACCCTTACCCAGCAGATTGCGGGCACGCTTTACTGTGACCGCACCGATATGACTATATGGCGTAAACTCAAAGAGCTCTGGTGGGCCGTACAAATGGAACGCAGGTGCTCAAAAAGTGAAATTCTTGAGACATATCTTAACAGGATTTATTTCGGCGGAGGCACATACGGTGTCAACGCTGCATCGAAATATTATTTCGGCCACAGTGCAACTGAAATCACACCGGCAGAAGCTGCGATTCTCGTGATTCAGCTGTCAAATCCCGCTTATTACAATCCGTTCGACCATCCGAACCGCGCGATGGAACGTCAGCATGATGTCTTAAATTCTATGGTTAAGGAAGGATTTATATCAAAAGCCGATGCCGACGATTCATTCGATACATACTGGGCAAATTTTGATTACACACGTACAAGTTCCTCTGCATACTTTATGCGTGATGACAAGGCTCCCTGGTTCAGTGAATACGTACGGCGTGAACTGGGCGGTATGATCTACGGCGCGGAAGATATCTACACAAGCGGTTTTACGGTAAACACGACCCTTGATCTTTCGCAGCAGTATGCGGCTTCCGATGTCATGAGCCGTTACATTGCGTATGCAAACAGAATATGGAAAAGAGAGCAGGCAGCGCGGTCTTCCTCGTCATTTAAGACGTATGTCCCGTTTTCTGAACTTATCTCCCTTGTATTTAATCTGCCCGGTATAAAAGTTTCAAAAGAGCGGTCGCAGAAAATCGCAAACGAAACGTTTGTTAACCAGATAAATCCCATCATTGACGTGTGTTCTATGATGTTCGGCCTTGAAGATTTGAAGGTTGGAATTGTCAATAAGGCAAATACGATTTCAAAACAGGAAGACGAAAAGACTACGATTGAAGGCACCATGATTACGCTGCAGAATGACACCGGGTATATTACAGCCCTTGTCGGAGGCAGCAAATATGATCAGGATAATCAGCTTATCCGCGCAGTACAGTCAAAACTGCAGCCCGGTTCAACATTTAAGCCGCTGTATTATTCTGCCGCGATTGATTCGCGTAAATTCACGCCTGCAACGGAAATCTCCGATACGCCGGTTGTGTTCCATAAGGCTGACGGAACGCCGTATATCCCGCAGAATTTTAAGGGTGAATGGCAGGGAAACGTACAGCTCTGGTATGCGCTTGCCCACTCCATGAACGTGCCGTCACTAAAAGTGCTCGACGGCATCGGGTTTGACGCGGCAATTGAAAGAAGTGCAGCACTGCTTGGTATTCCAAAAAATGAGCTGGCAGACCGTCATTTCCTGCCGGTATATCCGTTCGGCCTCGGTGTATGTTCTGTCCGCCCCATTGAAATGGCGCGTGCATTTGCAATTTTTGCAAACAGCGGTAAGGAAGTGACGCCTATGGCTATACGCACTGTAGAAGACAGAAACGGAAACGTAGTTCTTAATCCGGAACTCGACATACGCAAGGCGCAGCAGGCAAAGGGAAATGCCATACAGATAATCTCTCCGCAGACTGCATATGTCATGACACAAATGCTTGAAAATACGGCTGAATCAGGAACGCTTGCAGGCCAGGGCAGTAAGCTTACGTACCGCAACGACAAAGGACGGTCTTATACAATTCCTCTTGCAGGAAAAACGGGAACGACACAGAACTGGGCAGATGCATGGACTGTCGCATATTCACCGTATTATACGAGCGCTTTCTGGTTCGGTTTCGACAAACCGGGAAATTCACTGGGTCTGCATATAACGGGAGCGACACTTGCAGGTATTGCAATGGGCGAATATATGGGAAGCATACATAAAACCCTCCCCTACAAGGATTTTACGATGCCTGCATCTGGTGTAGTAAAAGTGACGATCTGTACGGACAGCGGACTGCTTCCGACTCCTGAATGCGGCAACCATATAAAAACAGAATGGTTCCTTACAGGTACTGAGCCGACGGAAGTATGCAATATCCACACAAATACAGGAGGTGCGGCAATTTTCTATGACAGATATGAAAAGGAAATGTATAAATCGGGTCAGCATCTTACGGATGCTGTCGATACGTCACCGCTCAAGCTTGATTTGAACTTCCTTAACAACAACAGCATGAAGCCGGCTGAAAACGGTACAGCTGACAACAAAACAGAAAATACGGAACAAGTTCCGGATTACAATTATTTAATGGATTAAAACGGAACGCCACCTGAACCAAACAGGTGGCGTTCTTCATTATAAATGATTGCAGAACGTTCATTCTGCCCGCAGAACTATTTCAGCACAACCCTGACAATTTTTTTCTTTCCGGCCTTGAGGAAAAACTCCCCGTCGCTGTCAGCATCTTTGAGCGTAATAACGGTGTGCACGTCAGTAATGTTAGTGCCGTTTACGTATGCCCCGCCCTGTTCCACAAGACGGCGGTTGTCACTCTTTGACGTTCCCGGCTGAGCGGCTGCAAACAGATCAACGACGTTTATTCCTGACTCAACTGCAGCTTTTGATACTTCTGCCGCAGGCATGTGGGCTTTGTCTCCTTCTCCGGAGAATGCCGCCTTTGCACCTGAAAGAGCTTTTTCGGCTTCTTCTTTCCCATGGATAAGCATGGTTACTTCGTATGCAAGGCGTTCCTTTGCTTCATTTATATTTCCCGCGCAGATTTTTGTAATCTCGTCAGTACCGAGGAATGTAAACAGCAGGAAGAATTTCCGCACATCAGCATCCGTAACGTTACGCCAGTACTGGAAGAAGTCGAACACACTTGTCATTGAGGAATCGAGGAATATCGCGCCTTTTTCCGTCTTGCCCATTTTCTTTCCGTCGCTTGTTGTAATAAGCGGGAACGTCAGGCCGAAACATTCGTGTGCATCGTTAAGCTCCGTTGTTCCTCCGAGTTTTCTGCGGATAAGGTCGACTCCGGCGGTAATGTTCCCCCACTGGTCGTCTCCGCCGATCTGGAGCGCACAGTTGTGCCGCTGATGGAGCATGTAAAAATCGTATGACTGAAGGAGCTGGTAGTTGAATTCGATAAACGAAAGACCGCGCTCAAGACGCTGTTTGTATGCTTCATATGAAAGCATTTTGTTCACGCTGAAACAGGAGCCGATATCGCGGAGAAAGTCTATGTAATTCAAATCTGCAAGCCAGTTCTTATTGTTCTCCGGGTATGCAGTTTTATTGTCAAAACCGATGAATTTATTGAGTTGTGCTTCAATATGGGCGACATTATCGTCAATCTGCTCGTAGGAAATCATTTTGCGCATTTCCGACTTGCCGCTCGGATCTCCGATACGTGCAGTGCCGCCGCCTATAAGAGAAATACCGATATTTCCTGCCTCCCGCAGATGCCGGAGTGCATAAATCGGAACCATATGTCCTATATGAAGGCTTGGACCTGTAGGATCTGTCCCTGTATAAAAGGTGACGGGGCCTGAGTCCATACGTGCAGAAAGCCTGTCGATGTCAGTACACTGCGCGAAAAATCCGCGTTCCTTAAGTTCCTCAAGTGCCTTATTCATACCATATACCCCGTAAAATAAATTGTGTTTTTATTTTACTGAATTGGGCGTATTGTAGCAAGGCAGGGACGCAGCTGGGCAAACCAGCGGCGCTGCCAGAACGTTCCGTGCAGTTCGTTCATGCGGAATGTCTCGTACAGGGCGCAGATTTTATCTGCAACCATGACAATACAGCCTTCAAGCGTGTGGGGAGGGACGAGCGTAAGCGGAAACATGTGATGCAAAATGATATCGACTTCGGTTGGTGTCAGGCAGCAGACTTTGCGCGCATTCATAAGCGCAAAAAAAGGATGCCGGAAACCGTGCCACTTGTGCCACGATTCATTCACATGCCAGTCATAAAGAAAATAATCGTGCAGAAGGGCCCCCCTGACGAGGGAATGCTCATCAAGCTGAAGATGTATAACGTTTTCCAGTAAAAAAGCGATTTTAAGGCTTGTGCATGCTACGTTGACGCTATGCTCATATACCGATGTACTGCCGTGCTGAATGTACCTGAGCGACTCCGGCAGCCGCGTTTCCGCATTGAGCGTTTCAAGAAAAGAACGCATGAGGAACGATCCGCGTGTTGATAAATCATCATGTAAAAACGGTATCATACTAAAAGTATACTCTTAAAAAAAGCATTTTTAAAGTCCGGCGGAAAGATAGACATTTTTCCGTACTTTCCTATAATAAAATGCATGATTCTCCGGCGGGTTACAGAAAGCGATTTGTCAGCAGTAATGGAAATAGAGGAAGCTTCTTTTATTCCCTCTGTTCGGGAAAAACGGGAAGTATTTGCGGAACGTATCCGCGTGTGCGGCAGCTGCTTCATCATATTTGAAGATGAAACGGTACATAAACCGGCAGGCTATTTTTCCGCAGAACGATGGGCGGCAGTCCCGGAAAACGGAGAGGCGTTTATATTGAATCATCCGGCATCTTCGTATTTCAAATCAGACGGCAGGATTCTTTATCTGAGCTCATTTGCCCTTCTCCCCGAATACCGCGGACGGGGAACGGGTCACAAAATTTTTGCAGAATCAATCGAATGGTTTATTGCTCATAATAAAGGGATTGCGGCTGCGGTACTTCTTGTAAACGAGGCGTGGAAAGCAGCCGTGCATATCTACACTCAGAACGGATTCCGTGAAACGCACCGTCTTCCGGGATTCTTTCCGCAGCAGCAGGACGCACCATCTGCTGCATCCGGGGAACATCCTGATTCAGGAAGCGGTGCGAATACGGACGGCATTATTATGGAGAAAAAACTGTCATGCAGCAGGATACAGACAAAGCTATAAAGGGAACAGAAGAAAAACTGGACAAGACAGAAGAAGAGTTTCTGTCGACATTCAAGCGGGAAAAAGGACACAGCCTGCGCACGCTGCTCGGACTGTATAAAGGTCACTATGTTGATCTGGTCTTTTCAATTGTATTTTTCATCATCAAACACTCGCCTACGTGGGCACTGCCGATTGTTACGGCTCATATAATCGATGCCGCGACAAAAGGCGGAACAAATGCATCACACACAATCCTTATCAATACGCTGTGTATGATTCTTTTTATTGCGCAGAATATTCCGACGAACTATCTGCACACATGGCTGTATGCAAAGACAGTGCGTAATGTCGAACTTGAACTGCGCAGCGCACTCGTACGAAAACTGCAGCAGCTCTCAATTTCATATCATACCGCCATGCAGAGCGGACGGCTGCAATCCAAAATCATGCGCGATGTGGAACAAATTGAAACGCTCTCGTCGCAGCTTTTCATCACGATGATTACAATCATTCTAAACATTGCCGTGTCGGTTTCCGTCGTTGCATTCAAAAGCCGGGTCATACTGCTGTTCTTTACAGCAACGGTTCCGGCAGCCGTTCTTATAATGGCAGTCTTTAAGGGCAGGATAAAAAAATACAATACGGTGTTCCGCCGCGATATGGAGGAAACGTCGGCTCGCGTTATGGAAATGGTCGAACTTATTCCCGTAACACGGGCACATGCGCTTGAGAACCGGGAAACGGAGAAAATGGACAGGCAGCTTGAACATGTCGCAAAAAGCGGGCTCCGCCTGGACATGATTCAGACGCTTTTCGGCAGCGTAAGCTGGGTCAGTTTTCAGATATTCCAGGTCATATGCCTTGCATTCACATCCATTATGGCGTCGAGGGGAGCTATATCAGTCGGCGATGTGGTTATGTATCAAAGTTATTTCACCACCATTGTCGGACAGATTTCTGCGATTATAGGCCTGCTGCCGATTATCACGAAAGGTCTTGAATCCGTCAATTCTGTCGGCGACATACTGCTGAGCGGAGATATTGAAGACACCGGGAAAAAACCGAAACTTACGAAAGTCGACGGCCACATTGAAATGAAAAATGTGTATTTTTCATACCTCGACAGCAGTTCGCCGGTATTAAAGGGAATTAATCTCGACATACCGCAGGGAAAAACGATTGCCCTTGTAGGAGGTTCCGGCGCGGGTAAATCGACAATACTGAATCTTGTTATCGGTTTTTTGAAACCGGAAACGGGACAAGTATGTATAGACGGGCACGATCTGAAATCAATTGATCTGAAATCATACCGGACACACCTTTCCGTTGTACCGCAGCAGTCGATTCTGTTCACCGGAACAATCCGCGAAAACATTACGTACGGCAAAGACAACATAAGCGGAGAGCGTCTTGCAGAAGTTGTAAAAGCCGCAAATCTTGACGACGTCATAGCTGCGATGCCCGACGGCCTTGATACGATGGTGAGCGAACACGGAGGCAATCTGAGCGGAGGCCAGAAACAGCGCGTAAGCATAGCCCGGGCATTCATCAGAGATCCGTCTATTCTCATTCTTGACGAGGCGACAAGCGCACTGGACACCATGAGCGAAAAGAAAATTCAGGATGCCATCAGGAACCTTGTAAAGGGGCGAACGACACTTATCGTCGCACACAGACTTTCGACAATACGCAATGCAGATACTATAGCCGTTATAGGGGAAGGCGGCATTCAGGAATACGGGACGTATGCGGATCTTATGGAAAAGAAAGGAATTTTTTACAAAATGCATGAGCTCCAGGTGTAAAGCCGGCGGGCCCGCAGAAATAGCATGTTCCGGTTCGTGCAATGCAGAGACGCACGCCCTGTGTTCTATTTTGACTAAATGTTATAAAAAGGTTAGAATACTCCTGACTCAGGGAAATGCAGCGTGCAGACGGATGCCGGATGCACTCTCGAAGAACCTTCCTTCAATTACTACTCTTATTTTGCGAGGTATTTATTATGGCACAACCTGAAACAGCAGCTGAAAGCGATCCTGTCGAAAACAAGCGAATCAACAGTGCGCTCTTCACCGATTTCTATGAACTTACGATGGCGCAGGGATACTGGAAAGAGAATATGAACCAGCAGGTCGTATTCGATATGTTTTTCCGCCGCAATCCGTTTAACGGGGGATTTTCAGTTCTTGCGGGTAACGAAACCCTGCTTGATGTCCTTACATCATTTCATTTCAGCAAAGACGATATCGACTACCTTTCGGCACAGAAAATATTCGAACAGGGTTTTCTCGACTACCTGAAAGATTTCCGTTTCCGCGGTGATTTATACATGATGGATGAGGGGACGGTCATCTTTCCCCAGGAGCCGCTCGTGCGCATCCATGCAAATCTCATTGAAGCACAGATAGTCGAAGGACTTATCCTGAATCATGTTAATTTCCAGAGCCTCATCGCTACAAAGACTGCAAGGGTATGGCTGGCCGCGAACAAGGGCGGCATTATGGAATTCGGTCTCCGCCGTGCCCAGGGACCGGACGGCGCAATGAGTGCGTCCCGTGCGGCATATATCGGAGGGGCTGCAGGAACGTCGAATACGCTTGCAGGAAAACTGTACGGTATTCCGGTCATGGGAACTATGGCACATTCGTGGATTATGTCTTTTCCGTCGGAACTCGACGCATTCCGCGCATATGCAAAAATTTATCCGCAGAATTCGGTTTTCCTTATCGACACCTATGATACGCTCAAATCGGGAATTAAGAATGCTATTATCGCAGGTAAAGAGCTTGTGGAAAAAGGATACAATTTCGGCGTGCGCCTTGATTCCGGCGATATTTCATATCTTACGACAGAAGTACGGAAGGAACTCAATAAAGCAGGTTTTCCGCAGGCAAAAATTGCAGTATCAAATGAACTGACAGAGGATATTATCAGCACGCTTGTTGCACAGAAAGTTCCTATAGACAGCTGGGGTGTCGGCACGCATATGGTCACCGGCGGCTCCGAATCGTCATTCACCGGAGTCTATAAGCTCGCTGCACGCCACGACAAACTGACGGATAAAATGGTTCCCGCAATGAAATTCTCCGATAATCCGGCAAAAATGACAAATCCCGGAATTAAAAACGTATACAGGCTTTACGATGAAAACGGGATGGCAGCGGCGGATATACTGGCTCTTGATGATGAAAAAATCGAAACCGGAAAAGAATATCACTATTATCATCCGATGATTGACTACCGCCAGTTTATATTCAGGGCGGCTCATATTGAACCGCTCCTGAAAAAAAGGCTTGAAGAGGGAAAACGCATACAGGTGCGGCTGCCTGATGCCGAACAGCTGCACATAAGCCGGGAAACGATGCAGAAGCAGCTTACTTCGTTAGACGAATCGTATAAACGCATTTTGAACCCGCACATTTATAAAGTTTCGATGTCGCAGGAACTAAAGGATTTGAAGCTTAAATTTATTCAGGAAAACATTGCACTTCAGGAACCGGAGCAGTAAATCTGCCTTCTGCGGAAGGTGTATTATGGCACTTTCCGCAGGAACGACGGCTTTACTTATCTTTTCCCATTCCGTGAAACAGAATATATATGCCGGCAATAACAAACAGCGCGGGAATAATAATTTTAGCAGGTTCCACTGAAAAAAAGCTGCGGCATACATTCGATGCGATTGAAACTCCGGCAGCTGCTGTTAGAATAAGAGCTGTCAGAAGCACACCGCCCGGCCTGCCCGCACAAAAATAGTACTGGTAAAGGCCTGCAGCCACGGCAATAATATATACGGGCCAGGTGTTGGATGAAAACGACCAGTTTGTAAAGACTTCAAAAAGAAACAGAAGACCTATTGTCGTAAGTATTCCGCCCGGAATCAGCAGTCCGGGGGCTTTCCGCTCCGTAAAATAGGAAACTTCAAATGAAAGCCCCGGAACGAGCACAAACAACGGCCAAAGATAATGCATACTGATAAAATCCGCATGCAGAAATATACCTGCAAACAGCAGGACGCCGATTAAAATAAACAGCAGTCCCCATACAATATTCCGCGACCTCATTTTTCACACTCCTTTAGATGTATACTCCGCTATATTACCATGCGCAGACACGCTTACAAGTCTGCTGCAAAACGTCAGAAAATAAATTTTTATACTATTGAAAAAGTCCTCTGGACAGCCATGAGGATGTGTCGTCAAACAAATCATTGATTGATTCACGCATCTGCATCCGCCTGACGGATTCTGCAAACATTGGTGCGACCGATACAATTTTAAGCTTTTTCATATTCACTGTATTCGGATTATATAAACTGTCTGTAGAAATAACAGTTTGTATGCAGCTGTTTTCTATAGCATCAACACCTTTTTTGGAGAGCGGGATGTGCGAAAAACATGCTATAATATCTTTGGCACCGCGCTTTTTCAGTTCTGCGGCGAGATTGACGACAGTCCCGCCGCTTATGCTGAAATCATCGACAATGATGGCGTTTTTTCCTGCAACATTTCCTATTATTTCAAGGATTTCCGCATTTTCATCATTGCAGCGTCTTGTTTTGTCTCCAATTGCAACGGGAAGATTCAATTCATCAGCATATTTCCGGGCAACCTTTGCATTACCGGAATCGGGAGAAACTATCACTGCGTTGTCGGGCAGAATGGTTTTGAGATAATTTATAATCACAGGACGGGCAAAAAGATGATCAACAGGTTTTTTAAAAAATCCCTGAATCTGCGGAGCGTGAAGATCCATCGTAATGACGCGGTCGGCACCTTCCAGTTCAATACATTCCGCACAGACACGAGCCCGGATGGAAACACGCGGTTCATCTTTTTTATCACCCTTTGCATAACTGAAATAGGGAATGACAGCTGTCACATAATCAGCTCCGGAACGTTTGAAAGCATCAAGCCAGAAAAGAAGCTCAACGAAATCGTTATTTGCGTCCAGTCCGACAGGCTGCACAAGGTATATTTCTTTGCTCCGGACGTGTTCCCCTATTTTGACGTACGTATTCCCTTCGGAGAAGTGAATCACCTCTGTGTGTCCGAGAGGCACACTCAAATACCTGCACATCTTTTCTGCAAACGGTTTTCCCGCTGTCCCTGCAAATATATTTATTTCGGATTCCATTATTTTCCCTATATAGTATTTATACCGGTTTTTAACATACAGGTAAACAGGTACACGGCATGCACAATAGTATTTACCAGCTCAGTCCGTATCCTGCCGGATACAGCGGTTTTTCTTTTCCTGAAATAAAATTGTCGTACGGAAGCTGATCAACTCGCTCCGGCCAGTCGGCCGGAAGTTTTGCTGACGGAGTAACAGCTCCCGTAAGGATATCGGCAATTCCGTATCCTCCCTCAGAACCCGGAAGCCAGGCAGCTGCAACGGCGGCAGCTTTCTTCTCCATATCTCCGAGTATGACAGGCCTGCCGCTGATAATCACAAGTACAACTTTGCTGAAAGCCTTTTCCGCTCTGGCGGCTGTACGTATATCTGAATCAGGCAGGGCAAGCGTTTTACTGTCGCCGACTCCTTCCGCATACGGCGGTTCGGAAACGACGACAATACAAACGGCATTGCTGCCGGCAGTATCGAATTTTCCATTTGCCTCATATATCATATCAGGATATTTTTCCTTCAATGCAGCGCGCACCGAAGTTCCAGCCGTTACGTTGCCGGTTACGCCCTGCCACGACAGCGTCCAGCCGCCGCACTGATGTCCTACGTCATCTGCACCGCTCCCGCACAAATATAATGCTGCATCATTCTTCAACGGAAGAATACCATCTTTATTTTTGAGCACAACAATTGATTTTGCCGCCGCTTCCCTGGCAAGTGCAAGATGTTCAGGGCTGCGTACTGTTTTTACATACGATTCATCGGTATACGGATGTTCAAGCAGACCGCTTTCGATTTTTACGCGGAGAATCCGCCTTACAGCATCGTCTATGCGCTCCTGTGTGATTGCACCGGACTTTACGGCTTTCTTTACCGCTGACTGGAATCTTTCTCCGTTGTAGGGAACCATATTCATATCGATTCCCGCGTTGATTGATTTTACGACGGCCTGCTCATAATCCGCATCGACCTGATCAATTCCCGCCCAGTCTGAAACAATAAATCCGGTAAATCCGAGTTCGTTTTTCAGCACATCAGTCAGAAGATACTTGCTACTGTGTATCTTCACTCCGTTCCATGACGAAAACGACGCCATGACAATGCGCACACCACTGTCGACAGCCGCTTTGTAGGGGGGAAGATATGTTTCCCGGAGATACGCTTCTGAACACTGCGTGTCTCCCTGATCAAGAAGGTAGTTGTCCGTCAGTGATGAATCGAATGCGGTGCCGCCGTCGCCGAGATAATGTTTTGCCGTACAAAGCATTCCCGGCACGGACTGAAACCCGCGTATGAATGAAGACGACAGTTCCGTGACTTTTGCCGTGTCCTCTCCGTATGATTCATACGAGCGGCCCCAGCGCGGATCCCTGAGAACGGCAAGGCAGGGAGCGAAAGTCCATGTAATCCCGCAGGCCGCTGTTTCTTCCGCGGAAGCTTTTCCGATTCTGTATACAAGCTCAGTATCTCCCGCGGCACCGAGTCCGATTTCGTGCGGAAAGATTGTCGCATTTATAAGATTGTTCTGTCCGTGCACCGAATCATTCCCGTACAGGACGGGAATGCGGGGAGATACGGAAAGTGCGTCTTCCTGCATCTGCTTAATCATGTTTCTCCAGCCGGCAGGTGTATTGCTCACAGGAGTGCTTCCCCCTCCGGAAAGAACGCTTCCTTCGTGAAAACCGGCGGCAGTTCCCTGATGAACAATATTGCGTTCCAGCTGCGTCATCTGTCCGATTTTTTCGTCCAGCGTCATGCGTGCAAGAATAGTCCCGGCACGCTGTTCCACCGGAACCTGTGAATCAGCCTTCCAGGTATCTGCTGCGGCGCCTGCTTTTTTCTGCGCCGTGCAGCCGGCAGTTCCTGCAAGTATGAAAAGAATACAGAGAAAAAATACTCTGTCTTTCTGTAAATGATTTGTCATAAGAATAGTGTACAACCACTTTTCTGATTATTGCAAGCATTCAGTAAAGAATATAGTGCTGTATATCTGCCGGAGCCGCATGCATCATGCGTCAGTGCCCTGCTCCGCCTTTCTGCAGTTTTCAAGCAGTCTGGCAAGCAGATTGTCGATACAGTCGCGTTCTTCTTCGGTCATGTTTCCGTAAAAAAGTTCAGTCATGCGGCTGCTGATTTTAGTAAATTTTCCGCCGATATTTTCGGGAAACGACGGGCCGGGTACTACAATAATGCTTCTTCTGTCGCCGGAAGCAGGAACCCGCTGAACAAGCCCTGCCTGCTCCATGCGGTCAAGGATGCCGCTCATCGTCGCCTTATCAAATCCGGCTGCGGCACCGAGCTCTCCGCACGACAAACCGCCGGGTGCTGCTTCATGAAGTGCATAAACAACGCGCCCCTGTCCCTCCGTAAGGAATCCGATGCCTTCTTCATCAAGTATTTTCTTGAACAGACGGCCGCTCAGCCTGCTGATTTGATTTATCATTGAGCCGCCGCTGCGATATTTCTTCTTCATGTTTCCGGATTTTCCTCCTCATGTATGCTGAACGTATGCTCTGCAAAATGGCTCCAGCTCCTGATATCTTCCGACACAAATTTGATGAGTGCGTAATCGGGATCGGACGCACCTTTATGATAATATATGCGCCAGCCGGTCTGCCAGAAATCTTTCTTTATTTTCTCATCGGTAACTTCAATCATTTCACCGCACAATCCGGCGCCGAGAAATTTCCCCGGTATGCAGAAATAAAGAGACGATTTCGAATTCTTACGGAGCTGCGAAACTTTCCGCGACGAAGTATTTGTCGTAAAATAAAGAGTAATCCTGTTACCTTCGACAATAAGCGCTTTACCAATCAGCCGCGGGTACTTTTTTTTATTTGCAAGGTTAAGCAGCGCCCGGCTTTCGGGAAACCCTTTTTCATTGACAGTGGAAAAAACTGCAGCATCAGATTTTTCAATAATGGCTTCGACATCTTCGATTTTCATAAATTGTATTCCTCTCAAAATGGTTTGCATACATATAGTACGTATACAAACCATTTCTGTCAAGCTGATTCCGGATTACTGGAGTACAGACGTAAACCACGGTACATACGTAACAAGCAGGAGAACGATAAACTGTACGGCAAGAAACGGCAGTATCCCTTTTATGACACGCGAAAGAGGTTTTCCGAACGTATATGATGAAATAAAGAGATCCATCCCCACCGGCGGCGTAAGAAAGCCTATTGAAAGATTCATGAGAAATATGACGGCAGCGCGCACCGCAGAGATGCCGAACGATTCCGCAATCGGAAGAAGAAGAGGAGATACTATAAGGATGGCTGAAAACATATCCATAAGGCAGCCGGCAGCAAGAAGTACAAGATTCATAAGCAGCAGAAATACATAGGGGCTGGACACATAGCCCGTTATAAAATCAGTAAGCAGCGCAGGGATATTTGCGTCGAGCATAAAATATGAGATTCCTGACGCCGCGCCCAGAATAAAGAGGACGCCGCCTGATACAGGCACGCTGTCAGCAACAACGCTGTATGATTTTTTCAACGTAAAATCGCGGCGGATGAACGTCGAAAGGCAGAAAGCGTATACCACTGCAAATGCAGCAACTTCAAACAAATCGAAAACGCCCTTAAAATAGAAAAGACAGATGAAAACGGGTAGAAGCAGTTCGGGTATGCAGTGAATGACAGCTGTTCCTGTTTCCCTCAATGAAAACCGGGGACGGACAGTCTGTCTGTCCATGACAATACCGATTGCTATCATTGAAAGCGCCATAATGCAGCCGGGAATCAAAGCTCCTTTGAACAAATCAAAAACGTTGACCGAAAAATAATTAACAGTCGCGTACATGATGATTGCCGCGCTCGGCGGAAAAAGCATGCCGATTGCCCCCGAAGCGGTAACAAGGGATTCCGCATTATCTTTGGAATAGCCCGAACCGGTGAGCACAACGGAAAGCAGAGGCCCCAGCGCAAGTATCGTTACGCCGGAAATACCGGTAAACGTGCTGAAAAATGTCGTAACTATTACTGCTGCTGCAACAGCCCCTCCGCGGAACGGGGCGAACAGCGACTTAAAGAGAGCGACATACCGCTGTCCGGCACTGCTCTGCGCAAGAATATATCCGGCTATCGTAAAAAGCGGAATCGCTGCAATACTGCGGTCAGTAAGAATGCGGTATGTTTCAAGGGGAATAACGTCGACGTATCCGCCTCCCTGTGAAAAGGCAATGTAGGCAATGCCTGCGAGCACAAGAAAAAGAGGCACACCAAGGAATGCAAATACGATGAGCATGATAACGAGCGGCCACACAGCCGCATGGGAAAACGCAATCCAGGCATCATTAAGGGAATACAGACGCGGCAGGTTCTCCAGTCCGGACAGATAATACAGAATGCCGGTAAAAGGCCCCATCGAAATAACAAGTCCCAGCACAATTCCCGCAAGAGCGGCGCCACCGTTTTTCCTGCGGAACGCCGTCATGAGTATAATACCGAAATAGCACAGCGGCAGAAAGGCAAAATAAACTCTGGTACCCATTCCCCAGAAGGCAGTGGTAAACTGTGCAGGATTTACAAGCTGGCACAACGAATCAATAAAAAGGGATGTAAGGATACAGCACGTTGCAACAGTTTTTGCAATATCGACTGGACGATGCATTTTTTCCGGCAGCCTTTCTGTCAGAGAGGCAAGACTTAAGTGACGGTCGTCACGCCAGGTAATAAGACCTGCCGTACAGGAAAAAAGAAACATAAAATGAACGACAGCTGAATCTGATCCGGGAACCTGAATTCTGCATACACCCTGCAGAAATTTTAAAACGAGAGGAAGAACGGCAAGCAGTCCGATGAGGATTACAGATGCGGCATTTTCTATTCTGCGGATCATCATTCCCCCCGGTATTTCCGCAAAAGGCTGTCAATATCGTTATAAAAAGTCTGATCTATAAGTCCCGTCTTTATCATTGCGGCGGCATCGCTACGGAGCGTCTCTTCCATTACTTTGCGCTCAGCATCAGTCAGACTGATAAGCGTACAGCCGTCTTTTACACAGCGGTCGATATATTCACGGTCAGACGAACTCTGCGCTTCAACAAAATTTTTCTCAGCCTTCTTCGCGGCATCAATCATCGGGCCTTTGTATTCGGCAGGGATTTCGCTCCATGTTTTTTCAGAAATAACAAGAGCTGCTATTACAGGACAGATCGGTGCATCAAGAATATACGGCAGGGATTTGTAATACTGCCCCGCGTATGCGTACATGGGAATAGTATAAAATCCCTCGACACCCCCCGGGCTTTTCATGTTCTGCAGCAGCTTGTCGGCAGGCACGTCTTCCGTATGAAACCCGGCTGCTTTGAACGCATCAGTCAATTCAGGCATACCGACACCGGCAACGGAAAGTTTCTGGTTTTTCAAATCGGCTGGTGTGTGAACCGGCTTTTTTGTATAAAAATATGCCCAGCCGACATTGAACCAGCCGACTACGACATACCCCTTCGCAGCGACAGCCTTTTGCAGGCGCGGCCCGAACGTATTAAATACAAGGTCGACTTCTTCCTGATTTCTGAACATAAAGGGAACGGCAAGTGTGAGTATGTGGGTTTCAGGAGCAAGATTCGCTATACCGAGATTGGTAAAAATCGCGCCGTCGATCGGTGCCCGCTGTCCGGGCCGCACGGAATTCAATTTCTGGATTACACCGGATTCACCGCCCATTGCGTTTGTACCCATAAACTGCAGCTGCACTTTGCCGCCGGTACCTTTTGCCCAGTCCTGTGCAAGTTTCCGCTCTTCTATATCCCATACGGAGCGCGAAGGAGCAACCGTTGCAATTTTAAGCGTTTTGACACTCTGGGCTGCAAGCAGCGATGCAGCTCCGGTCATCACTAAAGAACAAATGATTGTACTGATTTTCATAACGCAGGTTCTCCTTATTAATTACTAATCTACCAATGAAGGAAATAGTCGGATTTATGTTCCAGCAGATATTTTGCCTTCCGCTGGGCTATAATCGTCATAAGGCGTGAAGAAGGTTCATCGTCCGGATTCACAGCAAGCGCTTTATTCAAAGATTCCTCAAAACCCTTTTCATCTCCTGTCGGGATGCATACGGATTCCGCATACGTAATATACGGTCCGGGAGTCTTTCCTCCTGAAACTCGAAGTGCCTGTTCATAACAATACAATCCGCGGTTATAATCGCCGCCGAAATCAGACGGTGCGCTCACATAAAACGCACACAACATATCCCAGACAGAACCGCTGCTGTAATCGGGAGCAAGCGCTGCGGCTTTTTCCAGAATGGCAACGGGAGAATGAATATTTTCCAGAAAGTCAGGAGCAAGAGGATCAAGACTGAACGCACCGAGCCAGCCGGCACACGCCCAGTACGCCGCACTCACATCGTTTCTGTCGAGCTTTGCAACAGCAGCATCTACAGCCGCTCTGTCCGGGCCGAGTACAGCAGCCCTGAAGCCCTTGTGCCGTGACTCGAGTGCTTCAAGGCAATAGTCGCGGCCGCGGAGGTAATGCAGCGCAGCACGTTCGTATTCCGCATGCTGTTTATCGAATTCCTCATTCGGAAGACTTTCCGCAGGATTTTGTACGAATACGTTTGCATACATGACGTTGAGGGAACCTGTCATCACGGTAAGGCCGATATGATTCGGATTCGACCGGTGCATGATTTCATATAATTCAAGCGCAGTCGGAAAAAAATCGCTCACAAGAGTAACGTCGGTTTCGCCGGTTACAGCGGCTAAAGCATCTGAATCAGATTTGCCCTTTCGCACAGGCATTCCCTTTCTGTCCGCACCGGCAATTGTCGTTGATACTGAATCTATCGCAATCGATTTAACGGTAGCACAAGAAGTGAAAAATACCAAAAAAAAGCAAAATACAAAAAAAGCTGATTTTTTAACTCCATTCATGTATCTTATTATACTTCATCAACTCTGTTTACACAACGTGGAAATTGTATTGAGATACTTTTATGGAAGATATCTTCCGCGTATATTCTTCAGCGCTGTAAAAATGTGCTCTTTTTTTGATTTACTGCCGCCGGTCAGCTGATGCAGCAGCGTTCTGGCCTCTCTACGGCCTGAATTATCCTGATACGAACAGGTACATGTCCAGCCGTAATAGCCGTGCGCCTTTGCATGATCAATAATCGTTTCCACACCAGCGTAGCATAACGGACGCAGTATAGTAACAGGATATTTGTCGTACGAGAGCTTCGGAGGCATGGTGGAAAGCTCACCTTTGTTGAGCATGTTCATAAGCAGCGTTTCGAGTATATCATCCATATGATGGCCGAGTGCGAGTTTATTGTATCCGTTGGCAACGGCATAGTTGAGCAGCTCTGTCCGCCGCTGGGTTGAGCACCACCAGCAGTTCATTTTACGGCCGGGCTTGAGTCGTGCAAGAATATCCGCGTGCACGACTTCATACGGCACATTCCATTCACGAAAGAGCGAAACGATATTTTCCGGCAGAGGCGGTGCAAAATCACTTTGTATAGTGAGCGCCATGAATGTAAAATTACAGCCGCAGGAACGTTTTGCCCGGTCTGCAAAGTATTCAATAAGCGCCGTTGAATCCTTGCCGCCGGATGCACCGATGAGAATGCGGTCTCCGTCTTCAATCATGTTGTAGTCAAAAACAGCTTTATCTATTAAGCTCGTCAGTTTAGGATGTGCAGACATAAAATACTTCCATAATTCACACTATTTTACCGCTGTATTCTTCCTGTATCATTTCCGTTCATGAGCGAAAGTACCTGCTCTCTCGTGGCCAGGTTAAAATCTCCGGAAATGGAATGCTTAAGGCATGACGACGCAACAGCAAATTCAAGCGCTTTTTTTTCATCACCCCATTCTGTCAGTGAATAAATAAGCGCAGCAGCAAAAGAATCACCGGCACCCACCCGCTCCACGATATTTTCGATATCGTACTGCTGCGAAACATAATAGCCTTCTTCCCCTGAAAGGACTGCTGACCAGCCGTTCCTGTCGGCTGAATAGCTGCACCGCAGCGTGACAGCAACAATACTGACATCGGGAAACTGATTCTTTACTTCCCCGCAAAGTTCCTTATATGCTTCATCGGGATGCTTCCGCTCATCAAGGCATATGCCGAGGCACTTCTGTATGTCTTCTTCGTTTGCAATAATAACGTCCGCGCCGCGTGCAAGGTCGCGGAGTACGTCCGGTGCAGATTTGCCGTACCGCCACAGTTTTTTCCGGTAATTCAAGTCAAGAGAAACGACCGCGCCCGCTTTTTTTGCCGCACTCACTGCAGTAAACGCACAGTCGCATGCGCATTGAGAAACTGCAGGCGTTACCCCTGAAAGATGGAACCATGCGGCGTCTTCAAAAATATGATTCCAGTTGTATGTGTCGGGAGCCGAAACAGAGAAGCAGCTGCCGTCCCTGTCGTAAATAACCTGAGAAGGCCGCTGGCACGCACCGCCTTCAAGGTAATAAATACCGAGGCGACCTTCCCTGAAATAAGGCTGCACGTCAACACCGTATGCACGAAGCGTACGTACAGCAGCTTCTCCCACGGCATTCGCAGGAAGCGCCGTCACATAAACAGCCTTTCCCCCGAGAAGGGCAACAGATACTGCGACATTTGCCTCACTGCCGCCGAACACGGTCTCAAGAGACGGAGACTGGAATAACAGTTCCCGTCCGGGAGGCCGCAGGCGGAGCATAATCTCGCCGAATGTAACAATTTTATCACCGGAAATATGCATAATCGTATAATACACTATCTGATTATTTAGCGCTATATCTTGACGAAAACCGCCGTTTCCTATAGTATACGTTTACTGCACCGAAAATGAATGCGCGATTAGCTCAGTTGGTTAGAGTACAAGCATGACACGCTTGGGGTCACTAGTTCGATTCTAGTACCGCGCATTGATTTTCGGTGCTGTTTTTATTTAACCTGCCTTTCTTAAAAATAAGCTAAAATATTAAAACACATCCCTAAAATGTGATATACTATTTACTAATATTGCTTTATAAGTAAAGCAATCAAACAGAGAGGTACTTTATGAAAAGAGTTTCTGCAAAAACAGGGATAGTGCTGATTATGTGTCTCGTTCTGCTTACGGGATGTATCAGCAGCGACAATACTGATACGACAGGTTCAAATCAGCCTGCTGCATCTGAAAAAGAGGCAACGACGGAAATCGTGCTGACGGCGGAATGTTTCAATTCGATTACTGCAGGCAGCGTGCTCAGTATCACGACAATCGGATCCGGTACAGTTGCAGAGCCTTCCGTTATAGTATCACCGCACAGACTTAAACTCTGCGGAAACAGCTCTCAGCTTACGGGATTATCAGGGGGTGTGTATTCGGTAAATGCGGCATACAGCGGAACAGACGGTACCGTAACTCTTGCAGAAGGGGAACAGACGACGACATATACACTAAGTTCTGACGATGCAGATGTTCTAAAAACTTACGGACTTGCCGTGCTCGGATACGGAGTCACGGTTACAAAAATCATCAACCCTGCCGCTTCTTCGGATACATATACGGAAGGAGTTACCGTCGACACTGTGGATTCATCAAAAGAATATTTTGCAAAGAATCTTTCCTCCGGCTGGAATCTTGGCAACTATCTTGATTCATATGGGAGTACCGGCACCTATTCAAATACAGGTTACTCAAGTTTTCTTAACTGGTGCGGAGCGGAAGCTTCAAAAGAATTATTTGCGGGAGTAAAAAACGCTGGGTTTGATTTTGTGCGTATACCGGTCACATGGATGAATCATATTGGCTTCGCTCCGTCTTATGCAATCAATTCCAGCTGGATGTCATATGTAAAAAATGTGGTTGATATGGCGCTTGCAGAAGGACTTGTAGTTGTCATAAATATGCACCATGACGGTGCCGATACGGGACACTGGCTCGATATTTCCAAGGCAGACAACAGTGATGCAGATTTCGTGTCACAGACGGCTGAGTTCACAGCGCTGTGGAGCCAGATTGCCAATGAGTTCAAGAACTACGGCTCGAATCTCATGTTTGAATCGTTCAATGAACTTCAGGATGGAAAATGGGGCTGGGGTGCAAATAAAACCGACGGTGGTGTTCAATATGAAATTATTAACAAATGGAATCAGGCATTCGTTACGACGGTACGCGCTACGGGAAGCAATAATCAGTACCGCTATCTTGCGCTCAACGGATACAGTGCAGACCCCGATCTGACAGCGGGGTATCTTACTATTCCTTATGATGCATCTCCTGACAACGTAAAACGCAGTATCATTTCGTTCCATTATTACCAGCCGACGGATTTCGGGATAGAAGCTGCTGTTCATAAATGGGGAAGTGATTACGGCGGGGTAACGTCAGGATGCAGTACCTGGGGACAGGAAAAATATCTCATACAGACGTTCGATAAAGTGTACGATGCTTTTTCGGATTATGCCATCTACATCGGTGAATACGGCGCAACGTATCAGGGTGCGGCGTATGCTGATTACCAGCGGTATTACGATGAGTTTCTTGCCCATTATGCATACAGCAAAGGGATGATTCCAGTCGCATGGGATAACAATGCACTGTCCTCTTCCGGAGGAAAAGAATGTTTCGGACTGCTTGACCGTTCGACAGGCAGTATTCGTTCTCAATATTCTTCTATATTAGTAGGAATAAAAAGAGCCACATCAAGTACATATGACATCAGTTCGATTACCGATCCTGCTCAAAATTAATTCCGGCTGTTTGCTGCATTCTGTCTGATACGGACGCTCAGTGCATCAGCGTACTGGGCGCCATTTTTTATACCTGTTCCCTGATTTTCAGATAAGCCTTTCTGTAATGAGGAGAGGAATAGAAGATATGGGAGAAAGCTGAGAGACAGCACCTAATGAGAGTGCATGGCGCGGCATGTCAAAGACGAGGGATGACTCCTCATCCTGTGCTATAGTAAAGCCGCCTGCATCGCGGACAGCCTTCATTCCCTGTGCGCCGTCCGACCCCGCGCCTGTCAGCAGCACAGCCGTGCACCTGCTCCCGGCAGCTGCTGCTGCAGAGCCGAACAGCACGTCGGCAGGAGCCTTCCCTCCGCCCATTTTCTGCGCTGCACTGATTCTGAGGACACGCCGTGTGCCCTGCTGCACTACCTGCATGCCGCAGCCGCCCGGTGCAAGGTACACTGTTCCTGCCTTTACTGCCTCCCCGTCCTCCGCCTGCTTGACGCGGACCGTGCACATCCTGTCAAGCCGTTCCGCGAAGACTCCCGTAAAGTCCTCTGCCATATGGATGACGGCAAGCACCGGCGGGATATCCGGGGGGAAATG
>WSSedB1CaDRAFT_10000026_pt1 | contig 80658 bp, 77 predicted proteins | sample WetSurSB1Cattail_FD_9460 | JGI IMG/M metagenome (IMG submission 9460)
TAGAAGTTTTTGAGAGAATCCTTGGTTATTATGTAAGTAAATTATATGTCATTAATAGATACCCATTTTTCGTAGGTGCAAGATCCATCCCATGTATAAGATAAAGGCAAGTGAGAGAAGCATCATGGGAACCCAGATAAAACTTTTGCTTTGATTTTTATGTACCATACTTCATTCATGTATTATATATTATAATATATTATGTATCATACCTCCTGTTTCTTTTACGCAAGCAAAAATAAATATCTGATATGTGGAAATGATTGCATCTGTATAACACTTCTGTTTCATTGAAATAATTCTGCTCTAGTATATTTGAGTCACCTTCTGATGGCATTGATAATAGAATTGCTTCTTGCTGCAATATGAGTTAAGATAAAGCAGCTCTATCAATATAAAGGATCAATATTAAAAGTCGAAATATTATGTAAATGGTTTACTATACAAGACGAGTATCTCTTATGCCTCAGATTAAGCTCTAAAGGCTTCTTTTTGTATTAAATGATTTGTGGGTAAGGTCTTCACTCATTCCATCTTTAGAAAGAAATCTGGCAATATAGCCCGCTATTTTTAGGTGAGTAATATGGGATTAATGATACATTCTTCAATGATTTGCTTTTGAAGAGTTTGTTTTTTATACGCGGATATACATAATATGCAACTTTTGTACTTAACATGCCGATTCCCGCCCCTCCAAGAACGTCTGTTAACCAATGTTTATTATTATACATCCTGAAAAAGCCGGTGCCTGTGGCAACCGCATATCCTGCTACTCCTATCCATGGAGACACGTTTTTATATTCATTCCATAAGAACTCTGCGCCCATAAAAGCTGTGGCCGTATGTCCGGAAGGGAAAGAACCATTGTTTGATCCATCAGGTCGCTCTTCACGTGCGATTCTTTTCAATCCATTAACGGTAATCCCCATTAAAGAATAGGATATCGCTAAGATCATCGTGCGATCACGTAAATTGTGTTCTCCCTTAATACCACATAGATTCAGACCATAAACAGCAACCATCGGGGCGTACTGTGAGAAGTCATCTATCGTAATCTTTTTATCAATATTTTCGGTGATTTCTTCTTTTATAGCACCATTTCTTGCTTTTAGCCAGTCGCTATTTACTCCTACTATTCCAATACCTATGAGGGCTGCAGGTATTATCAATTGTTTATATCCTAATTTGTACTTGATAGAATCCTTACAGATTGGTTGTGCATGGATTGTATCTTGTGCTAACGTATGTGTAGACATACCTATTAGCAGAATGGCTGTTACAATATATTTATTCATCATAATTCTATGTAGCTTAGTTGTCCTGTTATTTATTTTTGTTGAATCCCTCTATTATTTGCTCATAATTAGAATGAGACTTCCAGTGGCAATAAAACATCCGCCAATAACTACGTTTAATGTGACCTCTTCTTTTAAGAAAATAAATGAGAGTATCATGGTGATTACCACGCTCAGTTTATCAATAGGAGCAACTTTTGAAACATCACCTATTTGTATTGCTTTAAAGTAAAATAGCCAGGATAATCCAGTTGCTACTCCTGAGAGAATAAGGAAAACCCAAGTATTTCGTGAAAGTGTTTTTGCATCACCAAGATGCCCGCTAAATATTACAATACCCCAGGTAATAACAAGTATTACGACAGTACGAATAGCTGTTGCTAAATTAGAATTGACATCTTTGATTCCAATTTTAGCAAAAATAGCAGTTAGTGCGGCAAAGACAGCCGACAAGAGAGCATAATATTTCCACATAATAATGTTATATTAAATATTTTGAATGTGGATAATAGATCTTCAAGCATAGAATAATACTATATTTAGCATTTTTTTCTGTGGTTGCAAGCAGCTCAAATCTGTCCACATTTATTGAGAGCAAAGATAAATAAAAAGAGATATTCAATAGATCGAAGTGAATATATTTTAGCAGATTTAATATATGAGTGCTTATTTTATAGGTTCTCATAAGCCATGAAATATATTGAAAATGCTTTATTTTTCACAGGACTAACTGATTCTATCTACCCTTTCCTAATAATTAGTATAGAAATTGTATCAACAGTGAAATTATTTCAAATATTACATTCATGTATTATGTTACAGATGAGAGTCAATCTTTTCTTTTACCTCCTTGTATTAGATGATACAAGAATTTATTTCAATCAGAAAGCCATTAAATGTAAAATTCATCCCTTAATTATACTGCATTTATAAAATAAATGGTATCTTTGCAGCGAATTTTTATTCGCCTTTGATCAGATCAAGAAGAATGCCCGTTAGACGGGATAGTTAAAGAACAAGAAGATAATGGTAAAGTAAAAACTTAAATCTCGATTGTTTGTTTATAATTATATTAATATTTTAAGAAAAAATGAAAAAAATGATTCTAACCTTTGTGCTACTTTTACTAGTAACAGTAGCCTATGCACAAAGTTCTCTTCCAATGGGAAGGACGCAGTTTAATGCAGGTTTTGGACTTTCAGATGGCGGATTGCCAGTGTATGTAGGATTTGACCATGCAGTCAGTCGTGATGTCACTTTGGGTGCGGAAGTATCTTATCGTGATTATACAGACAATTGGGATTATTCAGACTATGATCTCAACGTATGGGGAATATCCGGAAATGTAAATTATCACTTTAATACTGTTCTGGAAATTCCACGCAATTGGGACTTCTATGCCGGTTTGAATGTAGGTTTCTATGATTGGAACACGCCTAATGATTATCATGGGGATCACACTTCAGGTTTAGGAATTGGTGCACAAGTTGGTGGACGTTATTTTTTTACGAATAAAGTGGGACTTAATTTTGAGCTAGGTGGCGGAAATGAATTCTCTGGTGGTAAAATCGGTCTAACCATTAAGCTTTAAAAGCTAAAAAATCAATAGAATCAACTCCTTTGGGAAGTAAATATTTTTCAAAGAAACAAAAAGCTAATATCCTTAATTGTGCAGATTAATTTTTGCTCAAAGTAGGATATTAGCTAATTATATTTATCACATATTGTATCTGATACTAATTGTTAGTGCTGTTGAAATAATTTGGCTATCTCTGCAGCATGATTTTGATTATATGACAAAACATAGCCAATATAGGGCACAAAGGCTATTATACTTATTAATAAGCCGATTACCAAAGATTTGTAGCTTGCATATCTATTTTGAATAAAATATTCGTTCTGTCAGTGTTATGATAGTGCTGATTTATCTTATTATTCATAGCACATTTGTGGTATTTTGCTTCTATTTCTTTCTTTTGTATGGATTTATGTTGGGATTTGTTTTTGCAAATGGTTATTTTTGTGTGTCAAGATAATTTGACTAACATCTATAATCTAACAATTAAAAAATATCGAATATGAGTACAACAGACAAGAAAAGTATATCCAAGAAACGTACATATGGAGATGAGTTCGGCTTTATGACTCGTGCGGTGCATACAGGTAACGATGTAGATGGAGAGACAGGGGCCATAAAGAGGCCAATCACGATGGCCAATAGTTATGAATTGCCTTATGATCCGTCTGATTTGAACTGGAGTGAAGCCGGTAAAAACTTATACACCCGTAATGGCGGAGCTAATCAACAATATCTGCAAGAGAAACTTGCATCACTTGAAGGTGGAGAGGATTGTGTTTGTCTCGGATCAGGAGTCGCTGCTTTGTCAGGATTGTTTTTTGCATTGCTTGAAACAGGTGATCATGTTGTTTTTTCAAGTGTCACCTATATTGCTGTTTACCGTTTATTCAATGAATTACTTAAAAATAAATTTCATATTGAGACTACGATTGTAGATACTACGGATTTAGAGGCTGTTAAAGCAGCTATTCGTCCTAATACCAAGCTCGTTCATATAGAGACTCCGGGGAACCCGACGATTGCTATCTCAGATATTGAAGCCATTGCGCAACTAGCTCATGAAAAGGGTGCATTGTTGTCTGTTGACAATACATTCGCTTCTCCTTATAATCAGCGTCCGATAGAATTTGGAGCAGATTTCTGTATTGAAAGTCTGACTAAGTATATCAACGGCCACGGTGATGCAATGGGCGGTGCGATTATTGGTAAGAAAAAATATCTGGATATCATCCGAGCTCAATCACAAATCAATTTGGGTGGAATTATTAGTCCGTTCAATGCGTGGCTCATCATGCGTGGAGCTGTCACTTTACCTCTTCGTATGCGCCAGCACAATTCCAATGCATTGGCTTTAGCCAGTTATTTGGATTCTTTGCCTTGTGTCAGTTTTGTTGCTTATCCCGGTCTAGAGAAACACAAAGGGCATGACATTGCTCAACGTCAGATGACCGGAGGTTTTGGAGGCATGATTTCGTTTGCTTTGAAAGCAGATCATGATACGCACAATAAGTTTGTTAGCTATCTTCGTGTTATAACTTCCGCTGTATCTCTTGGTCATGATGAAAGTCTGATTGTTTTTCTAGGCGAGAATGATGAGCGTCAGTATCTTTATCCCGAAGAGTTTCATAGCGGTTTTTTCCGTTTCAGTGTGGGCATAGAGGATGAAAAAGATTTGATAGAAGATATTAAGCAAGCTTTGGAGAAGATAGGATTGCTTTGATGGCGGCTTTCATCATAACAATTAATGGTATGACCTTAAAGCTCATTTGTACTAAATAATCCAAGCGAGAACGATTAAGAGAGGCTTTTACCTTTTTTATTTTGTCGATAACACAAAATTGTTTAATTATATTTTTTAACAAAACAAAATGTTTCTTTCCAGTATTTGTAGAATTTTTTTGTATTGTCAGATTTCCTGCTTAACTTTGTAATCACCGTAAAACGGTTACTGACGTAACAAAAATAAAAAGGTATGAATTTCTACAATAGAATCAACGAATTGGCAGAACTACATAGGATGCAAAATCTGTCGTTCAATACTGATGCAGACTAAAAATTAATAGATTCGAAGTACTATGGGAATTTTATCTCAGCTTAAGAGTGTCAAACATGCTTACATACGTTTCTTATGAATGCAGATGATCTTACAGAAGAGAGCGCACGTTCACGCTTTATTCGGAAGCTTGTGCAAAACCCCAGTGGCTTTGCTACCGAATCCTCAGTATATGCAAGAAAACCTCCAATGAGGATTGTACAGTTTTGGGACAATTTGGATAAATTGCCTAGAGATGTGGGGGAATGTTTAGAAACTTGGAGGAAGATAGAGACGCAGGGTGTTGATAGACTCCTTTTCGATAAGCGACAAGCAAGAGATTTCATTTATCGAAAACTGGGCTTAAGGCATTTACGAGCCTACGACAAATGTTATCATCCGGCAATGCAGTCAGACTACTTTCGGCTCTGCTATATCTTCGTGGAAGGGGGATGCTACATAGACGCTGATGATGTGTACAATGGGTCTCAAATTCAATGCCTCTTTAATGATGGGCGGTTAAAAATTCAACCTCTATGCTATGATACGGTGACGAATATGATGATACCACCAACGCTTTTTACTAAATCAGGAGCAGATGCTGCAAGTTGGATATTTTATTTTAATAACAATCCGCTAATTGCTTGTAGTGGGCACCCTGTGATTGAGCGCGCACTCATTCAAGCAACATTATCCCTTGAGAGAGACGCAAAGAATGGTTTGCCTGAAATACAATCTACAACTGGTCCCGGGAATCTTACCAAATCAATATTCGATGTTGTAACTGAGAACGTCGAGATGGAAAATACGCTTTTTGTGCTATGCAATTGGGAAAATGTTGCAAGAAGTAGATGGGAGCTTAGCTATAGGAATGACGCTAGGAACTGGAGATATTCGAATTGCCGTAGCTATCAAGAATGATAAATTTTAAAAAAATAGGTACTTATGAATCTAACTTCTCCTTGGTCTTCACCCTTGAAATTCATGTTTCGCATCGCGATGAAATGTCGGAGGCTGCAACCGAAAAAAAAATCCACAGCATTTGGATCCTTGAATACTAAGGAACATCCGAAAATAGAGCATATTTATGTCATTAATCTGAACCGTCAAACAGATCGTTGGACTATGATGGAACAGGAGCTAAGGAATGTATTGGATTGCTCTGGAGTTGAACTTTGGAATATTACTGAGCGGCATGCCGCAGTTGACGCTATTCATTTTTTACAAGAGCCGCTAAAAGATGACGACATTGATCCAATTTACACACTTGGAGATCAGCTCTTCGTAGAGCCACAACCGTTAACTTTACCCACAAAGGTTGAACTCAATTCTCCTATCCGTATGAGTCGACCTGAAGTTGCAGTTGCCCGTTCACACATTGATGTTTGGCGACAGGTGAAAGCAAGTAATTACGAATATGCACTCATTCTTGAAGATGATGTATGGTTTCGATCCAGCTTTGCCAAAAATCTAGACCAAGCATGGACTGAAATCAAAAACGAAGTCAACAGAGAAAGCAATTTCGATATTCTATATCTGTCATACGAAGAGGCAAAGTATGGTGCTCCGAAGGTCTTTCTTTCAAATAATGTGTTCTGCCCAGTACGTGGTCTTTGGTATCTCTCTGGGTACGTTGTTTCGCGCGAAGGCGCAGAGAAGCTTCTTGGACTCCTTCCTTGTAGAGGACCCATAGATCTATGGCTAAATCACCAATTCAAATACCTTGATGTTCGTGCGATAAGACGACCAATCATCTGTCAACGACGCGATGTTAGTTCTACTAATTCATATTCAATACTTCCAACACTCACAAAAATTGGTGCAATCACCTGTGAGAGTGCATCATTATTTCACATTCGCCCAAGTGAGCGACCTGTATTTGCTTTTGGCCCGAGAAATTCAGGACTTTCATCACTTGCAATGGCTCTTTCCATGCTCGGATATAGATGCTGCAGTGATCTTAAGACACTGCCGAATACAGAACTTAATATGCTCCTCTCAGGAAAAGGTGACCGAGTTTTTGACGCATATGTGAACATCAAATCTTTGGCGAGTGAAGTTCTAGCCCTCAGAGAGCTTTATCCACAGGCTAAGTTCATTATAACCAAGAGTGAGTCTGAAAGTTCAGATGATAACTATTTAAAAATAATAGATGATCTCAACGGGCTTGATGTCTCTGTTCTTAATTTAGAGGCATCCAATAAATGGCAAGTTGTTTGCGAATATCTCAGATGTGCACCGCCTGTATGTTCCTTTCCTGAACTAGCTGATTTAGGACAAAGACAACTATCTTGTGAAACTGTTGAAGTGGATTCAGTCCTAAAATATGATACTCCTAAACGAGATAAATCACCATGGGTTGTTGAACCACGTCATTGGTGGCAAGGTATTCATACTATCACGATAAAAGGAAAATCAAAGATTGTAGCAACCCCAGTTAATATCAATGACAGCTTGAATTTTCTAGATGAGAAACAATGGTATATGCGTGACGATACCTTCACAGGCAACATGGCGTTGTTCCGTCCCTCAAATATTGAATTCCATTCTGGTCTTGGAGTTGCTCTCTGCGTCAAAAGGGAATCTCTGGGTGCTCGAGAATATAGCGCAGCATCGTTAACCAGTCGCGACCGATACTTATACGGAAGATTTGAGGCTGTCATTAAGGCGTCTAACGTACCCGGGGTAGTTACCGGTATTTTTCTCTATCGCAATTCACCTAGACAGGAAATAGATATCGAAATTGCAGGAAATAGAACAGATCGTCTATTGGTCAATGTTTTTTACAATCCAGGTAACGAGGGGGCAAAGTTTGATTATGGATATAGAGGTGCTGCAAGTTTTATAGACCTTGGCTTTGATGCATCAGAATTATATCATCGGTTCGCGATTGAATGGGGACCAAGCGAAATCCGTTGGTTTGTAGACAATCGTCTAGTTCACAGGCGCGTTGACTGGGATCCTACACCGATTCCCCACCTTCCAATGGCACTCTATGTAAACACTTGGCCATCTTGTTCCAAAGAACTTGCTGGCAGATTGACTAGCCACAGGCTTCCTACAAGCACTTTTATAAAGTCAATAGTGCTGGAAGCGAATCAACCTATAACTAACTAATTAACTAATTAATTATCATAATGAAAATACTTTCTTATAATCCAGGTCATGATGGTGCTATCGCCTACTTGAAAGATGGTCGTTTGATGTTTTCTATTGAGGCTGAGAAGAACTCGAACTACAGATATTCGCCTATTTCCAGCAATGACGTATTTAACACTCTTGGCGAACTTGACGAAATACCAGACATAATTTGTACTGGAGGTTGGTGGCCACGCGAAGAGCAATTATTAGGATCGCATGCTTATGTCGGTTACCGTGGCATGCATAAAAGCGACATTATTTTAAATGAACGGCGCTTAATAGGAAAGCCAATTCACTATTTTTCGTCTTCTCACGAACGTTCGCACTTGCTTTGTGCTTATGGCTTGTCAAGTTTACCGAAAGGCACTCCATGTTATGCATTATTATGGGAAGGAGCTATAGGTACTTTTTATGAGATTGATTCTGATTTTAATATAACGTTACTTGCCGATGTTCTTAATGAGCCAGGGAATCGATATGCCTCCATTTATGGCTTGGCTGACCCAACATTTCCAAAGAATGCGCCGTTTTCTCGCTTTTCAGATGCAGGAAAGCTTATGGCTTTGACTTCATTTTCAAATCGCAGGACACCTTCATTAGAAGAGAAAAAGCTGATCGACTTTTTGTTGAGTTCCCCTCATGTCCAACTGAGCTTGTACGATGATCTTGAGAATTCACGATACTATAATGTGGGTGTGGATGATCCCGAATTTCGCAATTTTGCGGGCATTTTTAGTGATAAGATATTTGATATTTTTTATCAATTTGCGAAAGCGAACATGAAGAAAAGAATGCCACTAATCATTGGAGGTGGGTGTGGTCTGAATTGTGACTGGAATACTAAATGGAAAGAATCTGGTCTTTTTTCCGAGATCTTTGTAGCACCTGTAGCTAATGATTCTGGTTCTGCCATCGGAACTGCGATTGACGCACAGTTCCACTTTACAGGGAATCCTAAAATAGATTGGGACGTCTATTCTGGTCTTAATTTTGACTCAAGCTGTCCTTTTGATGTGTTACTGTATGATATTTATGAAGCTAACAATGAAATAATTGCTGATATGTTGGCTAATGATCTTATTTTAGGATGGGTGAATGGTAAATATGAAATTGGTCCGCGAGCACTGGGTAATCGTTCAATTCTTGCTGCACCATTTCAAGACGGCACAAGAATACGGCTAAATGAGATCAAGCAGCGCGAGCAATTCCGCCCAATTGCTCCAGTTTGTATGGAAAAAGAGGCTGCAAAGTGGTTTGGATGCGAACACCCTAGTCCACATATGCTTTATACGTACATTGCAAAAACAGATGCATTGGCCGCTGTTACTCATGTAAATAAGACTGCCCGTCTACAGACAGTGTCGTGTGATACTAACCGAAGTTTGTACAACTTGCTAGTAGCATTTAAGAAGCGTACTGGTTACGGAGTTTTATGCAATACATCTCTGAATTTCAATGGTAGGGGGTTTATAAACAAAATAGATGATCTTTCTTCATATGTTATAACCCATAATTTGGATGGCTTTGTTGTTGAAGGACGAAGTTATATCTTGAAATCATCTAAGAATTATCAAGCATATTTGAGCAGGCGATAGAACTCTAAGACCAATAACAGAAATCATATTTTTAATGCGATGAAACATGTATGGTCAATGCTATTTTTGTGTTCTTGTTATTGGTAAGCGGAGAAATTTCTTTCTCGTTTGGCTGATTCAGCTTTTGGCATGATTCGCAGAGAGCCTCTCTTTTATAAATGAAAAAGCCTCGATAATCAAAGGATTATCGAGGCTTATGTGATCCGCTTGGGGTTCGAACCCAAGACCCCAACATTAAAAGTGTTGTGCTCTACCAACTGAGCTAGCGAATCATCTTTTTTGTCTGCTTTTGGTTTGTTTCCCAAAAGCGAGTGCAAAGGTACGTTTTATATTTTAACTACCAAATAAATCTGCAATAAATTTTAAATATTTGTTGATTTCTCCTCATCATCTTCCTTCTCTTCTTCCTTAACTGTATTGATTATTTTATCGAAAACATTTGTAAATGAATCGTTTATATGCTTCTTTGATTCATTTGCGAGATAGTTCTTATAATATGAATAAAATAATGATGTCATGGGTAATGCAAGAAGCATTCCGAGTATTCCTAGCAATGTTCCCCAAATTGAAAGAGACAGTAATATGATAGCAGGATTGAGTCCGGTAATCTTTCCCATAATTTTGGGAGTGAGCAATGTGTCTTCAATAATCTGTACTACACCGAATACGGCCATCATAGTGAGTAGGATGAACCAAACATTCTCACCTGTATCTGCAGCTTTAAGCAGGGCCATAATAACGCCGGGTATAAGGGCAACGAATTTCATGTATGGGATCATGGTGCATATACCCACCAATATTCCCAGTCCGATAGCCATTGGAAGGTTTATGATTAAGAATCCTATGCATGACAAGATGCCTACAATGATGGCAATCAGACCTTGTCCGCGGAAATATTTATTCATTGACCGTGCTGCATCGTTACATATAGTAGTTACGGTGGAACGATATTTGATCGGAACCAATTTGAACCATCCTGATGAGAATGCTTCATAATCGAGCAGAATGAATACGATATAGAGTAGGGTAATTAATGAAGCCAGCACGCCTAGTATAATGTCTATGGATTGTGATAGCACGCTCCATAATCTGGGCATAATGCCTTTTATTGCTTTCATTATATTGTCCTGACTGAACATTTGATTTATTTCACGTAAATCTAGGTTACGTATGATGTACTTATGTATTGCATCAGGCAGTGTGGCAGTACGTGATCCATTGGTCAGATACTTGATAGCCAAGTCTGTTACTTTTGAAAATTCATCAATAAGTGGGGGAATAATTAATTCATAAAGACCAAATCCACATAGACCTACGACAATAAAGGTGCAGATAATCGCTAGAATTCTACTTCTCATCCTTAGCTTATATTGGAAAAGGTTTACCAATGGATATAAGAAGTAGGCTATTAGCATTCCTACGACAAAAGGTAGAAGTACGCTACTTAAACGCCTGATGAGCATGATCAGGCACCATGCAACAACTAAACCGATAATGATTCTGACAAAACTGTCGAACGTGAATTTCTTGTCTTTCATGGCTATTCCTCTTTTATGTTGCTCTTTTTAATCGCTTTTTCATAGCAGCTACGGCACAATGGTTCGTAGGCTGTTTGTTCACCAAGTAATACTCTTTTTTCTCCATCAACAGTTCTGTGAGAGATGTAGGCCAATTGTCCGCATTTTACGCAGATGGCATGTACTTTGGTCACTTCGTCGGCAATGGCACATAATCCCGGAATTGGTCCGAATGGTACGCCTTTGAAGTCCATGTCCAGTCCTGCAACGATCACGCGAATACCTAGCGAGGCCAATTGGTTGCACACATTCACTAACTCAAGGTCAAAAAATTGTGCTTCATCAATGCCTATGACGTCAATATCAGAAGACAACAAGAGCATGCTTGCCGATGAATCAATGGGAGTGGATGAAATGGCGTTGCTGTCATGTGAAACGACGTCTTCTTCCGAATAGCGAGTATCTATCGATGGTTTAAATATTTCAACATGTTGACGTGCAAATTGTGCACGTTTTAGTCTGCGTATTAGCTCTTCCGTTTTTCCAGAGAACATTGATCCGCAAATTACTTCTATACGACCACGCCGCCCGGTTTCGGTGAGATTGTCTTCTGAAAACATATTCATATTTGGAAGTTTAATTTCATTAATTGACTACAAATTTAGCAGTTATTTTGGAAAACTCATCTTTTTATTGTTACATTTGTATATAATAAAAAGAATAAATGGGTAAATTATATATTGTTCCTACCCCGGTAGGCAATCTGGATGATATAACCTTTCGTGCCCTGAAAATATTGAAAGAGGCCGATTTGATATTAGCTGAGGATACTCGTACTTCGGGAATCTTATTAAAACATTTTGATATTAAAAATTCGATGCTGAGCCATCATAAATTCAATGAACATCAAACAGCTGAAGCTTTGGCTAAAAGATTGTTGGGGGGAGAGACAATTGCTTTAATCTCCGATGCCGGCACACCCGGTATATCAGATCCCGGATTTATGCTTGTGCGTGAGTGTGTAAAGTATGATGTTGAGGTGCAATGCTTGCCTGGGGCAACGGCTTTTGTGCCGGCCTTGGTTAATTCAGGGTTACCTTGCGATCGATTTGTATTCGAAGGTTTTCTCCCTCAAAAGAAGGGGCGTCAAACGCGGGTTATGTTTTTGGCTAATGAAACACGTACTATTGTGTTTTATGAATCGCCTCATCGTGTGTTGAAAGCCTTGCAGCAGTTTGCTGAATACATGGGGGGTGATCGTCAGGTGTCGGTGTCCCGTGAAATATCAAAGGTGTATGAAGAAACTGTACGTGGAACATTAGAAGAAGTCATTAAACACTTCACGGAAGTAGAGCCTCGTGGTGAATTCGTGATTGTGTTAGCAGGTAAGGAAGACGCTAAAAAAAGTAAGTAATTTATTATCTACCAAAAACTATATGTATATGAAAAAAAAGTATTTTTTAATAGTGATAGCATGCTTAGCGATGCTGGCTGTATCATGTAAAGACAAAAAAGCTGAACAGGCAAATAATCGCTTGAAGGTTCAGAATGATTCTCTTGTTGCTGCCTTAAATAATCGTAGTGGTCAAATTGACGATTTGATGGGTACTGTAAATGAAGTGCAAGAAGGATTCAAACAGATAAGTGCGGCAGAAGGTCGTTTGGATATGCATCAGGCTCCTGCTGAGAAGTCGCAATCTGCTCGTCAGAGTCTGGCTCAGGACATAGCGTTTATCAAGACTACTATGCATCAAAATAAAGAGAGAATTGCCGGATTAAAAGAGAAGCTTAAAGATAGTAAGAACGTGAGTGCTGCTCAATTAGAGCATATGCAGAAATTGATTGATGGATTGCAGGCGCAATTTGAACAACAACAAAAAGAGAGCGCTAAGAAAATAAAGGATTTGCAAGATGAACTTGCTTCAAAAAATGTTCATATTGCAGAGTTGGATAAGTCAGTCACTGAACTGCAGGGCAATGTAAGTTCTCTTAGTTCTGATAATGCTTCAAAGGCGCGGGTCATGGCTCAACAGGACAAAGATCTGAATAAGGCTTGGTATGTGTTTGGAACAAAGAAAGAACTGAAAGAACAGAATATCTTAGTGGATGGACAGGTTCTGAAAAATAATACTTATAACAAGAATTATTTTACTCAAGTTGATATTCGCACTCAAAAGGAAATAAAGTTATATTCGAAAAAAGTATCGGTTCTTACTACTCATCCGGCCGGAAGTTATGAATTGGTAAGAGATGAGAATAAAGAATATTCACTCAGAATCACAAATCCTTCAGAGTTCTGGAGTGTATCTAAGTTCTTAGTGATACAAGTAAAATAATAAAGGAGTAAGGTAGTGTACAAAAATATATTTTTCGATCTTGATGATACCTTGTGGTTTACGCTTCACAACAGTAGAGAAGCTTTTCATGAAATATATGATAATTTCAAATTGAGTCGCTTTTTTGATTCGTTTGATCATTTCTATACTATTTATTTAAAGCGAAACAATCAGTTGTGGGCAGAATATGCAAAAGGTACAGTGACGATTGAAAAGATTAACCATGACCGTTTTATTTATCCGTTGCAAACCGTAGGGATAAATGATGAGTCTTTGGCAAAAGATTATTCCGATTCATTCTTTAAGACACTTCCTTCTAAAAAAACATTGATACCCCATGCCATGGAGTTGCTAGAATATCTCAATGGCAAGGGGTGTTATAATCTTTATATATTGTCTAACGGTTTTAAAAGTATTCAATATCAAAAGCTGAGATCAAGCGGCATTGACCATTATTTTGACAAGGTGATATTGTCGGAAGATATTGGTATCCCTAAACCGAATATCGGTATTTTTAATTTTGCAATGAGTGCCACCAACAGTGAATATACTGATTCCTTGATGATTGGGGACAGTTGGGTGAATGATATATACGGTGCTCGTAATGCCGGTATGGATCAAATCTATTTTAACCGCCTTCATGACGTGAATGACGCGTTTAAACCTACTTATGAGGTGGATAACTTGCAAGAGATTATGAATATTTTATGATAAATGAAAACACATTTGTTCTTTGCGTTGGCGGCGGTGTGTATACTCGCCTCGTGTAACTCAAGAACTATTAACCCTGATTCGATTTTTGTCTTTAATCTTTCTTCTCAAAAACAATTGATACGAAACAAAGGTTTTATACGTGTGTATGAAACTGCAACGAATCGTTTGGTTGATAGCATTGATTTAAGTGTTCCTGATGGTCCCGAAACATCCATTCGTGAGGGAGATATCAAATATGCGACGGTACCGTATCAATATGCTCGTAGCTTTGTGGCAACGAATGCAAATACTCCTCCGGGTACACCTTCAGGGCAGGGAATGCCCACTCCTACAACATATCAATTGGATATCATCGGTGGATTCACTGACGGATTCCGTTTCCATCCTATCCTATATACTGATTCTACTGCCAAAGTTTATTTGCATCACAATGTGTTGGACTATGGTAAGAAATATCTGATGAAGATAGACAAGGACATTGTGGCTTCTCATAGCATTACTTTTAAATTTTCCACGAAGCATAATAAGCCTTTGATGAAGGATACGTTGGTGGTAAGCTGTGAGGGGAAAGGTGATTTCAATACAATACAGGGAGCATTGGACTTTATTCCTGATAATTTAATGCAGCAGATGGTTGTGTTTGTCAAGAGCGGCGATTATGAAGAATTGGTTTATTTCCGTAACAAACGAAATGTAACCTTGTTGGGAGAGGGAAGGGATGGTGTCGTTATTCATTATCCAAATAATGAAGTGTTTAATCCTCATCCTATGAATATTCGTACGAATGAATTGCTCGGAACATTCCCCTCGAGAAGGGCGGCATTTGCTGCTGATAACTGTTCCTACATGGTCTTTCGCAACTTGACTATAAAGAATGATTTACCGGGACAAGCAGAAGGACTGTTGTTAATGGGTGATCATAATCGATTGTATAATGTAAAAATAATCGGTGATGGTGATGCATTGCAAGTAAACGGCTCTACCTATTTTAAAGATTGTGTGATAGACGGAGGCGGAGATACTGTTCTTGGGAGAGGGCCGTCTTTCTTTAATCATTGTTCTTTGTATAATAGAGGCGGGGCATTTACTTGGATTAGGAACACTCAGGTCAATCATGGGGATGTATTCTTAAATTGTAAGTTTGCCAATAGTATGGGGCGTGAGTCGTCGTTGGGGCGTGCTCCTATGAATAAAGGTAGATATTATCCTTACAATGAATCGGTTTTTATTCACTGCGAACTAAGTAATATTGTTCCTGAAGGATGGGAGAGTGTGGATGGTGAGACGAGTAATATGCATTTCTGGGAGTATGACAGTCATTCTTCCTCGGGAACATTCATTGATGCAAGCTCGCGCAATAAAGCTTCGCGCCAACTAAAAATGCCTGATGATGATATGTTGATTCGTAACTACAGTAATCCTGATTTTATACTTGATTGGAATGTACCTGAAAAGTAAAGGCATAAAAAAAGGAGCAACGCCTTGCTCCAACCTTTGTTAACCTTAAAATCTAATACTATGAAAAACACAGTTGCAAAGGTAGGGACTTTTTTGTTACTTCCAAATAAATGGACGGATAAAGTATGTTTTATAACATGATTTAATAGTTCTGTGTGCGATAACGCTATTTTTAGCAATTATTCAGTGTGTGATGAATGTACCGTTTCTACGACTTGCCATCCCTAATCTAAGGTTCCAATGACGTCGTTTAATTGGAACAGTGCATTGGGATCAACCTTTAATGTGGTATTTTCTATACCGAGTCCCCCATAAATGAAATCATATTTAAGTAGTCTTTTGTCAATAATATAAGGTAGGCTTATTCCAAATAAGGGAACATTACCGACAGAAAATCCTGTTATTAACTTTACTTCCTCTCTAGTTGCTAATCGAACGTTTTTGCAGTTCAGCATGTGTTTGATCTCTTTGAAGTTGACATGCCTTTCACCGGATATAATAAGCACATAGAATCCGATAGCTGTATAGATTATTAATGTTGGCGCTATTTGAGCAATAGCAATATTGAAATAATCCGCACCTTCTTGCGCTGTGCAAATCATTTTATCGTTATGAATTATTTCAAATGAGGTATTGGCTTTCTTTAAAAGCTCTTCGGTACTTTCCATTGACTTTATTTTGAATAGACTATTCGTTACACTGAAAAATTGTGGCTTGATGTGGGCTGTTACTCTTTTTCACCTTCAATATATTGTTCGAGGGTCAGCTGTTCTCCATCAAACACAACATAGGAAAAATAGTGTATCCAGTCACCCAGAATAAGTACGCGGGATGTTGCACTTAGCATTAAGTCCAACATGATGTGGCGATGGCCATACAAGAAGAAATTAATGTCAGGATGTTCTTTTAAGTATTGTTTGGTGTAGAGTATCAAATATTCTTTGTCCTCGCCCATATAATCTGGCTCGGAACCGTCAACCCTTTTCATTCGGCTATGTTTCGCCCAATTAAGTCCGAATGCCATGCTCCATCGAGGATGTAGCGCTGAAAACATTGCTTGTAGAGTTTTGTCATGAAACAGTCCTCTTAAGAATTTGAACTTCTTGTCAGGATCCCCCAAGCCGTCTCCGTGTGCCAGATAAAAGAGTTTGCCTAGTATTTCGGTGGTTAGAGGGGTTTGATGCATAATGACACCACATTCTTTTTCGAAATAATCATTGCACCACAGATCGTGATTCCCGATAAAGTAGTGTACTTCTATTCCGGCATCAGTGAGTTCGGACAGTTTGCCTAGAAAGCGTGTATATCCTTTGGGTACTACTGTTTTGAATTCATACCAAAAGTCGAACATGTCTCCCAGTAAGTAAATTGCCGAAGCATCGGTTTTGATGCTGTCGAGGAAGTTTACTAATCTACGCTCTTGGGTGCGATGATGTTTAATGGCTAATGATCCCAAGTGTGCATCACTTAAGAAATATACTTTTCCCATTTTATAGAAATCCTAATTCCAGTTTTGCTTCTTCACTCATCATGTCTTTGTCCCATTCGGGTTCAAACACTATATTGATGTTCGCAGCGACAACTTCTTCAACCGATTCCACCTTTTGGCGAATATCTTCTAATATGTAATCGGCAGCCGGACATCCGGGAGCTGTTAGAGTCATATCAATATCCACTTCGGCAGAGTCCTTTACATCAATGCTATAAATTAGACCTAAGTTGTATACGTCAATAGGTATTTCGGGATCGTATACTGTTTTTAGCATTGCGACAACTTTCTCTTCTATTTTTAAACGAGTAGCTTCATCCATAATCCAATCTTAATTAGTAGTTGATATAATGGTTGCAAACTTAAGAAAAAAATGGGACTTGATGAAAAGTCTTTGTCATATTCTTCCTTCATCTGCATAACTGTAGTATGTACCGTCGCAAATAATAACATGATCGATGAGCCTAATGTTCATTGTTTGGCTTGCTTCTTTCAATTTCAGAGTCACCACATCGTCTGCTCTGCTGGGTTTATTGTTGTTGGAAGGGTGATTATGTGCGATAGCAATGCCCGAAGCACGATTCACTATGGCTTCACGCAGAATCGTGCGTATGTCGAACGAAGTTTCTGAAATGCCCCCACTGCTGATGGATCGTTTACTGATGACTTTGTTTCCTTGATTGAGAAGTGCAATCCAGCATTCTTCAGTGGGCAAGTCGCACATGATAGGATGAAACAGCTGGTATATATCAGTAGAACATGTTATCTTTATTCTTTCGAGAGTGGGTTCCAGTTTTCGCCTTCGCCCTAATTCACTTGCGGCAATGATGCTGATCGCTTTCGCTTCGCCAATACCTTTGAAATTGCAAAGCTCGTCAATGGAGCGTTTGCCCAGCTCATGCAAACTGTTTTCGCAGGATGCAAGTATACGTTTGGTAAGTTCTACGGCTGTTTCGTCTCGGCTTCCTGAACCGATGAGGATAGCCAATAGCTCGGCATCACTCAATGCCGCTATGCCTTGTTGCATCATCTTTTCTCTGGGGCGATCTTGCTCGTCCCATTGTTGGATGGTTAGTTTTTCCATTTATGTAGTGAGAGTTCGGTAGTTTTTATTTATAAAAGTTATTTTCAAAAGCGGAAAATTCATCTTCGCCCAAAACACAACGTTTCCACCATGCGTTGAGGAATCCACAACCGTAACCGGTAAGCTGTATAAATGAGGTCATGATTGAAAGAAGGGCAATGTTGAAACTATGGCTTTGTATGAATGAGTCTATAAAGAGCAGAATAATATATACAAGCAATAATCCCGGTGCAAAGAGGGTGATCGGTGATCCTATGATCAGCAAAGCTACTCCTATTGTGAATACAGCCGGTAATAGATGTACCAGTTTTAGTGAATCAGGATATTTCTTATACAGATTGATGCGTGCAATTCCCGAGTTGAATACTTGTCGGAAGAACTTTGTGAGGTCTGTGCGGCGTTTATGAAACACCCAGGCTTCAGGGAAGAGTCGGCAGGTGTAGCCCGCTTTGAATATACGAATACTGAAATCAATATCTTCGCCGAAACGCATCTTGGAGAACCCTCCTAATGTTTCGTATACCGATTTCTTTATACCCATGTTGTAGCTTCGGGGATAGAACTTGTCCATCTTCTTTTTACCTCCACGGATGCCGCCGGTCGTAAAGAAAGATGTCATTGAATAGTTGATAGCCTTTTGCAGATTGGTGAATGAATCATCGGCGCGATCGGGACCTCCGAAAGCGTCAGCCGGTGAGGTCGTCAATTCTTTTTCAATCTCTTCAAAATAGTGTGGAGGCACAATCACATCCGAATCCAATATAATCAAGTAGTCGCCCTTAGCACGTTCGGCGCCATAGTTACGTGTTTGTCCCGGTCCGGAGTTGGGTTTTGAAAAGTAATGTATGTCCAACAGACTGCTATATTTATTTACAATCTCATTGCATGGTATTGATGAACCATCTTCAACAACAATCACTTCAAAGCTTTTGTAAACCTGTTTTGTAAGGCTTTGCAACAATTCATCCACCTCATTCGGGCGATTATAAACAGGGATGATTACTGAATAATACATAATAGAATCGGATAATAATGTTTAGAAAACATAGAAATATATGTGAGAAAACTTCTCTATATCAGATGCTTTACATCTATTCGCTTATTCGATTTTATCTTTTTACAAAGGTTAAACTTAAATTTCACATAGGTAAAACTTAAGTTTAACATAGGTAAAACATAAGTTTCACGAATGTAAAACATAAAAATGAAAACAGTGAAGCCGAAGAATGAATAGATTGTTTCAAAGTTTTCAATGTATTGTTTTGTTGTTTTTAATGATACAAAGAAAGGGTATGTCCACTATTCATTTATAGACACACCCTTTTAATATCTTTGTTTCAGTGTGCGGATCAGGCTTTTACACGTCCTACGTATGATCCGTCTCTTGTATCAACTTCCACTAGTTCGCCTTCATTGACAAATAAAGGAACACGAATTTCGGCACCGGTCTCAAGTTTGGCAGGCTTCGTTGAATTAGTTGCCGTATCACCTTTTACCCCGGGTTCGGTATAACTGATTTGTAAAACCACTTTAACCGGAAGTTCAGCATAAAGAATCTCATTTGCGTCAGCATCAGAAACAACATCTACACAGTTACCTTCTTTCAAGAAATCAACACCTGTAATCTTTATTTTGTCGATAGGTATTTGATCAAATGTTTCTTGATTCATAAACATGTAGCTTTCCCCTTCTTGATATAAGTATTGATAAGGACGGCGTTCAACGCGAACTTCCTCCAATTTGAATCCAACCTGGAAAGTACGATCAATCACACGTCCGTTCACTACATCTTTTAGCTTCGTACGCATGATGGTGTTACCTTTTCCCGGTTTTACATGAAGGAATTCCACTACATAATATAGACGGTTGTCTAATTTGATGCACATTCCATTCTTTACTCTTTCTGAATTGATCATTCCCATGATGCTTCTATTTTACGTTTTATAAATTATTTATTCCTGATAATAATGTTTTGAGATTGCAAAATTAATGGAAATAGATAAAAAACAAAAAACTTTCTGCTAAAAAAGCATTAATACTTTGGTAATTAAAAAAAAGTCTCTAATTTTGCAGTCCGATTTGAATAACAATAAAAAACATATAGAACGATGAAAAGAACTTTTCAGCCCTCTAACAGAAAGAGAAAGAATAAACACGGTTTCCGTGAGAGAATGTTAACTGCTAATGGACGTCGCGTGCTTGCTGCTCGTCGTGCTAAAGGTAGATCGAAATTATCCGTATCTGACGAATATCACGGAACTAAAAGATAATTTCTTTAATTAAAAAGATTCAGAAAGAAGTAGAGGTTTTTTAGCGAAGCCTTTACTTCTTTTGTTTTTTTATACTATCTTTGACGCGTTATTTGTATTAAGAATGGGAAATATTTCGCTAAATAAAGCCAATCGCTTGATTTTTACAAACATCGCGGGCATGTTGATTATTACCGGAGTATTATTCTTCGGTATATTTCAGGCTCTTGGCTTATATACTCGCCATGGAGAGGCTATTGCTTTACCTTCTTTGAAGGGATTAAGCGTTGAAGAGGCTGCACAGATCTTAAAAGCCAAAGGGCTGGATGTGCAAGTTTCCGATTCAACCTATTCACCGGGTAAACCTGCTGATTGCGTATTAGCACAGAGTCCTGAGCCGGGCGAGTTGATGAAAGCCGGACGTACTGTTTATTTGACCATAAATTCTTTGTCGGTACCCATGCAAAATGTACCCGATATAATCAATAAAACATCTGTGAGACAGGCTACGGCTGATTTAATATCGGCCGGATTTAAACTCACGGAGGATGAACACACTGATGGTATACGTGATTGGGTCTATGGCATAGAGGTAAATGGACGTTCATTAGCATCGGGTGAGCGCGCCCCTGTTGGAGCGACACTTACGTTGATTGTAGGTAATGGATATCATTCTCAGGCAGTACAATCCGATTCGTCGTTCGTACATGATGATCAAACGGAAGAAAACCCAATGGACGATGATATGGAGGATGTCACTCCTTCAAATATTGATGGTGACGCCGGTGCAGCTAAGGCTAACAAAGTGAAAACTAATAATGTGAAGACTGATAATATAAAGCCCAATAATACGAAGCCTGCCAATAAAGCTTCGAAAAGTTCAACTCCAAGCAATAAGAAATCAAATAGTAATAATAACAATGCTTCCAAGAGCGGAGATAATTCTTGGTTTTGATATATGATTGAAAACGAAATAATTGATATAGACAGCGATGAACTGTTGCAAGAAGACGATATTGAAAAGATACCTTCTGAGGAGGATTTGCATGAGCATTTTCGCTTTATCGTGGATAAAGGTCAGCAAATGCTTCGTGTAGATAAATATCTTTTCGATAAAATAGTCAATGTTTCGCGAAATCGTATTCAACTGGCAGCGTTAGCAGGATATATACGCGTGAATGGCAATCCAGTAAAGAGCAACTATCGCGTGAAGCCTTCTGATACAATTACTGTGTTGATGAATCGTCCTTACTACGAGAATGATGTAGAGCCTGAGGATATTCCTATTGACGTGGTGTATGAAGATAAAGATGTGATGGTTGTGAACAAACCTGCCGGTATGGTGGTGCATCCCGGACATGGCAATTGGACTGGTACGCTTGTGAATGCTATTGCCTGGCATCTAAAAGATGATCCGGACTACGACCCAAATAATCCTGCAGTGGGATTAGTACACCGTATAGACAAAGATACATCTGGGTTGTTGGTAATTGCCAAAACACCTGAAGCCAAGACATCACTAGGAAAGCAATTCTTCAATAAAACCACAAAGAGAAAGTATAATGCTTTGGTATGGGGAAGTATTGATAAAGACACCGGAACGATAGAAGGGAATATTGCCAGAAATCCCAAAGATCGTTTGCAAATGGCTGTCATGAAGGATCCGGATGTCGGTAAGCATGCCGTCACTCATTATCGGGTTTTAGAAAGATTAGGATATGTAACGTTTGTAGAATGTGTGCTTGAAACCGGTCGTACCCACCAGATACGAGTGCATATGAAACATATAGGTCATGTACTTTTTAACGATGCACGTTATGGAGGACATGAAATTTTAAAGGGTACGAATTTCAGTAAGTATAAACAATTTGTTAACAATTGTTTCGAGATTTGTCCGCGTCAAGCCTTGCATGCCAAAACGTTGGGATTTGTTCATCCCCGTACAGGTAAAGAGATGAGTTTTGACTCCTCTTTGCCCGAAGACATGGTGGAATTGTTGGATAAATGGAGAAACTATATTTCAAACAGAGATTTAGAATGAAACGTAAAATTGCTATCGTAGCAGGTGGTGACTCGTCTGAGTTCCATGTTTCCCTTCGTAGTGCCGAAGGAATCTATTCCTTTATTGATAAGGAAAAGTATGATGTATATGTTGTAGAGTTTGAAGGACTCCGCTGGGAAGTACAGTTGGCTGGTGGTAAAAAAGCGGCTGTAGATCGTAATGACTTCAGCTTCATGAGCAACGGTGAGAAAGTTAAATTTGATTTTGCTTATATCACCATTCATGGAACACCCGGTGAAGACGGTTTGTTGCAAGGTTACTTTGACATGCTTCACCTTCCTTATTCGAATTGTGGAGTGTTGGCTTCGTCTCTTACATACGACAAATACGCGTGCAATCAATATCTAAAAGGTTTTGGCGTGAATGTAGCAGAGTCTGTGATGATACGCAAGGGTGATGAAAATACGATATCCGATAAAGATATTATAGATAAAGTAGGTTTGCCTTGTTTTGTTAAACCCAGTTTAGGCGGAAGTAGTTTTGGTGTTTCCAAAGTATCTTTTTTATTGGAACTTCGCTCTGCTATAGCAAAAGCATTTGAAGAGGCCCAAGAGATTGTTATTGAAGCTTTTCTTGATGGTATTGAAATCACTTGCGGATGCTATAAAACAAAAGATAATTCGGCTGTGTTTCCTATTACCGAAGTGGTTACGGATAATGAATTTTTCGACTATGATGCTAAGTACAATGGCCAAGTTCGTGAAATAACGCCAGCCCGACTTTCTGAAGAAGAAACAGAACGTGTCCAACATTATACAAGCTTGCTTTATGATGTATTGAATGCTAAAGGTATCATACGTATTGACTACATTTTGACAAAAGTCACCGATGGATTGAAAATCAATTTGTTGGAAGTTAATACAACTCCTGGAATGACGACCACCAGCTTCATACCCCAACAGGTGAAAGCTGCCGGGTTGGATATTAAGAATGTGCTGACTGATATTATTGAAGATCATTTTTAATTCAAAGCGATAAGCTTATGACAGATATTTCAGAGTTTGAAGAAATCAGGCCCTATCTAGATGAGGAGTTGCCGCAAGTGATAGAGAATCTTGTTGCCGATCCTATTTTTCATAAGGTTGAGCAAAGTGTGTTCCCTGATATGCCAATGGATGCATTTGCAGCAAAAGCTCGTACGTGCAAAACAAAATTGGATTTCCAAAAGGCATTTTGTTATCCGTTTCTACACAACGTTATTGATAGGACTACAGATGGTATTCAGATGGATCTTACGCATTTATGTGCCGCAGATGTTCCATGTACTTATGTTTCAAACCATCGTGATATTGTCCTTGATTCGGGATTCCTTGATATAATGATGATTGATCACGAGCGTGATACGGTAGAGATCGCTATTGGTGATAATCTACTTATCTATCCATGGATTTCATGGTTTGTTCGTATAAATAAGTCATTTATTGTTCAGCGTCAACTTTCTATGCGTAAAATGCTTGAATCATCCATTCGCTTGTCTCGATATATGCATTATTGCATCAACGAGAAGAAGCAATCGATATGGATTGCACAACGTGAAGGTAGAGCAAAAGATTCGGACGACCGCACTCAGGAAAGTGTTCTTAAGATGTGTTCAATGGGTGGTGAAGGTGATGTGTTGGATCGTCTGATACAGTTAAACATTGTTCCGCTTACTGTTTCATATGAATATGATCCTTGCGATTACCTGAAAGCTAAAGAATTTCAACAAAAACGGGATGTGCCGGATTTCAAGAAGTCACCAAAAGATGATTTGGTTAATATGAATACGGGCTTTTTAGGGTATAAAGGTCGAATATTGTATCGGCTATCATTACCGTTGAATGCATGCTTGTCACAAATTGATCGTTCATTACCAAAGTCTGCAATATATCAAACTATAGCTACAATGATTGATAGGGATATTCATAGCAATTATGAATTATATCCGGGAAATTATGTGGCATTGGATCTTTTAGAGGGCACGGAGAAGTTCTCTGATAAATATACCTCTGAAGAGAAGGATCGTTTTATCTCATATATTCAAGGGCAATTGGCTAAGATTGATTTGAAAAATAAAGATGAAGCATTTTTGCGAATAAAGCTATTTCAAATGTATGCGAATCCGTTAAAAAATTATTTGGCAACTTTATGATGAAGCACAAACTGATATATACAATCATTATCCTCTTGTTAGCACTTTCAGCGTGCAGCAAGAGTGATGATTATGTATACCCATCTGTACTTCTTGATTTCATGAAAGCCACAGCAGATTCTACGGGAGCAGTTACAACACTTACTTCCGATAAAGGTTTGGTGTATCATGTTGTAGCCAATATATCAGGGGTGACTTTTGCTAAAGATACATCCCAAAGGATTGTCACCTATTATCAAATATACAAGAAAGCTACGGCGGATTCTATTGGTTCGGTAGGTGTTTATTCATTATTAAAGATCATTTGTTCGACTCCTCGTATCGGTAATTATGTGTGGAGCAAGGATCCTGTTACGGTCCAAAGTATATGGCGTAGTGGCGATTATATAAACCTTGCACTTGGCATAAAGATGCAAAATGGATCTCATTTAATGGCTTTTTTACAAAGTGGAGATACAGTAATTAACAATAAGCATGTAATTACTGTAAAAGTATCCCATAATAAGAATGGTGATTATGAGGCTTATACCAAGGTCACTTATTTATCTATTCCACTATCCTCTTATGAAACTCTTTATCCTAGTGGCTTTACTCTGAAAGTATTGATACCAACTAGCGACGGAGATGCCGCTTATTCCTTTGATATATAATCTTTCTAACCTTTTATAGTCCTATGTCATCGAATAGGATTCGATATTGATCCGCTTTGCGGGAGATAGGTAAAGGATATGCCCGTGATGAAGATGGCATTCTGTATAATCTGAAAGGCTCTTCTTTGTGGATGAATTCAATGAAACTACCCACTTGAGGTGCCTTACTTATTCCGAATTGAGGCAACAATAATTCTGTAGCCTTTTCTCCGGTTGTAGTGATTGTGCGGCAAAGAGGAATTTTCTCCAACAAAGTAGTCACATCAGTGGGTGTGACCACTTCGAGGAATTTATCTGAAGCATTGTCTTTAAGTCGTCTTACAGCAGATGCCGTGTCATATAAGGCAATGCCCTTTTCTTCCAAGAAGAGTGTGATAGCTTCAAGGTTGAATGCCTTTCGCTCTTTCATCAGAAAGTAGTCTTTATTGTTGAAGAAGATAAGTCCGCAAATACGCCAAAAATCGTTTTGTAGATTTGGATAATAAAAGTTCATCGACCATCTTTTAGCAGGTGGAGGGAAGCTTCCTAAAATCAACAACTTTGCCTTCTGTGGGAGAAAGGGAGAAAAGGGATGTTGCTCAACTTCCGTCATTAATTAAGGATTCTTTGAGTTCTTTGCGCCTTTAGCCATCATCAAGATTGGGAAAGCATAGTGAGCCATCCATTTCTCGCTGTATTGTAATTTCTTATTTAATCCGCGAATTTGGCGAACCATTCCCATCACATCCTCTTTCTTGAAATAGTCTTTATTGCAAATATCGTTCATTGTTTGAGCTGTTAATGAATAGATAGTCTTTCTGAAAATGTTGGGTATGCGCATTTTCCATTGCATTAAGTTACCCACAAGAGTCATCAAGTCATTAGCAAATCCCTGGAACATATATAAGTATCCTTGCACATCCTGTGGTTTCTTGCAATTTCGTTTTACTGATTGTTCTATTTCAGTGAAAAAATCAGTAGGCAGATTGTATTCGTCAATCAACATCTTTCGTGATCGAGTCTTTTCTGCAACTCCCAATCTTCCATTTAATGTGGGTATTTTAAATTTTCTTTTGAACATGGCCAAATCAGGTGCCGCGTTAATATTGGTGATACCCAAGTTCACTACCATTACTGCCTGATAATAAACACGGATAAGCATCATGTATACTTCAACACGTGATTGTACGGCTTCTGTCTGTTTGTCTCTTTTTGCTTGTAATTTTGATAATATACTCATCGGTTGTAATTTATTAAAATTGAAATCTCGTCAAAGATACTACTTTTAAATGTTCCTTCTCGCAATTTATGCGATATTATTTAACATATAATCCTCTTTTTTGTTCCTCAGGCTTCATTATATAAAGAGATTTGTGTGGTTTAAAAGTCTATTAAACAATGTTTTAGCAGATGAATGTAGATGCTCTTTTTTAGTGTATACTTCCATTTCTTTTTAAGTAATGATAATATCTCATATATTTTTGTATATTTGCCAAGTATACTAAATGAAAATATAAATAATACTTGTATGGAACGCGAAAAATTACTCGCCATAGCCGAAAAATATCGTAATATGGGCGATAAAATCGAATCCAATAGTGCTGAACAAGCTTTTCGTTATCGTAATTTTGCATCAATTATTGAAAGTGCTGAAGATGAATTGGAAGATGCCGAGGACGAAACTGATCTTTGGCATTATTACGATGAGCAATCCAGTGATGGACTAGATATGATGAGATCAGATGACGATTCGCTTTGATTTGTCGATTTATTGATTATTGATCCAATCGTCTATCATACGACGTGCTAGACTATCCTTGCGTGGCAAGGGAGGGAGATTGTTTCGCTCAAAAAAGTCTCCAGAAGTAAGTTCTTCCTCTTGAAGTTTTACTTCGCCACTATCATAATCAGCTGTATATCCGATCATAATATTGCTAGGATAAGGCCATGGCTGGCTGCCAAAATAGTTGATGTTCTTTATTTTAAGAGATGTCTCTTCCATTACTTCCCTACGAACACAGTCTTCCAATGATTCTCCTGTTTCAACAAAACCGGCAACAAGCCCTTTGAAATTATGTTTGAATGTTCTGGAATGTACAAGCATTATTTTGTCGTCTTTATGGATGCGTACCAAAATAGCCGGTGTCACTCTTGTAAATATTTCCTTTCCACATTTAGGACAAATTTTTGATATGGTGGTACTGGTTTCTGTTTTGGTACCACAAGCAGGACAATATTGTGTATTCATGTCCCAGTATAGTATCTCAAAGGCTTTTCCAGCCATATCGTAATAGTTCCTTTCGATAAAATCAAATGATTCTCTTAAAGGTACCAAACTGTATTTGTCACTGTTAGGAATGTCGTCAATATAATAAGCTATGCAAGGCGTATTGTCCATTTTTGCTATAGCATGATGCGAATGAGAAGATGGCAATGGTGATGTTTCTTGAAATGGAATAAAAAGCTTATCATTGTCTTTTTCTAATAGCAATTGGTCGTTGTGGAATACAAACCAAAGAGCCTTTACATTGTTATTCTTGTTCATTGTTGTCTATATTGAATTAGGACGCAAAGTTATAAAAAATAATAGTCAGGACCACAGGTGTTATAAAGTTATAGCATTATTTATCCATTGATGCTGCATCAAATGAAAGAGGCAACAATGCATTAATGCCTTTTATAATATATATTTTTTTTGAGCCGTAAAGTATAATCTTTATGGGTTGCTTGTATCGTTTTTCTGTTTCTAGAATTACTTGTCGGCATGCGCCACAAGGAGGGATCGGCTCATCAATAAATCCATTTTCAGTGCGTGCTGCAATCGCTAATGTCTTTACGGGCACGTTAGGATAACGCGAATTGGCATAAAATAGGGTGGTGCGTTCTGCGCATAAGCCGGATGGATATGCTGCATTTTCCTGATTACTACCACTTATTATTTCATTATTATTAAGAAGTACTGCTGCACCTACTGAGAATTTTGAGTAAGGTGCATAGCTATTCTTTGTTGATTCTTTGGCATTATTAATAAGTTTTTGATCCATTTCAGTCAGCTCATCATAGCTTAATTCTTCAATAATGGATGTTATATTTATCTCCTTCATATCCTCTATTTTTTGTTTGAGGTGCAAACTTACAAAAAAGAGGTTGTGATTCTCGTTTTTTTTTCTGATTTTTGTGTTCTGAATTTAAAATTAAGATTGTTATGAGGGGGGAAAAGATATTATTCTTTGTTCTTTTATTTATCATGTCATTGACTTCACCGGCTCAGCGTCGTAGTCATCAGTATGAAGAATACATTGAAAAATATAAAGATATTGCGATTGAGCAAATGAAAACATATCATATCCCCGCAAGTATTACACTTTCTCAGGGACTGTTTGAAAGTCGTGCAGGTACTAGTGTTTTAACTTTACGCTCAAATAATCATTTCGGAATAAAATGCAATAATCGCTGGAATGGCCCGTGCTTTCTTGCGAATGATGATGCTCCTAATGAACGTTTTAGAGTTTATCGTAATGCACGAGAATCATATATAGATCATTCTTTGTTTTTGTCGACTAATGCACGATATGCTTTTTTGTTTAAATATAATCAAACAGACTACAGGTCGTGGGCTTTAGGGCTGAAACAGGCCGGATATGCAACAAATCCCTCGTATGCAACTCGACTTATCTCAGTAATTGAGGATTATGAGCTATATCGTTATGACAATTTGAAAGAACATCATAATAAGCATCGTAACAGAGTAGAAAGATTCCAAATTCGTGCACATCAAGTCTATATCGCTAATGATTTGGCTTATGTAATAGCACGTGCAGGTGATGATTTTGATATGCTTGCTCAAGAGTTTGATATTAGCGCCCGTCATCTAAGAAAATACAATGATCTTCATAAAGATTATACGTTGCAAAGTGGTTATATTGTTTATTTGCATAAAAAGAATAAATATTCTGAACGATATGCTAGTCATATTGTGCGTGACGGCGATTCGTTATATTCAATTTCTCAAATGTATGGCATACAATTGAAATATCTTTATAGATTAAATAAACTCCCATCAAATTATATTCTATCTGTCGGTGATACATTAAAATTGAGATAGTTTTTCAAATTCTCATGCAATGTTCGGGCTCTATGTTCGTCTTCTATTTGAAGATGCAGAGATCTTATAGCCTTTTATTAATTCATTTATTGATAAAAACAAACTTCGTGCAACTTTTTAGGGAGTCACTTACGTCAAATACACAAAATAAAAAATATATTATGAAATACTTAAAATCATATTACTGGATAATAATGATGCTTTCATCAGTGATGTTTGCATCGTGTATAAGATGTGATGGCAGATGGGCTGGAACCCGTGGCTCTCAAATTATTCGTGGAGATAATATTGCAGCACGTGAGGAACGTAATGTTGAAAAGTTTGACATGCTGGAATTTGATGGAGTTGCTAATGTTTATTTTGCCCAAGCTCCGAAATGCCAAGTTGTGATTAAAGCTGATAAAAATATATTACCTTATATTGAGACTAAAGTAGTAAATAATAAATTGGAAATAACAACAAAACCTCATATTAGCATTAGGCCGAAAACCAAGATGGAAATTTTGGTTTATAGCCCGGATATAAAACAGATAGAATGGGAGGGTGTTGGTAGTTTATATGTTCCAGGAAAATTGAATGTAAGTGATTTACAAGTTCACAGCGAAGGAGTTGGAAGTCTTAATTTTTTAGGAACCATTTCCGCTCGTTCATTATCTTTCCATCTTGAAGGTGTGGGGAGTGTGAAGGCTACCGATATTAACTGCAATAGCGTAAAAGCCCATCTTGAAGGCGTGGGAAGTGTTACTTTATCCGGAGTGACAAAGCGTTTAATAAAATATCGCGAAGGAGTAGGATCTGTGAACACTGATGGTTTGAAAGTGTTGGCTTCTACAAGTAATGTCGATGACGATGATTGATTTTGAGTAGTAACTGTAATTATATTTTTTTATTGACAAAGGAATTTAATACAATTTGATTTCCTTTTTATAACTCTATATGAATCCCCGCAGTGATTGCGGGGATTTTATTATTCATTCATTGTTCCGCATTTAGGACATTTCCCCTTTTCTTTAAGCATTGCTCCACATTTCCCGCACTGATAATGGTATTTTCTGTGCCGAGCTTTCAGTATAAGCCTATAAAAGAAGTATGCAAGAAATGCATAACCGATATAAATTTGTGTCGTGTAGATAAAGATAAAATAACAAAAAACGCATGCAGAAAATAATCCAACCAAATAAAATAAGGCATCTTTAAGTTTCAATATCTTGAACGTGTCGTCCAATGCGGCAATTAACACGATAATATATCCCCATAGACTTAGCAAAAAGATACTGATGATAAATGGTACTTTAAATGGGCTGATAGTAGGATTAAAATAGAAATGTTCCCAAGTCTCCGGTAAAAACATTTGCAGGCTTTCGTAGATGGTTGCACTGAATGCCATGCAAAAACAGAGTAACAATGGGTAAGTACTGTCGATGTCATCAAAGAATACTGTTTGCAGCTTACCAATATGCCAACGGCCATACAATGACATACCGGCTAGAAAACTTATTAGTAATAATAGCAGTGAGGCATGTGTATGACTGAACAGATATATAAATTGCGAAATAGAATCAGTTGGCACAAAATGTTTTACTATTTCGCTCTCATGCATCCAGCCTTGCGTTTCCTGGTCACGTGCGATCTTTACCCAAACAGAATCAACCGAGTCTTTAGGTTGTATCATAAATTCAGCAACGACGACATTGTCTCCCTTTTCTACTTTTTTAAATTGATCAATCACTGGTAACTGAGCAAGTTGCACCGAATCACTATTACATTCAAGATTCGTACCTAAAGTATAATGGTACTTGTATAGATCATGTAGGGAATCTTTTGTTGATTGTGGAATAGAGTCGTTTTGAGAAAGCTTTGGCTCTTTGTAATAGCAAGATGACGATATACTTGCTAACAGGCATACCGTAATTATAACCCCGAACAAACTAGTAGGAATATTTCTAAGCTTATTTTTCATGGCTCTTCTTTTATAACTTCCATTTCGCAGTTTTTGCAATCAAATTTTAATCGGAACCTATTGGTTTTATTAACCAAATATAGTGGTTCGTTGTATTTTACGTCAGAGTTCTGGTGCGTTGGACATGCGTTCAGCATGTAACGAATACAGTGGCGACAGCGCATTACGATAGCTTCTTTTACTGGAGCCAATTCGAATGCATCCTCTATAAGTTCTACGCCATGCTCTGTATAGAATTCTTTTGTTTTATTGTTAGCAACATTGCCTAAATAGGATAGTGATTTGGTAGTGAAGCTATGTTTTGTTTCCGTAAGATTGATTTCTGTTCTTTTATATCCGTTGTTTCGCTCTACAGTTAGTTTCTCAATGGCATTGTGCCTTAATTCATTCAGTTTTGAAGACGGAATAAACCATTCGTCAGAGAATTTTATACTTAAGATTTTCATTTCAAATGGAGAACTTCCCATCTTACCAAGTTGCTTTCGCAAGTTTTCTTCTTGTGACGTGCGTGCAAGCTGTTTGGGTTGATCAATGGTGGATGTAGCTTTGTAATTATCTTGATCAATGAGAGTTAATTCAAAACCATTTTCGACTTCAGATAGAAGCCCATTTACGTCTATTTTCCGATTAGCACTACTTTGACTGATTACTCGTTCAAAGTCTTGGTCGTAATTTCTGTATAATAGTGTATTAGGTTGGATCTTCGGCATTTCATGAGGGTATAATTTATTGGTATCTACTCTGTTTATGCGAAATCCAGATAAGTCACCCTTTTCATTCAGGTAGCAAACCCCATCACCATTGGAGAATGATTTCAACCCGGCAACCGTTAAATAATTATTTCTCACTTCTTTGACTCTTCCCATTTCTTCCCCTAGTGATTTGGGTGTATTGGGAGAACAAATATCATTCACTCTTCCATTTAAAAAATAATGTGTGAATCCTCTGCTGAAACTCTTCTCAAGCACAGGATTAAAAGTGTAAGTGCAATGTCCCGAAGATGCTTGATGATATTCTGGATGCTTGCGGAATATGTCATCTAATTTTTGACGATAGTATGCCGTTACATTCTTTACATAAGATATATCTTTTAATCGACCTTCGATTTTCAGTGAAGAGATTCCGCTGTCTATTAATTGTTCTAACTGATCGCTTTGATTTAGATCTTTCAGAGAAAGTAAATGCTTTGAATGCATTATTATTTTTCCGGAGGCATCAACCAAATCATAGGGTAAGCGGCAACATTGAGCACATTCTCCTCTATTAGCACTTCTTCCAAACATTGCTTGACTGATATAGCATTGCCCGCTATAACTGACGCATAAAGCACCATGAACAAAAGCTTCGAGTTTTACACTTGTTGCTTTGTGGATATCCTCTATTTCTTTTAATGAAAGTTCACGTGCCAATACCACTTGCTCAAATCCGGCATCTTCTAAGAATTTTACTTTCTCAGGAGTTCGATTATCCATTTGCGTACTTGCGTGTAAGGCAATTGGAGGTAAGTTCAGCTTTAATATGCCTGGATCTTGAATGATCAAAGCATCAACCCCTGCATGATAAAGAGACCATATCAACTTCTCCGTTTCATTTAATTCATCTTCATAGATTATAGTATTGACTGTAACGTATACTTTCGCATTATAGAAGTGAGCAAATTCACAAAGTTTTTTTATGTCTTCAACGGGATTACCCGCTGAGGCTCTTGCTCCGAATTTATCCGCACCGAGGTAAACCGCATCTGCTCCATGTCGAATGGCTTCAATACCGCATTCTAGATTTTTTGCCGGTGAAAGTAGCTCTATGTGTTTTTCTTTTTTCATCTGATAGCGTTAATGTCATAAGGCGTTTCTTGGTAAACAAAATAATTGAGCCAATTTGTGAACATGAGATTACCATGACCTCGCCAAGTGACTATCGGCGGATTTTGAGGATCATTATTCAGATAGTAATTCTTAGGTATTTCAATGGGGAGCCCTTTCTTTATATCTCGTTTGTATTCGTCATCAAGAGTATAACGAGAATATTCTGCATGTCCTGTCACATAGACTTCGCGTCCGCCGCGTCCCATAATCATATGGACACCGGCTTCAGGACCTTCTGCCAGAATTTCAAGTCCGGGGATTTTAATTATATCTTCTTTTCTTATTTCAGTGTGTCTGCTATGCGGTGCATAAAATATATCGTCAAAACCTCTAAATATGGGATTAAGTGGTGCTTGAGGAATGAATTTAAATATGCCGAACATTTTTTTAGTCAGCTGATATTTAGGAATGTTATAGTAGTGATATAATCCCGCTTGTGCCGCCCAGCAAATAAACATCGTGGATGTGACATGAGTACGTGCCCAATCGAAAATTCTTGTTATTTCATTCCAATATTCGACTTCTTCAAAAGGAAGTTCTTCAACGGGAGCACCTGTCACAATCATACCGTCATATCTGTTCTCATTCATTGAATCGAAGTCTTCATAAAATTGAATCATATGTTCAATAGGAGTATTTTTGGGTGTATGACTTTTTAACCTGATAAATGTGATATCAACTTGAAGCGGTGTATTTGAAAGTAAGCGAACAAGATCCGTTTCTGTTGTTATTTTTAATGGCATCAAGTTGAGAATCGCAATCTTTAATGGGCGAATATCCTGTGATGCCGCTCTAGACGAGTCTATAACAAAAATATTCTCTTTCTTTAAAGCTTCAATGGCCGGTAATTTGTCAGGTAAATTTAATGGCATAATTCTTCCTCTCTAAATTTATTTTAAAGGCAAAGTTAGTAAAAACCAGATAATTTATCTATATTCTACTGCCCATTTCTTTTTTTTTATCAGATGCAGAAACAAAGTGACTCTTAATTTGTTTACTTAATCATTTAATCTATTATATGAAAGGGTCGTATTATGGTAGTACAAGAACTTAATAAAGAAACATTTGAGCAAAAGGTTGCAGTAGTTGAATCTTTTCCTGAAGGATGGGTTTTCAAAGGAGATAAACCTTGCATTGTCGATTTTTATACATCATGGTGTAGTTATTGTAGATCGTTAGCCATTATTTTGGATCAATTAGCTGATGAATACGACGGAGTAGTTAATGTATATAAAGTAAACATTGAAGAAAATGAGTGCTTTGAGAAAGTCTTTCATATTCAAATGGTACCTCAGCTATTGTTTTGTTGCCCTAACAAAACTCCTTATATGAAATTAGGAACGATGAATAAAAATAAAATCAAACAAATAATTGATTCAAATCTGTTTGGATAGAACAAGATAAATGTTCTATATTTGTGTAAATGATTAATAGTAATACTAATAATAGAATAGACTTTATTGACTTAACGAAGGGACTTTGTATCATATTAGTAGTAATGGGGCATGTCGGTGGTGTTTTTGCCGTGCTTGATTATCATAATATGATTTCAGCCTTTCGTATGCCTTTATATTTCTTTATTTCTGGTATTTTTTTTAAATCGTATGAGGGGCTTAATGGCTTTTTGCTAAGAAAAGTGAATAGATTACTGATTCCTTTTTTGTTTTTCTTTTTTTTATCATTTGCTGCAATGTTTGTTATTGGTAGGCTTATACCCCATGCTTTTAATATACCACTACAGCTCAAAGATCTATTCGTTGTTTTTGTCGGGCATGATTTGATACGTTCAGATCCTCCTATTTGGTTTTTTCTCGCTTTATTTAATTGCAGTATCATTTTTTATTTAGTTCATTATTTGAAAGAGAAACATTTGATGTTGATGTTTGCAATAATTATTTTCATTGGAGCCCTTGGTTTTTATTTGGGTAAAGCACAGATTGTGCTACCTTGTTATTTAGATGTGTCAATGACGGTTCTTCCCTTTTATGCTCTTGGTTTCTGGATTCGTCGTTATAACTTTTTTATATCTCCTCATCATCGCTTTGACCGTATTATACCTTTATATGTATTTCTTACAATGATAATATTGTATTTTACTGCTACAAAATTAGGTATGAGATGTAACAGTTCTTCGGGTAATATTTTTCAATTCTATATTGCTGGTATGGCAGGGATATTAGCCATATTGTTGATTTGTAAAAAAATTAAATATCTTCATACTGTTTCTTACATTGGTCGTTATTCAATTATAACCTTAGGATTGCATGGTTCTTTACTCCATTTCATTTATCCACTTGTGACGAAGATTATTCCTTATCAATCGATAAGAGATGTGCTCGTGTTTGTTTTTGTAATTTTGCTTTGTTTGTTCTTTACGCCCTTGATGCTGAAGTATTTTCCTCAGTTTGTTGCTTATAAAGACTTTTTTGAGGTACCACTCTCCAACAATCGATTAAGGATTAATCATAATAGTTGATAAAATTTATTATATTTAAATATCAATAACAAGAATAAAGAAATATCAATAGTATAGCTTCACTATTGAAATTTGTAAGTTGGTCGATTATGCTTTTAGGATTAAGCAATTTATTGCTAGCTTTGGAGAAATAATAATAAAACTGTTTATAGTTTATGATAGTGTTTTTTAGTATTACTCAATAAATAGTATGTCTGTATGGGTCGTGAGATGCGTACAGACTTTCTTTTAAAGTTTTTTTTGACTTGTGGCATTCAATGATTTTTTGTATTTTTGCATTCACATTCGAAAAAAGGCTAAACAGATTTTGTTAGAAGATTAATATACAATAAATATATACATGGAGGTAAAAGAGAGGTATTTTGCACTTGACCCAGAAAAAAGATTATTGTTGAACAAATGTTATAGACGTCGCAAATGTCTATTAGATCCCAATAGTAAGTATCTGATACGGAAATATACCGTACACAACTTTTTTATGGATTTTATTTGTGATCCTGAGGGGTCATTTTATCAATTGTCAACTTCTGTTGATGAGCGTAGTTTTGGATCCCTTACTAATTTTAAGGAACAAATTGAGCGCGATATTATTGCAATATCTGAAGATCAACTTCCTGAAGAAGATGTTGAAGATAATGGTGTTGAAGACGAAATGCGCTTCAATAGAGTTTGTGGCTTTATTGAGAGAGAGCATCGGAGTCCATCTATGGCTCCTGAAGAAATAAAACTGAATGCCTGGTGGCGAGATATAAATCAAAAGTTTTCAGAGCAAAGACTTTCTGATGAACAATTAGATAAGTATATGCAATTATGCAAAATATTACTGAACCAACATGTGTAAATAGGCTAGTTCAGTTTAATCTGAATAAGACTCTTGCCTAAAATAGCGTAGTAAAAAATCGGAATTCATTCCATATGTATTAATATCAGGTAACATCTTTTCCATTTCAAGGCGTTTAAGTAAATCAATCGGACATGTACCTTCGTTAAGGTAAAGCAATAATCCTTTTTGCTTTGCTATTTCAGAATCATAGCAACTATTATCCTTTGATTTGATGTAGCTTCCGATGTTTGGAGCTATTAGCATTCCTTTTTGGGGATTCGCATATATTACGAAGCTGTGTTGGCCTTTGAGATCAGGGAAAATATCCTCTTCTTTCCAATTAAGTTTAGCAGTAAGGAAGTTTGCAAGATCTGCATATGTAGGTAAAAATACGAGATCCTTTCCCACAGCTTCCATTATTTCTGTGTAGAAATGGTGTGGAGGCTCCTGACTGTATCCTGATGCTGACAAGTCTTTTGTAGGATATTCCATTTTTGAAGATATTTCATAAAATGGCGAGAGGTAGTAACCAACCTTGTAGTATTCCATCTCTCTATTATCCGGTGCAGTTTCATATTCGCTAATTAATAGTTGATATATTAATGTAGACGCTTGGGCTATTATCTCATTTGTCGGTGCTATGAAATCTGTTGCTAGATGGCAAGGTGACTCATTTATTCTGTAATAATACATCCAAAGTAAGAGCTTAATGTCTGATTCGTTTACCTCATCAGTATAATATTCTTCTTTAAAAGCGAAGGGGAGATAGGTCCCGTAATGTTGTTGGAAGGTTGCTGTTAAAGCTTTCCATGTGTACCAATTAGATGTTATATCACATAAATAATATGACAAGATCAATCCCAGCCTTTTCAACTCTATTCCCGTAAAGAAAGGTAATGCTCCATAAGCTGTCTTTTCTATTATGCGACAAATTTTATTTGAAAGAGCTGCATAATACGCGTCAGTCTCATTTGTGTCCATATATGATTGGAGCTTTATCCAATCTTTAGTGAAAATCTTATCGGCTTTCATTTCTTACTGATTATTTCTTTTTCTGTTGGGTTTATAACAAATAGATGGCTTAATCTGTTTTTGAACTTAGACTCTTATTTCTTTTTTCTCCCATCTGCCTATTTTAAAGTAGATGATTGATGCGATCATTTGTACAATAAAGTAGAGTATTTCGCATGTGAAGCATACAGCAACGGATGCTTTCAAATACATTCCTACGAAAAAGACATAGCAGAGGTAAATGATCATAGTCGTGATCTCTATATAAAGTGCGGCTTGTGTATCACCTGTTCCCGAAATACTGTTGTAGATAATGCGTGAAACTGATGCAATCATGATCGCAATGCAAATTACATGAACAGAAGGTATAGAATCATTTATCAAAGAATCATTATTCATGTATATCGAAAGTATTGCTTGTGGAAAGATGGCACATAGTGTTATCATCACCATGACTATTATAAATGATATGCGTGAGATTTGTGCAATTAACTTTTTCACTTGCGCACTTCCTCCTGAACCGATGCAATTACTAACCATTGTATTGGCTGTTGTGGAGAATGCATTTACAGGAATGAATAAAATAATGTAAATACTACGTACTACATTTGCTATTGCCAGCGATCTTTCACTTAGTCTTTCTACTGCAACGAAGAAAAAGAAAAAGGTACTCATTATTATAAATTGTTGTAGCATAGTGAAACTGGAAATTTTGAGTATACGAAGTAATAATTTTAAATCAAAGGAGCGGAAGTGAGTAAATCCATATTTCTTGAAATCAACAGCTATATAAGTGTATGCTACCAAGAAACACAAGGAGGTTGCTTCAGCAATAACAGAAGCGATTGCAGCACCCTTTATTCCCATCGCAGGGAATCCCCAATGCCCAAAAATAAGCGCATAATCCAAAATGATGTTAGTCAACGCCATAACAAAGGCATTTATTGTTAGCACTTTTGTTTTAGTAATACCTATATAGAGTGCTCTGAAAATAACTCCAGCAAATGAAAAGAAGAAACCATAAATACGGTAATCAAGGAATTCCATGGTTGCGTAGAATATTTTATCTGACGAATTGATAATTCGCATAATGGGTGCCCCATAGATATGAGTAAATACAAAAAGCACTAAAGCCATTAACAATAGAAAGAATATTCCTTGAATTGCTGTCGGACCGATTTGTGCATAATTGCCTTCTCCATTGCGCCGTGCTATTACAATTTGAGTTCCGATGCTATATCCAAAAGCCAATGTGTAGATGCAAAAATAAAAGAGCCCGCCCATTGCCGATGCACCTAATGCTATTTCGCTCACGTGCCCTAAGAAAGCGGTATCAATAACATTGATGAATGTTTGAGCAAAAAGACTTAAAATGATGGGATAGCTAATTTTCAGAATATCTTTGTTGGTATACATCGCCATATGATTGAATTTTGGAGGGACAAAGTTAGGCAAAAAAAATGACGTTCCGATAAGAAATACCTCATCGAAGCGTCACTGCTTATAAAAAGCTTCTTTATTCGTTTGAATATCCGACCGGATGATTTAATTGCAATGTTTGGTTGGGTGTCAATTTCAAAGCTTTGGTTAGTATCTTTAGATCCATTTGTGCTCTACAGACGGTAGCCAGTCCTGTTGAGGCGCAAAATAAAGATATATTTTCTGAAACAATACCTGCATCTGTTCCTGAATATTTATTATTACCTTCAGACACCAACACTACTACAATAGGAGCATCCCATGGGCGAACGTCTCCGGTACTGATGGGTTGCAGCTCATTTGCTTTTGGATCGTAATAATAGTTTCCTTTTTCCATGCATACATATGATTTTATGTCGCGTTGGTCTTTGGCTGATGGGGCAGTGCGTTTGCCATCCGAACGATTAATTCCATTCGCAGCCCAAAGTATATCAGAGATTTCTTGATCAGTTAATTTCTTATCTGAAAATTCGCGGACAGATTTGCGATTTTGAAGTGTCGTCATGATATCATCACCCTTTTTTATGCTATGCTGGGGCAATTTTATTGTAGTCAATTCTTGTGCAGAAGCTACGTTGGTGCTACATAAAATGGTAAAGACCACTAGGAATAGTGAAAATAAATGCTTTGCTTTCATAATGTTGAATTTGAATTAGTTTCTAATGAATTTCTAAAAGCAAATATAGGAAGAAACTTATTCAAATGAACTTTCTTTCAAGCAAAAAGAGTAATAATTATTGTTCGTTTACATATTGTCAGGGCACAAAAAAAATCATCTAACGAATTGATGTTGGATGATTTAGTGTGTATTTGTTAATAGCTATAAGCTATTCGAACCTTCTCCATAAAAAGGGGAGGAAATCTTATTTCCTTACTGTGTACCCCCACATTAACATGGTGTTTTTTTGATATTCACGCATGTAATTTTTGAATAAATTGCTAACTTTCTTTTCCATGATTCTTTGTTTTTATGTTTAACAACACAAATATACAACATATAAATGGCTGGTTGTACTAGTTGATGCTATAATTTAACCTAATTTAGTATGATATACCTGCATTTTTCATTCTAATACACTTTTAGATTGATTATAGGTGTTTTTTAGGTGTAACAGACTAGTTATCACATGGGTTCTGTTTTTAGGATTAATATGATTGATATCTGTTTGCCGGGGTGATCGGGTGGATCCGCCTATTTCATGAAAATCATTGGAGTCTTTAAATAGTAATTCAGGAGATCAATAGTCTATAGGCTTCATTGAATTTGGTTAGGTGAGATTCTTTTTACCTATAAAATACTCTGATAATTGATGAAAATATAATTATCATGGAAAATGTCCTTTTCTTGTGAATCAATCCTATATGGATTGGGGGTGCGTTGCTATATAGGTTTAACATATGTTGCAAGCATTGATTAACAGTCAATCCTATATAGGATCGTACCCTAATCCTATATAGCGGAGCAGTACCTCGGTATATAGCGTGTCTTTTTGTCTGTGCTTTTGATTTTATTTAATCAAACGGAGCAACCCATTTACAGCCGTTCTTCCATTCCGAGCAACCATAAGCTGTGCGTCCTTTGATGATATGTCCCTTTCCGCATAATGGGCAGGGGTTACCAATCAGTTCGTCATTTGCTTTCACTGGAGTGCCAAGATTGAGACTTGGTTCTTGTATTGGGGTAACTTTCTTGCTTTCTGTCTTTTTCCTAGCCTTCTTCTCTGTTTTTTTCTTTTCCAAAGATTTTACCAGCTGAGCTTTTTCTTGTTCTTCATCAACAACACTAATAGGATGATATTTATGATCACTCTTGACATTCTTCACGATTTCGCATACCATTTCTTTCAATTCCTCAATAAATTGAGATGCGTTGTATTTTTTACGCTCAATCTCTCGAAGTTTCTTTTCCCAAATACCTGTTAGTTCTGCACTTTTCAAAAGATCTTCGTTGATGATGTCTATTAATTCCATACCGGTGGGAGTAGCCATTAAATTCTTTCGTTCCTTACGGATGTAATGTCTTTTGAAAAGAGTTTCAATAATGGCCGCACGTGTTGACGGTCTACCAATTCCATTTTCTTTTAATGCATCTCGCAGCTCGTCATTATCAACTAGTTTACCTGCTGTCTCCATTGCTCTCAGTAGTGTAGCTTCAGTATATGGTTTTGGGGGTTGAGTCCATTTATCAAGTAGATCCGGTTTGTGTGGTCCGCTTTCTCCTACGATGAAGTCAGGCAAAGTGCGTTCTTCATCATTCTCTTTTTCATCTTTTGCCTGCTCTTTTGTGAACACATTTCTCCAACCTGGTTCTAGTATTTGCTTACCTGTTGCTTTAAAACCAATCTTATCCACTTCGCCTAATACTGTTGTCGTTGATACTTTACAAACCGGATAAAAAATTCCGATAAAACGCCGACACACCATATCATATACATTACGTTCCATATCAGTCAGATTATATGGTTGCTGTCCTGTTGGTATTATGGCGTGGTGATCAGTCACTTTGCTGTTATCGAAAACTCGTTTGCTTTTTTCAAGCTTTTTGTTTGCCAGTGGTGCTGTAAGTGTTGCATAGTCGCGGATACCTGCGAGAATGCTCGGACATTTGGGATACATATCATCAGTTAAGAATGTGGTATCAACACGCGGATAAGTCGTTACCTTTTTCTCGTAAAGACTTTGTATCAGTTGCAAAGTCATATCAGCAGAGTAACTGAACTTTTTATTGCATTCAACTTGCAATGATGTCAAGTCAAAAAGCCTGGGAGCATATTCTACACCTTTCTTCTTTTGAACATTTGTTATTTGAAATGGAGATAATTTTACTATTTCAAGAAAGTCTTGTCCCTCTTCCTTTGTTGAGAATTTACCTTTTGTGGCATTGAATGTCACTTCCCTGTAAATTGTTTTAAGTTCCCAATAAGCTTCCGGTTTGAAGTTCTCTATTTCGTGTTGCCTGTTTACTATTAATGCAAGGGTAGGAGTTTGAACACGACCGATGGACAGAACTTGTCCGCGCTGACCATATTTGAGAGTATATAATCTGGTAGCATTCATTCCCAAAATCCAGTCCCCAATAGATCTGCTTAATCCAGCTTCGTATAGCGATTGAAATGCTTTTTGGTCTTGTAAATGGGCAAAACCGTCTCGAATGGATTCTTCTGTTAATGACGAAATCCATAGTCTTTTCACAGGGCATGTAGCACGAGCCTTTTGCATTACCCAGCGTTGAATAAGTTCTCCTTCTTGTCCGGCATCACCACAATTTATGATGCCTTCAGCAGCTTGCATTAGTCTCTCGATAGTGTGAAATTGCTTTTTGTAGCTATCATTATCAATAAGCTTGATGCCAAATTTGGGCGGAATCATTGGTAATGTTGAAAGATCCCAACGTTTCCAATCAGAAGTATATTCATCGGGGGCTTTTAGTGAACAAAGGTGTCCGAAAGTCCAAGTTACTTGGTAACCATTACCTTCAAGGTAACCATCGTGGCGAGTCTTTGCTCCCAAAATATCTGCAATATCTTTAGCGACACTTGGTTTTTCTGCTATACAAACTATCATTCGGTTGTTATGGATTATGAGTTGGCAAAAGTACTTTTTTTTTGTCGATTAAGCAAATGCTAAGGAAATAAGAGTTTATAAATCAAGGATGTTATGATAGATGAATAAATCTATATATTTTGACAAAGATCATTCATTATACCTCTATTTTTCAGTCAATGTGAATACTTGTCCACTTAATTTGTACATTTATCTACCATCGAGGATGTATATTTCATCTATCTTTGCAATAATGAAATTGTTAACTTTAAAAGATAATACTCTCTTTTCCCGAATATTTGTTCTGTCTTTAAGTTGGCTAATTTTATTTGTAAAGATTATTAATAAAATTACTTGATGATGAAAATGTATAAAAACTTATTGGCTAGTTTTGCACTTGCTGCTGTAACCTTAAGCAATGTGCAGGCGCAAGATGTTGTGCACCAATTTAATATTGAGACAAACAAACTTGGAGCTAGCATACAACCTACAATGTATGGTATCTTTTTTGAAGATATTAATTTCGGAGCAGACGGTGGCTTGTATGCTGAAATGGTGGAAAACAGATCTTTTGAGTTCCCTAATAGATTAATGGGGTGGAATACCTTTGGTGATGTACAAGTGCTTGATATAAAGCCTGCTTTTGCTAATAATCCTCATTATGTTCGCCTTTCCAATCCGGGGCATGATCAGAAATTTACCGGTATAGAGAATCATGGATTCTTTGGTATGGGGGTAAAACAAGGAATGAAATACGATTTTTCAGTATATGGACGATTAGCTGCAACACAGGGGCATATTGGAAAGATCCGTGCAGAGATAGTCGATTCTACTAATACTCCGATTGCCAAAGGTACTATTTCAATAGATTCTCCTCAATGGCAAAAATATCAGTTGTCGTTAACTTCAACCGTAACTGATCCGAAGGCATATATAAGGATCTTTTTAGAGTCAAATGATGGTGTAGATCTTGATCATGTCTCACTTTTCCCTTCAGATAATTGGCATGGATTGAGAGCTGATTTGGTACAATCACTTGCTGATCTACATCCAGGCGTCTTTCGCTTTCCCGGCGGTTGCATTGTTGAAGGCACAGATTTAGCCACTCGTTATCAATGGAAAAATTCAGTAGGTCAGGCAGAGAACCGTCCTTTGAATGAAAATCGTTGGAACTATACGTTCCCAAATCGCATGTATCCGAATTACTTTCAGACATATGGTTTGGGATTCTATGAATATTTCCTTTTGTCTGAGAAAATAGGTGCAGAACCACTTCCTGTAATAAGTTGTGGATTAGCTTGTCAATTTCAAAACAAAGATGAAGATGCGAATGCACATGTAGCGTTGAAAGATTTGCAACCGTATGTACAAGATGCTCTTGATTTAATTGAGTTTGCCAACGGACCAGTAACAACTAAATGGGGAAAGTTAAGAGCGGATATGGGGCATCCTCAATCATTTAATTTAAAATTATTGGCAGTAGGGAACGAACAATGGGGAAAGCTTTATCCCGAGCGTTTGGAAATCTTTGTCAAAGCCATTCGTGAAAAGTATCCGACAGTAAAGATTATAGGAACAGCCGGTCCTGATCCTGATGGAAAGAAATTTGATTATTTATGGTCTGAAATGAGACGAATAGGAGCCGATTTGGTAGACGAACACTATTATCGTAATCCTCAATGGTTTTTGAGTCATGCAAATCGTTATGACAATTATGATCGCAAAGGACCAAAGGTCTTTGCCGGCGAGTATGCTTGTCATCCACAAAATAAACATAATGACTTTGAAGGAGCTCTTTGCGAATCCGCATTTATGACCGGACTGGAACGAAATGCAGATGTAGTGCATATGGCTACTTATGCCCCACTATTCGCTCACGTTGAAGGATGGCAATGGCGTCCTGATTTGATATGGTTTGATAATTTACGTTCGGTGCGTTCAGTGAATTATTACGTGCAACAACTTTATGGTCAGAATAAAGGTACAAATGTGCTACCTCTTACAATGGACGGAAAAGCATTGATAGGTCAGGATGGCTTGTATGCAAGTGCTGTGTGGGACAAGAATGAGAAAGCATATATTTGTAAGATAACTAATACATCAGACAAGTCACAATCGATAAAGCTAGTATTTCATGGAGTGAAATCGATGAAAAGCGGTATTGTTACAACTTTGCATGCTGATGATCCTGATGCACAAAATACGTTAGACAAACCGTTAAATGTAATGCCTGCAACTTCTGATTTAACTCTTGACGGCAATGCGTTGGATATATCTTTAGGGGCTAAAACTTTTGCTGTGTATAAAATTCTCAAGAAATGAATCTGCTTAAGAAAATAATATTAGTGGCAGCTGCACTAGTATTGACTTTGTCTGTCAAAGCAGGTGTAATGGATACAACTTTTGTAGCTGATGGAAATCCTGTGGTCAAATATAAATATGTGTGTGATCCGGCAGCAATGGTTTATAAAAATCAATTATATGTGTATGGAGGGCATGATGCGTGTCCTTCACCACAAGAAAGATATGTGATTCATGAATGGCTATGCTTTTCCACTCCGGATATGAAAAGTTGGACGGAACATTCTGTACCATTGAAAACTTCAGACTTTTCATGGGCTTCTGGTGATGCTTGGGCTAGTCAGGTAATAGAACGTAATGGTAAGTTTTATTGGTATATAACAGCAAGTCATAAGACAATTCATGGTAAAGCCATTGGAGTAGCTGTTGCCGATAAACCGGAAGGACCATTTCGTGATGCTTTAGGAAAAGCATTAATTACGAATGATATGACTACCCAATATACTAAAATCAGTTGGGATGATATTGATCCTACTGTGTTTATTGATGATAATGGACAGGCTTATTTGATTTGGGGGAACACTCAATGTTATATGGCGAAGTTGAAACCGAATATGATAGAGTTGGATGGCCCTATCATTGCAGTGAAAGGTTTACCTAGATATACCGAAGCTCCTTGGATTCATAAACACAATGGGTGGTATTATTTGTCTTATGCTTCGGAATTTCCGGAGAAGACGGTTTATGCAATGAGTCGTAGTATAAACGGACCATGGGAATACAAAGGAATATTAAATGAACTATCAGGCAATTGCAACACCAATCATCATGCAATTGTCGAATTTAAAGGGAATTGGTATTTTGTTTATCACAATGGCGGGATACAAACACAAGGTGGCAGTTTCCGTCGTTCGTTATGTGTGGATCGATTGTTTTATAACAAGGATAACACTATTAAGCGAGTTATTATGACTACTGAGGGAATTAAATGAAATTTATCAGTAATTGTTAGTTAGGTGGCAGTTGTGTGGATGTGATGTTTACACAACTGTTTTTTTTTATAATAAATTGTTGACACTTCAACAAAATCACTATCTTTGTTGCAAAAGTGAAATTCGTATGAATCAATATATGAGGAATTTTTTTAAAATAGCAAGTCTTCTAGGTGTTATTTTACTGTTGAATGCTTGTGATTCATTGGGCTTAGATGAGTCTGCTAAAACTCGAACAGTGTTAGTCTATATTGCTGCAAATAACAATTTGTCATCCTATTCTGCCTATAATTTTAATCAAATGTGCACAGGAATGAGTTCTGTAGATACAAGAAAAAATAATTTGCTAATTTATCTACATAATACAGATGGTGCATGGTTGATCCGTCTTAATAGAAAAAGTAATGAAACGGTTTCTATCGATACACTAAAAACATATAGTGCAAGCCAAGTCTCTACGAACTCAGATGTAATGTTGCAAGTCATGAAAGATGCTTTTGGTGCGTATCCTGCAGATAAATATGGTCTGGTTTTATGGTCACATGGTGATGGTTGGGTACAGTCCACTACTTCTGGTGAAGAAGCGTCTGCGAGTACTACAAAAGCAGTGACTAGATGGTTTGGATCTGAAAATGGTTATCAGATGGATGTGACTACATTGAAAAACGTTTTATCTTCTTCCGGCATTCCACATTTCCAGTTTATATTATTTGATGCTTGTTATATGCAGACTGTTGAAGTTGATTATGAATTAAAATCGGCAACTGATTATATAATAGCTTCTCCTTTAGAGATTACGGCAGATGGAGGTCCCTATCATAGAGTTGTTCCCTTTATGTTTGCTGATGTTTCTGATGAAGAAGAATATGTAAAGAATATAGCCAAGGTTTATTACGCATATTATCATACAGATGAAGATTCAAATTGGAGTACAGGAGTTTGCCTTTCTGTGGTGAATTGTAACCAACTGGATAATTTGGCATCTGCAACTTCTAGTGCTTTTAGTGGGAGGACAGACCAAATAGATACTCTTCAAACAAATTTGAAGAGTGGTGTTAGCAATTTGCAATATTTTGATCCTATTTATTCTTTTCATTCATACTATGATATGGGGGATGCAATGAGTCGGATAGCGTCAACTGAAGCTTATAGCACGTGGAGTACTCAATTGAGTAAAACAATTGTATGGAATGGGACAGAACCAGCATCAACTAGTGCTTATTTACCATATAGCACATTGACCATTAATAAAGATTGTGGAGTGAGTATGTATGTCCCTCTTGCTATAAACCGAATTACTACTAGTTGGAATACTTTTTATAAAACATTGGATTGGTATACAGCTGCAAATATGAGTGTTTTCATGTGAGCAATTCTTTCCATTCTTCATCTGTAAGAGATGTGAGTGGATTGTTTGTGTTTATGAATTCTTTAGAAAGAGAGCTTTTTCTTTGTTGTAGTTGTTGTATTTTTTCTTCAATGCTATCTTTGGTTATATACCGGTAAACAAATACATTTTTATTTTGTCCTATACGGTAGGCTCTGCTCAATGCTTGTTGTTCGCTGGCTGGATTCCACCAAGGGTCTAGTAGAAATACATAATCCGCTTGAGTGAGGTTCAATCCTGTACCTCCGGCTTTTAGTGAAATGAAGAAAGCATATACATCTGCATTGTCATTGAAATAGTCGATAGCTACCGCTCTATTCCGAGTTTGCCCTGTGAGTATTGAATATTTCCACCCTTTTTCTTCGAAAATGGATCTTGCAATTTCCAGGTGCTTTACAAAAGACGAGAATATTAGCACTTTGTGTCCTTCGCTTCTTAATGTTTCAAAATCATTAATGATTTGTTCCATTTTACCTGAATGGTATGCATAATCCTTAAAGATCATTTGCGGATGGTTGGCTAATTGACGCAATTTGCTAATGCTGCTGAGCAGTGTGAAGTTTGTTAATCGTTCATCTTGAAGAATCAAATTGCGTATAGTATTCCTTTCTTTTAGGTATAATTCTTTTTGCTCGTCGGTCATATCACAATAAATGGTTTCTTCCGTGAGCGAAGGCAATTCCGGTGCCACTTGTTTTTTTGTCCTGCGTAATAAGAATGGACTAATAATTTGTCGTAGATTTTGGGCTGCCGACTCATTATTTTCTTTAGTAATAGGTGATATGAACTTCTTTTGGAAGGATTCGACGCTGCCTAAAAGATCTGGGTTGATAAAATTGAATTGCGACCATAAATCTTTTAGAGAGTTCTCTATAGGTGTTCCGGTTAAAACAAAACGGTGTAATCCTTTTAACTTAATGGCAGCGTGGTATGTGATAGAAGTCGGATTCTTAATGACCTGACTTTCATCTAGAATAGTATACAAGAAAGGATATGCCTCGAACAAATAAATATAACGCCAAAGCATACCATACGAGGCAATGATAATATTGAAATGACTGAATAATCTTTCAATGCGTTCTTCTGTTAATTTGTTACCGTCATGAAAAATATATGCATTTAACTTTGAAAATCTTTTTAATTCATTTATCCAGTTGTTTATTAATGATGTGGGAACAATAATCAATGAAGCTTGCTTGGGCTGTTCTTCCAGATTATCCCTTGAATAAGCACGTTGCAAGAGAGTGATAATTTGTAAGGTTTTTCCTAATCCCATATCATCAGCCAAGCAACCGCCCATTTTGTTTTGAGATAAATGCACTAACCATGAATATCCTTCTATTTGATATTGCCTTAAGGTTGCTTTTATTTCTTTGGGTACAGGAAATAACTGTTTTTGTATATATTCGTTTTTACTTTGTATCTGTTCAATAACCCCTAGATGAATTTTCTTTATCTTGATGTGTCCACCTGGGCTTGGATTCCCTATTGAGAAAAAATTATCATATTTCTGGAACCATTCTCTTGGGAGAAATACTATTTTTCCATCGGGTAGTCTGAATGTATAATCTTTATTGGTAATATTGTCTTTAAATTTGATAAAGCTGAACGTATATGCTCCTATTTTGACCATTATATGTACGTCGAACCAATCTGTTTGTTCAGAGATTTCTTGCTTTAGTGTTATTTTCCCAGAGTAAATAATACTATTTGTTTTTTCATATTTTAAAATCAAGTACGGCTTCAACGTCTCTTGATAATTTTGCAGCCATTCATATAAGTCCTGGTTATGCAATGAGAATTTTCCATCTCCGTCTTCCTTTAATCCGGTTTCTTGCAATAATTTTATAATAGAATGTTCTTTTTTGTAGTCTCTGGTGAAGAAGTATACGGTTGGTAACGTATCATTTTCAATAAGAGGCAAAGTATACGTTAGTGAATCATCTGATATCGTGTAATCCCCGTATTTGAAGGATAGATAAAAATCAGTTTCTCCATTTGCTGTACTTTTAATATACACTTCAGCGTTGAGGCATATTGATTTGTAAAATATGCTCAACCCTTTACATTTTGTGGGGTATTTTTGTATTGCTGGCAGTACAATGATATTTAAGTATTTCTTTAATTGACTATAATTTGAGAATACTTTGGGACGTTTAAGAAAGGGCGAAATACTAGACGCATCGATATTCCTGATTGTATAGAAATTTTGTCCTAATATAAACGTTGCAGGCAGTTGAGTGAGTTGTATTACAGGCTTTTCATGCAACAAATCTAATTTTTCCTTTTTACAATAGCACTTAATTGTATAGTAGAAATCTTTCTTATTGAGTCCGAAATAAAAAGATGCTTGTGCGTTAGGATGCTGAGTAAAGATCCGATTAAAAGTGTAGATTAATTTATCTCCAGCTTCTTTTACGTATAGAGGAACATTATTCTGAACAATTAGTTTTGTTAATTCGGTCATTTCCTTTTCAATGAATGGGCGAACTAATTGCTGAAATCTTTTGATGTTTATTTTTTTCCAAAACTCTTGTGGGGACATCTCTGGATCAAAAGACATCAGTAGCAGATTCTTTTCAGAATATTGGTTAGCTAACAGAATGCATTTATTTTCTATTTCTGTCAACTGAACATCAAGTTCTGTGGCTTGTTCTTCAATCAAAAGGTAATTGTCCGCATGTTCCTTCACATAGTAAGGGGTTAACAAGATTCCCATTTGTGGGTGAGATGTTACTAAAATTACTATTTTTCTTTGTGATTCTGCCATCGTTTAATCAATCCAAAGTAAATCGCTCATTATACCATCTGAAATAAAGATGCTTTGTTCATCAAACTTCAACATATTGCTGTCAATAATAAGAAGTTTTTTTTCAATATAGGGTTTAGCACAAGATAGACAATATTTGTATAATTGTTCCCCATAATCATGATGTAATTTTTCAAGATTCAATCCCCATATTGTTCGCAATGATGTGATGATATAATCATTATATTGAGTATATTTTGAAAGATGTTCTATTTCATAGTATTTTTCTCCCGTTTCCAATGCTTTTATGTATTTGTTGAGAGAGGCCACATTCCATTGCCTGCTTACGCCATTATACGAGTGAGCAGAGGGCCCACATCCTATATAATTTATACCGTTCCAATAACTTGAGTTGTGTCTGGAGTACATTCCCGGTCGACAGAAGTTGGAAATTTCGTAATGTATAAATCCTGCTTCTTTTAATCTTTTGACAAGGTATTCGTAATATAAAAAGTATTCGTCTTCTTTAGTCTCACAAATGGCTTTTTGGGTTAGTAATTTATGTAATTGGGTTCCATTTTCATACGTTAGGCCGTATGCAGATATGTGAGTGGCTCCTGTATTTATTGCTCTTTCAATATCCTCTTTCCATATCTGCATATTTTGTTTGGGTAATCCGTAGATCAGATCAATACTTATGTTGGTGAATCCGGCATTGTGTGCATCATTGATGGCTTCAGTCACTTGAGCCGCATTATGCCTTCGATTGATAAATTTAAGAATGTCATCTTGGAACGTCTGTACGCCAATACTTAGTCGATTGAATCCAAGTTCTTGCAACATCCCTAAATAGGACGGTGATAGATCATCAGGATTTGTCTCTATTGTGACTTCTGTTGAGTGAGAGACATCGTATATGCTATGTAGTGTTTCAAAAATCTTTTCCAGTTGGGCTTTTTCAAGTTGCGAAGGAGTGCCTCCTCCCCAATATATTGTATTGATTTGTTCGCCTTTCAAATAATCTTTTCTTAGGGCTATTTCCGAGCACAAAGCATTTGCATATGTGTCTTTTTTCTCAATTAAAGTAGAGGAATAGAAGTCACAATAAATGCATCTTGATTTACAAAAGGGTATATGGATATATATTCCGGCCATTTCTATTTACAAAAGTACTATTTTTTAATGAATAATCAATAGTGGTATCAAAAATAAAAAAGCCTCCGATAAAGGAGGCTTTTCGTTATAGTAGTTTTATTTATTTTAAGAATAAGCGCAAAATATCATTGAAATTAGCCCAGATAAGCAATCCAAATAATAGAATCATGCCCACTACTTGTGCATATTCCATAAATTTGTCACTGGGTTTACGCCTTGTTACAATTTCATAAATTAAAAATAGAACATGTCCTCCATCGAGCGCAGGAATTGGTAATATGTTCATGAAGGCTAAGATGATAGACAGGAATGCCGTCATACTCCAGAATGCTTGCCAATCCCATGTTGGAGGGAATATGCTGCCTATTGTACCAAATCCACCTAAACTTTGTGCTCCTTCTTTCGAGAATACATACTTCATATCACTAACATATCCCTTTAATGTACGCACTCCCAGGTTAATTCCAGCTGGGAATGACGCGAAGAAATTATACCTGTCATCATGTATCTTGTAATAGTGATTAAGTCCGAAATTGGTTACACCTCCCATATAGTTAGCATCTAACTTTACGCTCAGTGTATCTTTTATACCTTTTCGTGCAACTGTAAGTTTTATATTCTGAGGACCCTTTTTTTTCTGCAATGCACTTATGTAATCAGTGTATTGATTATAGTACGGAGTGGATATGCCATTTACTGCAACTATTGTATCACCACGTTTAATGCCGGCTACATCCATTCCCTTCCCTTTAATTACACTATCAATGACAAAAGGAATAAACGGTCTGCTGAAATAAGTTTTAGCAGCCATCATTTGGTTCATTAAATGCTCAGGAGGATATATAGAAACTTTTTGACTGTTGCGTAACACTGTCACTTCTCTGGCGTTCATGATTTGGCGTGTCATATTTGGGAAACGATTCAATGTCTTCCCATCAGCAGAAAAAAGGATGTCTCCATTGCGGAATCCGGCATTCACTCCAACTTCACTAAATTGCATTCCGTATGTCATATCTTGTGGCATGATGTATTGATCTCCCCATGCATATAGAATCATTGAATAAATAAAGAGGGCAAGAATAAAGTTGTTAAAAACACCTCCAACCATGATAAGTAGCCTTTGCCAAGCCGGTTTTGAGCGAAATTCCCATGATTGTGCAGGCTTTTGCATTTGTTCAGTGTCCATTGATTCATCAATCATGCCCGAGATTTTACAATAACCTCCAAGTGGAAGCCACCCTAAACCAAATTCAGTGTCACTGTTTTTAGGCTTGAATTTAAAGAGTGAGAACCATGGATCGAAGAATATATAAAATTTTTCTACTCGTACCTTGAATATTTTAGAAAAAAGGAAATGCCCCATTTCATGAATCACTACCAGTAGCGTAAGACTCATTACTAATTGCAAGGCGCGTATCAAAAATGTTTCCATTGGTTTCTTCTTAAATTATTTCTATTAAATTATACTTTTCGCATATTTTCTTGTTTCGGAATCCGTCAGCACATAGTCTTCATACGTAGGGGCTTTGATAAACTGAATCTGTTCCATCGCATGACCTATTGCATCACTCATTCCGTAAAAACTAATCTTTTCGTGTAAGAATGCATCGACAACTATTTCATTGGCTGCATTCACGATGCACGGCATATTCCCTCCTTTAAACATTGCGCGATTTGCTAGTTCAAGGTTTTTAAATCTTTCTCTATCCGGTTTCTCAAAAGTCAATTCTTTTAATGTTTCAAAGTCTATTCTTTCAAATGAACTATAAACTCGATCAGGATAAGAGAACGCATATTGTATAGGCAATCGCATATCAGGCATGCCTAATTGAGCCTTGATTGCCCCATCTTCAAATTGAACCATACTGTGGATGATTGATTGAGGATGAATTACAGCTTCAACTTGTTGTGGTTGTACTCCAAATAGCCATCGTGCCTCAATCATTTCAAAACCTTTGTTTATCATGGTTGCAGAATCTATGGTTATTTTTGCACCCATTTTCCAATTCGGATGTTTTAGAGCTTGTTTATAGGTCATTTTGGCAAGTTGATCTACTGGATAACTACGAAAGGGTCCTCCTGATGCTGTCAAAATAACTTTTTCTATTTTATTCCCTATTTCACCTGCCAGGCATTGAAAAACAGCAGAATGTTCTGAATCAACCGGAATGATTGAAACATTATACTGTTGTGCCATTTGGTTGATTAAATCCCCAGCAACAACTAGTGTTTCTTTGTTTGCCAGCGCTATTGTTTTTTTTGCACGTATAGCATTAATTGTAGGTTTTAGTCCGGCATATCCTACCATTGCTGTAAGTACTATATCTATAGGACCGGATTCAGCGACCTGAGCGATAGCATCGCTACCGGCATATATTTTTATAGGTAAGTCATTTAACGCATCTTTTAGCTGTTGATATTTACTTTCGTTAGCAATAACAACAACTTCAGGCATAAATCGTCTAGCTTGACCAATTAATAGTTCTACTTGATTGTTCGCAGTGAGAGCATAAACTTCATAGAGTTCATGATGCTCTGCAATAACTTGCAATGCCTGTGTCCCAATGCTTCCAGTTGATCCTAATATGGCTATTTGTTTCTTCTTCATATTCCTTTTTCGCGAGGCACAAAAATAATCAATTATATTGTGCACATCCCCATTCTTTATTCATTTTAACGAATTAATGGTTGTATTTAATAATAAATCTGTGTTCATCTTCATCGAATGCATATGATTTCCCATGGAATATCTCTTGAATTAATCCGTTGTTGATTAAATTGTCCGGTTTTCCTACATTCATTCTCTTGTTGTCCATGAGCCATATATTGTCTGCTAGTTCTAATGCTAGTTCTAGTTCGTGTGTAGAAAGTAAAATAGCCTTCTTCGTTTCGTGTGCCAATCTTGCTAACAAAATCAGTATTTCTATCCGATTATTTATATCAAGGTGAGCTGTCGGTTCATCAAGTAAGATAATAGGAGTATCTTGTGCCAAGGCCTTTGCTATGGAGGCTCTTTGTTTTTCTCCGTCAGAAAGTGAAACTACAGTTCTTTGCTCAAAGCCATTGAGTTTTACTTGTTTCAAAGAGTTCTCAATTATGTCCGTGTCCTCAGATTGTAAGTTTCCTCTCCATCCTGTATATGGATTTCTACCTAACGAAACTAGTTCATAAACGGTCATAAGAGGAATATTCAATTCATCGGTAAGAACGAAACTCATTTGTTTTGCTCTTTTGTGGAGCGACAGCGTCTTCTGGTTTTGATTATTTATATATACTTGCCCGCATAGAGGAGCAATTAATCCAGATAAAGTATGTAATAAAGTTGATTTTCCACAGCCATTTGGTCCAATAAGGCAAATTAATTCACCAGGTATTACATCGAGGTCAAGCTTTTCTTGTATGACGATTTCTTTTTGTTTACTTCGGTATCCGATAGTAAGATTTTTTGTACTAATTACGGGTGAAGCCATGGTTTCCTTTAGTTTATTCTTTGAATAATTCAAGTAATCCGTCAGGTAGTTGCATGGTGATAATTCGCTCTTGGTGATCTATCCCTAGAATTAAGTCTTCTTGTGCGGGAATGAGTATTTCTTTTTTGAGATGATTGACACTAAATAAAACATTCGCAGTAGAATCATTTACATATTCTATATCACCAATTAGATTCCCGTCTTCGTCCTCTATTTTAAATCCTTCAAAGTAAGCCCATGAACGTTCCTTGTCATCAGACTCTGTCATGTATTTTTTAGGGAAAAAGACAGGCAAATGTGTGAACTGACGTGCGAGTTCTTCGCTGTCAACACCTTCAAGAGTAAATAAAGCCGTAAATTCTCCTTTAAAGCGATACTCTTTAATGAAAAAAGGCACCAATATATCATCAATCGGGCATACAATATAGTCACACTCGGACTCATCAAAAACATCATCAGTAAATGATAATTGTATTTCCCCATGGATACCATGAGGCTTTCCAAATGTCCCTATTTGATAGACTTCTTCTGGTTTGATCATTCGCTAGTACGGGTAATATGTGCTCCTAATTTGTTAAGCCGCTTTTCTATATCTTGATAGCCACGGTCAATTTGTTCAATATTATTGATTTGACTAGTACCTTTGGCGCTCATAGCTGCTATTAACAATGCTATACCTGCACGTATATCAGGACTTGTCATCTTACCACCTCGTAAGGTTTGTTTTCTGTCATGTCCAATAACAACAGCTCGGTGTGGGTCACATAAGATAATTTGTGCACCCATGTCAATTAGTTTATCTGCAAAAAATAGTCTGCTTTCAAACATTTTTTGATGAACAAGTACACTTCCTTTAGCTTGTGTTGCTAAGACCAGGAATATACTTAATAAGTCAGGAGTTAGTCCCGGCCATGGTGCATCAGCGATAGTCATAATGGAGCCGTCGATAAACGATTCTATTTCATAATGTTCATGTTTGGGAATATAGATGTCATTTCCTTTTTGTTCCACATGTACACCCATACGTTGAAATGCTTCAGGGATTATTCCTAAATCATCAAATGAGACATTCTTTATAGTAAGTTCGCTTTGTGTCATAACAGCCATTCCGATGAAACTTCCAACTTCAATCATGTCAGGCATCACAGTATGCTCCGTGCCACCTAGATGACTGACACCTTCAATCGTCAATAAGTTTGATGCAATTCCACTGATTTTTGCTCCCATACGGTTGAGCATTTTGCACAGTTGTTGAATATAAGGCTCGCAAGCTGCGTTGTATATTGTTGTTGTTCCTTTGGCCTTTACTGCTGCCATTACGATATTTGCCGTTCCGGTCACAGAAGCCTCATCTAATAATATGTAGTTGCCCTTTAAATTATCTCCGATAATTTCGTAGGCTCGCAAGTTCTCATTAAAGCAAAATTCAGCTCCTAATTTGTGAATTCCAAGGAAATGGGTATCTAATCTTCTTCTTCCGATTTTGTCACCTCCGGGTTTAGAAATAAGAGCTCTTCCAAAACGTCCCAGCATAGGACCGATAAGCATTACCGAACCTCTTAAACTACTGCATTTTTTTATAAATTCAGTACTCTCAAGGTATGACCAGTTAACTTCCTGTGCTTGAAATGAATAGTCATAACTTCCCAATTTAGATATTCTAACCCCCATATCCCGCAATAGTTGAATAAGGTTGTTTACATCCAATATATCAGGAACATTATGTACAATAATTGTTTCATCGGTTAGAAGTGTAGCACAAATAATTTCCAACACTTCGTTTTTTGCTCCTTGTGGTATTATTTCACCGTGAAGACTGTATCCTCCTTCAATTACGAATGAAGCCATATTTAGAAATTATTTTTTGGACGTCGCGGATTTTTAGTTTTCCGGCGTGCGTTATTAATGTTGTTCGTTGGACTAATGGATTGCCCTATTTCTTCCAATTTCATGGCATCAGGAGTAATTAATATTGCCCCATTTGTCAGTTCTAAAATATCATCGAATATTTTTTGATCATCTACTCCTTCTTTATTCCATGTTGAATAATCTTTCTTCATCTGATTGGCAAGTAGGTAGATCAATCGATCCTTATCGGGTGTGTCCGGATATTCAACCGCTTTTTGCAGCATTTCTGTAATAGTCCTTCCATAATGGCGGTAAACTATTTTCTTTTGGGGATAAGGTAGAGGCTCCGGTTTAGTTTCTAAACTATCTTTTTTAATGATATCATAAGGGTCGTCTATGTCGAGTTTGAAGTCAGACATGATCGCCAAATGATCCCATAATTTATGTTTAAAATCAGGGACATCTCTTAGATGTGGAAACATGTTTCCCATGATGGCAATAATAGAACTGGCACATCTTTGACGTTCTTCACGATTTTCTATCGTAAGGGCATAGTCAATCATATCTTGGATGGCTCGTCCGTATTCAGGCATAGGGAGTCTTTTTCTCTCTGTATTATATTTCATGAAGATAATATTAATCTATTATTTATAAAAGTTTACGCGGCGTTGTTGCAATAAATTCTTTTAAATAAAACGGCTCAAAATAAGCAACGTCTTTAAAGTCTTTATTTAACAAAGCCATTTCTGCAAGTGGAGCCATATGTTTTGCGAGAGGTTCCACTCCGTCAATGAAATGAGCATTAGGATGCGTTATTTTTTCTTTGCACTTTTCAGCTCCATTGCCAAAAAAGTAAATCGGTTGTCTCTCAAGAGTGTCTAAGTATGAATTTTCATCAATAACCGCTGCTTTTATTGGACGAATTTCATTCAATGCTCTGTCGTATATGGCAGCATAAACTTCCATCCTTCTAGCATCCAGTGTTGGACAGATTAATGCATTTTCAGGAATATCTTTGTACAATAGGACAGGGGTACTTAACACTTTTAATGTCGGAATACCCAATAAGGGTATATTTAATCCGTATGCAATTCCCTTAGCCATGGAAACTCCGATTCTCAATCCTGTATAAGATCCAGGTCCGCAACTTACTGACACCGCATCCAATGGTATTGCATGGCTGTCGGCAAATGACATTGCCTCGTCAACAAATACACCTAATGAAATGTTATGTGAGGGTCCCTTTAAATCTTCTTTGCTAAAAATAACCTGACTGTCTTGACTTACAGCAACCGAACAAATGTTGGTTGAAGTCTCAATATGTAAAATACATGACATAATACACTCTTTAATAACTTCTGCAAAAATACACTTTTAATATGATATATGGTAATCTTTTGCAAAAATTCTTGACTTTGAGAGAATAAACAAGCGATAAGACCTATTCGAATATTAGAATAGTTCTTACCGCTTGCTCAATAATATCTATATGCTTATTCCGAAAGCATTATTCTTCGGGAGTGATTAGCTTATATCCTTTTCCGTGGATATTGATAATTTCAATTGAGTCGTCATCTTTCAGATGTTTACGAAGTTTCGTGATATAAACATCCATGCTACGTGCATTGAAATAATTGTCATCAATCCAGATGGTCTTTAATGCAAAGTCGCGTTGCAATATCTCATTTGCATGAGCACATAATAAAGCTAGCAATTCACTTTCTTTGGTTGTCAGTTTGGTTTGTTTCTCACCGATTGCCAAAATTTGTTTTTGGGTATCGAAAACAAAATTACCGATTTTGTATGTGTTGCTCTCTTTATTCTTTTTGCCACGCACGCGACGTAAGATTGCTTCAATTCTTAGTGTCAACTCTTCCATGCTAAATGGTTTGGTGATGTAGTCATCGGCACCGATTTTGAAACCTTCAAGAATATCTTCCTTTAATGTTTTAGCAGTAAGGAAAATAATAGGTATTTCAGCGTTTACAGCTCTTACCTCTTGGGCTAGAGTGAATCCGTCCTTTTTAGGCATCATTACGTCAAAAACGCATAGATCATACTTGTTCTTTAGGAAAGCTTTGTAACCGGCTTCACCATCTAGGCTCAAGTCAGTAGAAAAGCCTTTAGCTTGTAGATATTCTCTCAATAACATGCCAAGATTCTCATCATCTTCGCATAGTAAAATACGCAGTTTTTCTTCCATATTGTTAAACGTTTAAAAGTGGTAATACAATAATAAAATTACTTCCAGCCCCCAATTCGCTCTCAAGACGGATTGTTCCTTTTTGTGCTTCAATGATTTTCTTCACATAAGCCAATCCTAGTCCAAATCCTTTCACATCGTGGAGGTTACCGGTGTGAACGCGATAAAATTTATCAAAAACCTTTTTTATATTTTCTTTCTTTATGCCAATACCGTTGTCTGATATGGATATGCATAATTTGCCAGGTTCATTCCATGTTTTTACCTTTAGCTCCAAATCAGAGTCGGCCTTTTTATATTTTACAGCATTATCCATTATATTGAAAATGACGTTTGTAAAGTGCATTTCGTCTACGAATACTGCATCATCTTCAGCTTGCAAGTCGCTTGCTATTTTTCCATGATATTTCTCAACTTTCAATGTGAAAGTATTTATCACGCCATTAATAAGTTCATTAGCGTTTAGTTCCTTCATTTTAAGAGTTGCTACTTTTCTTTCAAACATTGACATTTGCAACACTTTTTCAACTTGGAATCTTAAGCGTTTTGTTTCATCATTTATCACTCCGGATATGTGCTGGAACATTGCAGGCGACTTCGCGACTGCCGGATCTTTCAGCATTTGCGCCGCAAGTGATATGGTTGATATCGGCGTTTTGAATTCGTGAGTCATATTGTTAATAAAGTCGTTTTTCATTTCAGTCAGTTTCTTTTGACGGAATACTGTGTAAATAGTGAAAACCGACACTATTAACAAAACGATAGTAAATATCAACGATGGCAGCATAAAGCTCACAGAGTCAAAGATATAATCCTTCTTAGTTGGAAAATGAACCTTAACAAAACTCATTCTATTAGGCGGATCATTCGGAAACAATATTTGACTATATGCGTTTTCACTTCCTTCTTCATCATAATCAGGACATTTGTAAAGTATGCGCCCATCCTTATCTGTTACTACGAAATGATAAGGAATGTCTATGCCATTATTTACAAATTCTGATTTGAGATATCCATCAAGATTCTTGAAATTTACTCTTTTTTCCAAGCTTTTGTTGCTTGCTGTTTGTAAGATGTTGAGTACAACTTCATCCAAAAGAATCCGTTGATGTTGATATCTATTTTTTACCGCATCTTGAAGCTCTTTAAATGTTTGTGAAAAAGAACTCGATTTTTGATTGCCTGATAAAACGGATTTAGGCAATTCTGAAGATGTGTTACGATTAACTTCTAATTCGAAATCATAATTTACATTAGATGCATTTTTTTTATCGAATTTATTGACAACTCGTTTGTTGTTGATATTAACCGGTTGTGAATCCATTTGTGAACTGAGAGCGACCCGTTCACTGTCTGCAACATCATGTTCAAGATATTGTAAAGTCTCATCGTATTCCAAATTTTTAGAAACCTGATAAAGACTACGCTTAACCGATTCATCAAACTGTTCGTTGCGCATCTTTACCATTTCTTCTATGTAGCTTACTTGTAGATAAAGTAAACTAACAAAGGAGAGACCCATTACAATTCCTAATATCCAAATTGTTGACTTCTTCATGTGGCAAATTTAACGTAACCTATTAACAATGGTAATCAACTTAATGTTTTTAACAATGCTATTTTTTTTAATTAACTATAACTTTCATTTTAATTGGTGTTGTAATATCTATAACATATATTAGTGAATTTTTATCGTTAATTGAAGTTAAAAATAGGAGCTATTACGCAATCACAGCGTAATAGCTCTTTCACAGTATGAAACTTTGTAAAAAATGGATTGGATGTTTTCTATTTTTTTTATGCTAATAGTCTTCTTTGTGTACTTTTTCAAAGTCATTGGTGAGGTGTTCCTGTATGTTTTCAGGAATCAACTCGTAACGATCAAAATTCATTATGAATGAAGCTCTTCCCCGGGTGAGCGAACTGAGGGTAATAGAATAGGATGCCATTTCCTTCAGAGGTATCTGTGCGGTCAGTTTTTCATAATTCTTTTCGCTATTCATTCCGCTAATGACAGCTCTTCTGTTTTGCAGATCGCTCATGACATCTCCCATGGTGTCACTTGGTGTAAATACCTCCACATTATATATAGGTTCCAGTATTTTTGGTCCGGCTTCTTTAAAAGCTGTGCTGAAAGCATTACGTCCGGCGATCATGAAAGATAGTTCATTACTATCTACAGGGTGCATTTTCCCATCGTAAATAATAACCCTTACGTCTCTTGCATAAGATCCGGTGAGTGGGCCATGTTCCATTTTATCCATGATGCCTTTTAATATTGCCGGCATAAATCGTGTATCAATAGCTCCCCCAACAATACTATTGATGAATTGGAGTTTCCCGCCCCAAGGTAAATCGATCTCTTGTTTTCCTTTTGCAGATATTTTATACTCTTGTCCGTTGAATTTGTATGTATCAGGTAGCTTATCACCATCTTTGTATGGTTCAATAATAAGATGAACCTCTCCGAATTGTCCTGCTCCACCTGATTGTTTTTTATGTCTGTAATCGGCTCGTGCCATTTTTGTTATTGTTTCGCGATAAGGTATACGAGGTTCATCATAAGTGATATTTAATTTCTCATTATGTTCAAATCTCCATTTCAATGTTCGAAGGTGAAATTCTCCTTGTCCATGAATCAAAGTTTGCCTTAACTCTTTTGACTGTTCAATGATCCATGTTGGATCTTCCTCGTGCATTCTTGTCAAAATAGCCATCATTTTTTCCATCTCTGCTTCGTTTACGGGACGAATGGCACGAGTGTATTTCGAGTTCGGGTATTTAATGAAGTGAAATTGATTTGAGCAATCCTTATCATTTAATGTATTCCCGGTTTTTACGTCTTTCAGTTTGACAACAGCACCAATATCACCGGCCTTCATTTCCTCCACTTTCACACGATTGACGCCATTGCATACATATATTTGTGCAATTCTTTCCTTTGACCCACGGTCAGCATTGATCAGATCTTGACCTTCGTGTACAGTGCCACTCATTACTTTAAAATAGCTTACTTCACCGATATGAGGTTCAATGCTTGTTTTAAAGAAATATAGAGATGTTGGTCCGTTGCTATCGGGAGTAACGTCTTGTCCTTTGGTATTCTGAATTTTAGGCATATCACAAACAAATGGAACAACATTGGTTAAGAATTCCATTAATCGACGTACTCCCATATCCTTTTCCGCGCATACGCAAAATACAGGATAAATGCCATTTTGTATAAGTCCTAAACGAATGCCTTCTCGCATTTCGTCTTCTGTAAGTGATCCCTTTTCGAAATAGAGATCCATTAATTTCTCATCATTTTCGGCTGCAGCTTCAATAAGTTCTTTGTTTAATTTTGTAGCCTTCTCTAGTTCTTCCGGAGGAATATCTTCAATAATAGGTTCACCTCCTTCTGGTTTCCATGAATATTTTTTCATCAAAAGCACATCTATGAGTGAATTGAAGTGTATTCCAGTCTTTATGGGATATTGGATTGGTACTATTTTGTTTCCGTATGATGTTTTCAACTGTTCAATGATGTTGTCGTAATCACACTTTTCATGATCAAGTTGATTGACGAGAAAAATAACCGGCTTATTTAGTCTGTCGGCATATCTGAAATGATTTTCCGTTCCTACTTCGGTTCCGTATTGGCCATTAAGTAGGATAATGGCAGTATCCATCACATTTAATGCAGTAACCGTGCTACCTATAAAATCGTCGGCTCCCGGACAATCAATAATGTTTAGTTTTTTATTTTTCCATTCTGTGGAAAGAACTGTTGAAAATACAGAATATCCATACTCTTGTTCAACGGGGAAGTAATCGCTAACAGTATTTTTAGCGGCGATGCTACCTCTGCGTTTTATTACACCACTCTCGTAGAGCATCGCTTCTGCGAGAGTGGTTTTCCCGGCACCCGAATTACCAAGGAGCGCTATGTTTTTTATTTCGTTTGTTTGGTATACTTTCATAGTAGGGAGATTTATTCGTTTAACAAAGTAATGCTAAGTTATGTGTTTGTAAATTAATAAACAATTATTAATGAATGTTTGTAAACATATTTTTTTAGCATTATAAATGTTTTATTCTTGACGTGTATTCCTTTCATAGAGGCTTCATTGTTAACAACTCTACGAATAACTACCTGCACCGAGTTTGGAATTTCTTAACATAGAAATAATAGCTGAGGCTTGTTGACTGCGTAAAATGGCAGTTGCAAAAAACTACATTTTATGTTTTTGGGTAATTGGTTACTTACAAAAATGTAGATTATTAAGTATTCTTTGCCTATGGACTTTTTTGTATATTGCTGTATATGAGTGTTTTATTATTGCTGGCATAGTTGTTGTATTTTAGATAACGGTTACGTATGTTATAAACAATTTAAAATCTACAATTATGCAATTAAGTGCTAGAAACAGTATTAAAGGAAAAGTGATAGAGGTTGTTCCGGGGATAGTGACAGCTAAAGTTAAGTTGGATATTGGCAATGGTAATGTAATAGTATCAGTTATCACGGTCGATAGTATAAATGAATTAGGAATTAAAGTGGGTGATGATGCTTATGCGATATTCAAATCCACTGAAGTCATGATTGGCGTTTAATATTGGAGGGAGATGAAGGATGAGCCTTATAAAGTGGAGGCGGCAGTCACCATATATCATCAAGGTGACGTCTTTATCGGTCCGCAGCAATTTGCATTGATTCGTCAATTGATTGAAGATGGGTCAATGAATGCGGCTGCTCATCGTTTAGGGTACTCTTTTCAGAAAACGTGGCAAATGGTGCATAAGATGAATAAGTTGGCCCCAGAACCGATAGTGATCAGCCAACGAGGTGGGCGCCATGGAGGAGGATGTGTTGTAAGTGATTATGGGAAGCGGCTCATCGAATCATATGCTCAGCGAGAATTAGAAGTACTTAAAGTTTTAGCACAAAATGAAAATGAATTAGACAATTGTTCTTTTTAGGAATTATGCGGTTTAGAGTTATAGTCTTTCTAAGCCGTTTAATTTGCAGTCAAGCGTTATCTTTTATAAATACAACGAATCTGCTTAGGCAGGGTAAAATGAATTATTATGAAGAAGGCAAAAATGATTCTGTCATTGGCCGTGCTTAGTATAGCCGGTCAGATTACAGCACAAACAGTAACGGTAGATGGTGAATTTCGTCCGCGAATGGAAGTAAGGTCTGGTTTTAGCCAGCCTCTTTTGAAAACAACAGATCCTCTAGCTGTGGGAATGCAGCGCACGCGTTTAGGTCTTTCATTTAAGACTGGTACTTTATCAACAAAGTTGACTATTCAGGATGCTCGTACTTATGGAGAAACGGCAACGTCATCCGAATCCTCCACAACAGATGCTTCAACCTCAATTTTTGAAGCATGGGCCGAGATGGTTTTGATTCCAGGGGGATCGCTTAGGGTTGGTAGGCAACCATTGAAGTATGATGACGGACGATTATTCAATAATCCGGCATGGAGCAATACCGGTACCGTTCATGATATGGCATTGTTTAAGTACGTGATTAATGATTTTCAGGCAAATCTGGGATTTGCTTACAATAATTCCTCTGCGGGGAAAAATGAGACCTATTATACGCCGACTTGTAAGTATAGATACATGGGATTATTATGGATGACTAAGCCTTTAGCGAAAAACTTAAATCTTTCAGTAATTGGTGTGGATGAAGGCGTACAAGATACTACAGGGTTAGGCTCTACATCTAAATATGCGAAAGTAAATATGTTTCATACTTATACTTATGGTGGAAACTTAAATTATGGAGCAGAAGACACTCCATTTTCTTTACTTTTAACTTATTATCATCAAAGTGGGAAAAGTAGTGTCGGGAAAACAATGAATGCATCATTAACAGCATTTAAAGCTGCATGGAATATTTGTCCTGCATTTGGGTTAAATGCCGGATTTGATTTATTCTCAGGAGATGATAACACAAGTGATAAGACTCAGCGTAATTTCAAAAAGTTATATGGTGCGGATCATTCATTCAATGGTTTTATGGAATATTGGACAACTCCACCCACACAAGGCTTGGCTGATTATTATGTTACAGCCAGCGGTAAAGCTTCTTCCAAATTAAATTGGGAACTAGCCGGACACATATTCAATAGTTTGAAAGATGTCACTTATGCGAGTAATACGACCAGCAAATCCTTGGGCTCGGAATTGGATGTTACTTTGAAATACAAAATGAATGAATGGGCTACAGTTCAAGGAGGTTACAGCTGCTATTTTACGACAAAGGCAACTAAGTATTTGAAGCTAAAGAGTGCTACGGCCGACACGTATTTCCCTCAATGGACTTATGTGATGCTCACCGTAACTCCTTCTTATTTGAAAAATATATTTACAGATAAAAAATAGAGAATGATGAAAAAGATAGTATTAACTTTTGTTTTAGTCACAATGTATGTTGTGGCTGGGGCTCAGACAATAAATGTAGCAGCAGCTGCCAATCTTCAGTATGTGATGGAAGAAATAAAAACGGCATATTTAAGAAGCAATCCTAAATCAAAGATCAATATTGTTTATGGCAGTTCAGGAACATTAACTCAGCAGATCTCTAATGGTGCCGATTTTGATTTGTTCATGTCTGCGGATGATGAGTTCCCATTAGCATTGAAGAAAAAAGCCTTGACATATGGGCCCATGCATATTTATGCTTACGGTAAACTGGCATTGTATAGCACTTCTGTTGATGTGAGGCGCAAAGGATTGGCTGTTTTAAGCGAACCGGGAGTAAAAAAAATAGCAATTTGTAATCCAATAACAGCTCCATATGGCAAACGTTCTGTAGAATTGATGTCAAGTCATGGAATGTATGGTCCCTTGAAACCCAAGATTGTTGTTGCTGATAATATTTCGCAGGCTGCCCAGTATGCGTTTACAGGAAATGCAGATGTAGCTTTTGTAGCACTATCTTTAACATTAACTCCTGAAATGAAAGCAAAAGGTAATACCTATATATTCAGTCAAAAACTTTATACACCTATTCGTCAAGGATGTATTCTTATTAAACGGGGAGCAGTGAACACAAGAGCATCTAAATTTATGAAGTACTTTTTATCTCCTGCGACAAAGAATATTTGGGAACGTTTCGGATACTCATTGCCGGAGTAATAAAATGATTATACATGGATAACGATTTTGTTCAAACACTTTGGCTTACAGGTAAACTGGCCTCGCTTACTACCATCATTTTGTTAGTGATCAGTTTACCTATTGCTTATTGGCTGGCTTACAAACACTTCCGATTCAAATCAGTCATAACGTCTCTAATCAGTATGCCAATGGTTTTACCTCCCACAGTGCTGGGCTTTTATGCTCTGATAGCATATAGTCCACAGCATGCATTAGGTCGCTTCCTTGAAGAGACTTTGCATTTACGACTAGCTTTTAGTTTTGAAGGGATTTTGTTAGCTAGCATTGTATTCAGTCTGCCTTTTATGGTACAACCTTTGATCAATGGCTTTTCGTTAATCCCAAAAAGTTATCGCGAAGCCGCTTACACATTAGGGAAGTCTCCATTTACTACTTTTATGAAAGTATTACTTCCTAATTTGCGAGAATCAATTATTACAGCTGTTGCCATGACTTTTGCGCATTGCATAGGCGAGTTTGGCGTTGTGATAATGGTTGGAGGAAATATGCCGGGAGAGACAAGAGTTGCTTCTGTAGCCATATATGATGAAGTGCAACTGATGAATTACTCCACAGCAAATCGTTATTCATTTGTTTTATTTTTGATCTCTCTTGTTATATTGACAGTAGTTTATGGGATAAACGGAAGGAATAAAAATCATGTTGGAAATTGATGTAAAACGTAAGATGGTAACTTCTGATGGAGACCGAATATTACATATTGAAACGAAAGTAGATGAGCAGGAATTACTGTGTTTATTTGGGAAATCAGGAGCTGGTAAAACCACATTATTGAGAATCTTGGCGGGTCTGACTCGTCCTTGCGAAGGGCGTGTCGTTTTTAATGATACGGTTTGGTTCGATTCTGAAAACCATATAAACTTACCTCCGCAAGAGAGAAATGTAGGATATATGTTTCAGGACTATGCCTTGTTTCCCAATATGTCGGTAGAGAAAAATATTCGCTTTGCACAAAAGAATAGAGACAATGAGCAGATTGAGTCGCTTTTGCAATTATTTGATCTTGTGTCATTAAGAAAACAAATGCCAAGTAAACTGTCGGGCGGACAGAAACAAAGGGTTGCTTTAGCTCGTGCTTTAGCAGCTCGTCCTTCTATTCTGTTATTGGACGAACCTTTGTCTGCATTGGATCATGAAATGAGGCAATCTCTACAGCATGAAATCAGCAAAGCCCACCAGATGCTTGGAGTACTTACGATATTGGTCAGCCATGATATAGACGAAGTATGTGCATTAGCAAGCTCTGTAATGATCATACGTGATGGTGTCGTGTCAAAGCAAGGTACTCCCAGTGAGGTATTTTCGTCCGGAGCACTTGCTCAAGCATCACGTTTGTTGAGTGAAATATCGTCCTTGAGTGAATTCTTTTTAGGAAATTGATCTTACAAAGAATGTAAAGGGACATAATCAATCCTACATATATGTAATTCTTTTTTAGAGGTCTTCTCTTATTTGGAGAAGATCTCTCCTTTTTTTACATGCCCATTATGTATTGCTTATCAATGGTTTATCTAATGTATTGATGTGGTATTTCTATTGTGTATTTCTTTTTGGCACGTAAATTGATATTATGCTTATCAAATTGTTTTATTTAAAATGAAATATGATGAGAAAAATTGCAATTTATGGAAAAGGTGGAATAGGAAAAAGTACCACGACCCAAAACACAGTAGCTGGATTGGCTGAAATGGGTAAAAAAGTAATGGTTGTGGGATGTGATCCCAAGGCAGACTCAACTCGTTTGCTTCTTCATGGGTTAGCTCAAAAAACAGTACTTGATACACTTCGGGACGAAGGTGAAGACATTGACCTGGATGATGTCATGAAAACTGGTTTTGGAGACACAAATTGCGTAGAAAGTGGAGGTCCTGAACCAGGTGTAGGTTGTGCTGGACGTGGTATTATCACTTCTATCAATTTGCTGGAGCAGTTGGGAGCTTACGATGCAGACAAGCACATTGATTATGTTTTCTATGATGTATTGGGTGATGTAGTTTGTGGTGGATTTGCCATGCCAATTCGTGATGGTAAAGCCCAAGAAGTGTACATTGTATGTTCAGGAGAGATGATGGCAATGTATGCTGCGAATAACATTTGCAAATCAATAGCTAAATTCGGCAAAGTTGGTACAGTAAGATTGGGTGGATTGATTTGTAATTCAAGAAAAGTAGATAACGAAGCAAACATGATCCAGGAATTTGCTACTAGATTGGGCACACAGATGATACATTTTGTTCCTCGTGACAATGTGGTGCAACATGCAGAAATTAACCGTAAAACTGTAATAGAGTTTAGTCCGGAAGAGGGGCAAGCTGATGAATATCGCACATTGGCTAAAAAGATTAATGACAACACAAACTTTGTCATTCCCACTCCCTTGGAAATGTCGGATTTGGAAGAGTTATTGACAAGCTTTGGTGTTATGAACTAAAATATGTGGAGGATTTGATTATGTATTTAATAAGAGCTATTATTCGTCCGGAAAAGTCGGTAGTTGTAATGAAAGCATTGCTTGATGCAGGCTTCCCGGCAGTAACTAAAATTGCAGCTTTCGGTAGAGGTAAACAGCGCGGTTTGCGTGTTGGTGATGTCACATATGACGAACTGCCTAAAGATTTACTTTTGATGGCTATAGATTCCAAGGATAAAGATTTCGTGATTGAAACTATAATTTCTGCGGCACGTACTTCGCAAGGTGGACACTTTGGTGATGGTAAAATCTTTGTGACTCCTGTTGAGGAGCTCTACACCATCAGTAGTGGAAAAAAGGAAGTTTAATGAAATCTTAAAGACAAATAAGATGAAATCAATCATAGCAATAATACGGATAGCAAAGATGGCTGAAACTAAAGCGGCCCTTAGTGAAGCCGGATTACCATCATTCACAACCATTCCTGTACTGGGGCGTGGACGTGGTCATGGTGATAAGGAGAAGGCCGCACGATTGGGATTAGACGATCCAGAAAGTGAGTCGTTTATTCAAGAAACCCCTAGACTAAAATCAAAGCGCATGATTATATTGGTAGTGACTGATGATAAGAAGGAGCTAGCAATACAAACAATCATTAAAGCCAATCAAACTGGTGCAAGCGGAGATGGTAAAATAATAGTCACCGATACCATAGAATCTTTTGGTGTTCGTACCGGCGATAGCGGTGATAAAACGTTGGATTAATTTACGTGAATCATTATGGAACAAGATATTTCAAAAGAGATTGATCTCTCAAAATTTAAAGAAGAGGTAATTAAAGCTTACCCTCCTAAGGTTGCAAAGAAGAGAAGTAAGGCCATTGTTTACAATGATCCTGAAAATCGTCCTGTGATTCAAGCCAATGTACGAACCGTACCGGGTATTATTACTCAACGAGGATGTACATATGCCGGCTGTAAAGGTGTTGTATTGGGCCCTTCACGTGACATCGTCAACATTACTCATGGACCCATCGGATGTGGATTCTATTCGTGGTTGACACGTCGTAATCAAACAAGGCCTGATGGACCAGATGATGCAAATTTTATTCCCTATGCTTTTTCAACAGATATAGGAGAAAAAAACATTGTATTTGGTGGTGAAGAAAAATTGAAGCAAGCTATACGTGAGGCTTATGAATTATTTCATCCTAAAGCTATTGCTATATTTTCAACTTGCCCGGTGGGATTGATCGGTGATGATGTACATAGAGTAGCTCGTCAGATGACAGAAGAAATAGGAAATGGCATTATCATTTTCGGCTTTTCTTGTGAAGGTTATCGTGGAGTGTCTCAGTCGGCCGGTCACCATATTGCAAACAATGGATTGTTTAAAAATCTGATTGGACTGGATGATACCGTAGAAGGAAAATACAAGTATAGAGTAAATTTATTAGGTGAATATAATATTGGTGGTGATGCGTTTGCTCTTGAAGATTTATTGGAGCGTTGCGGTATAGAGCTAGTTGCTACAATGAGTGGAAATTCAACTTTGCAACAGTTCGAACGTGCTCACACTGCCGACCTAAGCCTTGTGATGTGCCATCGTTCAATCAATTATGTAGCTACGATGTTGGAAACCGCTTTTGGTATTCCATGGGTTAAAGCAAATTTTATCGGATCTGAAGCAACTGCTAAATCATTGAGAAAAATAGGTGAATATTTTGGAGATATTGAACTGAAAGCTCGTATCGAAGAGGTTATTGCCGAAGATCAGGCCAAAGTAAAAAAAGCGTTAGCTGAGGTTTATCCTAAAACAAAAGGGAAATTAGCCATGCTGTTTGTGGGTGGAAGCCGTGCTCATCACTATCAAGAGCTTTTTAATGAATTAGGCATGCGCACTCTGTCATCCGGATACGAATTTGGTCATAGAGATGATTACGAAGGACGCCGTGTTATACCTACTATACAAATTGACGCAGATTCAAGAAATATTGAAGAAATCACAGTAACAAAAGATCCCACACGTTATCGCGAGCGTAAAACTCCGGAAGAGATAGAAACTTTGACAAAAAAGGGATTGGAGTTTAATGGCTATGATGGAATGATGTCTGAAATGAAAAAAGGCACTTTGATAATAGATGATCTTAGCCATTATGAAATGGAGAAACTAATTGAAATGTATCATCCTGATGTATTCTGTGCTGGAGTAAAGGAAAAATACTGTGTTCAAAAAATGGGTATTCCTTTAAAGCAATTGCATAATTATGATTCAGGTGGTCCATATGCCGGTTTCGAAGGTGCAATCAACTTCTATAAAGATATTGAACAAGTGGTTTGTTGCACTATATGGAAACAGTTGAAGGCTCCTTGGGAGCAAAAAGCTTATGTGGAAGCTGAATATGTAGGTTAATTTATAATGAAAGGAAAAAATTATGTTACTAAGACACACTACTGCTAAAGAAATTGATAGACAGGCTCTGACCATTAACCCTGCCAAAACATGTCAACCGGTTGGAGCAATGTATGCCGCATTGGGTATACATGGGTGCTTACCTCATAGTCATGGATCTCAAGGATGCTGCGCTTACCATCGTAGCGCATTGACTCGACATTTTAAAGAGCCTGTTATGGCTTCTACGAGTTCTTTCTCTGAAGGTTCATCTGTATTTGGAGGAGCATCAAATTTGACTCAAGCCATACAAACTATCTTCACGGTTTATAATCCTGATATCATTGCTGTTCACACGACTTGTTTATCAGAAACAATCGGTGATGATTTGAATTCAATTGTTTCAAAGGCTCAGGAAGACGGATTAATTCCGGAAGGTAAGAAGGTCATTTATTGCAACACTCCGAGTTATGTGGGATCACATGTCACAGGATATAGCAATCAAGTGGCTGCGATGGTTAAATTCTTCAGTAAAGCTACACCTCATAAGAGGAATGTAATAAACATCGTGAATGGCTGGATGGAACCTAGTGACCAACGTGAGATCAAACGATTGGCAAAAGAGATGGAAGCTAGGATCATCATGTTCCCTGATATGACCGATTCGTTGGATTCGCCTTTGACCGGAAAATTTGAAATGTATCCTAAAGGAGGAGTTACTCAAGCTGATTTGATTGCAACCGGTGATAGCAAATTCAGTATTGGCTTAGGACCGGAATGCATAGAAGATACATGTGTAAAATTAGATGCTAAGTGCCATGTGAAATATGATGTGGTGGATATACCTATAGGATTAAAAGCAACCGATAGATTCATAATGAGTCTTAGCCATCATACCGGATTACCGGTACCTGACAGCATCACAGACGATCGCGGAAGATTATTGGATATGGTAGCCGATAATTCGAAATATTTGTATGGCAAGCGTGTTGCTTTATTTGGTGATCCTGATACTTTGGTACCTCTTGTTGAGTTTTTAGTATCATTGGATATGAAACCTGTTTATGTGGTGACGGGAACTGAAAGCAAATATTTCAATGAGCGTATGAAAGAAATCCTGAAGGATATCCCTGAGGCAAAGTACAAGAGTGGAGGCAGATCTGACACGTTCCTTTTGCATCAGTGGATTAAACAAGAGGGAGTTGACATGATATTCGGTAACACTTATGCTAAATATATAGCTCGTGACGAAAATATTCCATTGATACGTACAGGATTCCCTATTGCTGATCGCCCCGGACATAATTTCTTCCCAGTTACGGGATATGTCGGTGCCACTAATTTGGTGATACAAATATTGACCGGATTCTTAGATAAGCAAGACCGTACTTGTCTTGAGGAGAAGGTGGAGTTTCAAATGTAATTTTAATTGAATGAAATATGGGATATATATTAAAAGAACGGCAAAATCAAGTTTCGGTAGCGGGAGAACGCGCCGAAACTATTGATTGCAATAAGGCTAGTCTGGCCGGGTCTGTGAGTCAACGGGCTTGTGTATTCTGCGGTTCAAGGGTTGTGTTATATCCCATAGCAGATGCACTTCATTTGGTGCATGGTCCCATCGGTTGTGCTGCATATACATGGGACATTCGTGGCTCACTATCGTCGGGACCTCAATTACATCGTCTTAGTTTCAGCACGGATTTGCAGGAACGGGATGTTATATTTGGTGGTGAAAAAAAGTTGACAGAATCCCTTAACGAATTGATTGATTTGCATCACCCCAAAGCTGTTTTTGTTTACACTACATGTATTGTGGGAGTAATTGGTGATGATGTAGAGAAGATCTGTCAATTAATGGAACAGGAAAAAGGCATACCTGTCATACCCGTACAAGCTCCTGGATTTCAAGGCACAAAAAAGGATGGATATAGAATTGCTTGCGAAGCTCTATTCAAATTAGTGGGAAGAGTGAACAAGCCTACACCACCACACAGCATAAATATTTTAGGCGATTTTAATTTAGCCGGTGAATTATGGATTCTGGTGGAGTATTATAAAAGGATCGGCGTGAATGTAAATTGTTCATTGACCGGTGATGGACGTGTGGAGGACATTGGTAATGCTCACAATGCGGCACTAAATGTAGTTCAATGTTCCGGATCCATGAGTAGGTTAGGTGTGATGATGGAAGAGAAATATGGTATACCATGTAAACGTGTTTCCTATTTTGGAATTGAAGACATGAGTGAGGCTTTGTATGAGGTAGCCCGCTTTTTCAAAGATGATGAAATGATGGAAAAAGCCCGCATATTGGTACGCGATGAATTCGAACGATTGCTTCCTGAATTGGAGTGGTACAAAGAACGTTTACGTGGCAAAAAGGCTGCAATATACGTAGGTGGTGCATTTAAAGCCATTTCGTTGGTAAAGGCTCTTCGCCTGATAGGCGTGCAAAGTGTGATTGTCGGTTCACAAACCGGTACGAAGGAAGACTATGATTTGATCCGTAACCTTTGCGATGAAGGTACAATAATTGTAGATGATTCCAATCCGGTTGAATTGAGTCATTTTGTAAAAGAAAAAGGAGCTAACATTTTTATTGGAGGTGTCAAAGAACGACCTATTGCCTATAAGATAGGATTAGGGTTCTGCGATCATAATCATGAACGAAAGAAAGCATTAGCAGGATACGAAGGTATGCTCAACTTTGCAAAAGAGATTTATGCTACGGCAATGAGTCCGGTATGGCAGTTCACTAAAAAATAAAAGATTATGGCTTCAGTGATAACAAATAAAGATATTAAACGCAAGACCTATGTAAGTACTCGTAATGCTTGCAAATTGTGTGCACCATTGGGTGCTTGTATTGTTTTCAAAGGTATTGAAGGATGTGTTCCTATGGTACATGGTTCACAAGGTTGTGCCACCTATATTCGTCGTTATGTGATTAGTCACTATCGTGAACCGATGGACATAGCGTCAAGTAATTTTAGTGAGCAGACCACCGTTTATGGAGGAAGCCGTAATTTTATTACAAGCATTAATAATGTAATAGAGCAATATCATCCCAAAGTGATGGGCATAGCTTCTACTTGCCTGGCAGAAACCATAGGTGAGGACATTCCCTCATTGATCCGTGCTTATCAGGACGATAATAAAGAAAAGGAAGATTTGCCATTATTTATTCATGCATCAACTCCCAGTTACAGTGGAAGTCATATTGATGGATTTCATCATACGGTTTGTGCAGCAATAGCTACATTATCGGTAGAAGGGACGCAATGCGAACAAATAAATATTTTACCGGGTTTCGTTTCTCCTGCAGATTTACGCTATTTGCGTGAAATTGTTGATGATTTCACCGTAGATACTGTTATTTTTCCTGATTATAGCAAATCACTGGATAATGTTTTCACGCATGAATATCAATTGATTCCATCGGGTGGAACGCCGGTGAAAGATATTTGCAGAACAGGATCGGCAAAAGCTACTATTGAATTTGGAGTGGTTTTTGATAAAGGAACGGTTCGTGTGCGCAATACATCGCATATGTTGACAGCCGGAGAGTGGCTTCAGAAAAATCGGTATGTACGCAACTATCAGATGCCTATGCCTATAGGTATAGAAGGGAGCGATCAATTCATGAAATTGCTTAGCCAGTTGAGTGGACATCCAATACCTCAAAAATATGAAGAGGAAAGAGGACGGTTAGTGGACGCTTACGTAGATGCTCACAAATATGTTTTTGGGAAGCGTGCCATGATTTTTGGAGAAGAAGATTTAGTTATTTCTTTATTACACTTTTGTAAAGAGATAGGAATTGAACCGATATTGATCGGTTCTGGAGGAGCCAGTGGATCCTTACGAACTGAAGCTTTTAAAATTTTTCCTGAGCTGGAAGGTACATTGAAAGTGCTGGACAATAGTGATTTTGAAACTATGCGTGAAGAAGCTGAAATCATTCATCCGGATTTGCTGATAGGAAATAGCAAAGGATATTATATCAGTCGTAGTTTGAAAATACCATTGGTACGTGTAGGGTTCCCTATTCATGACCGATTTGGCGGAACACGTTTACACCATATAGGTTATAGAGGTACTCAAGAATTATTTGATCGCATTGTGAATGCGCTGATTGAATATAAACAAGAAGATTCTCCCATCGGATACAAATACATCTAAGATAAAGGTTATGGAAAAGAAAACGAATATTGAAGAGCATCCGTGTTTCAATAAGGAGGTGATGCATACAAATGCAAGAGTGCATCTTCCTGTGGCCCCGAAATGCAATATACAATGCAATTATTGTAACAGAAAATATGATTGCATCAATGAAAGTCGACCGGGTGTGACTTCTTCTGTATTAAGTCCGTGGCAAGCGGTGGAATACTTGCGTGCTTTGGATGAAAAAATGGATAATTTGAAAGTTGTGGGTATTGCCGGTCCTGGGGACCCGTTTGCAAATCCTGATGAAACGTTGGAAACCATGCGTAGAGCGCATGATTTGTTTCCTGATAAAATATTTTGTCTTTCGACCAATGGGTTGGATTTGGAACCTTATATAGATGAAATTTCTCATTTGGGTGTATCTCATGTGACCATTACGATAAATGCAGTGGATCCGTCAATTACAGCAAAAGTATATAAATGGGTGCGTTACAATCGTCACGTATATCGAGGCGAAGAAGGAGCACGTATTTTGCTGGAAAGACAATTAGCGTGTATCCCATTATTGCATGCCAAAGGTATCATTGTAAAAATCAATAGTATAATTATTCCCGGAGTGAACGATCAACATATACCGGAAGTAGCTCGCAAATGCAAAGAATTGGGTGCAGACATCATCAATTGTATACCGATGCTTCCTACCGAAGGAACAATCTTTGGAGTCCTGAAAGAACCGGATAAATCCATGATCTTTCGTACACGAACGCTGGCTTCAGAGCATCTTCCTTTGATGAGCCATTGTGCCAGATGCCGTGCTGATGCGGCGGGACTGCTGGGACATGATTTAAAAGGTACTTATGCTTTGTTGCAAGAGTATGCATCACGTACTCAAGTGGATGAGTCTGATCGTCCGTATGTGGCAGTGGCCACAAATGAAGGTCTGTTGGTGAATCTTCATTTAGGTGAGGCTGACAAGTTATCTATTTTCGAACAAAGTCTTCAAGGGTATAAATTTGTAGAAGAGCGTAGTACTCCTATCTCGGGAGGAGGAGATCAGCGATGGGTTGATATGGCTCGTATACTAAATGATTGTCGAGCTATATTGGTCAGCGGAGTCGGAGATAATCCTCGCGTCATACTTGAAAATTGCGGTGTGCATGTGGTGGAAATGACAGGATTAATTGATGAAGGACTTGAAGGAATATATCATCATCGTCCCATTCGTAGCATTTCGAGACCCGAAGCAGCTAAATGCGGACATGGAGGTTGCGGAGGAGATCGTCAAGGTTGTGCTTAAACAAAATTATTCACTAAATATAAAATAAAAATGAAAAAGCCAGGGTATCACATTTTATTATGTAACTCGTATCGATTGTCAGGACAGGTTCAGGGAGCATGTCATGTGAAAGGTGCGGACGGTTTATTACCTTATATCGTCGAAGAATGTGCCGATAGAGGGTTAGATGTAGCTGTTACCACAACAGCTTGTATGAATAATTGTTCCCAAGGACCGGTGATGGTGATCCATCCATTGAATGCCTGGTATGGAGAAATAGACAGTGAAGAGAAAGTGGATGAAATACTGGATGCTTTGGAAGAGGGGAACGTTTGTGAAAAATATTTGATAAGTGATTAGCTTATGAATGTAGAGCGCAAACCTTATTTCGTAGATACCACTTTGCGTGATGGAGAACAGGCACCTGGTGTCGTCTTCTCGTCAGATGATAAATTGGTATTGTGTGACTTGCTTGATAAGGCAGGGGTACCGGAATTGGAAGTCGGTACTCCTGCCATGGGTGAAGACGAGATTAGGGATCTTTGTGCTATTGCAAATGGAGGATTTCATTTTAAGAGGTTAGCTTGGGCGCGTGCTAATGAGAAAGATATACGTATGGCAACGCGCAGCGGAGCAAACGGGTTGCACATCTCTTTTCCGGTTTCACCTATATTGCAACAATCAATGAACAAAGATTGCGCTTGGGTGATGGATCACTTACGTGAAATGCTGCACATTGCTATATCTGAGTTTGAATATGTAACAATTGGAGCTCAGGATGCAGGACGAGCTGATTTAGACTTCTTGAAAGACTTTGCCGGTGAGGCGTTGTTGAGAGGAGCTTTTCGTATACGTTTGGCTGATACAGTGGGAATATTGAACCCGGTATCCTGTGCTAATTTGGTACATTCTCTTCATGCTGATTATCCTGAATTGGGCATTGAAATGCATGCACATAACGATTTGGGAATGGCAACGGCAAATACTGTCGCGGCCTATTTGGCAGGAGCAGATTATTTAAGTGTGACGGTCAATGGATTGGGCGAAAGGGCTGGTAATGCCGCTTTTGAGGAAGTGGCTATGGCATTGACCTTGTCAGAAAAGATAGATACAGGCATTGATACAAAACTTTTTGATAAGTTATCATTGCAGGTATCGCGTATGTCCGGTAGGGAAATGCCGGTGAACAAACCGATTGTCGGTGATGATGTATTGAAACATGAGAGCGGTATACATATTAATTGTTTATTGAAGAACCGCAATACGTATCAACTCTTTCCAGCCCGGATGATCGGGCGCGATGAGTCTGATTTCGTTTATGGGAAGCATAGTGGCAGATCAGCCTTGGAATATTTCTTTCAAAAACATCAGATTAAAATTTCAGATGAAGAATGTCTGCAATTACTAGACGCATTAAAGAGTAAATCTATATTTATAGGAAGGTCTCTGGAGAACCATGAACTGATGAATTTATATCGTGAGTTAAAAAAAATCTATTAAAAAGGAGGCACATTATGAGTGAGATATTCACCCCTATTGATGAAATGAAGCAGAATGCAATGACCTATTTACGCTGCGCTAATGGCTATTATAAGGTGTTAACGGGGACACTTAATCATCGCAGCAGATTTGATAATGATGTGTTGTATGGAATTGTAGCCATGAGCTTTGAAAAATTTATGATTGCGTTGTTAAGTACCTATAATCAGTTTGCTACGAACCATGTACCGATTTTTTTATTTAGGGAAGCGAGGCTTGTGGAAGATCGGCTAACGGATGAAATGCGTGAAACGAGTAAACTGATTGGGCAGTTTGAATCAATATGTTCTTTAGATGGATTTGGATATCATACACCATCAGATATTGAGATACGCACAATGATTATAGGGCTCAGTTCGATAAGCGAATTTGTCAATAAAAGAGTGTATGAAGAAATATAAAATAAACAGTTGATAATATTTCATATTGTAATTAAATATGCCTATATTTGCGTATAAGGATTATTTCTCTGGATAAATACGATACAACTGGATAATAAATATAGGAATATGGCTTCTTTATGTAATTTCTCTGAGAATTCTTGCTATGGTCGCAAGGAACTCAATGTATTACTGCAATTAAGTGACATGTTAAGTGAAAAAGAGGTTGATCTTGATGTTGCTTTAGAGCTTTTGAGTGAGCATCTTCATGCAGAGCGTGTTATACTTACTTTATACAATCGTGAGAATTCAACGATTAAGATAGAAGGTTCGTATGGCGTATCGGCAGAAGACAAGAAAAATGTAATCTACACGCCTAAAGACATCACTAGCAGGGTTATATTAACAGGTGAGACTGTGCTCATTCACAAAGTGAGAGAAGAACCTTCTTTTCATAATCTTACTCATGCAACTCTTGTTATTGATGGTATGGATCTATCGTTTATAGGAACTCCGGTAAGATACAAGAGTGAGATTATCGGTTCAATAAGCTTTTTGAAACTTTATCGAAACAATTACACTTTTGATGAAGATGCCCGATTGCTAAAAGTATTCGGAAGCATGCTGGGACGTACTTTGCATAGACGTCAGGAATATGCAGAGGAACTGGAACAGTTGAAACAGGAAAACTCAAATTTGAAGAATGAGCTTCGTACACGTATCAACCCTGATTATATAAAGGGGAACAGTAGTAAGATGAATGAAGTTTTTGGCCTTATTGATCGGGTAGCAGCAACGGATACAACTGTTTTGATTAGAGGCGAAAGCGGTGTCGGTAAAGAATTAATAGCGGATGCAATTCATTATAATGGTACTTCTGAACGAAAAAAACATCAGTTTATAAAGATGAATTGTGCCGCCTTGCCTGAAAGCCTTATTGAAAGTGAGCTGTTCGGACATGAGAAAGGAGCCTTTACCGGTGCGGATAAACAAAGGATAGGACATTTTGAAGCAGCAGAAGGCGGTAGTATCTTTCTGGACGAGATAGGAGAGATGTCTTTGTCAACGCAAGCAAAGTTGCTTCGTGTACTTCAAGAGAAAGAAATAATTCGTTTAGGTAGTACGCAACCTATAAAAGTAGATGTCCGTATAATATGTGCAACGAATGAGAATTTGGAGAAATTGATTTCTGAAGGTAAGTTTCGAGAAGATTTGTATTATCGTATCAATGTCTTTCCGATCTATGTACCCCCTTTGCGTGAACGAGTTAATGATATTCCTGTACTTGCAAATTTCTTTATTGAGAAATTCAGTAAGCATCTTAATAAGGAAATTAAGCGAATTACGTCTATGTCGATAGACATGCTGATGGTTTATTCATGGCCCGGTAATATTCGTGAACTGGAAAATTGTATGGAAAGAGCTTGCATACTAAGTCAGGATGGGGTGATCAGAGCACAAAATCTACCGCCAACTTTACAAACGTCTTTATCTACGAAGACCCAGCTGACAGGTACTCTTGAAGCTATCTTAGGGCGTTTGGAAAAGCAAACACTTATTGATTCGATGATACAAACTAGAGGCAACATGGCTAAGTCTGCCTCACAATTGGGCATAACGGAGCGGATGATGGGTATACGAATGAAGAAGTATAATATAAATCCCAAGATATATAAAATTAAGGAAAAAGATGGAAACAGCATTTGAATATTGTGATTTTACGAATCCGAAGCATCTTGAAGCTTTGGCCCAAATGATAAATGAATATATGGCTGACCCAATGGGAGATGCCGATGAATTGTTGGATAAGAAGAAACAACTTCGACTGGTGGATGGGCTGGCTAATCATCCTTCGTGCCTATGTGTGTTTATACTCCTTGATGGAGAAATAGCTGGCGTGTCCACTTGTTTTATTAATTTTTCAACTTTTCAAGTCAAATCATATCTTTATGTGCATGATTTGTTTATTCGCTCTGCTTATCGAGGAAAAGGGCTAGGTAAAAAATTATTGCAAGAACTTGTCAACATTGCTAAAGAGCGTGATTATTGCAAAGTAACGCTAGAAGTGCGTAATGACAACAGAATTGCTCTTTACCTTTATCGTGCGATGGGATTTAAGGATACTGAGCCGGCTATGTATTTTTGGACCAAAAGGTTGTAACTGTTTGAAAAATTAATTTAGATGAAAGGAATATCAAATGCCTCAAGTATTTGTATTTTTCGTTTTCGTTTGAACTAGGGGCAGTAAGGTGTGAACTTTGCTGCCTTTTAATTGCGTTTGGCTGTTGGTATAACCTATAACACAGAAAATGCATATTACCCTTCATCCTTCAAACTCACACATTTTCATCAACTTACGCATGAACGAATGAAGGATGGACAAAAATTAACACATTCATTCCAATCCTTCTTCCTGATCACCGACGGGGCGTTCCTCTTTTGTTTGAATTAAAAGAATTACCAAACAGCTAAAATACAGAAAGTGTAAAACACCCTTCATCCTTCAAACTCTCACATTTTCATTAACTTACGTATGAACGAATGAAGGATGGACAAAAATTAACACATTCATTGTATCGTCCTAAAAAAGGTTGACTGGTTAGACTTAAAAATCCTATCCTAGGGTGTCCCAATAAAA
>WSSedB1CaDRAFT_10000027_pt1 | contig 79887 bp, 69 predicted proteins | sample WetSurSB1Cattail_FD_9460 | JGI IMG/M metagenome (IMG submission 9460)
CCCGGCAAGTGAAAGGAATAATCACTCGAGTGGGTTCCGGTACAAAGGTAATTCTTCTTGGAGATACAGCGCAGATAGATAATCCTATGATAGATGAACGGACAAACGGGTTAAGCTATGCCGCTGTTCATATGCGGGGCAGTCCTCTCTGTATACAATTGACGATGGCGGCTGATGAGTGTGAGCGGTCCCCTCTTGCACTGGATGCCTGCAGGCGTATGTAGATAAAAAAGCCCAGGTATACTACGGCACGTATACCATCCTTCTACCGTTGCTGTCTTCCGACTCTCGCGGGGTTTGAAAGCGTTATACTGCATGACACCTGGGCATTACGGAAAGAGGGGGATTCGAACCCCCGGTACCTTTTGGGTACGCACGCCTTCCAAGCGTGTACCTTAAACCACTCGGACATCTTTCCAAAAAAACGAAAAATTACTCTGTAAGGAAAAATAAAAGAAGAATCAAACCGGAAGCTTATCGTACCAGAACGATATCGGAAAGAGGGGGATTCGAACCCCCGGAACCCGTAAGGGTTCAACGGTTTTCGAGACCGTCCGGATCGACCACTCTCGCATCTTTCCAGAAGTAATTATTCATTGCGAACAACCGCAATCAGGCTCTCAAAAACCTGTACGAGACTAACACGATTCGAACGTGCGACCCTCACCTCCGCAGGGTGATGCTCTAATCCAGCTGAGCTATAGTCTCAAATAAAAAAACGGAACACGAAGTCCCAGTCTTTACGGAAGCGACAGGAGTTGAACCTGCCCGGCCCTTTCGGAACCGACGGATTAGCAATCCGTTGTATTACCGCTCTACCACGCTTCCATGTGTAGCGGAGCGAGAGGGATTCGAACCCCCGGAGGATTGCTCCTCAATAGTTTTCAAGACTACCTCCATCGACCGCTCGGACATCGCTCCAAAAGACGCTCATAAAACATATCAGAATCAGGGGGTGTGTGTCAAGTATTAGAGAGTAGAAAGACAAAAGTTGCTATAGTTATTCCTTATAAGCATATAATGGGATATACTAAAAGGGGGGTGATATAAAATGAGGTTGCATATGAGAAAAACCGACTTTATGCTCGGTGTGCTGCTTGCTGTTGTTGGACTCATGATGATTGTTGATCCCGACAAATGCATTAAAATTGCCGTTATTCTTTTGGGATTGGAAGCAATTGTGAATGGTGTGTTCTGTCTTGTAAAAGTAAGACAACTTATCTCGGATAAGGATTTTCAGGTTGCTGTGCTTATCCGCGGAATAATCAGTATAATAATCGGTGTCCTTGCAGTTGTCCTTCCTTTGAGATTTGCGGCTGCTATGTGGACTGTTATGTTGTATGTGCTTGCCGCTTATCTGATTGTTGCTGTCGTCCTTGAGCTGTATGCAGTGGCAAAACTCCGCGATACGGGAATCGAGCGGAAACGGTATATAATTGAAGCAATAGTTTCCGTTATATGTGCGGTTATCCTGTTTATTATTCCACAGCAGATTGGCGTTACTGTTATCCGTATTTTAGGCGTTGTCGTGCTGCTGGTAAGTGTAGTTTACCTCCTGTATGAGTGGAGGAACAGACCCATCGTAGTAGATAATGTTGAAGTTGTTGATGATAATTCGGCTCCTGTCGGAGATAAACCTGTAAACAATACTTCTACAGAAAAGAAGTCTGATAATAAATAATTAATTAAAGGTGAGGTTTTTATGGCGCATTGTGTTGTTCCCGAAGCAGAAGCAATACTGGATAAGGAATATCCGGTTCTTGATAAAGGATTTGTCCGTCTTGTCGATTATTACGGCGGAGATCAGCGCATAGTTCAGTCTGCGCGTGTTTCCTATGGTGCAGGAACGAAGTCCGTATCGCAGGACGGCGCGCTTATTGATTACCTGCTGCGTCATCAGCATACGTCTCCGTTTGAGCAGGTCGTCATGACTTTTCATCTTAAAATGCCGATTTTTGTTGCACGCCAGTGGGTTCGCCACCGCACCGGCCGGATGAACGAAGTGTCCGGGCGCTATTCAATCATGAAGGATGAATTCTATATTCCGGCAGCAGAGAACATTGCACCGCAGAGTACGGACAACAAACAGGGGCGTGCGTCAGCTCCTTTTCCGTCGGAAAAAGCCGAGGAAATCCGCAGGCAGTTTGAATCAGGACAGGAGTCAGCATATAAAAATTATTCGGAACTTGTCGACGGCGGTCTTGCCCGTGAGATTGCCCGCATTAATCTTCCACTTTCGCTATATACCGAATTTTACTGGGAAATGGATTTACATAATTTATTCCATTTTCTCAAACTCCGCCTTGATACACATGCCCAGCTTGAAATCCGTGAATACGCAAAAGTAATTCTTGAGATGTGCAGGGCTGTTGCGCCTTTGGCAACAGGATCGTTCGTAAATCATATGAACGAGGGCGTGAATTTTTCAGGAACTGAAATGGAAGCTTTGAGGAAAATACTTGAGGGCGGAAAAAATCCGCTCGAGGGAAAGACGCTTGAGCGTTTCGAAGAAAAAATCAGAACGGGTACGCAATTGTAAAAAGTATGGCAAAATACCGTTGCAAATCCACCTTGTCAGCCTTTCAAAGGTTGACAAGGTGGATTTCAGGGTTAGTGCCGGTTTTGCTGCTGAATGAAGTTTATCTTCATAGTATTGTATGTTTCTGGAAAAAAAGAACTGAATCTATTATGATGTTCTTATGACACATTCAAATTTATCAGAAAAATCTCCTAAATTAGGGATTAAAAAAAGCAATCGAAAGAGAATTTTACGGCTGATTTGGGAGAGAGGTTCGATTTCCCGTGCTGACATAGCAAAGAAATTAGTTCTTACTCCCGCTACCGTATCTTCAAATGTCGCAGAATTGGTTAAACAGAAATTTGTCAGGATGGAACGCACTGGAGATTCTTCCGGCGGTAGAAAGCCCATTATATTGGAAATAGATGACAGCACCCTGTTTTGTATCGGTGTTTGTGTAAAAAAAACAGAAGTTGTAGCAGCTTTGGTTGGTTTGAAAGGTTCTGTTTCGGTGAAAAACAGAATTTCTTACCCCCTGCCGTTATCAGATGAGACTATTCTAAAAATTGTTACTGATTCTATAAAAAATATTCTTGATAATATAGATTTGCAGAAGATAAAAATTCTAGGTATCGGCATTGGTATGCACGGTATTGTCGATTTTGAAAAAGGCGTATCCATCTTTGCACCCGCTTTTAACTGGCATAGTATCAATATAAAAAAGATGATGACAGATACATTTCATCTTCCTGTTATTGTAGATAACGATGTCCGTGTTATGGTACTTGCTGAATTATGGTTCGGAAAATGGCGTAATCTTAAAAATTTTATTTTTTTGAGCCTTGGAAGCGGTGTCGGCGGCGGGATTTTGTTAAACGGAAAAGTTTTCAGAGGCAATCATTTTGCGGCAGGGGAGTTCGGACATATCCGTGTGAATGAACACGGCAGCCGATGCGTCTGCGGAAATTACGGCTGCCTTGATACGGTCGCATCCGAAAAAGGTTTAATTGATGATGTAATAGAGCGGATACATTTGGGATATTCTACGATAATAACGGATTCAATCAGCGACGGTAATCTGGAGCATTTGACCTTTGATACCATTCTGGAGGCTGCAGATAAAAACGATGCACTTGCTATTGATGCTTTTCGAAAACTGGGTATGTATGTAGGGACTGCGCTTGCAGGCATTGTAAATATTTTTAATCCCGAAGCTGTTATTATTGGGGGAAGTATTTCACAGGCATGGAATTATATTGAGATACCGATTCTGGAATCAGTCAGTAAACAGTCGATGAAAGAGTGTAATCAGGGTGTCCATATTTTGAGGTCTTCTTTTAATGAACCAAGCGGAGAAATCGGAGCTGCAACATTGATAATAGACAGTTTTTTTCAGTAAAATAAGCGGCATACACAATTAATTTATACCTTTGATCAGGTATTATAGTTTAGTACTTAAATAAAGTTTTTACTCTTTTCAGCATTTTATTTTATGCATAACATGCAACTTATTGTATTGTAATTATATAGTATAATAATTTTTTTCTTGCATTATCATAAATATGATATATACTATGCATATGTGCAATACTTTGTTTAATTAACAAAGTAAGTTACATACATATATGTATACTATATTAAACAGCTGCAGATGTTTAATGATGCCGTATATGGCAAGGGGGAAATATGAAAAAGGCGCTGATTTGTATAGGACTGGTTTTTGTATGTTCTTTTACACTGTTTGCCAAAAGCAGGAAAGTAAAAGAGTCTTTACCAAGAATCGGGGTAACAATTTACAAGTATGACGACAATTATATGTCATTTGTCAGGAAGGCTATTGAAAATTCTGCTTCCGGAAATGTCAATCTGCTTATAGCTGATTCTATGAATGATCAGTCAAAACAGAATGATCAGATTGATACATATATAAACAAAGGAGTAAAGGCTCTTGCTGTCAATCTTGTTGATCCTGCTGCGGCTGAAACGATTGTAGAAAAAGCCAGAAAGGCAGATATTCCCATAATTTTCTTTAATAAAGAACCTGCAAAGAGCATTATTATGAGCTACTCCAAATGCTGGTATTCAGGCATTTCTTCGGAAGAATTTGGTGTTTTACAGGGAAAACTGGTTGTTGATTCATGGAAAAAACATCCGGAGTGGGATAAAAATCACGACGGTATCATTCAATATGTTTTGCTCAAAGGGGAACCGGGACATCCTGATGCAGAAATTCGATCAACAATTCCTTTAAAAGTAATAAAAGAAGCGGGCATCGGCGTTGAAGAACTGGAATTACAGACCGGTATGTGGGATGCTGCCAAGGGAAAAGATTTGATGGAGACGTGGCTCGCAAAACATGGAGACAAGATTGAATTTGTTCTTTGCAATAACGATGCTATGGCACTTGGTGCTGTGGAAGCATTAAAAGCTGCAGGATATTTTACAGGCGGAAAATATATGCCGGTTGTCGGTGTCGATGGATTACCCGAAGCAGTAGAGCTTATCAGAAAGGGACAGATGCTTGGGACTGTGTTGAATGATCCAAAAGCATTGGGTACTAACACATTCATAATGACAAGAAATGTTGCATTGGGAAAAGACCCGTGTGCAGGTACTGACTTTAAACTTGGCAGTGTAAAAGACGTACGGGTCTCTTGTGAGATTGTGACAAAAGACCAGAATTTGGATGCAGCAACTGCGGCTTTCAAATAAACAGTGAAATCTGCGGATATGTATGGAATTTATATATATCCGCATTCGCATTCCGGAGAAATAACATGGATAGTGATACTGCATTGCTGCAATTAGAAAATATTTCAAAGACTTTTCCTGGCGTCCGCGCTCTAGATTCTGTTTGTCTGTCTGTAAAAAAAGGGTCTGTTCATGCACTGGTCGGAGAAAATGGCGCAGGAAAATCGACATTGATGAAGTGTTTGTTTGGAATTTATTGTCCGGACAGCGGGAATATTGTTTTGAATGGAAGATCTGTAAATTTCAAAACTCCGTCAGAGGCCATTTCCAATGGAATTTCAATGGTTCATCAGGAATTGAATCAGGTAACGAGTCTGAGGGTCATGGATAATATCTGGCTGGGAAGATTCCCAATGAAAGGAAAATTTATTATTGATGAAAAAAAAATGGAGGCAGATACCCGGAGGATATTTAATAACCTTGGAATACAAATAGATCCTTTTATAAAGGTCGGCTTTTTATCAGTATCTGAGCGGCAGATGATAGAAATTGCGAAGGCTGCTTCGCAGAATGCCAGGATTATTGTTATGGATGAACCGACTTCCTCTCTTTCTGAAAAAGAAGTTGCGCATTTATTTGCAGTTATCAGAAAGTTAAAAGAAAAAGGATGCGGGGTGATTTATATTTCTCATAAACTGGAAGAAATATTTTCCATAGCTGATGAAGTAACTGTCATGCGTGACGGAAAAGTTGTTACAACAAACGATGTTACAGATGTCAGTATTGATGAACTTATTACTTTGATGGTCGGGAGAAAATTAACAAATCGTTTTCCAGTGCGGTCCAATGAAGTTGGGGATATTCTTCTTGAAGTAAAACATCTTTCACTGCGGTATTCTCCATTAGTACGTGATATTTCCTTTTCTCTGCATAAGGGTGAAATACTCGGAATTGCAGGTCTTGAAGGAGCGATGAGAACTGAAGTCATTGAAGGAATATTCGGATATCGGACAAAATCAGGCGGAGATATAATTCTGAACAATGCTGTTTGTAATAATTCCTGCTGCAGAATGGCAAAGAAAAATAAATTCGCATTATTAACCGAAGAACGAAAATATAATGGAATTTTACCCGGTATGAGCATAAAGGATAATATATCGATTGCCAATATGGAAAAATACTGTAGTGCAGGTGTTATTAATGACAAAAAAGTCAATAAAGAGGTTGATTGGGTTATTAATACGCTGAAAGTAAAAGCACCGTCAGCAAAAACAAAAATCAGATATTTGTCCGGTGGAAACCAGCAGAAAGCCATATTCGGCAGATGGCTGCTTACAACTCCGGATGTCCTTCTGCTTGATGAACCAACTCGGGGCATCGATGTCGGAGCAAAATATGAAATATATCAACTGATAATTAATTTGGCAAAGCAGGGAAAGGGAATAGTTATGATTTCTTCTGAAATGCCGGAATTGCTGGGGATTGCAAACAGAATTCTTGTTATGAGCAATGGCCGGATAGCAGGAATTCTTGATTCAAAAGATGCTGATCAGGAGAAAATTCTCCGTTTGGCTGCCAGACATTTATAGGAGGAATAATATGAATACAACTGGTAGAATAGAACTGAATGGTAAGCGCAAAATAAATTCTGTATTGATGGATAACGCCATATATATTGTACTTGCCCTATTGCTTGTAGTGATTACAATAATTGACCCGACTTTCCTGTCATTTAAAAATTTTAAATTCATTTTTACACAGGCAGCAACAAGAATCATACTCGCCCTCGGTGTTGGAGGAATTATTGTCCTTGCAGGTTGTGATTTGGCTATAGGCCGGTTTATAGGTCTTTCCGCTGTTATTTCGGCTTCATTACTGCAATCGGTAACGAATAAAAACATTATATTTCCCGGATTGAATTTACCTGTGATTGTACCGGTTCTGCTGGTAACACTTATTTGCGGTGCTATTTCGCTGATAAACGGCCTTGTTGTGTCAAAATTATCTGTTACTGCATTTATAACAACACTGGGCACCGGAATGATTCTTTATGGAGTTACTTCAACATATTATGAAAAAGTCGGGAAGGCATCTCCTATAGGCGGGTTAAGTGATTCTTTTACGTATTTTGCACAGGGAGAACTGTTTCATATTCCTTTCCTGATTTTATATGCAGCCGCTGCAATCGGAATCATGTGGTTTATATGGAATAAAACAAGGCTTGGACGGAATCTGTTTGCTATTGGGAACAGTGTCGAAGCGGCAAAAGTTTCCGGTGTTAATATTAACCTGACAATAATTCTTGTGTATCTGATTGCCGGCTTTTTGTACGGTTTCGCAGGATCACTGGAAGTTGCCAGAACAGGAAGTGCCACAAATAATCTTGGAAACGGTTACGAGCTTGATGCTATTGCCGCATGTGTCGTCGGTGGCGTGTCGCTTATGGGCGGAGTCGGAACTATCAGAGGTATCGTCGTAGGCGTAATTATTTTTCAGGTTATAAATTATGGCTTGGTTTATATAAGTGTCAGTCCGTATATGCTTTACATTATTAAAGGTGCAATTGTCATTCTTGCGGTGGCAATTGATGCACAAAAATACATTACAAGGAAATAGGTGGAGTTATGGCATTTTATTACGATACAGAAAAGATTGAAGGTCAGACAGCATTTCTGCTGGGCTATACAAAAGAAAAAAACGGAGACCATTCTGTTCTTGTAAAGGTTTCTCCCGCGCTCGGAAATAATGTGTACTGTTTCCGTGTCGATGAATACGAGATTATTCACTATGATACTTACTTTTCATTGAAATCCTACTATACAGGGAATCCTGTTTTGTATCCGTTTCCAAACCGGTTGCGGAACTGTTTTTATGAATTTAAAGGAGTACAGCACTGGCAGCAGAAGCATGGTATTCCTGTTTTCATGCATTCTCTGGTATATGATGAATCGTGGCAGTATAAAGAGCCGGTTGTAACTGCCGATTCAGTTCAACTGGAAACATGGCTTTCCATTACGCCTCGTCATCCTGTTTTTGAAGGATTTCCGTTTGTCCATACGCTCCGCATTGTATGGACGATTACCAGAACAGGTTTTTCTGTTACGTATAAAATCGAAAATCAGGACAACGCAGAATTACCTTACGGAATTTCATATCACACGTTCTTTAAAAAATTGTGCGGAGACAGAGGGTCTTACATCTGTGTTCCTGCAAAATACATGATGGAATTGACCGATGATCTTCTGCCTACAGGCAGATTGCTGGATGTCGAAGGGACTGATTTCGATTTGCGTGTTCCGGTATCCCCCGGGAGACTTAATCTTGATAACTGTTTTACGGGGCTTGATCCCAAAAAGCGGGCATTTGTTGATTATCCGGCCATAGATTTGCGGGTCTATATAGATGCAACAGAGGATTTTACGCATATGCAGGTATTCACTCCCAAAGGTAAACCGTTCTTTTGTGTTGAAAGACAGACCTGTTCAACGGATGCTGTCAATCTTGATAACAAAGGTTTAAAAAAAGAATCACATATTCTTACGGTGCCTCCGAAGGAAGAAAAAAGCGGAACGGTACAGTTTATATATCAGTTTATAAAGCAGAAGGAGAACTGAAGTGATAAAAATTTCATTGATTGGGGCCGGGAGTGTTGTTTTTTCAAAACAACTCATAGCGGATATTGTAAGTTTTCCCGAATTTTCAGACTGCATTTTCTGCCTGGAGGATATTGATCCTGAGCGGCTTTCGATAATTGAAAAAATTGCAGAGATGTTCGTAACCCAGCGTGGATGCAGTGCAAGAATTGAAACATGTACAACGATTTCTGATGCGGTAAAGGGTGCTGATTTTATTATTAATATGGTACAGATCGGGGGATTTAAATCGACGCTCGCAGACTTTGAAATCCCTGCAAAATATGGTTTAAAGCAGACCATTGCGGATACGATGAGTGTCGGAGGAATATTCAGAGCACTCAGGACCATGCCGGTGATGGATGAAATCTGTCAGGCAATTGAGAGGTATGCACCTGATGCATATCTTCTGAATTATACAAATCCGATGGCTATGCTTTCTCTGTATGTACAGACACGGTATCCCGATGTCAGATACGTCGGGCTGTGTCACAGTGTCCAGACAACATCAAAGCAGCTTGCTCTCTATCTTAATATTCCTCACCAGGAACTGCAGTACCAGGTTGCGGGAATCAATCATCAGGCATGGTTCCTCGTACTGAAACATCAGGGAAAAGATTTATATCCCCGGCTGTTTGATCTTAAAAAAAGAATTGATGAGAATCCCGACTATGTTCCTGAGCATCTGTATGGTTATACCGGCAAAGATACATGGTTTCGTGAAAATTTCAAAAACAGTGCGGCAGAAACGTTTTCCACGGACAAAGTTCGTTTTGAGCTGCTCGGACGGCTCGGATATTATGTGACTGAATCGAGCGAGCATAATGCAGAATACTGTCCCTATTTTCTTAAAGACCAGCGGCTGATCGATACGTTCCGTATTCCGGTGAATGAATATATCCGCCGATGCAGAATAAATCTTGGAGAATTTGAAAATATCAGGAAAACGGTCAGCGAAGGAAAAGAACTGTATGTTGATACAAGTCAGGAATACGCAGGATATATTATGCATTCTGTCGTGACTGACTGTAAATGCAGTATTAATGGAAATGTTTTGAACACAGGTCTTATCACGAATCTCCCTGAAGGCTGCTGCGTTGAAGTTCCCTGCCTTGTTGACCGGAACGGTGTCCAGCCGGTTTATATGGGAAAGCTTCCGGAGCAGCTTGCAGCTTATAACCGGACCAATATCAATGTGCAGATGCTGACAGTGGCTGCGGTACTGGAGCATAGAAAGGAACATGTTTATCACGCGGTGATGATGGATCCGTTATGCAATTCTATGCTGAATCTTGATCAGATGTATGACATGGTGGACGATCTCTTTGAAATACATAAGGATCTGCTTCCGCTGTTTTAATCAGAAAAAAGGATTTTGAAAAACTGTTATTTTTGAAAGACCTTTCTAACCAATAATTGTAAGGAGTATTGTATGAGTAAACTTGTTTTAATCGGTGCCGGTAGTGCAATGTTCGGGCTGGGAGCTTTAGGAGATGTTTTTAAAAGCAAAACGCTCCGTGGAAGTGAAATTGTACTGGTTGATATCAATGAGAAATCTTTGAGTGAAGTGGAAGCTGTTGCCGGAAAATTTATTGCTGACAATCATCTTGACTATACGATAACGGCAACGACGGACCGCCGCAAGGCTTTGCCGGGGGCTGATTTTGTACTGATTTCTATAGAAGTCGGAGACCGCTATGAGCTGTGGGAAATGGACTGGCATCTGCCGCAGCAATTCGGTATAAAACAGGTTTATGGAGAAAACGGTGGGCCCGGAGGAATTTTTCATTCGTTGCGGATAATTCCTCCGATCTTGGACATCTGTGAAGATGTTTCGCAGCTGTGTCCGGACAGTTATGTGTTCAACCTGAGTAATCCTATGACGAATATAATGACTGCAATTACGAAAAAATATCCCCGCTTGAAGGTTGTCGGTTTGTGTCATGAAGTTTCGTCACTGATAATCCATCTTCCGAAAATTCTGGGGATTCCTGCTGAAGACCTGGAAATTACCGCCGGAGGTCTGAATCACTTCAGCGTTCTTCTTGATGCTGTGTATTGCAAATCGGGTAAAACTGCAATGAACGATATTATGGAAAAAGGTCCCGCATATTTCGACGGTACAATGGAGCGCGGGCTGTTTATGCAGATTATTAAATATTTCGGTAAAATACCGATTACAACAGACAGCCATTTCAGCGAATATATCCAGTGGTCCCAGCAGGTAGCGGATCATGCAGGAGTATTGAATTTTTATACAAATTATAAGAAAGAATGCCTTGGACATCAGGTAGATAAGTATCAGAGAATAAAATCCGGAACAGAGCCGGAAGAATACTGGAGAGTCGTACCAATTATAGAAGGGATTTTGAATAACAGCGGTCATAGGGAACTCGCGGTAAACCTTATTAACAACGGTTATATTTCGGCTTTGCCGCCGGATACTGTTGTGGAGGTTCCCGGTATTGTCGACAGAAACGGCATAACAGGGGTTAATCTCGATACCGTAATGCCTGTCGGTTTCAGTTCGCTGCTTTCAAACAGGGTCGGAGTGTTACGGCTGTGCGCCGAAGCCGCAATAGAGGGTTCCCGGGAACTGGCCCTGCAGGCTCTGCTTGTTGATCCGACAAATGATAATATTCTGAATACAGAGAAACTGCTGGATACGATTATTGAATATCAGCATGCATATCTTGGTTATTTAAAATAATAAAAAACTGCACGAACCGGGGCGTATGGAATCTGTTTCGTGCAGTTTTATTATGAACAAAAGTTTTATGTAAAAAAAACGCCCGGGGAAAAACTCCCCGGGCACTTTGAAGAAAAGATTAAGACCTGTATACAGCCCTGATGTAGTTACCAGAGTCTGAGACTCAGTTTATAGACGCCGGGGCGGATGCGGTACTGTTCCATCGTATCAGGACCGCAGGCGCCTGTTCCGACACCCCTGTGGGCGGCATCGATTGTAAGCATCCAGTGCGGCTCCTGTTCAGCCTTTGTCAAATCAGTAAGCTCTGCAGGGTGAGCGCTTCTGAACAAATCTTTAACAGTATACTTTGATACGCTGAAGCTGAACGGTGTGAGCGACTGAATGTGCAGTGAGTGTCCGCCTCCGCTCAGTTCAACATATTTCGTGTCGCAGCGGCTTCCGTTTTCCTGCGGTACGATGTACGGGACTTCAAGTGATGCAGCGTTCATTTCGTACATTCCGAGCATTGCACCCGCTTTTCTGTCGCTGTAGCATTCATGTGGTCCTCGTCCGTACCACCGCACTTTGTCCATGACGGCGCTTACCGGTACGGTAATACCAACCCGCGGATATTCAGGAAGTGCATCAGTGAGGGAGAACAGTACGTCAATCCTGATATATTTTTGCTTGTCCTGAGCTGTGCACTGTTTTACGTTGTAGCTGCATGTACCGAACGAAACCTGGTTCACTGCATCTTTTCCTGACACAAGCTCATATTCCGTATCGCTTTTCTGCTTAACAATCATGTCCTGAATGCCGCTGTTAAGCCATGCCTGCGTCGGTTTGTTCAGGAAGCACCAGGGCTGAATTGTGTCGTTTATATGCGGCAGATCACCTTTGACACCTTCATTTTCTAGCATTGCGCGGAACAGCACCGGTTTGAAACTTTCTGCCGTATGCACAGCAGTTTCCGTAATTTCATTTGAACCTGCTGCTGAATTGCCCGTACTGCCTTCAAAATTCTGCCATTCCTGTGATTCGGCAATCATGAATTCATCTGCGCGTACCAGTGTTCCTGCTGCTGCAAACGGAGTGTCCGATGTGTACACGAATTCCGTATGCAGAACGAGTTCCTCTCCGTCCGTATTAGCTGCAAGGGCTTCCGTTACGGACGGGAGCGTGACAGCTGCTTTCATACCCGATTGTACTTCCGGCAGTGGTGCCTTCCCTGTCATATATGGCACGCCGTTCCGCCTTATCTCCCATTTGAGGGAAAGGCCTGCAAGGGATGTAAAATCATATCTGTTTTCCACTTCAAATTCGCCCTGAATCGCATGAATGGCGCTGAGGCGGACAGGTGCAAAAAGGTACCGGCATTCTTCCATTGCGGGTTTCGGCGTCTGGTCGGGGAATGTGAGTCCGTTGATGCAGAAATCATGGTCATTCGGTTCGTCGCCGAAGTCTCCGCCGTATTTCCAGTATTTGCCGCCCTGCGGACTGCCGTTTTTCCCCGGCGCAAGTTCCGCCGCAATTCCCTGATCAATCCAGTCCCAGATAAATCCGCCCTGCAGTCCGTGGTGCGATTCAATGGCTTTCCAGTAGTCTGCAAGGCTGCCGTTTGCATTGCCCATTGCATGGGAATATTCGCACATAATGACGGGGCGTTCATCTTCCCTTGTTTCTGCGTATTTTACAATAAGGCTGATTTCGGGATACATCGGAGATATAAGGTCGGTGATTCCCCTTCCGCGCGCTAATGAATCAAGCGTATATCCGCCCTGCGTGATTTCAGGGCGGACTGCACCTTCGTAATGGACGATGCGGGTATTGTCAACGCGCCGTATCCATGCGGCGCATGCACACTGGTTCTGGCCGTCTCCGCTTTCGTTGCCGAGCGACCATCCGAAAATTGATGCATGATTTTTGTCGCGGCGTACCATCCGCTGGACACGTGTCATGTATGCATATGCCCATGCATCGCTGCGTGCGAGGCAGTCGTAGAATGCATGGTTTTCAATATTTGCTTCGTCGAGCAGGTATATGCCGTATCTGTCGCATAATTCATACCAGCGTTCGTCATCGGGGTAGTGGCATGTGCGCACTGCGTTGAAATTGTACGATTTGAGCAGATGCAGGTCGTGGATCATCTCTTCAGTTGTGAGTGTTTTGCCGTGGAACTCACTGTGTTCGTGCCGGTTTACGCCGTGTATGTATACCATCTTTCCGTTCATGCGCAGTTCGCGGTTTGTTATTTCGACCGTTTTGAATCCGACTGTGCATGCTGTGCTTTCAATCTCGCGGGCGGCTTTTCCGTCCTTTCCGTATTCGCAAAGACTTACAGCAAGTATATATAAAGATGGATGTTCGGACGTCCATAAATTAACACTGTCGATTTTTATGCCAGCATGGATTTCATCAAGCGTCATGCGGTAATCGTATGAACCGGAACTTTCTCCCGATGCAACAAGCCTGCCGGGAATACCTTTTTGCGGTGTGCCTGCAAGTTCATATACCGCATATTTTACGGCATACAGCATTTTTTCCGCCTGTCCCTGAACGACTCTGGTCATGCTGCCATTGTCTGCATATCCGAGTGTCAGGACGAGCGGAAGTATACCGTTGTGTCCGCCGCCATCTGCGGGTTCGACGCGGGTAAGGGCCTGTATATCGGCAATAAACGACTGTTCCGTCGAATACAGGTACACGCTCCGGTGAATGCCGCCGAACCACCACTGGTCCTGGTCTTCAACAAACGAAGCATCCGAGTACCGTACGACTTTTATTGCAATGATGGCCCTGCATGAATAGCCTTCCCACGTGAGATACGGGGTTATATCAAACTCACACGGGAGGCGGGTATCCTTTGAAACTCCGGCCTCTGTACCGTTTACGTATACGATAGTACAGCTTTCCGCAGAACCGATGTGCAGTACGACCCGCCGGCCTTTCCATGAAGACGGGATTTCCGCATCAAGCCTGTATAAGCCTGTCGGATTTTTTTCCGGGACGTTCGGCGGCAGTGTATCAAACGGCATCTGCACGTTTGTGTAGTGCGGATAATCGTATCCCTGAAGAGTCCATGTTCCCGGTACGGAGATATCTGCCCACTGCGTTACATTGTACGACGGGGCCGCCCAGTTTTGAAACCTGCCGCTTTCGTCCTGTACCGGAGATTCAAGCAGCGTGAACTTCCACTGTCCGTCTATGTTTTTATAATACGGACTTTTTGTCATTGGACACGATTCCGGGCCCGCAGCACATTCTTCTACAGCTTTATCGATAGAGTCAAAAGGAATAAGCGGACTGCGTGCAGGCAGTCTGTCGATTTCCTGGATTTCAGGATTTTCCCATATTCGTTTCATACGATGCTCCGTTTATATAGAGATAGTACTTCCTACTATACTACAAAAGAAAGAGGAGTAAATAGTACAAAAATACTAGTATTTTTATCTCTTTCGCTTTGCGGATTGTGATTTATACTTTCAGTATAAAAAGGCGGAAAATATAAACACCGCAGGAGGATATTATATGAAGAGAAACATGATTAAATCAGTGGTCATGATTACACTGGCTGCAGGGCTGCTTTTCAGCAGTTGTCAAAAAAAATCCGGTAAAGCTGCATCAAAAAAAGGTCCGGTCACACTTACCGTGTGGTGCTGGGATCCTACGTTTAATATTTATGCAATGAATGAGGCTGCAAAGATTTACAACCGTACGAATCCTGATGTAAAAATAAATGTTGTAGAAACACCGTGGGAAAACCTTCAGCAGAAACTTATTACATCGCTCAGTGCTAATCAGGCAGATACACTTCCCGACATAATTCTCTGCCAGGATAATGCAATTCAGAAGAATCTTATGAACTATCCGAAAGCATTCCTTCCTGTAGACGATAAGATTGATCTTTCACAGTTTGCCAAATACAAAGTCGGATACGGCGAGATGAACGGCAAAAAATACAGCATCCCGTTCGATAATGGTGCAACATGCACCTTTATCCGCAAAGACATTGTAGAAAAAGCCGGGCTCAAGGTTGAAGATTTTAACAATATTACATGGGACCGCTTTTATGAATTGGGAAAAATAGTAAAGGCAAAAACCGGAGTTGCGATGGTGTCGTACGTCGGCAACGATCCTGACTGTGTTATGATTATGCTTCAGAGCGCAGGCACGTGGATGTTTAAGGAAGACGGCAAACCATTTATAGCAGATAACGATGTCCTGAAAAAAGCCGTTACGGTTTATTCTAAGATGATTAAAGACGGAATCTGCCTTACGGTACCTGACTGGAATGCGTATGTTGCAAGCGTTAATAACGGAACTGTTGCCTCTGCAATCAACGGCTGCTGGATGGTCGGAATAATAAGTTCCGTGAAAGATCAGGCCGGAGCATGGTCTGTAGTCAATACGCCGAAACTTTCCGATGTGCAGGGTGCTGTAAATTATTCAAGTCAGGGCGGCTCAAGCTGGATGGTTATGGCAAATTCAAAAAATCCTGATGTCGCAATGGACTTCCTTAATAAAACTTTCGCAGGCAGCAAAGAGCTGTATGATACGATTCTTCCGTCATCAGGTGCGATCGGAACATGGGGACCCGCTGCCTCTTCCGATGCATACAGCAAGCCGAACGCTTTCTTTGGAAACCAGAAAATTTATGAAGACATCATTGAGTATTCAAAACATATTCCGCAGGTAAAGTACGGCGTGTTCAATTATGAAGCGCGTGGTGCAGTCGGAGTCGCAGTATCAAAGATAATTCAGGGAACCAGCATCGATACGGCTCTTCAGGAAGCTCAGAAAAATCTTGAATTCCAGATGGGATATTGATCTATTCAGTTCATTTGTTACTGAATAACAACCGGCCGGACCGGAAAGGTCTGGCCGTTATATGAGGACTATCATGACAGGAAAAAGAACACTTGAAATGAAATATAAAAGTGCAGGGTGGCGTTTTGTTATGCCGGCTGCTATTCTTATCTTTGCGCTCTGCTTTTATCCTATGGTACAGGCATTTTTTCTTTCGCTCCAGTCCGGGTTGGCAAATAATCTTCACTTTACCGGATTACGTAATTACATCAGGCTTTTCCAGGATGACCAATTCATCGCTTCCGTAAAAAATGTTTTCATCTACCTTGTGTTCCAGGTACCTGTTATGCTGTTTCTTGCGTTGGTTCTCGCTTCTATTCTTAATGACAAAAAACTTAAGTATAAAGGTATCTTCAGAACAATGGTTTTTCTGCCTTGTGCGACGGCTCTGGTCTCATCGGCATTGATTTTCAAATCTCTTTTTTCACTTGACGGACTTGCGAATACATGGCTTCTTGGCCTGGGGATTCTCTCAGAACCTAAGAACTGGCTGCAGGATCCCGTTTGGGCCAAAATTATCATCATTTTTACAATTACCTGGCGATGGACAGGCTACAACACTGTTTTTTTTCTTGCGGGGCTTCAGAATATTGACACAAGTGTTTACGAAGCTGCACGTATTGACGGCGCAAGTCCGATGCAGTCGTTTTTTAAGATTACGCTGCCTCTTCTTAAACCTGTTATTCTTCTGACGGCGATTATGTCGACAAACGGTACACTGCAGCTGTTCGATGAAGTTCAGAATATTACGGGAGGCGGGCCGGGAAATGCGACGCTTACTATCTCTCAGTATATTTATAAGTTGTCATTCGTATTGAATCCTCAATTCGGTTACGCGGCTGCCGTGTCGTATGCAATTCTTATCATGGTTGCCATACTGGCGTTTATTCAGATAAAAGTAGGAGATAAACAATAATGATGAAAATAAAGAAGACTTCGACAACAATCTGCCTGGAATATATATTTTTAATAATTATTTGCATTTTTTCCGTATTTCCGTTTTACTGGATGCTTGTCGCGGCAACGAACGAGAGTACGGATATTATTCGCGGGAAAATTACGCTGGGGACGTATCTCATTGAGAATATCAAGACAATGCATGCACAAGTCCGTATAGGCAGGGCGTTCTGGAATTCACTCAGGACGACGATACTTGGAACGCTGCTGAGCATCTTTGTATGTTCGCTTGCAGGATACGGCTTTCAGGTTTACAGGGACAAGCACAAGGATATGCTTATGAACATTCTGCTGCTATCCATGATGATTCCGTTTGCATCTGTTATGGTTCCGCTTTTCAGAATGTTCAGCACGATACATCTGCTCAACACGATACTTGGCTTTATTCTGCCGACTGTTTCGACTGCATTTCTGATTTTCTTTTTCCGCCAGAATTCCATGGCTTTTCCGATTGAAACGATACAGGCTGCAAGAGTTGACGGGCTTAGTGAGTTCGGAATATATGCACGTATATATGTTCCGATTATGGCACCCACATTCGCCGCGGCTTCAATCGTCACGTTTATGAATACGTGGAACAATTATATGTGGCCGCTCATTGTCATGCAGAGTCAGGATATGCAGACGCTTCCGCTTCTGGTTACAGGCCTTACGGCCGGTTATACGACGAATTACGGACTGCTGATGCTTTGTGTTTCTATTATGACGCTTCCGACGGTTATTCTGTTCTTTACGCAGCAGAAACGTTTCGTTGAAGGCGTTGTCGGTTCAGTAAAATAATAAAATCAATCTATGTAAGGCATCTGTCATTGTTCCTCCTCCTGATGACAGATGCCTTTTTATTGCTGCCCCGTTTTGTTTGCAAGCCGTATTATTTCGAATCTGTCTTTAACGCCGAGTTTTGAATAAATAGTGCTTACCTGATTGCGTATAGTTTGAACCGCAAGTCCGAGCATGGCAGCGATATCGTCGTTGTCGTGTCCGGTTGCAATAAGTGCAAATATTTCGCGTTCACGTTTTGTCAATGTTTTCAGCCATTCAAAATCTTCCGCTGTTGCAGCATTTTCGACAGGTTTTGCTTCTACATATGTTTTCTGGATCAGCTTCTGCGCAAGAGAAGGTGAAATCTGCATGACTCCTGAGTTTAAGGCGCGTATGGAAATTATTAATTCTGTGGGAGAAATATCCTTCAGTAAATAACCGGAAGCTCCTGCAAGAATGGCGTTGCGCACGAATTCGTCTTCGTCATAAGTCGACAGCATGATTATTTTAATAAGCGGAAAATCTGCTTTGATGTGTTTAACGGCTTCTACTCCGTCCATGACAGGCATTCTGACATCCATAAGAATGACATCAGGAACATTGTTTTTAACAAAATCGCACGCTTCTTTTCCGTTTGATGCTATTCCGAGCACAGTCATATCAGATGCATAATTATTAAGAAATATCTGGAGGCTCTGTGCAAAGAGGCTCTGGTCGTCGACAAGCAGTATTTTAAGTTTCTTCATTTCTGTTTTCTCCCTCGTGGCCGGTCAATGGAATATGGGCAGATAATCTGAATCCGCCTTCCTTCGGAGATTCGATTTCGAGTATGCCTCCGGCTTTTGCGAGTCGTTCCTCCATACCGGCGAGACCTATTCCCTTTACGATTTTTTTTGAACCGATTCCGTCGTCTTTTACCCTCATCGTGAGCATATTGTTTTCTTCCCAAAAAGTTACAAATATGTGCTCTGCACGTCCGTGCCTGATTGCGTTTGTAAGAGCTTCCTGCATTGTGCGTATGATAATGGAATCAATCGTCCGGCCGTAATCGTGTTTTATGTTCCCCGAATCGATGGTGACGTGGATACCCGTTACCTGCTCGAATAATTTTTTGATATCGTATATTGCGTCGATGCTGTTTTCGATGGGATTCTGCATATCGCGTATTGCATGGAGCGTTTTCCGGGTTTCCTGAAGACCTTCCGCCGCAAGGTTGCGCACCGTTAAAAGAGTTTCTTCCGTCTGATCATGGGTCATTTCGGGCCGGCTTTCTGCCGCATCCATAAGCGCTACGATGTTGACAAAAACATATCCACAGCTGTCATGCATATCCCGCGTAATGCGCATGCGTTCCTGTTTTGTTGCCTCTTCGCCCCGTGTTTTTGCAATATTCTGCAGTTTCTGGTTAAATAGTGACATCTGCGTCATGACCATATTTATATGATGTGCCGTTTCAACGCTTTCTGCCCATTGTGAAATGATATATTTATAAGTGCAGGAAATAATTGTTGTAAGAAGGCAGTACACGGTAAGAGTAAGGGAATCTTCTTTTTTCGGAACAAGAATCTGCGATACAGAACCGACAATACCTAATATATCTGGATGATACTGTGCAATCAGGAAACAAAATGTGCTTACAATGGAAAGTAAGATGTCGTAAAAGAACGGTAAAACCGTGCATATTGAAAGCAGCCAGCTGCAGAAGATAAAGAGCTTTATGGTAAACAGATCGCTTGATGTATATGCAAGGAGTGCAGCCGATGCGATTCCTATAAAAAACGCGATGAAACGTGCATAAAAGTTTTTATAGAGCAGAAAAAGCAATACATTAACGGCAAATACTGCAAAAAAGACATAAAAATCAATATAAAAATATGCAATTGGAAAATAAGGTGATTCCTGAAGGGGCGGTGACGAAGAATGGGCCGCAGAAATACCGTATTCACGTATAAAATTTATGTATGCAAAGAGGAGCATGATGGAGATAAGAACTGCAGGAAAACCTTTTCCCCAATAAAATTGGATTTCATCCGGTTTTTTTATATGCTCAGTCATTTAATATAATAGTATACACGACTTTCTTTTAGCAGTCTATTTTTTTATACTTGCTTTATGACAGTGTTACGTTTTATGCAGTGGGACATGTTGATTGACTTGAAAGTTTATGTCTGCATTTGTCATAACTGATGACAAACTGAAAAAACTGTGTTATAAATATCGTTACAATACTAAATTTTTCATGCGGGCCTTTTGGGAGGAACGCGCGGAAACCGGAACACGTTGTGTGCCGGTACATTCTGTTTTGGAGGATAACGAATATGGTTAATGGAATTAATGTCATTATGGATCAAAGGGTACTTGTTTCCGCAGAACAGAAACTGATACGGGCAGGGGTAATACAGTTTACTTCACCGTTTGCTGCATCGAATTCGGTGCATGATATCAGTCCGCGTATTTTTTCCTGGAGGTTTACACATGAGCAGAAAATATTCATACCCTGTTATAGATACAAAAGCAACTGGCGCAAATATCAAGCGGCTGCGTGAGCATGCCGGTGTTTCCGTAAAGGAAATGCAGACGTTGTTCAACTTTGAAAGTCCGCAGGCTGTCTATAAGTGGCAGTGGGGTAAAAGCCTTCCTACCGTAGATGAATTTGTAGTGCTGGCACGGATGTTTAACACACCGATAGAAAAGATTATAGTTATCGGGGTAGAATGATAACCGGAATACCTTCCGCAGACAGGGAACTTTATCGGTTCCTGCTTTTGAGCGGAAGGTTTCTTTTTACAGAGTTTCAAGCAGATTGCAGTAAAAACGAACAGTCTCAAAAAGTGTCGAAAGTTTTATCCTTTCGTTGCTGCCGTGTATAAGACTGCGGTCTTCTTTCGCCATATACATGCCCGAAAACCGGTACACTTTGTCTGTGATGCGGCAGTAGTGCCGTGAGTCGCTGCAGGCCACCATAAGGTAGGGGCTTACGATAACCTCCGGCCATGTTTTGAGAATAGTGGTGCGCAGGTTGTCCCACTGCGGGCAGTGTGTATCGGAAACGATGGACGGGTTCATTCCGTTTACCAGATTGAATGTGAACCGAACCTTGTTTTTCCGTTCAATGTTTCTTACTGCTTTTTTCATATGCAGAAACATGGAATCAATCGTGTCTTTCCCAAGCAGCCGCACGTTCATGCCGAGCGACGCAGTGTGCGGCATGACATTGTACGCTCCGCTTCCTTCAAGACGTGTAACGGCGCATGTCGTGTGCATCATTGCGTTTACTTCTCCGCCGATTTTCCGCCCGAACAGTGTGAATGCCGTTTTGAACAGCAGTTTCTTTTTGGGTGCGAGGACGCCAATCATCTCCCTTACCGGCCTCGTGAACTGCGTGCGGTACGGATGATTCTCAAGCGCCTGTGCTGCCATTGCAATGTATCCTGCGGCTGAATGAGCCGGCGGAGCGGAAGCGTGTCCGCCTGTGCTTTCCGTAGTACAATTGATGTTTACACTGCCTTTTTCCGCAATGCCTATCATAGCGCAGCGGCCTTGAACCCCGGGAAACGCTTTTTCTACAATGGCTCCGCCTTCGTCCAGTACGAAATCGGGATGAATACCCTGCTTTTCAAACCACGAGACTATATCGGCACATGAATTACCGTCTATTTCCTCTTCCCCTGAAAATGAAAGATACATGGTGTGCTGCGGTTTCCATCCGGCTGCAAGATATGCTTCGACAGACTCGAGTATTGCGCAGAACGTACCCTTTGTGTCGAGCGTGCCGCGCCCCCACATGACGCCGTCTTCAATTACTGCATCGAACGGCGGTTTCAGCCATTCGTTTTCTACGACAGGTACGACGTCGTAATGCGCCATGAGCACCGCGCATCTGCACGCTGTATCCTTAGTGTGCGGCGCTTTCTGTTCTTCCCTTCCGGGGATGCGGAACAGCAGCCCTGTTTTCCCGATGTGTTCCGGCACGCTCACTGCGTACAGAGACGGAAAACGGTTTTCAAGCAGTGCATACAACTTTGAGAATTCACTTCTGTCGACAAGCGATTCGTCCCTGTTGGACACCGTTCTGCAGCGGATAATGTCCTGCATATCAGTTGTAACTTTATGTTCGTCGAATTGAATCATTTTACAGCCATCCTTTTTTATACATGATGCGGGAAGCTCCGAGTGCAAGAATGATACCTGCCGGTACGAGTATACCGACAGACCTTCCGAGCGACGGAACCAGTATGAACAATACAATCATAAACACCATGGGTACAATGGAAATCTTCCAGTTCCTGCTGATATAGACAACTCCCAGACCTCCGAACAGTGCGGGCAGTATGTTGTCGAAAGCGGGTTTGAGTGCAGGGGAATTAATAACCGGAGTGAGCTGCGCGAACAGCAGCACACCGAGCGCAATAATGATTGTTGTGACAATCGACGCTGTTGCGATTGCAATTGTCGAAACGATTTCACCTTCTTCCGTCGCCGGTTTTACGCCGGCGCTTTCCATCGCATTGAGGGCTGCGGGCACTTTGAGCGCGGAGACGTTGCCCGTCACGAAACTCAGATACGTGCCGGCCGTTCCGAGCATGGGCGTAAACGTAACGACTTCAATAAATCCGACAGTCCAGTAAATTGGTGCAACTCCCAGCAGGCCTTTTAACACTGACGTGAACTGCGGCCAGGCTCCGTACTTGAGGCAGACTGCGACAGGGACAAACAAAACGATACATACTGCGCTCCATATCCATAACTGACCACAGCGGTGCGTAACTTCCTGATATTCTGAATAATTCATATTTTTTTCCATAGCTATAGTCCGAATGCGGATGAAGCGCACGATGCGAAAACCATACCGGCAATCATGGAAAAAGGCATGGCGTAATTTTCGAGCCATTTAACATGCGCTTTTTTTACGAGCAGGCCGCATATGCACATGGCAAGTGCCGAAACGGCGAGCACCGCAACGGGAAGCAGTCCGGGCAGACCTTCACGTACGCGGGAGAATACCATGCCGGAGAACGCGGAAATCATTCCCATAAAAAGGGATGTCATGAAAATGTCTCCCCATTTTTCGTCTTTCGTCTTTATCTGTACGATTCCTTTCTGTATTTTTTTAATAAGAAGCGGGGGAAGGACAATACTCGGGATGATGCCGAGCGTCATAACCCATGCGATGGCGCTGAACACCGAAGGATCTGTAACAGTTTCCGAAAGGGATATGCCGAGTGCGTTTGCCGTCGACGTCGCAGCCGGCAGTTCGTACGTAATGGCTCCGATGACGCTCAGTCGTATCCACGGAAGGGGGAGCCCGAGAAATTTCGCAAGCGTAATGACTCCGAGCATAATCGAAAACGCCGGAGCGAGCGTAAAAAGCGCCGTTGAACCGATTGTTTTCCTCACGATGGATATATCCATGCCGACGGCATGTGCCCGTCGTACTGCGCGGATCAGGAAAAAGAAGGACTGCGCAAATACGAACAGAATAACAGCTGCGGCCAGTCCGTACATGAACGGACTGTTGGGACTGAATGATGATGTATTGTTCATGCAGAGAGTATAGCATACTCTGCTGATTCTTTCTTCAGAAAATCTATCTGTTGAGTTCGAGCGCCCTGCGGAGACCGTCGAGCACAAGGCACGGAACAACGCTGCCGAAGAGTCCGGAATTTTCAAACAGGTGGGATAGACCTCCCGTTCCGATGACGAACGGCTTTCTCCCTGCGAACACGTCGTGCGTGAATACGCTTATCAGTTCCCTGACGGCTCCGATAGTTCCGTAATACAGACCGGACTGAATTGCCCCTGCCGTCGAACTGCCGCACGGCTTTTCGGGGATGACTATTTCTACAGAGGGGAGTTGGGCTGTCCCTGATGAAAGCGCATGCATCGACATGTTGATACCTGCCAGTATGGCGCCTCCGAAATACTCTTTTTCTGAAGAAATAACGTCGACTGTAGTTGCCGTGCCCATGTCGACTACGATTATATCTCTGCCTGATTCCGCGTTTACAGCTCCGATTGCCGCAGCAATGCGGTCTGCACCTATTTCTTTCGGATTCCCATACTTGAGTTTTAATCCTGTTTTTATACCCGCACGTATCATAAGCGGTTCTATGCCGAAATACTTCAGGCATGCGCTGGCAGCTGCGTAGTTCAGCGACGGAACAACACTGCAGCATGCTATATCCTCTATCTGTTTTGTGTCGATGCCGTTTTCGTGGAGCACCGAGCGCAGAAAGATTCCGAATTCATCGCTGCTTGTTCCTGTTATCGTTCCCTTTCTGAACTGCAGCACCATTTTCCCATTGTCAAAAACACCGCCGCTCATCTGGGTGTTGCCTATATCGAACGTAAGTATCATAGAGAGCCTCCTTGTGTCATGGACATCTGTGTACGGCTGTCAGGGTGATGGACATCTGCTTCCCTGATAATTGTGTACAAAACCTGCGCAAGTTCTTCCGTCGTTTTCCCTGAACATACGGAAAAGGGAACCGCATTCTGTTCTGCTGCCGCACCGAACAATTCAAACGGATGCATTCCGCCTTTCAGTTCCGTTATATCGTTTGAAACAACATAGTCGGCGGTATTGTTTTTGAATAGAGCGGCTGATGCCCGCAGCCGCTCTGCCCTGTCCGTTCCATCCGTAAGCTTAAAGCAGACGATTACCGTTTTCCTTCCTGTACAGCCCTCTGCAGCCCATGCTCTCAGAAGAGGGGCGATTTTTGGTGCAGGCTCAAACGTTACCGTCATCTGCGTTCCTGACGGAATCTTTCCGGCATGTATTCCTGCCGGAACTGTCTTTCCATTTACCGTAATAGCGGCAGGCAGGAAATCGCTTACTGCTGCGGCATGAATGACTGCGTCGTACGAATGTTCCGTCAATTCCTGCCTGAGCATTGCTGATAAATCCGCAGCTGTTTCATATGTTTTTATCTGTATGCTGCCGGTTCCCTCCTGTATTGCCTCCGGCTGCACAGAGAGTGCTGCCGTAAGAGACGTTACATGAGCGCCTGACTCTGCGAAACGGGCGGCAATGGAGGCGGACGTTTTTCCCGTTGACATATTTGTAATACAGCGGACTCCGTCGACTGGCTCGCGGCAGCCTCCTCCGGTAATAAGTATATTCATGCAGTTTTATTCCTCCCCTGTAAAAGCCTGCGCAATATAGTCTGCCGCGCGCTCCGGTGAGATGAGCTTGCCTTGTCCCGTCGCACCGCATGCAAGATACCCTTCATCTGACGGCAGAATGACAGTTCCCCACGATGCAAGTTTTTTGAGAGATTCTTGAACTGCAGGATGGGCGAGCATGTTGCAGTTCATCGCAGGAGCCACAAGCAGCGGTTTTTTATAATTATTTGCAAGGCAGACTGCTCCGAACAGATCGTCAGAAAGTCCGGATGCAAGCCTTGTAATACAGTCCGCAGAGGCGGGATACGCAATAATCACATCAGCCCATTTCTGCGCGAGTGTAATGTGCGGGATATAGTCGGGGTTACCCGCAAACACGTCGGTCAGGAGCGGCCGGTGGGTCAATCCTTCAAATGCTGCTGCCTGAATAAAATGCAGTGCACCTGCCGATGCTGTTACCTGCACGTTGTAATGGCGCTGGATGAGCAGACTCGCAAGCTCACATGCTTTGTAGCAGGAAATAGAACCGCTTACGTGGAGAACGACATTTCCTTTTTCATTTTTATCATCGGTGATATTCGACATTATCGATAAGCCTCACTTCTTCAAGGTAAACTGCACCGTACAGGCGTCCGTCTGATTCGGTTACATAGTCGACAATAAATCCGTCTTTTTCCAGCTGTTCCCGTATTTTCTCTGGAGAGTGACCTGACGTCAGTGCGCGGTGGAACAACGGTGCCCGTGCACGCCCCTCTGCTGACAGGCGTCTGTTCCGGGAACTGTACGCAAGCCCGGACGGCTCCCTGATAACAGGACACGGTACAATTTCTGTGCGCAGGAAAAATGCTTTGGACATACCGTCGACAAGCCTGTACTGCTGAAAGTCTTTCTCGCCGAAATATGCACGTTCCGGGCGGAACAGCTGAATCAGTTTCATGACAACGGTAAGCACTCCGTCAAAGTGGCCGGGACGCGAAGCACCGCATAACGTTTTGCTCAGTGACGTTTCGGTGAGCCTGTAGCGGTAGTCGTCGGGATACAGTTCTTCATATCCGGGGACGAACACATAATCTGCTCCTGCAGGTTCAATAAGACGGCAGTCATCTTCAAGCGATTCAGGATACGAAGCAAGGTCCGATTTATTATTAAACTGTACGGGATTAACAAAAATGCTTACGACTGTAACATCGTTCTCTCTCTCACTCCGTTCCACGAGCGACAAATGTCCCTTATGAAGTGCACCCATAGTCGGTACCAGGCCGACTGTTTTGTTTTTCGTATTCCGGCAGAATGATTTTTCTTCCGTATACCATTCTGCTGCAGTATGTATGGTAATCATTTTGAGAATGCCTCCTCTGCGGAAGGAAATGTTCCGTCTGCAATGTCGGAGCAATAAGAATTAAGTGCATTCTGAACAAGTGAAGCGCCGTCAAGATATCTGCGTACGAATTTGTGTTTAAATGAGGTAAGCCCGAGCAGATCGTGCAGTACAAGAATCTGGCCGTCGGCTGCCGCACCCGCACCGATTCCTATGAGCGGTATGTCGAGCGCATCTGACAGTATTTGTGCAACGACGGACGGAATGCATTCGGCAACAATGGCAAAGCATCCTGCCTGCTGAAACGCGAGTGCGTCAGTACGCAGTTTTTCAGCCGCTTCGTCGCTGCGTCCCTGTACTTTGTATCCTCCAAAAGCGTGATAGAACTGAGGCGTCAGTCCAAGATGACCCATCACGGGAATCCCTGATTGCACAAGATAGGAAATAAGTTCTGTATTGCCGCCGGCACCTTCAATTTTTACGGCGTCTGCGCCCGCTTCAATAAGCCTGCCTGCCGCATACACACCGCGGCTGCGTCCGAGCCTCGTGCTCAGGAACGGCATATCTGTAACAAGAAATTTATCGGAAAGGCCGCGGTGAACGGCACGAGTGTGTGACGCCATTATCCGCACAGTTGCAGAAAGCGTTGACTCTTCGCCGTGCACCACATTTGCGGAGCTGTCGCCTACAAGCACACTGTCGATATCGGAATTATTTATAAGGCATGCGAATGTATAGTCATAGCATGTCACCATTTTGATTTTTTGTCTTTCTTTTTTCCTGATGGAAAAATCAGAAGGGGAGAGTTTCATAGTACCTGTCCTTCAGGATCAAGTCTGTTTTTCCGGCATTTACCGGGACGGTTTTACCGTTGTATGTTTCTGCAGAAACGCAAATCACTGCCCTGACAGGGTCAATGTATGCACATTTACTATAGCGCAAAGCCGGAAATATATGCAAGATGGATTATTTCCTTTCTTCTGCAAAAACAGTATCTTGTATAACATGAAGAAAACATCAACACGCAGGCTGATTATCCTGCTGCTGTTACTTACAGCCGCTGTTTGTTCTGCATATTTTATTATAAAACAGACGACAGATCAAAAAAACAAAGTTCATGTGACGTACCAGCAGTTTTATACAGAGGCCGGAAACGGGGAACTGGAATCGGTTATGCTGAGTTCAGGAGAAATAACATTTACGAAAAAAAATGATTCAGCTCAGTACCAGACGGAAAATCCTGATTCTCCGGTTTTAAAGGAATATCTCATGCGCAGCGGAGTCACGGTAACCGAAAAGACAGATGCTGATGAAATATTTTCAAAAATTCTTGATTATCTTTTTTATATTATTTTCTTTGTTATTCTGTTCGTGCTGTTCAGAAAATTCGTCAGTCCCAACACGTTCCGCGTCGTTCACCATACGGGAGTTTCCTTCAAGGATGTTGTCGGCATGGAAAGTCTCAAGCGTGATATGATGCAGGTTATCGATATAATGCAGCATCCTGCGGAATATAAAGCAAAAGGTGTGCGTATGCCCAAAGGAATCCTGCTTGAAGGTGCCCCTGGTAACGGAAAAACGCTTTTTGCAAAGGCTCTTGCAGGCGAGGCAAAAATAAATTTCATCCCTGCAAAGGCAACTGACTTTGAAAGCATGTTCATGGCAATCGGTCCTGCCAAAGTAAAACTGCTTTTCGGAAAGGCAAGACATCGTGCGCCGTGTATCGTGTTCATCGACGAATTCGACGGCATAGGTACGCGGAGAAATTATTCTGGTTCTGCAATTGAAACAGAGAATACACGAATCGTTACCGCGCTGCTGAATGAGCTGGACGGTTTTCAGGCAAACAGCGGAATTCTCGTGCTTGCGGCCACGAACAGCATCAGGGCGCTCGACGAAGCGCTTATACGTCCGGGGCGGTTTGATGCGCGCTTTTCAGTACCGTATCCAGATTCAGAGGACAGAATAAAACTTGCCGGTATGTATCTGCGGAATAAAAATCCGGCGGCAGGATGCACGCCGGAAACGCTTGCAAAGCTGTTTAACGGATTCAGCTGTGCAAAAATAGAATCGGTTTTGAACCGTGCCGCGCTCATTGCACAGCAGGCTGAACGGGTGCAGTTTACACTTGATGACGTGCGCGCAGCTGCAAAAGAGCAATAATAATTATTCGCTCCGGGCGTTTGCTGTTTTGCCTGCAGCTGTTTTTCGATGTGCGGCCTTTTTTGCCGATTGTTTTATTTTTTGTCCGCCATCATCGTGGGCTGCAATTTCTATACAGTTGTAAGCCATGCTGATTCCAGCATCCTTCATGACTTTCATGAGCGCAATGAACATATCGTTCTTTGTCTGAATGAAGTCTGCCGTGTTGGACCATACGGCCACAGTCATATTGACATTACTGCTGCCGAAGTTATCAACCCACACTGCCGGGGCCGGATCCTGAAGGACAGTGGGGCAGCGTGCGGGAGCCTCCATGAAAGTATCAAGCGCTTTCTGAATATCGGTGTTGTAGTTCGCACAGACAGCGAATGTCATCCGCCGTTTGTCGAAATAAGAATTGTTCTGGAAGTTTGTATTAATAATCGATGCGTTCGGTATGCGTACCATTTGATTGTCGGGTGTGTGGACTTTTGTCGAGAGAAGGTCTATTGAATCAACAGTTCCCGTTATGCCGCCGACATTAATAAAATCGCCCATTTTCATAACACCTTCACCCAGAACGAAAATCCCGCTGATGAGATTGCTCACCGTTGTCTGAGCGGCAAAACCGACGGCGAGTCCTACGACTCCCGCCGCACCCAGCAGCGCTGTCAGTTTTATGCCGAAACAGCTCAAAATATACATGAGCAGGACCGTATAAAAAATGTAGCTTACCGATTTTGTTAACATGGCGGTACGCTGTACATTCAGTTTTGCCGTCGAAGCTTTAGTGATTCCACGCAGCACAAGTTTATAGACGAACCACAGAATCAGAATGACAATAACAGCTCCGATTACCTTAAAAAGATTTCCCCATGTAAGAAACGTTTGAATCCACGCCATGAATGTCTCTTTCTTCTGAGCCAGATGCTGCTGCGCTGCCTGAGTCACTTCCTGTGCAGCTGTCGAGATCGTCTGCTGTGCGGGTGCTGCCGCTGTTTCGTCCATCCTATACCTCTTCTGTGTTATTATGTTTGCAGATATCGTTTATTAAACAAATATCGCAGTGCGGATTCCGGGCCGTGCATACATACCGCCCGTGCAGAATCAGCCAGTGATGCGCATTCTGCATATATTCTGCAGGAATGCGTGCCACAAGACTTTGCTCCACTTCGGCAGGAGTTGTCCCTTCTGCCAGTCCTATTTTCGGGCAGATACGCAGAAGGTGCGTGTCAACCGGCATCGTCGGCTGATGGAACACAACGTTGAGAACGACGTTTGCCGTTTTCCGTCCGACACCGGGCAGCGTCATTAGTTCTTCCCGAGTATGAGGGACTTCACTGTCGAAACCGGAAATCAGCATTCTGCTCAGTTCAATGACATGTGCAGCTTTTGTGTGGTATAATCCGATAGCTCTGATATATTCCTCAAGTTTTTTCTGCCCGAGCTTTATCATCTTTTCCGGTGTGTCTGCAACTTTATACAGCGGTTCTGTTGCTTTGTTTACACTCTTGTCAGTTGTCTGTGCGGAAAGAACGACAGACACAAGCAGTGTATATGCATTTTTCCACACAAGTTCCGACACTGGATCCGGGTTCTGTTTTTTGAAGCGTTCGAATACGGTGCAAATTTCATTTTTTGAAAGTAAAATCATATTACCAAAATACCGCTTTTATCTTACCCATAGAACAAAAAAAAGAACAGTGTCTGTAAGGCACTGTTCTTTTTTTGCACTAAAAGCCTTATTTATTTTATAACTCTTTTGAGAGCTTCAGCTTTATCAGTGTTTTCCCAGCTGAATTCTTTGCGTCCGAAGTGGCCGTATGCTGCTGTCGCTTCATAAATCGGCCGTTTCAGATTAAGTGTTTTTATTATTCCTGCCGGTGTACAGTCAAATACTTCTTCGACTGCTTTTTCTATTACAGCTGAAGGGACTTTTCCCGTATCAAATGTGTCGACCATGATGGAAACAGGGAAAGGGACACCGATTGCATATGCAAGCTGGACTTCTGCACGCTCTGCAAAGCCTGCCGCTACGATATTTTTTGCAATATACCGTGCCATGTATGCGGCTGAACGATCGACTTTTGAAGGATCTTTTCCGCTGAATGCACCACCTCCGTGGCGCCCCATTCCACCATATGTATCAACAATAATTTTGCGTCCGGTGAGACCTGCATCGCCCTGAGGACCGCCTACTACAAAACGTCCTGTCGGGTTAATGTAGTACTTCGTATTCTTGTCAAGTAGGCCGGTAGGCTCAAGCACCGGTCTTATGATATTTTCGACAATGTCTTCCTTTATCTGGTCGTATGTAATTTCCGGATCATGCTGATGAGAAACAACTACCGTGTCGATACGGACAGGTTTGTGGCCTTCATATTCAATTGTAACCTGACTTTTTGCATCGGGGCGCAGCCATTTCATCGTGTGATCTTTGCGGAGTTTCGTCGCTCTGCGGAGGAGGTTGTGTGCATACATTATTGGAGCCGGCATAAGCTCGGGTGTTTCGTTGCAGGCAAAACCGAACATCATTCCCTGATCTCCTGCTCCCTGCTGACCGTTAAATTCCTTAAGCCCCTGTCCGACAACACCCTGATTAATGTCGGGAGACTGCGTGTGAATCGTGTTGAGAACCGCCATAGAATCACAGTCGAGTCCATATGCTGCATCTGTATATCCGATATTGCGGGCAACTGTACGCGCAATGTTCTGTACATCAAGTGCTGCGGTTGTAGTGATTTCGCCGCCGACAAGGACCATTCCTGTCGTGGTGAATGTTTCGCAGGCTACGTGACTTTCGGGATCGTGCGCAAGGCAGGCGTCAAGCACTGCATCGGAAATCTGATCACATACTTTATCAGGGTGTCCTTCACCAACTGATTCAGAAGTGAACAGGTAATGTTCAGTGTTCATTTATTTTCTTCCTCCAATGGTCGAAAAATGTTTACCTATTTAAAGCTGCTATATCTTTCTCTATAAAATCACACATACAAAATTTTAAAGGAAAGTCTGTACCAAACAGTTAAATCATAGTATACTATTTAACGTAAATAGGCAACTGCCTTGAGCATATCAGTTGCCTGCAGTATAAAAACTGGATGGAGGAGTATTTTATGGCTTTAAAAAAGACATTCTCAAAGGACAAGACTAAGTGTACTGTTATTTTCACTGTATTACCAGACGCAGCTCAGGGGGCAAAGGCTATCAATATTGCTGGTGATTTTAACAGTTGGAGCAGCACTGAGACTCCCTTGAAAAAAGGGAAGGACGGTTCTTTTTCTGTGAAACTTACACTTGATGCCGAGAAAGAATACCAGTTCCGCTATCTGATTGACGGTCACAGATGGGAGAACGACTGGAAAGCCGACAAATATATTCCTGCTCCTTATTCCAATGCTGACAATTCCGTCGTCGTTACAAAATATAAGAAATGAACGTTTTATGAAATATAAAGGGGCGCAGTCTTTGCGGAGACTGCGCCCCTTTGTTTTGATAATTATTAATTACGGTACGTGTATGATTTCGCGCGGTTTGCTTCCGTTCGCGGGGCCGACAATACCTCTGTCTTCCATCTCTTCGACGAGGCGGGCTGCCCTGTTGTATCCTATTTTGAGTCTGCGCTGGATATATGAAGCGGAGGCCTTGCCTGCCTGAACGACAATTTCAAGAGCCTGATTATAAAGCGGGTCTTCTCCGTCGCTGAATAAGCCTGGCTCTGCAACTTCATCATCATCGTCTGCGACGAACACCTCTTCGTCAATATATTCAGGTTCGCCGAATTTCTTCACATACTCGACTACGTTTTCAACTTCCTGATCGCTTACGAACGTTCCCTGGATACGGACGGGGAAAGGATCAACTGCACTTGAATAAAGCATATCTCCCTTTCCGAGTAATTTTTCGGCTCCAACCTGATCTATGATGATGCGGCTGTCCATTTTTGACGCAACCATAAATGCAATGCGGCTCGGTATGTTCGCTTTTATAAGGCCTGTTATGACATCAATTGACGGCCGCTGCGTTGCAAGCACAAGGTGAAGGCCGACTGCACGGCTCATTGCGGCAAGACGTGCAACAGTCGATTCAAGTTCCTTGCCTGTCGTAGCCATAAGGTCTGCAAACTCGTCGATGATGATGACGATATACGGCAGCTTTTCCGCAGCGATGTGGCGCTCTTCAATTCTTTTGTTGTAGCTTGATATGTCTCGGCAGCCCATACTGTCGAGCAGTGCATAACGCCGTTCCATTTCGCATAAGGACCACTGAAGTGCCTGAAACGCCTTTTTCGATTCGGTTATGACAGGTACAAGCAGATGCGGTATGTCGTTGTACAATTTGAGTTCGACTATTTTCGGGTCGATGAGTATGAGTTTTACTTCCTGCGGCGAACGTTTGTACAAAATCGAAAGAATCATGCTGTTTACGCAGACAGATTTTCCGGAACCTGTAGCACCTGCAATAAGCAGATGGGGCGTTTTGACAAGATCGAGCAGCTGCGGTTTTCCGAGAATGTCCTTTCCCAGAATAACAGGAACAGCCATCTTTTTGTATTCAGGCAGGTCCTGTTCGACTATTTCGCGAAAGCTCACAATACTTCGCTCTTTGTTCGGAATTTCAATGCCGACCGCACGTTTTCCCGGGATTGGGGCAACAATGCGTACGCTGCTTGCCGCAAGTCGGAGCGCGATGTTATCCTGAAGTGCTACGATTTTACTCAGTTTTACTCCGGGAGCCGGAAGAATTTCAAACATAGTAACGACAGGACCTTTTTTGATTCCTGTCACATCTGCTTCTATATTGAATTCATTGAGCGTTTCTTTCAGCTGTATCGACGCATTCCTTGTTTCTTCGTCGATAATCCAGTACTGATCATCTTCATATGCTGTAAGGAGATTTGCAGGAATTTTGTACGGTCCCTTTATTTGAGGCGCCTTTCTTACAGATTGAGTTCTTTCTGCGGGAACTTTGACCTGCGAAATATCTATCTGTTCCGTAATTTTCGGTACTGCTGAAGCCGTTATTTCTTCCTCTTCCTGCGCATCAAAAAATTTTTCAAGCTCTTCTTTTGATGTTTCTCCTTTTACAGAAGATGCTGCCTTTCCGTCACGGTCTTCAATTACAAGGGTTTGTTCCGGAAGCATTTTGTCCTTCTGCCGGAGATTTTTCCGTATATCATTGTCCATCTCTGCAAATACGTCTTCTGCTATTGTAGTCAGAGGTGCTGCTGCAGCTGACTGTACCGTCACGGCAGTAGGTACCACGGTGGCAACGGTAAAAGGAGCTGGTTCTGCAGGTACGGGTTTTATCTCGGGAGGAACAGTTTTCGCCGCAATTGTCGTCAACGTATCGGGTGTAATATGAGACAGGGCAATATAATCTTCTTCTTTTTCATCCCCGCTGCCGGTGGAAACAGCCTCTGCCTCATCTTCTTCTTTTTCGTCTTCTGTTTCCGCATTCATGTCTATATCGAAGAAATCGGGGTCGAGGCTGTCTTTTTCTTCGTCTGTTTCCTCCTGTTTTACAGGGACAGGATTCTTTTCCTGCTCAGTGTCCGTGTATGAATCGATAAATTCCGCATCTTTGTATGCATCAGTTTCTGCATCCTGCTTTTCTTCATCGCCGGCATCTCTGCTTGTCTGAATCTTGATGTCCGGCCAGTCGAGTTCCTCAATTTCATCAGTATCGTCGCTTTTATCCTTGTCTCTTGATATCAGCGCGGTATATTCTTCTTCTGTTATAACAGAGGCCGGATTGGAGGCGGAATCGTCTTCCGGTCCGGTTTGGTTAGCAGAATCATTTTCCTTTTCTGAAGTGTCTGAATCATGCTCAGTTTCTTTATTTTCTGCGTATTTAAATATGTCTTCAAAAGGGTTCTGTTCCTCTTCCTCATGCTCCGTGGCAGCGGTTCCGGCACCGGATTTTTTTTCTGCAGGAGATTCGTCTCCGTTGTCTCTGTCGTTTTCATCAATCGGAAATTCTTCATTTATCGATTCGGGGGCTTTTTCCTGTTGTGATTGTCCCTTCCGGAATTTGTACGCAATGCGATCTGCGATAATTCCCGTACCGAGGAATTCGATAACGATAAGCATGACACCCAATGCTATGGTGATTCCGAGTTTTATGCCCGTAAATGAGTCACTTCCGAGTGACAGAATGGACTTGCAGATATTTTCGGTTATGACAGCGGTAAAAAACGGTATAACTGCGGTGATCAGCCTTACAAATCTTTTTGTTGTCCAGTTATCTGCTGTACAGGAAATGGCGGCCGCAAACAGAAATAGCGGTATAAGTATACTGGAGAATCCATATACGGAAAAGAGCATCCGGCCCAGCGTAAACAGCAGATTGCCGCGTCCCGGTCCATACGCTCCGAAATCGAGCGGCTGTAGTATGAGTGATATTGAAAAGAACGCTGCCAGAAGCAGCAGCAGTAAACCGGCAGCATAGCCTGCCTTATTTGACCGTATCATTAGAACCTCTTCGTTAGTTAGTCAGTTCTTAATATCGGTGAATTTATAATCATGTTTTAGTGGAAAACTTTGTACTTTTCCTGTATAATTTAGCATATGACTAAATCGGCCGTGAAAACATTCGGTATTCTGACGTCGGGCGGAGATGCCCCTGGTTTGAATGCTGCAATACGTGGTGTATGCCGTTCGGCAATAATCAATTATGGCATGAAAATCGTCGGTATCCGCAACGGGTACCGGGGACTTATTGAAGGCGATATGTTTCCGATGCAGTCTTCTGATTTTTCCGGCATACTTACGCAGGGGGGGACAATTCTGGGGACTTCCCGCGAGAAACCGTTCAAAAATCCGCAGCCTGATGAAAAAACCGGGCTTCTCCCCTTAGATGCAATCAAGATGAACTATAAAAAGTGGGGACTTGATGCACTTATGGTAATCGGAGGAAACGGCACTAATACCACAGGGAGTATGCTTGCCGACGAAGGGCTTAATGTCGTTGGGCTTCCCAAAACGATTGACAACGATATCGTCGGTACTGATATTACCTTTGGCTTTCATACAGCTCTCGACGTTGCGACGGAAGCGATTGACCGTATCCACACGACGGCGCACAGTCACAGCCGCATTATGGTCGTAGAAGTGATGGGGCATAAAGCCGGCTGGCTTGGGCTGTATTCCGGTATTGCAGGCGGCGGCGATGTAATTCTGCTGCCGGAAATACCGTACGATATTACTTCTGTGGCAAAGCAGATAATAAAACGCCGCGATGCAGGAAAGAATTTTTCGATTGTCATCGTCGCGGAAGGTGCACTTTCAAAGTCGGAAGCGGAGCTTGACAAGAAGGGATTTAAAAAATCGCGCCTCGAAATGACCAATTCCATAGGTTACCGTGTTGCCCATGAACTTGAAGCTGCAACAAATCTTGAGTCCCGTGTTACGGTGCTCGGCTATCTGCAGCGGGGAGGCATACCGTCTTCATATGACCGTGTTCTTGCTACACGGTTCGGTGTTGCCGGTGCTGATTTTCTTGCACGCGGTGAATTCGGGAAACTCGTTGCTCTTCAGAACAACCAGATAGTCGGAGTTCCTCTCAGGGATGCGGCCGGAAAAGTAAAAAATATTCCGCTTGACGACCCGCTCCTTCTGGGAGGCCGTTCAGTAGGGATGTGTTTTGGTGACTGAAAATAATTTCAAATGTTCTTCCTGTACCGTTTGCGACGGTTACGGATGTAAAGGCCAGCTGCCCGGCATGGGCGGTGTGAATAATAACCGGAATTTCCAGCTGAATTGTGCAGGCTGGAAAATTTTGAGGAAAAGGGCTGCTGATGAGGGAAAACTGGAGGAAATAACTTCAATTCCCGTCAATTCCTGTGTTATCAGGGAAGGACCTGTAACCGGAGCGGAACAGAATATCGGATATGCAAAAGAGGAAGATTTTTATCTTCCTTATTTTTCCGCAGCGCATAAAGCCGGTATCGGAATATGCGTTGGAGACGGATATCCTGACTGCAAACTGCAGTTCGGGCTTGAAGCCGTGCACCGCCTGCAGATGGATGATGATTCTGTAAAAGCTGCTGTCTTTCTAAAACCGTATCCCAATGAAAAATTATTTGAACGTATTGAATGGATTGGCGATACTGCTGAAATAATCGGTAATGATATTGATTCGTATAATATTGCAACGATGCGCAATCTAGTCCATCTGGAAAAGAAGACGCCTGAAGCGCTTATGGAAATACGCAGGCGCGTTCATGTACCCTATGCCATAAAAGGAATCTTCCGCGAGGAAGATATAGAACTGGTTAAGGAAGTAAAACCTGATATCGTATTTATTTCAAATCACGGCGGACGGATTGATACGAGGGAAGGCAGCACTGCGGCGTTCCTTGCAGAGCACGGAAACGAATTGAAAAAATACTGCTGCCAGCTGTGGGTGGACGGCGGTATACGGACAAAGGAAGATATACAGACTGCTGTTTATTACGGGGCCTCTCAGGTAGTTATTGTACGGCCTTTTATTGCAGCTCTTGTTTCCGGCGGTATCGATGCAATGGCGGATAAAATAAGGGATGTTATTACATTGTAAATAATTTACAATGTGTACTGTTTTTAGTTTTGCCAGATTGTCTATTCAGTGGTAAAATGGTATCTGCATCATGGAGGTACCATTTGCCTGAAAAACAGTACATCATTGCCCTTGATCAGGGAACGACATCGTCTCGTGCAGTTATTTTCAATAAAAGCGCCAAAAAAGTTGCATGCGTACAGCAGGAATTCAAGCAGTATTATCCGCAGCCGGGGTGGGTTGAGCACGATGCGGAGGAACTTTTTCTCTGCCAGCTGTCGGTATTAAAAGAAGCCGTACAGGAATCGCGCATTGAAAACGGACAGATTGCCGCTGTCGGCATAACAAATCAGAGGGAGACTGTCGTTCTGTGGGATAAACATACCGGCATGCCAGTCTATCACGCCATCGTATGGCAGTGCAGGCGTACAGCAGAACTTGCCGACGGGCTGCTCATGAGCGGACAGGGCGATGACATCCGCAAAAAAACAGGGCTGCTTCCCGACGCATATTTTTCCGGAACAAAGATAAAATGGATACTCGACAATGTGCCCGGCGTAAAAAGACGCGCACAAAACGGCGATTTACTTGCCGGCACAATAGATTCGTGGCTGGTGTGGAAACTCAGCGGCGGAAAGTGCCATATCACCGATTATACCAACGCATGCAGAACGATGCTTTTCAATATTCATACGCTGCAGTGGGATGACGATCTGCTCAAACTGCTCGGAATTCCGCGTGCTCTGCTTCCTGAAGTAAAAGATTCGTCATGCATATACACAATGACTGATAAGGATGTATGCGGATTTGAAGCGCCCATTGCATCTGTCATAGGGGATCAGCAGGCCGCTCTCTTCGGCCAGGGATGTTATAATGCCGGTGAGACGAAATCGACATATGGTACCGGCTGCTTCCTGCTTATGAACACCGGAACGACACCTGTTGAATCGGCACATAAACTTCTTACGACAATAGCTCTGGGTATGAACGGCAAAGTGACCTATGCGCTTGAAGGCAGCGTATTTATGGGCGGTGCCGTTATAAAATGGCTCCGCGACGAGCTTGGACTTATTAAAAATGCCCACGAATGCGATATTCTCGCGGAAAGTGTTCCCGATTCCAGCGGCGTGCTGCTTGTACCAGCGTTTACAGGGCTTGGTGCGCCGTACTGGGATCCGTATGCGCGGGGCACAATTGTCGGACTTACGCGAGGTGCAGGCAAGGCACACATTTGCCGTGCTGCGCTTGAAGCTATTGCATACCAGGTGAAGGACGAACTTGACTGCATGAAGGAAGATTCCTGCTGCACAATACCGTCCGTAAAAGTGGACGGCGGTGCATGTGTGAGCGACATTATGATGCAGTTTCAGTCGGACATTCTTGATACACCGGTTTATCGTCCTAAAAATGTGGAAACCACAGCAACGGGTGCAGCTTTTCTTGCAGGTCTTGCCGTCGGGTACTGGACTACTAAAGAGGAACTGCTCGATTTCTGGAAAATCGACAAAATATTTGCCCCGGGAATGGAAAATGATAAGCGCGAAACGATGTATGCACGATGGAAACTTGCTGTAGAGCGTGCAAAAAACTGGGCAAAGAACTGAGGTGCAGAATTATGGCAGAAAGAGTATATGATGTGGCGATAATCGGTGTCGGCATAACCGGCGCATGTGTCGCGCGGGAACTAACGAAAACGCGGGCGAAAGTTGCGCTTATTGAAAAGGAAAACGATGTGTCGTGCGGCAGTTCCAAGGCAAATTCCGGCATTATCCACGGCGGTTATGATCCCGTACCGGGAACACTTATGGCCCGCCTTAATGTGCGCGGCAGCGAACTGTATCCGGAGCTTGCGGAGAAACTTCATTTTGATTACAAAAGAACTGGCTCCCTTGTCATTACATTCGACAAAAAAGGAAAAGAACTTCTTGCGGCGCTGCTTGAGCGCGGCAGAAAAAACGGTGTAAAGGAACTCAGAATTGTGGACAGCGGTGAACTTCACGAAATGGAGCCCAATCTCGGTGAAAATGCACTTGCTGCACTGTATTCACCATCCGCGGCAATCGTAAGCCCATACAAAGCAACGTGGGCGTTTGCCGAGAGTGCCGTTATCAACGGTGCAGAGTTTCTCAGGAATACAGCCGTTCACGCAATAGAAAAAACAGACGGCGGGTTTCTCATCCATACAGGACGGGGCAGTATAAAATCCCGTTTTGTCGTAAATGCAGCAGGTATAGCCGCCGGCACTATCAGTGAAATGGCCGGTGCCCGTAAATACGTCATAAAACAGCGGCGCGGCGAATACTGTCTGCTCGACAATAAATACGGCACACTCGTGCATCATGTTTTGTTCCAGACCCCGACGGAGCTGGGAAAAGGCGTGCTTGTTACACAGACTGTCGACGGTAATATTCTCATCGGGCCGAGTGCCGACGACCAGAGCCAGGATATGAATGAATACAAAGGGACAACTGCTCTTTCTCAGTCTGAAATCCTCGAAAAAGCATCGCTTACCATTCCCGAAATCCCGAGGGGCAATATTATCAACTCATTTGCCGGAATCCGCTCCATCGCATATACCGCTGATTCTGCCGGGAATCCTGATAAACCTGTTGATGACTTCATTATTGAAGAAGACCCGGAGGTAAAAGGATTTTTCAACGCAGGAGGAATCTGTTCGCCGGGATTGTCGTCTGCCCCTGCATCTGCCGAATACATCGTCGGGCTGCTTGGAAAAGCGGGCCTTGATGTAACAAAGCGCACCGGCTTTATTGAGGAGCGCAGGGGAATTGCTGCGTTCAACCAGGCCGATGTACAGACGAAGCTCCGGCTTATCAGGGAGAATCCTCTGTACGGGCAGATTATCTGCAGGTGTGAGACAGTAACAGAAGCTGAGATTGTGCAGGCAATTCATTCACCGCTTGGCGCACGCGACCTTGACGGTATAAAACGCAGGACACGTGCGGGAATGGGGCGCTGTCAAAGCGGTTTCTGTTCTCCACGCGTGACGGAAATCCTCTCGCGGGAGTTGAAAATACCCATGACATCGGTGACAAAAAAAGGCGGTACTTCATATGTTCTTGCAGACAGAACGCGCGGTTTTGCCGACGGGGATGGAGGTGCAGAATGAGCGGACAGATGTACGATGCAGTTATAATCGGCGGCGGCCCGGCAGGTCTTGCGGCTGCCGTCTCTGCATATGACTGTGGCGCCCGTAAAATAGTGATTCTTGAACGCGATTCCCGTCTCGGCGGTATTCTGCTTCAATGCATTCACAACGGATTCGGCCTTCACTATTTCGGCGAAGAGCTTACGGGGCCTGAATATGCAGGGCGTTTTGTAAAGCAGGTTCTGGAACGCAGCATTGATTACAAAGTAAATACGATGGTCGTTTCTATCGATAAAGCCGAAGATTGTGAAGCCTCCGGAATAACGCCTTCAAATCCGGCCGATTCTCATCCTGCAGGGCACGTTGTTACAGCGATGAATTCCACCGACGGCCTTATGTTTCTTCATACTTGTTCCGTTATTCTTGCCACCGGCTGCCGTGAAAGGACGCGCGGTGCGCTTGTTATTCCGGGTACGCGTCCTGCGGGAATTTTTACCGCAGGTTCGGCACAGCGGTTCGTCAATATCGACGGGTATCTTCCCGGCAAAAAAGTTGTCATTCTCGGCTCTGGCGATATCGGCCTTATAATGGCACGCCGTCTTACGCTTGAAGGATGCGATGTAAAGCTGGTATGCGAAGTCATGCCGTATTCCGCCGGATTGAACCGGAATATGACTCAGTGTCTTGAGAATTTCCGTATTCCGCTCAGGCTGAGTACGACTGTAACGGAAATCAGAGGGCGGGAGAGGGTCGAAGGTGTGACTATTGCAAAAGTCGATGCAGGACGCAGGCCCATCCCCGGAACGGAGGAATATATAGAATGCGATACGCTGCTTCTTTCCGTGGGCCTTATCCCCGAAAATGAAATCAGCACCGGAGCCGGTGTCCGTATGGATCCCGTGACAAAAGGGCCGTCCGTAAATCAGCTTATGGAAACGTCTGTGCCGGGTATATTCGCATGCGGCAATACGGTCCATGTGCATGATCTTGTCGACTATGTCACAACGGAAAGTATTCTTGCGGGCAAAAGCGCTGCCAAATATGCGCTGGACGCAGAAAAAAGATTTCCATCCCGGGTTTCAGGCGCGGCTTCCGGTACATTGCACAGCATACCGATACGGCCCGGCAACCGCGTCCGCTATACAGTACCGCAGCAGATTGACACAGATGATACATTCGAAACAGTCACAGAGCAGGGGAATGCCGGAAAAGCGGGGGATGTACCGAAAGTTCAGATTATGTTCCGTAGTACGGATGTATACCGTAACATTACGATTTCCGTGTACAGCGGAAGCAGCAGGCTGTATTCAAGGAAAGTGCGTATTGTGCGTCCCGGCGAGATGCAGACGGCGGATATCCCGTTATCTACACTCCTGGATGTAACGACACCACTTACCGTTTCAATTGAGACACCGGAGGACACGATAGATTAGTATGGAAACCAGCGAAAAAAAAACAATGACATGCATCATTTGTCCTATGGGCTGTCAGCTTGAAGTAACGAAAATTTCAGAGGCTGACGGAAAGTCTGTGTATTCAGTGACCGGAAACTCATGTACCCGAGGAGAATCGTATGCACAGAAGGAACTGACAAATCCGACGAGGACGCTTACCTGTACCGTTGCCGTAAACGGCGGAGTACGCCGGCTTGTACCTGCAAAATCAAAGACTGAGGTTCCCCGTGATATGCAGCTTGAATGCATGCAGGTAATCCGCAGGCTTTCCGTGCATGCACCAGTCCATGAAGGCGATATCCTTGTCGAGGACATTCTCAACACGGGTGCCGATATAATTGCTTGTGACGATGTGGAGGAACGGAAAAGCTTTCCCGGATAAAATTACCGATTCTGCCTCAAACTGCGGAATCGTAAAATCCCTCACAGATAAAAAAAACGCTGACTGTTTTCAGTCAGCGTTTTTTTTATCTCTAGAACTTTGCCTTGCGCAGCCGTACCTGCTCAATATCTTCGCAGAACAATTCGCGCAGATCGTTCAAACCGAGAGCCATAAGCGCCATGCGGTCAATACCTATACCCCATGCAAGAACGGGAACGTCAATGCCCATAGCTTTTGTAACTTCAGGTCTGAAAATACCGGAGCCGCCCAGTTCAAACCAGCCGAGAACGGGGTGTTTTATGTGCACTTCGATTGAAGGCTCTGTGAACGGAAAATAACCCGGCACATATTTGACTTCCGTCGCGCCTGCAATTTCAGTTGCAAACATTTTAAGGAAGCCGAGCAGTGTTTTAAGATTTACGTCCTTTCCGAGCACGATTCCTTCTGTCTGGTAGAAATCGCTCAAGTGGGTGGCGTCTACTTTATCATAGCGGAAACACCGCACAATACCGAAATATTTTCCCGGGATTTCAGCTTTGTGCAGCTGGTGTGCGGAAAGAACAGTTCCCTGACTGCGGAGAATCAGGCGGCGCGTAAATTCCGTGTCGAATTTATAATTCCAGCCGCGGCTTCCAGAATCGCCGCCGTTTTCGTGTATACAGCGCACGTTTGAAAGGTACGGTTCTTCTATCATTTTCGCATGAGTCGGATTCTTGAGCCGGTAAACGTCGTGGATATCGCGCGCTGCATGGAACTGAGGCATGAAAAGTGCGTCTCCGTTCCAGAATTCAGTCTCTACGAGCGGACCGTCGAATTCCTGGAAACCGAGTGAACTCAGCTTATCCTTGACTGACTCAAGGAACTGTACATACGGATTCGTGCGTCCCGGAATGATACGTGCAGGCGGAACTGCAATATTATATCCCCTGAACGTACCATTTTTCCAGTCGCCGGAAGAGAGCATCTGCGGAGTAACTTCTCCAAGCTCGTTTCCTGTAACTCCCGCTTCTTTGAGAGCGGCTACAACTTTGCTGTATTCTTCCGTAAGCTGATAGGTGACTGTTTCGCGTTCAATGACTTTAAAAGGGCTGGCCGCTGCGCCGCGTTTTTTTGCAAGTCCTGCAATTGCTTCCTGTTCTTCTGCCGAAAGAGCATCTTTATCAAGCTGGCCGCTTTCTGCCGTACTTGCTTTTTTGAGAAGTCCGGAAATAATACTGATGCGGGAAGGAAGCTGTTTTCCTGTCGATTCAGCCTCTTTTTCCGCATTCATTTTAAGAACGCCGTCTTTTACAAGTTGTCCGAATGCACTTCCGATATCCTTGTTTTCAATTTTAAGTGCCGATGCAATCTGCGGCAGAGTCTGTGCACCTTTTTCTTTTACGAAATTTACAAAGCGCTCTTCAATCGTGCCGGCCTTTGCAAGTGCACGTCCGAAATCCGTAATTTCGTAATATGTATGGGGAGTACGGTTTGTCTCTTTGACAAGTTCCTTGCCGGCAAGCCATGAAAACGCCTGGTTTGCATGACCTTCCTTGTAATCAAGATCCTTCTGGAGTCTTTCTGAGGTTAAATCGTCTTTCTGCGTATACTTGAGCAGCACCTTTATTTCAAGGGGATGCAGGTTTTTGATAATGTTTGAAATGTCCATTTATACCAAGTCCAAGGTTAGCGTGTGAATTTTATATATGACATATACTGAGCCATGCTGTAACCGCGTTCGTTCTTGAAATATTTTTCCCTGTCTCGGGCCAGATATGTATAATGATAATACTGGTTGTCTTTCATGAAGTCTTCAACACATGCCATTATTGTATTCATCGCTTCACCTTTGTCGTAGGTGACATACATACACGTGTAGTATATACGGGCTTCATCATACATCGGCGTATATTCTATTTTTACGCTTGCGGTTTTATCCGTTGTATGCTGATTTTCCGGTACGATGACACGCATCGTTTTTTCGTCATACCCTTTGTTGTTGTAAGATTCTTCAGGAGTCGACGGTACTGATTTATCTGTGGAAGGTGCCGAATTTGAAGGTGCTGCATTGCTGGCAGCAGCGGCATCCTGAGCGAAAATCGTGCCGGCTGCAAAAACCAGGCAGGTTAATATAGTAATAATCTTTTTCATAAGTCCTCCAAAATCCCTAATACTGGGTATACGATATTATTCTATCAGTTTCCAGAAAAAAATCAAGTTGAACAACGTATCTGCCTGAATTAATACCGATAAAAGGCTCTTTTCGAATAAGAACTTTGCCGGTAATCTCTTTAGGCTTGTTTTTAATTGTCCCGCGGAAATAGCTGCGGACTGCATCTTTTACAGCATCTTTTACAGCTGTTGTTATGCCGTCAAATCCATCAGCAATTTTACCATCTCCTTTTCCGCTGATTGTCGGGTGATTGATTGACGCCCAGAGATCGTAATCCCTCAGCATCTGCGGCGTCCGGGTAAATTCAACCCAGCAGGTTATTTTTCCGTCACAGATCCACGGGTTTGAGTAGGAAATGTTTTCTTCCCCGCTTCCCAGCGGCAGAACATCCGAAAAATCAAAATATTCTTCGACTCCCCGCAATTTATCGGAAGGTGTATAGCTGAAATTCCAGCCGTGCACCATTCCGTTTATAAGGAAAGGTGCCAGTGTTTTTATCCGTTTTACAGGATAATCATAAACACCCGCAGTTGTATCCTGCGCTTCTGCGAGTCCGGGGTACGCATCGGTTTCCGCCCATAACGGTATGCGTATATGCTCAATGATTGAAGGTGTCTGAGCTGTTGCAATACCTGGTGCAGCAGTAAGAAACAGAAATAATATCAGTTTTTCCAGGCATCTTTCCATACGCGAACCGGGTTTACTCCTATCCGTATCATAAAATATGCATATGCCACAGCAAGACCGAACAGGTGCGTCATATGCGCGACGCCTCCATTAAATCCTGAAAACTGACTTACCAGTTCTATTGCTGCATATATAACGACGAGCAGCGGCGACGGTACTGGCAGTATACCCCAGATGTAGATTTTTGACCGGGGATATACGACGGCGAATGCAAAGAGAACGGCATACACCGCACCGCTGGCTCCAATGAGCGAAACATTATAATACCCTGTGAGCATAAACACTGCAAGTGAAAGCGCTCCGCTTACCGTACCGCATAAAAGGTAGAGCAGGGCAAATTCCTTTGAACCGATTGCCCGTTCAACTGCAAGTCCGAATACAAGAAGCCCGAACATGTTGAAAAAAATATGTTCCAGACCTCCGTGTACGAACATATACGTGAATACCTGCCAGTACATTTTTAAGGTAAAAAAGGCAGGCGGATAAAGACCAAGTATGATTTTCCACTTAGGAGATACAGATGTAATGATAAAAACAACGACATTAGCTGCAATAAGGTACAGGGTAATATGTGCGTTTGTATATTTGAACGGCTTTCGTATACTGTTTTTGAAATTCATCTATACTCTTCGCAGGTATCTTTTAACAGGCAGGGATCTGCATACGTGATTCTGTTCCGCCCGTTGTTTTTTGACATGTACAATCCCTGATCTGCCTGGTTTACAAGCTGCTTAGGCATAATCACCGGATTTTTTTCCCTGTCGAATACAGCCACACCACCGGAAATTGTGACATGGAGATGCTGGTTGTTAAACTGAAAGTCAAAGTCGTGAATTGTAGAACGGATCCGTTCCGCCACGCAGCACGCCTGTTCTTTCTGCGTATTGTCCAGCAGTACGGTAAATTCTTCTCCCCCGTACCTGCTTGCAAGGTCTTCTTCCCGAAGGCCTGCTTTTATCAGGGATGCAACCTGTATAAGGACATAATCGCCGCATTCATGCCCGTATGTGTCGTTGAATTTTTTGAAAAGGTCAATGTCGAACATAAGGACGGCAAGCGGTGTTTTCTGCACGAATGCGGCATCAAGTTTGTCGCCGAGTACATTGAAAAAGTAGTATTTAAGCTTAAGCTTCGTCATCATGTCTGTCGAAGAACTTTCGACGAGAGCCGCATTGTTGATTGCAAGCGAAGCAAGCGTCGCAATGGACATAATCTGCTCTTTTTCATATTCCGTATAATCTGCAATACCGTCGAACACAATCCTTTCACCGAGGAATAGGATACCGTTCATATTGTTTTTCTGAATAAGAGGGACAAGCAGAGTCGGATGAAGCGATTCAATCATGCTCAGATCCGTATTTTCCGGCACCTGCCGTTTCATGTAATCGAGCGATATTGCACGTTTTTCGCTGTACAGCTGTTCAATAATCGGATGATCCCCGGGAATTTCATACTTGAGCCCCGGATCAATGTTTATGTCACTGTGATTTGTTTCGAGTATAAACTCATCGGAATCCATGTTGTCACGTACGAAAATTCCGGCACCAAGCACGTGCATTTGAGCCATACAGATATAGACGATTGATTCAAGTAGTTTCGAAAATTCAAGCGTTGAACTGAATGAGCGGGATATATCAAGCAGCTGTTCAAGATCATAGATTTTTTTCTCATACTGAGCTGTGAGTTCCAGAACTTCTGGGTCGGTTGGAATATTTCTTCCCTTTTTGTTACTCATGTTTTTATCTCTTTTATATTGATTATAGCATAATTTTTCATAATCTCAAAGAATATTTCCCAGTTTGGATACTGCTGCTCAAGCATATCCGTATTGTCCCTGTTGCGGGAAGACATCATAAGTACTTTCAGATTGGAAATTATCTCGCTTGTCGGTTTTTTTGCATCAGTAAGCAGCTCTCCGATTTCAATATACAATCTGTGCAGGCTGTTTGTTTCTTCCTGAATAAGCTTTTGTGCGCTGTTATTGGCTGTTCCGACCATGCTTTCCATCTTTGAATAAAAACCTGCGTCTTTATGGCTGTCCAGTATATAACCGTCAAGGACAGCAGCATCATTCGGTTTTCCGTGTCCGAACGAATCTTCAAAAGCCTGTAATTTTTCCCCGCATTCAAGCGCGGCATAGACAGTACCGGAAAATTCTGTTTTATAAGTGGGATTGTTGAAAAAACCTTCAATAACTATGTCGTTTATAAGCATCTTAACAGGCTCAGTCAGGTATGTCTGCAGAAATGTTTTCAGAATCTGAAGCGGGGTGATCCATGCGAATGCAAGCGCAGAATTCATCTGGAGCTTTGCATTCATGTCAGTGTCGTATCCGCTGACAGAAGCAAGCGGCTCTCCGTTGAACAATTTCATAAGTTCGCTGCTGATTTTCTGATCTTTCAGTTCCGTCTTGATCCTCTGTTCGTCCGCGGCATACTGCTGCTGCAGTCGGGCTGCAAAGTTTTGTCTTGCAGATTCCCTGTATTCAGCCGTTTTGGGAGCATATGAAGCATCGCCCTTAAAGATACAAAGAAGTGTTCTCAGTTTTTCCGGCGTCAATATATGAGTAAGAACATAAGCTGTTTTTTTTATGTTTTCTATGTAGCCCGAATTCCGTTTTTCAGAAAGACTCCCTCTGTTTTTAAGCTGCGCAAGTGCTAAAACAGCATTTGCAACAGCCGTGTTCAGGGAAAGGCTTGCTGTCTGATAATATAAATCTTCAAGAGCATTTACAAGATTCGACAGAGGAACTTCCTGATAGGAAGGTTCATAAGAGGAATCAGCCGTGGAGAAATTTTTATCAAATGTCAAAAGAATGTTCAGAAAGCTGAATCTGCAGAAATCTGCAAGCTGATGAACCGTCGTAATGTCTCTGTCCATTTTCTTGAAAGAATCTTCATTCAGCGACTTTATCACTTTATCAAGTGTACGGTGTTGAACTTCAAATATATGTTTTGCAGGCTGGCCGGCTGAGACTATTTCTGCTTTTCGGTTTGTGTAGGATAATGATTCCACTTCTTCCTGTTCTTCTACAGAGAATCCGGTGAGTACAAGCTGCGCTTCAAAACGCTGCCGGCGTGGAATATCGGTACCATCTATTGTTTCAATGAATAAATCGCCGAGAGGTTTTGTGTTTACATAAAGAACGCGTATTGCTTCTGCGAAATTCGGGAGGATGTTTCCGTTACGGTATAGGGCAGGCTGAAAGTCCCGGACAGTATTTTCCAGTTTTTTGAGCTGGATTCGTTTCTGCACTTCAGGAGATGATTTATTAAAGATTGATTCAAAAAAATCAGCTATAGCCTGAAAAAAGCTCATACGTTATTGTAACTTTCACTCCTCATATATGCAAGACGTACAGTCTTGTACTTGATCCAGTATTGTGTGATAATCAGCTTCCGTCGATGCATGTACGAGCTTAAGTCTTATTTCCGCACCACCTTTTATCCCTTTTGTGTATGCACAGAAGCGCTTGCGCATATCCCTGCACGCATTTTCTTCACCGCATTCATGTATAAGGAGGGAAAGTTCCCGGAATCCGGTTCTGATTCTTTCTTCCGTGTTGACATCCGCGTATGTACCAGTTTCAAGCAGCTGTTTCGTTTCTGTAAAGATGAAGGGATTTCCCATAGCTCCCCGTGCAAACATAACGGCGCTGCATCCTGTCTGTTCCAGCATGGCCTTTGCGTCTTCGGGTTTGAATAAATCACCGGAACCGAAAACGGGAACGCGCCCGGCGGTAAAACCGACAAGTTCCCTAAGTAGTGTCCAGTCGGCTTTTCCTTCGTATCCCTGAGCCCGTGTGCGCGGATGGAGTGTTATGGCGGAAACTCCTGCCTTCAGCGCGGCATCAGCAGCTTCTTTCCATGTTATGGAATCCGAATCCCATCCGGAACGTATTTTTACGGTTACGGGTACTTTTCCGCCGACTGCATCTACGACAGCCCCTGCAACGGCATTAAGTCTGTCCGGTTCCCGGGTAAGGGAGGAACCGGCCCCTGTTTTTATTATTTTAGGTACAGGACAGCCGCAGTTTATGTCGATGCACTCACATGGTGCTTTTTCAAGCACAATGCATGCCGCTTTTGCCATTGTTGCAGGATCTCCGCCGAAAATCTGGACAGCGTATGCTTTTTCGTTTTCAGCTCTTTTCATAAGCTGCAGTGTTTTGCTGTTATCGCGCACAAGAGCCTCTGCTGAAACCATTTCCGTGTAGGTAAATGCGGCACCGTGCTCTATGCATACAGTCCGGAATGCGCTGTCGCTGTATCCTGCGACAGGTGCAAGAAAAACGTTTCCGGGCAGTTCGAGAGTTCCTATTTTTACTCCGTGGTACAGCATCTATTCCGGCAGATTAAACACTTTACAGCTGTTCTTCCACAGCTGCACACTGAGTTGTTCTATGTCCATTTCAAGCAAATCCGCAAGAAAATATGCGGTGGACGTAATGTATGCCGGCATAGTCCGCTTTTTTTCGCGGAATTCAGCCGGAATCATGAATGGACTTTCGGTTTCTATCAGAATGCGGTCTATAGGCACGTTAAGCACCGTTTCGTGCAGGTTGCGTGCATTTCTGTAGGTAAGATTGCCTGCGAACGAGAACCACACATTCATATTTGCATCGAGGCATTTTTTTGCATATTCGGCGTCCTCGGAATAGCAGTGAAAAATGGCTCCAGCGTCAGGAATACGCTCGGAAAGGACGTCGAATACGTCTTTTCCTGCATCACGGTTATGAATGATGACTGGCAGATTGTGTTTGCGGGCAATTTCCAGCTGCGTAATGAACAGCTCAATCTGTGTACGTTTATTGCCGAATTGTTTAAAATAGTCGAGGCCTGTCTCTCCGACTGCTACTACATTCGGCAGTTTAAGATTTTCTTCTATTGTGCTTGCAAAATCCTTTCCGGGATTTGTCACTTCCGATGGGGCAACACCTACAGCGTGGTAAATGCCGGGTACTACCTTTAGATTGTTGTACTCACGGGTAAAGTCATGAAGGCTGTTGTTAATTGAGACAATGCGGGTAACTCCAGCCTGTTTTGCCTGCTGAATCACGCGTAACTGTTCAATAGGATCATCATAGATCAGCCCGATATGGGCATGAGTATCAAAAAACTGCATGGCTTTTCTTCCTAGTAAGTAATAGGGAACCGGAAACGTTCCGATATTATAAAAGATAGCATAGCTTTCCCGTGAAGTCAACTTATATTTGTTTGACAGAGAATGATTTGCTGTGTTATACTAAGCAGCGTAATATATATTCTGTTCATAAAAGAGTGAGATTTCAGGCAGGGACGATATTGTGGCTCGGACGCAAAAATATAAGAAAATAGAAAAATCATTCGCATCAAAAATACAGTCCGGTTTCCTGTCTTTTTTTCATATGATAAAAAGTGCAGCTATACGTATATTTAAAGTCCTGGACAGTAAACTTACGATAATGATTGTTCCCCACTCACAGGGGAAAGTAATTAATTTTCAGACAAACGTATTTGCGCTGGGGCTTGGAATTGTCCTCATTACAGGTATAGTATCATCTTTTTTCTATTTTGACCGCAGGGCGATTGATTCAAGCTCGGAAATTTCTAAGCTTACATCCACAAACCGCGAAACACAGGCGAGCCTTGATGAACTGCGTGATGAGAACACGAATCTGCTTCAGGTTGCAAAACGGTTTCAGACATCTCTGTCGCAGTCTCTTTCTCTGCTGGGGATAAGCGAAAGCGGGCAGGTTTCCCAGGCATCTGCGTCAGGCAGCGATCTTTCATCATTCTTCAATACTAAAGAAACGGTAACGGGTTCACTCCGGGAAACGGCGGATGTGAAGGAGCTGACATCATATCTTGAAAATGCAGTTCAGCCTGTTGAACAGATTGGAAAGATGCTTGAAAATCAGAATACACTGTTTACGGAAATTCCAAGCATCTGGCCGGTAAGCAATCCGAACGCGCATATTTCCATGGCATTCGGGCCGAACGTTCATCCTATTACCGGCCAATGGTACATTCATAAGGGACTTGATTTTTCGACGTATCGTTCAGGGGATCCTGTTATTGCAACTGCAAACGGACAAGTGGTGACAGTCGGTTACGATGCGAGTTTCGGAAATTATGTTATTATCAAACATAAACATGGTATTTATACACGGTATGCACATATGATGTATTCTATTGTGACGAAGGGGCAGTTTGTTTCACAACGTGATGTTATCGGTTATATCGGTAACACCGGCGTTACGACAGGTCCTCATCTTCATTATGAAGTTCATATTGGTTCCGATGTTGTTGATCCTGCAAAGTACATCAACGTCAAGCTTTCCGACTAGCGGGGCTGTATGGCATTGCGTTCAGATGATATTTCAATTAATACAATTATAGGTGATGGTTCTGCCGTAAGTGGTAATGTCCGCGTGAACGGTTTTATCCGTATTGACGGTGATATTAACGGTAATCTGGAAACTGACGGTAACGTGATTGTCGGAGAGAAAGCCCGGCTGCTCGGCAGCATAAAAGCAAAATCGGTCATTATCGGCGGAATCGTAATCGGCGACATTATAGCAAAGGAAGGTGTTTCTTTGCTGTCGACTGCAGCTGTCATTGGTGACATCATATCCCGTAAAGTTCAAATGGAAGATAAGGTTGTATTCCACGGATACTGTATTTCGCTTAATAATGAAGAAAAATTTACGGCTGAATCGGAGCGGTATCTGCAGGCAAAGGCGATACGCAGTAAGGTTTCTCTTGCATGAGTTCTATTGACCAGATTAATTCGTCATTATATTTTTCTGCAGTTTCATCAGCTGCAGGTGAATCCGCAAAACAAACAAAAAGAAAGGAAAAGTCTGCCCAGAGCGCGAAAACAGGCACGTTTACAGCAGTTTTAAAAAAAAGTGAAGAGATAAATGAGCTGACATCTGCCGGGCTTCCTCCTGATATTGCCGGTCTTTCAATGGAAGATGCGGTTGTATTTTTGAAGGATCGTGTTACAATGGCGGGTGATGAGCTTACGGAAAAGATGTCAGGCGAGGCGTTCGCGAAGTACCGGACAGCTGTAAGCCAGCTTATGAAATATGTTGTGAAGTACAGTTTTGAGCTTGAACAGCATAAACGGATTCCCGACAGACGTACACATAGGGAGAAGGCTCCATTTGTTCAGATAGAAGTGATAAACGGTAAACTTGATCAGCTTGCTTCCGAAATACTTGCCAATCAGGCAGATAAATTGAAGCTGCTGAAAAGAGTGGAAGAAATACAGGGTTTGATAGTCGATATGTTCGCGTCGTGACCTCTGCAGGAAGATATGATAAAAAGTGCGTCCATGTACTTTTTATCATATGTTGTTTCCTCAGCGCGAAAGTCGTGATTTGCGTTCTTTTGGCGCACCGCTGACGCGGAGTCTTTATAGGAGAAATGTATGGGTGATATTTTTGAGAACGATATAGATAATGAAAATGAGAATCTTGCTGCACTGGAAGATTCTGTATATGAAACTGAAGAAAATAACGACGGTTTTACGTTTGACAAACCGCTGTATCATCTGAAACTTATGTATTCCTGCGAAAGTGTATATGCTGCATCAAGCAGCATTGGCGAGCTTAACCCGGGTGAAAGTGTTATTGTCCCGACGCGCTATGGTAAAGATTTGGCAGTCGTACTCGGACAAACGAAGAAACCTATTGGTGTAAAACCTTCAGATATTGTTGAAGTCGAAAGAAGGGCTTCAAATGATGATCTGGAACGTGTGGAAACTTTGAAGAAGAAGGAAGCGGAGGCATTTGGCATTTTCAAGGAAAAAGTATCTGCACATCATCTTGATATGAAACTGATTTCCGTACATTTTCTGCTTGACGAACAGAAAGCGCTGTTCTTTTTTAGTTCTGACAACCGTGTTGATTTCCGCGAGCTCGTAAAAGATCTTGTATCTGTGTTCAAAATGCGCATAGAACTGCGGCAGATCGGCGTTCGCGACGAATCCCGCATAACGGGCGGTCTCGGAGTGTGCGGGCGCCCGTACTGCTGCCATTCCGTATCCGATAAGCTCAGGCCGGTTTCCATTCGCATGGCAAAAGATCAGAATCTGTCGCTTAACTCAATGAAAATTTCAGGACAATGCGGACGGCTGCTGTGTTGCCTTTCATATGAATTTGACTGGTACAATGAAGCCCGCAAGAGCCTGCCTTCCGAAGGTATCCGCCTTTTTTACGACGGAACAAACTTTAAAATTACGGAAGTTAATCCGATAACGTCTATGGTGAAGCTGCTCGGAGAAGACGGCCGGCTTCTTGAAGTTAATGCAAAACGGTTTACTAAAGATTCCAGCGGTCACTGGAAAATAGGCTGAACCGTCCGTTATTGTATTATACAGATAAGATTTTTGCTTGTTTGAGAAAATTCATCCATGTCGAACGAGCTGTAAAATTTGAATTCCCTGTATCCGGCTTCAGTCCCGAAAGAAATAATTTCTTCTTTTGTTAAAGGATAGACTTCTTCGTTTTCCATTACTTTGAGAATTCTTCCGTTTCCTGTTTCAATACTCTCGTTCAGATACATCAGCTTGCTTCCACTCTGTTTTAGAGACGACATCATCCTTACCCGGATGCTGCTTCGCTCTGCAAGCGGAGTAACGGGCGCCTGCTCTGCCAGATGAAAGTTGAACAGCTCAAGAACAAGCGTTCCTTTTTCCGCGAGCAGAATCCGGCTGTCGAAGAAAAATTTCCTCAACAATGTTTTGTCGTGAATAAAGGCAATCCGATTGTTAAGACACGAAATTACATTGTAAAAACTTTTTCCAAGAAAACGCGTCATATCAAGCGTTGAAAGCTGAAAAAAGCGTACTGCTGTAAGCTGTGTTCGTCTGCGGAGATTTGCGGCAGCTATAAGCTCCCTTGAAACCTCAAGACCTGTAACATCAGAGCCGTCTTGCGCCAGTTCGTGCTCAAGTGCTCCTGTTCCGCATCCTATCTGCAGAAATTTTACCGGTGGCGTATATGTTTTTTTAACACTATTATAAAATTTCTTTTTGGCTTCCGTGACAGGATAAAGTTCATCATAATATTCGACCACATTCTGTATGAATTCCATACTATTTATTATAAATCATACCGTCAGAAAAGCAATGAGAAAATGATAATATAAATGAATACATGGCCGGATACTTAACTTGAAATGTCTCTACTATTTACGATAAAATGTCTTAATATGAAAACTTCTCAAACTATTATTTCGACACTGCGGGATGCCCCTGCAGACGCCGTTATTGCAAGCCATCAGCTTATGATGCGTGCTGGACTTATCCGTAAATTAGCAAACGGTCTGTATACATATATGCCGCTGGGACTTCGTTCTTTCCGCAAAGTAGAGAATATTATCCGTGAGGAACTTGATGCTGCCTGTTTTCTTGAAATGAAACCGACCGTTGTCGTTCCCGGCGATCTCTGGAAGGAAAGCGGCCGCTGGCAGACAATGGGTGAAGAAATGCTCAAGGTAAAAACCCGCAGCGGACAGGATATGGTTATAAGCCCGACTGCGGAGGAAGCTTTTACTGCTGTTATTCGTGACAATCTTACTTCATATAAACAGCTGCCGATTATCGGCTATCAGATAAACACGAAATACCGCGATGAAATCCGTCCGAGATACGGCGTTATGCGCGGCCGCGAGTTTGTCATGATGGATGCCTATTCATTTGACGCTGATCAGAAATCTCTGGATGAAAGTTATGAAAAATTTGCAAAAGCATACCGCCGTATTTTCAAGCGTATGGGAATTTCAGCGATTCCTGTACGTGCTGATACAGGGGCTATGGGCGGTTCCGGTTCTGAAGAGTTTATGGTTGAAAGTGAGGTCGGAGACAATACGCTCATCCTCTGCCCGAAATGCGGATACGCTGCAAACGTAGAGAAAGCTTCCTGCCGGCAGGATACCGCACTCGGCGCAGATGGAAAGCCGGAAGTAAAAACCGATAAACCTGTCGAAAAAGTTCCATGTCCCGGTGTAGAGACAATCGGGCAGATGGAAGAATTTTTCAAGATGCCGGCAAGCCAGTTTATAAAAGTTCTTATCTACAAAATATACAACAGCAGTCTTGAACTTGCAAAAGCTCCCGGCGGTGCATCGTTCAAACAGGAAAAAAGTGAATCCGGCTCTGTATATTATCCGGTAAGTTTCTTCGCTGTTGCAATCAGGGGCGACTTGGATGTGAGCGAAACAAAACTTGCAGCAGTGCTAAAAGCGAGCGGTGCAGAGCTTGCAGGAGAAGATGAGGTAATTGCGTATTCCGGTGCACCTCACGGATTTGTCGGTCCTGTAGGCCTTACAAAAGTGCCCCTGCTTGCTGATGAAAGCGTTATGATACTGCAGAACGACGGAACGTACGATGTCCGCGTACACGACACGGTTACCGGCGGCGGTGCAAAAGACATAGACAACATGCACGTTGAACCGGTACGTGATTTTGTCCCGTTCATGACTGCTGATGTAAGGACTGTAAGGCCGGGGGATAAGTGTCCCGACTGCGGTACGGAACTTTATTCAAAGAAAGGTAACGAACTTGGACATATTTTCAAGCTCGGCGATAAATATACAAAGTCAATGCATGTGACATATCTTGACGAGAACGGAAAGGCTCAAATTCCGCTTATGGGATGCTATGGAATTGGGCTTGACCGCACACTTGCCTCGATTATTGAAGAGCATCACGATGATAAGGGAATTATCTGGACGATGAGTACCTGTCCTTATCAGGTCGCTGTCGTTCCCATTAAGTATCAGGACAAGATGAAAGAGACCGCCGATGCTGTTTACGCGGAGCTCACAAAGGCAGGAATTGAAGTTCTGCTCGATGACCGCAATGAGCGGCCCGGCGTAAAGTTTGCAGATATGGATCTGATCGGAATTCCAGTACGGATTGTTGTAGGAGAGAAAAATCTTCCGAATGTGGAGATCAAGGAACGTGCGGCAGTATCGCCGGTGCTTGTTCCTGCACATGAAGCTGCGGAGTACGCAGTAAAAATTGTGCGGGATGCGCTTGCCGCACTAGACTCCTGAAACTAAAGTATGTTTAAAACCAGAAGAATTTCTTTCGTTTTTATTTTCGCGGTAATCGCTTCAGTCTGGTGTATCTCATCTGCTGAAGCATTGCCTGGTTTTACGCCGTACATCGCCGATGTTTCCGGCGAATATGTATATTATCAGGATAAAACATTTGGCAGAACGTCATATATCGGTTTTCTGTACTATAATAATTCAACGTATGCTGTCCGGTATTATGCTCCCGAAGATAAGGATAAGCATCTGCCCGAGAAATCGATGGAAATACTGTTTTCGCTTGATCCCGCTGCCGACCATATCGAAATGACGGGGGAGAGAATCGTAAGCAGCATCACTCCTGATGATTCTGAATTTGTTAATTATATCCATGATATTTTTTATGAACTTAATGCACGGCGTATCAAGGCCGGAAAAACATTTCCAGTGGGAAATTCCGGTAAACAGTATGATATTTTTTCCGGTTCCGATATTGCTGTAGTAGATAATTTTCCACAGTTCGGCGGAAAAGTGACGATGGAATATAATCATCTTGTCCCATTGTTCAATTTAAAGACCATCGTTTCCGATGAGAACATTGTGCTGCTGCAGATTGTAACAATTGGAACTCTTCGTACTTCTGCTGATACTTCGTTTACTGATTTTACCGGTATTCCTGAAAAATATTTTGACGGCAGTCACGCATTCGTTTATAATAAGAAAGCTGAAAGGAAGGTATTTACGACTTCCGACGGGCAGACTGTCCCGCTTGATTCTCAATGGACGCAGTCAATGGATAATCTCTGGCTTTTAGGTAATTCTGCAATAGTATCGGCGGCGGTGATTCCTCCTCTTGGAGGTATGGAGCCTGATAAAAGTGTGGTTGCCGTTTTGCGCAGAATGCTTCAAAGTACACAGGGATCATATATCAGCTGGAGAGATATTTCGCTTACGTATACTGGAAACAGGTATATAATAAACGGTGTGTTTTACCAGCCGGAAAGTAATACTGTGACGCGTACATTCAGAATCCTTTCTGAAAAAGACGATGGAGGTTATTACTTTTTTACGTTATCCGTATTTAATAATATTTACCAGACCGGCCATTTTTATTTTGATAATATAATCGGAGGATACGCTGTTCCAAAACAGGGAGCTTTGCATGAATAATTATTTTGAGTCGATATTCCTTATAATTATCAGTTTGTTATGTTTTCTATATGCTATGTATTTTATGCAGCATAATGAAAAAGAGACAGCTGATGTTCCTTTTGCCGCGGCAAATTTCTTTATGGGAGTCTGGAATCTGCTCAGGGCCATCAATCAAATGGTTCCCGAAAGATATCATTTATCAATCAGTTCAGTAACATATCTTGTGATTGAATTTTCTGCATATACTCTTTTCTGGTTTTCATATCGGTATTCCATCCCTGTTGAAAAACAAAATAAAAAAGTCGTATTCCTGCCGCTCATTTTTCCTGTGGCGACATTCATCGGTTTGTTGTATAAAAAAACAGCACTGTTTGCTTTTACAGGGAGAAAGGCCCTGCATCTTTGGGATTATCTGCATGCATCATATGGATATATCCTTATAGGTATTGCTGCAGTACTTTTTGTCATGCGCTGCATATCGTCCTTCCAGCAGAATAAAAAGGCGCTCATAGTGCTTACGACGGCTCTGATAGTCTTTATTATTCAGAATTTTGTTCGATATCTGAACACGATCGGATATTTGCGTTATCTTGACGGTAATATTAACTTTTTTTACGACATATGTGTTTTTCTTCTTGTTAATCTTGCTTTTTTTGCAATGTATAATGATATGAACGGGACTCTGATATCCCTGTCCAAGGAAACATTTTTTGACAGGACTGATCTTCCTTTGTTCGTTTTTAATACGAGTGATGATTTTTTAATCGCAAATGAAGCCGCCCGCAAGCTGTCATTTAATAATAACAATTTGAAATTGTGCCAGTATATGAAATACAGCGATATATTTCCTGCCGATGAATTCAGACGACTTGGTGTGCCGCAGGATAATCAGGAAGCTCAGATGTTTTATTTGTCGAATGTATCGACCGGAACGATGTATCTTTGTACTAAATTTCCTGTCAACCGGGGGTGCAGTGCAAAGATGCTTGGTTATTGTTGTACGATGTTTGACCTTAATTCATACAACATGCTTCTGAAGAATATGGAATCGAGCGCATATTCAGATCCGTTGACGGGCTGCCTGAACAGCAGCTCGTTTTTTATGAACATCAGGCTGGAAATAAAGCGCATGCACAACAGGAGTCTGCTTATTGTTGCAGGGCTTGATAATCTGTCGGAAATAAATTCAGTACTTGGCCACCATGCCGGTGATGCATATATTGCAGCGGCTGCGCAGATACTTCATGACATGTTTCCGAGCAGCCGTGTATTTCGTATGGAAAGTTCCACCTTTTCGGTGCTGCTGTCATCGTCGCAATTGTCTGCAATGCCGGAATTGTTTGATTCCATCAGAGCTGCATGCAGCAAGTATTCGAAAAACAAATCGTATCCGCTTGTGATGTCAACCGGATACGCAGTAATAGAGGACAGAAATGTTGATGTCAATACTTATTATGAAACTGCACTTGGTAACATGATGCTTGACCGGAGGGGACATGCATTGCGCGTTTAACGGAACGTTGACCGGGACAAGGGAGAGCCTATCCATTCACCTTCGCTTCCAAGATATTCTTCCCGCTGTCCTTCAACGATAAACTGGACGCTGTTTACAGTTGTAAAAGATGTTGCCGTATAAACAATCTGCATAAGTTGTCCAATGTAGCCTTCAACACCGACAGGATTATATTCAAATTCTTCGCTGAAATTAAGCGTTGCAATTCCGTTCTTAACATTTGCGCTCAGCAGTTTTGTTCCTGCAGGAATAAGAGACATACAGTTTTTTGCCTTTTCGTCGGCAGTTGGCCCGGAGAGAAGGGCTTTGATTGCGTCTGAGAGAGGGGAATCCGATTTTTGCAAATGTCGTGTCACAATTTGTCTGCTTACGGAACCATCAGAATCAATAATGACAAAACACAATTGTGTGTTCGTTATCTCTGCTGCGGGTTTACTTTTTTGTACTTTTTCGACTGATTTTTCACTCTTGCTGTCAGCTGCTGGTGTTTTTTGATCAGAGGAGGCTGCTTCAGGGAGCTTTTCTGCTGCATCAGGTTTTTTCTGATCTGTAACTTTTAACGGCTCTTCTGGCTGTGCCGCCTGTTCCGGTTTCTGCTGAGTTTGTTCATTTTTCTGCTGTTCAGCCGTCTCTGCAGGCTTTGTATCTATTTGAACAACAGTACTGTCACTGTTGTCTTGAGGAGCTGTTGCGTCTTCGTGTTTCTGGACAAATTCGGGCGTTTTACCGAATACACGGTTAAAAAAATCAGTATTTTTGAGATTTAAAACGATTGTATCTTTTTTAACGAAAAAGAAAACAAGGAGTATGAGTGCAATAAGCAGCCAGCATGCAAAAGCGAATCCAGTATTTTTCCTGTTGTTTTTTTTATCAGACATAATTCTATTATAGATTATCGGCAAAAGAAGGACAATGTTTAATTATGAATAGTACAGTGTACCTGTACCCGCATAAAAACGGGGATACGGACGCAAAAAACTGCCGGTATCCCTGTTTTTATATAAGAAAGGCGCCGCCGATTACTTTGTCAGATATTCGTTTATGCTTGCAGCTGCTTTTCGTCCTTCACCCATAGCCAGGATGACTGTCGCCGCCCCGAGAACGATATCGCCTCCGGCCCATACTTTTGCTTTGCTTGTGGCCTGTTTTTCATCAACCGTAATATGACCCTTTGTATCTGCATTCAATCCTTCTGTCGTCCGCACGAGCAGAGGATTTGAGCCGTTTCCGAGTGCCACAATAAGTGCATCACATGCGATTTCGTGCTCGCTTCCCGGAATTGCAACCGGACTTCTCCGTCCGGAAGCATCAGGTTCGCCGAGCTTGTAACTAAGTGCCTTAATGCCGCGGACACGTCCGTTGACAGCTCTGTCGTCGCTTTGTATGCCAATAACTTCGATCGGATTTTCAAGGAAACGGAATTCGACACCTTCTTCCTCTGCATGTCCTACTTCTTCTTTCCGTGCCGGCATCTCGTCGCGCGTTCTGCGGTATACGACTGTCACGTGTTCTGCACCCAGACGAAGTGCCATACGGGCCGCATCCATTGCAACGTTTCCACCGCCGGTAACGATTACGTTCTTTGCTTCGTAGTACGGTGTGTCGGCCTTATCCTTTATGTACGCCTTCATCAGATTTGCGCGTGAAAGATATTCGTTTGCGCTGAATACACCGATTAAGTTTTCTCCCGGAATGTTAAGAAATTTCGGAAGACCCGCTCCGGTCCCGACGAATGCCGCATCAAATCCTTTTTCTGTCAGCAGCTGATCAAGTGTATCTGTGCGTCCGACAAGAAAATTTGTCTCGAATCTGACACCGATTTTTTTGAGATTTTCGACTTCATCTGCGACTATCGCCTTTGGAAGCCGGAATTCCGGAATTCCGTACAGCATGACGCCGCCCGCCTTATGGAATGCTTCAAACACTGTAACTGCGTGCCCTGCACGTGCGCAGTCGGCGGCGACCGTAAGACCTGCGGGTCCTGAACCGATAACCGCAACTTTCTTTCCTGTTGCTGCTGCTATAACGGGCATGGTGACTTTATTGTTCTCCCGTTCCCAGTCGGCCACGAACCGTTCAAGGCGGCCTATAGAAACGGCATGTTCGGCAGATTTATATGTCTTGCCGACAGTACACTGTCCCTGACACTGTTTTTCCTGCGGGCAGACACGGCCGCAGATTGCAGGCAGCAGGTTTGTCTCTTTGATAATATCTACAGCAGCTTTGAAGTCGCCTTTCTGAATTTGTGCGATAAACTGCGGAATCTGTACGTTTACCGGGCATCCGTTGACGCAGGGTTGGTTTTTGCACTGGAGACAGCGGCTTGCTTCAAGGACTGCCATTTCCTTTGTATAACCAAGCGAGACTTCGCTCATTTCGCGGGCACGTTTTGCCGGTTCTCCCGTCGGCATATTCTGCTGAGGAATGGCCATCCGGTCTTTTGGAGAAAAAGAACCATCATTGATTTTTGCCCGAAGTTCTTCGTATTCCTTTGCTGCTTTATTTTCAAGCTCAATTGCTGAAATATACTGTTCTGCCATGTTTTACTCCTGTTGCTGTGATGCAAGTTTTTCGACCTGTGCCTGCAGCTTGCATTTGTGAAATTCTTCCTGCTCCCGTGACTTGAACGACCCCATGCGCATCATCATGTTGTCCCAGTTTACTTTATGACCGTCAAAATCAGGACCGTCGACGCATACGAATTTCGTCTCTCCGCCGATAGTGACGCGGCAGCCGCCGCACATACCTGTTCCGTCAATCATGATTGTGTTAAGGGAGACCGTCGTCGGAATATTGTACGGTTCTGTCGTTTTGCAGGCAAATTTCATCATAACAGGAGGGCCAATCGCTATAACCTCTGCCGGCGGTGTCTGTGATTTGCAAAGTTCTTCAAGCGGAATAGTCACAAGCCCTTTTTGCCCGGCGCTGCCGTCGTCAGTCATGATAATGACTTCATCCGCAATTTTTTTCATTTCGTCGACGAAGATAAGTAAATCCTTGTTACGGGCACCGATGATGACAATGACCTTATTACCTGCATCCTTTAACGCCTGTACGATGGGATAACAGGGCGCAACCCCTATACCTCCGCCCACAACAACGACAGGTGCGTTTTTCTTTTCTATAACGGAAGGATTACCAAGCGGACCAAGAACAGCCTCCAGTTCGTCTCCTGCAGTTTTCTGTGAAAGTTTAAATGTAGTTGCACCGACTGCCTGAAATACGATTGCAATCCAGCCTTCAGCAGCGTCGGCGTCGGCTATAGTAAGCGGAATGCGTTCGCCGTAGTCAATATCGACCTGAACAATAATGAACTGTCCGGCTTTGCGGTTACGGGCGATTTCCGGCGCCTCAAGTTTCATGTAAAAAACGTCAGCAGAAAGCTGTTTTTTCTCAAGAATTTTGAACATAGCACGTCCTTAAAAAATACAAAATATTAAAAAATATTTTACTACATTGAAGAATATCAGTCAATTTACCGGAAAAATAAAAAAAGGCGCTCCTGAGAGCGCCTTATTCAGTTTTTTTTACGATTTAGAAACCTATGCAGACTGAAACTTCTGCACCTGCCCCGGTACCGTTGAAGCTGTTTGTAAATTCCGTTCCGAAGTCTTTTACATTTGTCGCTCCGCCGGAACCGGCAAGCATTGCTGCAACATTCAGCTCAAGAACACGGCAGTTGAGCATCATGCCCACTTTATGGATAAAAATCTGTGACAAATAAGAAGTTGAAAGTGATACTCCTATAATCTTAAAGAGATCAACGCTTACGCCCAGACTGTATTCAGGATACAGTTTGTAATCAGCCGTATAGGGATACTGGACACCTATACCAAGCAGCGTACTTAAAGTAAACCAGTTTCCGAAGGGCCGGAATGCCGATTCACCACCAAGTCTCAGCGGTCGTGAAATGTAGTAATTACCCGTGCCGTACTGGATATCTGAAAGCGTCGTACTTGATTCTCCTGCTCCGTTGACTATGTCAGAAAGAGAAGCAGCCGAATACGTCATTGTGGCAGTTCCCGAAGTTGTATATTTTAATGAACCTGGTACTATCGGAATACGGGCATAAGCACCGACCTGAAGATAACTGAGAACCGGCATTTCAACGGCGCCTGCAAGGTCGAATCCTGCACTTGAAAGCGCATCTCTGGTAATTTTTTCCTGATCTGCCGGGTCAACACCATTTCCATATGTAGAAAGATCGGTAAATGAATAGACTGTGCCGACTGCGTTTGCCGTAACTTTGACGGAACCGTCAGAAGGATTGCTCAATGATGCATTCATTGAATCAGTTTGTGCATGTATAATCGGGATAAATAATGATGGTTTTACCGTAATGCGCATTGAACCGAGTTTGAATCCTGCAGAAACATTATAGTATGCGAAAACATCAGCATTGGCGTAACCGTCCACAGCTATTGAAGTATCGTCGACATTACCGTAACCGATAAGTTCAAACAGATTTTTACCGATATTGCCGCTCACGTTTCCTTCTATTCCGCTGGCCATACCCAGGTGAAACCCGTTTTTGAGGTTAAGGTTCCAGTACGTTTCCGGCCCGCTCACAAACGCGTTTATGAGCAACCCGTTTGAAGGCATTTCGTCTGCAATCTTTTTCAGATCAATGACTAAGTCTTTTACAAGCAGACTTTTTGCGTCAAAGTAATTGTTTGTTGCCATCGCCTGTGCATCAAACCCCATCTCAAAGTAGCGGTGAGTCGGATGAAGCGGGTCAAGGTCTGCGGCGGCAAGCGGAAGGGTGACTGAAAGAAGTGCTGTAATGATTATAAGTATCTTTTTCATTAGTTATTCCCTCCATAGAGCTGAATGGTACCGTCCGTAGCGATACTGGCTTTTATTCCTACAGATGCATTTCGAGGCATTATGAATTCAGCCCCGGATGGAATGCTGAGCGTGATAGTAGGCATGTACGGATACGTTGTGAGTACCGAACTGATCTGCGTTCCTGTCAGGCTGATTGTTGAGTTGTTTGAGAACTCAAACGATTCTCCGGTTGGCCCGAATATGCCTGCGGTATCTGTTACTTTGATATTTGCACCCGACAATCCCATAGAGTCACTGAAGGTGACCCCCAGTGTAATGCTTTTTATTGCATCAAGGTATTTCTGATAGTCGGAAGTATTGAGTGCTTCTGTACGGCCAAGCAGGTCGTCTGCAGACGTTTTACCTGCAATCGACATAACGTCGAGAGAAACATCGCCGGTAAATTTTATTTTAAGAGGAATTGCGATGTATACCGTCGCTGCAATGCTGACGCCGCTGTCCTTTATAGCTTCATAATCTGCATAAGAAATATCTACGCCGCTGCTTCCTCCCGACGACGGCGAAATATCATAATAAAGTTTAATGGAAGCAGGCCTTGCATTGAATACAGTTGCCAGATCAACTTTTGTGAGCCCTGCTGTTGCAAGGTTTGTAGTAACTACGTCATTTTGCGTTGTCAGAGAAATATTCTTCGGAACCAGAGTGTCTGTTGTTGTTGTTGAGCTTGTTTTTTCTCCGAGTATATCAAAATATTCTGTTGTACCGGATGTATACTCAAGGTATATATTGCCGGACAGTGATAACCCGCTGAGGGCTGAAAGATCCGGCATCGTGACGCTGAGATAGACCGGCAGAGAATCGATCTGTACATGATCCTTATCAAACGCTGTCTGGACATCAGTCGGCAGACTGCTCATGATTGAATCAAAGTTTATGCCCGTATCTATGCCTGACGGTTCAGAGACGGAAAGGCTTGATGTGTTTATGTTGATGTTTGTCCATTCAAGTTCCGGCGTAAAATCGGAAGCTGTCAATGTGTACGTCGTGTTCGTTGCAAGGTCTTTGAATTCCGCAGTGGAACCGCTTGCATTCGGCAGTGTGATTTTTACTGTCGTGTCGATGTTCGCTGCACCAGACACATTGATTGTTCCTGTTCCTGTCTTGGCCAGTTCCAGTGTCCCGTTCGTTGTGTTTGAGCTGACGGTGCCTTCTGCCTCTGTTCCTGTTATGGAAAGGAATGTCGATGTCAGTGTCAGCTTGATATCGTTGCCTGCGGGAAGCGTGTTTGTATAGGAGCTTACCTTTACTCCGGCTTTAGAATACGTAATCGTATTGACAAAGGAAGAGAGTTCTTCAGGAACGGCTGAACTTAATGTCTGCGAAAGCGTATAACCTGAAGTATCGATTGTTGCGGATGCCAGCTTTGAAATCGTGCATGCTGCTGTCGTTGTAAGGCTGATGCCTGTTGAAGGGAATATAATCGTGGCGTTGTTAAGAGTAATCGACAAAGTCCCCTGGACAGTGAGTGTTCCCGGCGTAAACGTAAGGTTTGCAAGATCAAGTGCTTGGTTCAGCAGATATCCCGTGCCGCCGTTGTTGGTAAAGCCTGTTGATGTTAGTGCGCCGCTGAGCGCAAATCCTGATGCTGTAGCAGTAACACCGCTCCATCCTGATGGCAGTGCGCATTGCACGGACAGGGAACCTGTTCCGATTTCAGCGCTTGTAAGAGGTGCTGTACCGCTCAGGTCAACAGAAGTATTAATAGATTCTATTCCACTTGTTCCAAGCTCTGCTGCATCCATTGTAAGTCCTGTAATCTGCGAAAGCGCTGCATTAGAAACTGCAGGAGCTATTGTATAACTGAGAGAGGTTCCCGGCGATGTTCCCGTGATTGTACCGCTGAAGGAAATCTTCATCGATGGAACAAGCGTTTTACCGGCTAGAGGAATTACGAGCGTGTCTCCGGAAGCAACATTCACGGCGTCCGATGTCGAAATTGTAGCGCCTGTCGTACCATTTTTAAGCACTGCTGTAACGGTCAAGTCCGTTAATGTAGTCCCGGCCGGTGCTGTTACAACGATATCAAGGCTGCCGGCACTGTACGTAATCGTGCTGAACGTCGGGGAAGAAACGCTGAGAGTTAAATCCGGGACATACGTGGAATCGACTTCCACTGTAGTACCAGGATCCATTACAGACAGGGAACTTGATGTAAATGATGTTTTGCTGATTATCTGGTTGTTCAGATCAGAAAAGGCAATGTCCTGTGTAAACGTTTTATCCAGGTCTGGAATTGCGAAACTCTGACTGATTGAAGTCGAACTCCCGGCGGAAGTCAAATCGATGTTTGAAAGTGAAGAGCCAACATCAATTGTTTTGTCGATTACCGGATACTTAACCAGAAATTCCTGATAACTTGCCGAAGAATCCGGGTTGTAATCATAGACTGTAAAACCGTCCGGATTGACACTGGCAATCTGCTCTTTAATAGTATCTGCCGAAATATAATCTGAAAGACTGAATGATCCGAAATTTGCAGAATAGGTTGCATCGGTTTTTACAGATACTGTCTCGGGAATCTGCATGCTTGAAAAATTGCTGCACGATACAAGCATAAAAATCCCGGCAGCCGCAAGCCCGGCTGTTCTTAAAATTCTGTTGTTCATAGACTCTCCTTACGGGGATACGCCCCGAAAGCAATAAATGTCGCGCGTGTACTGTTTTTAAATGATATATGAAGAGTTTTGCTCCGCAACACGGGAATACAGAGCATCGCTTATTTATAGTTTAACGTATTTTAATAGAAAAAACAAGAAATAAACTTATATGTTCCAGTGCAAACGCATTATGGCCTTATTTAATAACTCTCCTTCAGTAACTTTTTAAATAAGGCCATTGAAGTCCGGTTCCTGAATATTTTCATCAACCATGCACTTTCAGAGTTACCTCTGAAAACTGAAGTTTTTAGAGATTCCCGCATGTTATAAATTTGCGTTTACGTGTCAGTTTCCTGATGTACCGCAGAGGAGCGGAAGCGATATTATACCGTGCTATTCTTCTTTTATAATTACAGGCGATGAGCTCATTCCTGCATTTACTTTTTTCTGTATGGTACCTTTGAGAGATACATCCGACGCCACGCGTATGTAGTATCGTTTTCCCGTTTCTGTTCCGGAAGGAATGTAGAATCTGAGCGATTTTGGGTAATTTTCGATAACCGTATACCCCGGAACGCGCAGCCACGAATCTTCATCGGCGGATGGTATTTTCTGTTCTGTTTCCGGTACGAAATAAATACCCGACGAATCTGTTCCCTGTTTAAGCCTGCTTCCTCTGACAATTACAATGCGGTTGCGCAGTAGAACGCCGTCAGTATTTGAACGCGGTGCACTTTCCACGCTGGAGATACGCGGATGTACATCAGAATTATCTACCTCTGCAATCCGGATACGCTGTGCCGCATCCTGTGCTTCCTGTGAGACTGTAAACCGTGCTTCAATACAGTTTGATTTTTGTACGGTCATATTCGTACCGCTTTTTACTGCGGGATACAGAATGCCTGTGTCGAACAGATTTATAGAATATCCTTCAGAAAGCAGCGTAAGGATTTCTTCCCTGAAAATCCGTGCACAGTGGAGCATCATTCCGGGTGTAACTCCGGTATTAGAGTCCTGAAGCCGGTTGATGATATCCGGAACGGAAAGCGTTCTGCGGTCTATGAGTCCGTATGTCTTCGCAGGTGCAAGATTGCTTTTGTACAGTGTAACCCGGACCTGTCCCCGCAGGAGGTTCGGGTCGCATGTCCAGTGGTGATAATTTCGTCTTTTTCTGCTCATTTTGTAAGTATACCACAGATTCTGAAAATTATAATAATTTTTTTATTCCGGAAAGTACGTTCCTTGTTTGCGGGTGATGACCATCCTTGCCGGCGGGTAGTATCCGTCTTACTTTGCGGGAAGACACCTTCCTTGTTAGCGGGTAATGCGATGCAGGGCTGTATTCAGGGACGATTACGGGTACAACAGGGAAATGATTACGTACTGTGTGTACCCGCTGTTACGGGCGCATACGGGACGCTCTTACGACACAGGCGGGGTTGCATTCAGGACACAGCAGTATACTGATGCTTAAACAATCAACAATTCCGCAAGCAGCGGGGTATTAAACCCTCCGCACGAATAAAGGTTTAAGCATCAGTATGTTTCTTTATGTCTGTTATTTTTTCAGCAGCTGTGCAAACGGATTGTATGTCATTCCGTCGTCGCTGCCCTGATACTGCCGGTTGTTGTTGTCACGCCGAGGCTCATTTGTATGAGGCCGTCCGCTGTGCTGGCTGTTTGCAGCGTTGGGGGTGCCTGTACCTTTTTTTACAACAACAATACGCCGTGAGCCGGATTCAGCATCTTTTGCTTCGGCAGGCTTTCCTCCGCCCATACCGGTGTGCCCTATGCGGCTTGCAGCATCACTTTTAAGCGACAGACTGATTCGTCTGCGGTCGGCGTCAAGGCCTATGATTGTAAATTCCCGTATATCACCGACTTTTACTACTTCCATCGGATCTTTGACGAACGTGTCGCTCAGTTCGCTTACGTGGATGAGTCCCGTTTCATGCAGACCGATATCGACAAATGCGCCGAAGTCAACGACATTCTTGATTTTGCCGGTAACTTTCATGCCTTCCTTGAGGTCTTCAAACTGGACAACACCTTTCTGCATAATCGGTGCAGGATAACCGTCACGCGGATCCAGATTCGGTTTCTTAAGTTCGTCGACAATGTCGTTGAGCGTCATTTCGCCGATGCTGTATTTTTCCTCAAGCTGTTTTTTGAGAGCTGCGGAAATCTGTTCGTTTTTCTGGACGAGCGGAAGAACTTCACGCGCTGCATTATAGTTTTCCGGGTGAACCCATGTATTGTCGAGCGGATCGCTGCTTTCCGGGATTTTAAGGAATCCCGCGCACTGTTCGAATGCTTTTGGTCCAAGACCGTTTACTTTTTTCAGTTCCTCACGGTTTGTAATTTTGCCGTGCTCGTCGCGGTATTTGACGATTTTTTTTGCGGTTGCCGACGTAATGCCCGAAACATATTTGAGCAGCGAGTAGCTTGCCGTGTTAAGATTTACACCGACCTGATTTACGACAGAACCGACTACTTCATCAAGCATATCGGAGAGTTTTTTCTGATTTACGTCGTGCTGGTACAAACCGACTCCGATTGCCTTCGGATCAATCTTTACGAGTTCTGCAAGGGGATCCTGGAGACGGCGTCCCATGCTGATTGCACCGCGGATTGTTAAATCGAGCTCGGGGAATTCTTCACGTGCAATGTCACTTGCAGAGTAGACTGACGCTCCCGACTCATCAACTACCGTATAGCGTACATCTTTGTAATTATCGTTTATGACTTTGCTTACGATTTTCTGTACTTCAGGGCTGCCTGTTCCGTTGCCGACAGCGACGACCTGTATATCATACTTGTCGATTGCTTCGTTGAGTGCATTGTATGCGCTGTCGGGATCTGCAACCTGCTTGATAAGGAATGAACCGAGGTACTTTCCCGTTTCGTCGAGTGCTGCACATTTTGTTCCCGTGCGGATACCGGGGTCGACGCCAAGCACGCGGCTTCCTTTAATAGGCTGCGTCATGAGCAGATTTTTAAGGTTTTCGCTGAAAATTCCGATTCCGTGTTCGTCCGCTTCATCTGATTCATTGCTGCGTATTTCGCGCACGACAGCGGGAGAAAGCAGCCGTACCATTCCGTCTTCGACTGCGTCCCCGTGATATTTATTGTGAAGCTGTACTTTCTTTTTCAACATGTCTACAGCCGAATCGACGTCAACGTCGACTGTAACCTGAAGCACGCCTTCGCGTTCTCCGCGGTTGATAGCAAGAATCCGGTGCGGCTTAACCTGATTAAGCGGTTCCGTGTAATCCCAGTACATCTGGTAGACTGACGTCTTAGCCGCTGTGTCATCCCCGATTCCCTTCGTAATGATATTTCCCGTTGCCATGTACAGTTTGTGCACATCTTCGCGGTTTTCCGTATCCTGGGAGACCCGTTCAGCGACAATATCCTTGGCACCTGCAAGGGCATCTTCCACTGTTGCAACTGACAATTCCGGATTTTCATCATTTTCTTTGACGAATTCTTTCGCTTTTACTTCCAATGCGGCTTCGTCAAGTTCCAGCATCGCGTCGGCAAGCGGATCAAGACCTTTTTCGATTGCAGCCATTCCGCGGGTCTTCTTCTTTTTCTTGAACGGAGCCCAAAGGTCTTCAAGTTCGGTGAGTGTCGTTGCACTCATTGTTGCCTTATACAGCGATTCGGTAAGCTTTCCCTGAGCAAAGATACCTTTGACGATTTCAAGCCGGCGGTCTTCAAGATTTTTGTACGATTTGAACAAGTGGTCGCAGTCCCGTACCTGTACTTCATCAAGCGAGCCGTGTTTTTCCTTGCGGTAACGCGAAATGAACGGGATGGTACATCCTTCGTCCACAAGACCGATGACAGCGCTGACCTGCTGAACACGTATGCTCAGTTCATCAGCGATTTTTTTCATAATGTCGATTTCATTGACGGTTAAAGCATCAATTGCTTCCTGTGTAAATTCCATAGAAGGATATTCTACGAAAATATCGGCGGGCTTGCAAGTGAATACAAAAGTTTACTATGCGGGAGAAGAAACATCTGCACTGTTTGTCATATCTGTTTTGTAGAAAAGCCGGTTCAGAATGCTCTTGCAGTTTTCTGACATGATTTCGTATAATTTGGGAGTGAGCAGCTGTTTTACAAGAATATCGAGGCCGTTTTCTCCCTGCTTGTTTTTAAATGTAAAAATATAAAGAGTTCCTGTATCTGAGGGACGTATCATAAACAGGACAGCGTCGCTCCTGATATGCAGTCCTTTTATATTGAACTGAATGAAACTTATTTTTTCATATTGCTTGAGGTTGCAGTATTCCTTTATCGTACATGAAAAATGGCTCAGGCTTATATCGGTTACAACACCTGTATACTGTTTTCCTTCATACATAAACGTAAGCGAACAATTGCTCCCGCAGAGTGCACGAACATGTTTCCGGCGTCCCATCGCCTGATTCGCATAGAGAAGCTTTTCAATAATGCCGAAATTTGCTTTTTTGCGGTATTCGAGCTGAATGCATCCGCATTGAATGCCTACGTCGTACAAATAATGTTTTTCAAGAGCCAGACGTTCTTCAAGTGTCTGCCGTTTTACATATAAAACACCGAGAAGTGCATATTTTCCGTACTGTTTCTGAAGTTTTGAAATGAATGCCGACCAGTTTATTCCGGGAATGGTTGAATCTATGTAAAAGAAAAGAATTGAGTCTTTGAATATACGCAGAATGATATCTACTTTTTTTTCCAGAGGACACGCCTTGTCGTTTTCAATGAAATATGTTTCGAATCCTCTTGAAAGATATTCTTCCAGATAATTTTCAGGGAGAAGTGATCGATCGGGTACAATAAAAAATGTTTTTCTTCCGGAAATAATCTCGGCCAAACGTGTATTCAAGAGTTTTCCTCCTTTTTTATTGTAACATAACTATGTACAAAAAAGAAGAATTGAATAAATAAATTTTTGTACTAATTCCAATTTTTTATTCGTGCGGAGAGTTTTATACCCCGTCGCTTGGGGCGTCTGAAGGGTATTGAATCCCGACTGCAATATCTTTAGAGAAATCCATACCCTGCGCCGCTTACGTCGGGGGTGGTGATTACACATTCCACTTTCTATCTGTCCGTGTAGTACATGCCGAAAAGGGAGAAACTTCGTATTGTTAATTATCTGTCAGATAAAATGCGGGATGGAGTGGTGCTCGATCATCTGTGTTTTTACACCGACGATGTAGCTTCCGAACATTGCAGTAAGGACATCGAAGGCTGCTGCAAAAGAACAGATAATCGGTGCAGCAGGTTTAAGCAGGAGGTAGCCTGTTTCAAAGCCTCGTCCGTACATGGTGCAGAGTACCGTCAGCGCTATAAAGGGACCTCCTGATGGGAATCCTCCGAGCAGAAAAGACAGTGCGAACGACATAAACATAATCCACAGAATGTCCCTGAAAGGGATGGAAAGATTTGCATAAGAACGCCAGATAACGATAAAACTGACAGTTGTAACAAGAGCCGCTCCGCCGCGTGCAAAAATTGAAAACAGGGGATACGTTACTCCGTTGATACGTCGGCGTATACCGAGGCTCTCCTTTCCCGTACGGATATTAATCGGCAGAGTAAGATTTGTATCACCGCTGAAAAATGAAACAATGATTGAGCATGCACTTGCATAGAGTATACGGAAAGGATGCGGATCATTGCATATGTAATGCAAAACAGCCGGATAAATGCCGAACGCGGTTATCAGGAAATCTCCTGTCAGCAGAAGGATAAGCGGTGTAAACGTGCCTCCTGTAATGACAGAACGGAATTGAATTGTCCAGCTGCACATGACGGCAATCATCCCGATGGAAAGAACTTCAGTAAAGAGTGTCGCAATATTATAACAGAGTTTTGAAAGCGCATCGACAATCGTAACAATCGGTTTAAAAGTAACCTGATCTCCCGTACATGCTCCGCCTGCAAAACAGGCAAACAGAAAAGAAGCGAGCAGAAGCGAGCCGTTGTTCAAAGTATCAAATGCGGAAGAGGGGAACAGGGACCGGACCATGCCGGCCAGATTGAGTACGGCTGTATCTGTCGTTTTGTCCACCGTGATGGGAATGCGTGGCAGCCTGATAATCAATATGGAAAGAAGCCCGACGAATATGAGCAGGATAGCAGAGGCTACAATAATAATAAGAGTCCATATTCCTGTTTTCAGAAGCATTCTTGTATCGCGCAGTTTATTAATGGCAGTCATTGCCGTAAAGAACAGAAGCGGTACAACGATGTAACGTCCAAAACGTATGACGATGTCGGTGATAAACGACAGTGCGCCTTCTGAGCCGGTAGAATTAAGCGGAAGAATCAGTGCAAATGCAACGCCGAGCACGGCTCCAATCAGATATTTTAGCCAGAGTTTCATGACTGACAGTATAACACACGCGCTTTGCTTTGCAAACAGGTTTTTATGCTTTTGCTTATTGCTGTGCATTATGATATACTTACAGCTATGAAAAAAACGATTTTAATAGCCGGCAAAGATTTTCCTTCAGGCGGTGATTTTGCTGACGGTATGGCTCATGCAGGATATAACGTAGTTATAACGGGCAGAGCTGAGGCCGGGAATGAGTCCGGTTCTTCCGGTAGTATTGTCGTTGCTTCATGGAACAGACCTTCTTCCATTTCTGCGCGCTCGCTCGTGCTGTTTGCTGAAAACGCTTTTGGTTTTGTTAATGAAACAGTCCTTTACTTTGATGCATCTGCATATGCCTCTCAGTTTACAGTCCTTTCTCCGGAAGAATGTACGCGCTCGCTTGATACAATGATTTCCGGTTACGAATATCTTGCCATGGAAACGCTTTCCCGCCTTGATCAGCGGAAAGCGGACGGAAAACTTGTGTTTTTATTAAAGAGTCACCCGACGATGGAAGGCGTTCTGCGTTCTTCTTCCCTGCGCAGCAGTACTGCAGTACCGGCTGGGCCGTTTGTGAGTGCTGCCCAGGCGGCATTTATTTCCTTTGCTGAAAATATTGCGGCGCTTGCAGGGGACAAAGCCGACGTTTCGGTAGTGCTCGTTTCCTGCGGCGAACAGAACGAGACCTCTGCTAAAGACGGTTCTCTTGCATTATGGCTTGCCGGGTATCTTAGTTCGATGGATAATCTCAAGAGTAAAACAGGGGCAAAGCAGGCTGTAAACTGGGTGAAGCCAGGTGCAAAAGGATTTGGCTTCTTGTCCCGTTTTCATTCATAGTCGGTATTATTTTATATGAGGTGCATGTGAGTACCGGAAATTTTTATTTTGACTGCGTTATCCGTATCGCTGCAAGTTTTTTCTGTGGTTTCCTGCTTGGACTTGAACGTAAGACCCGGCAGCATACGGTAGGTCTTCGTACGCTTATTCTTATCAGCATGTCGTGTACGCTGATGTGCATAATCTCTTACTATTCTGCATCGAACTCAGATGTCCCCGGCGGAGATCCGACCCGCATTACTGCCGGCGTCGTAACCGGTATCGGTTTTTTAGGCGGCGGTGCAATTATGAGGCAGGGGCTGAACATCCGCGGACTTACGTCGGCTGCAGTTATTTGGACAGCGGCCGCATTAGGGCTTGCCTGCGGCACCGGCCTTTTTATTCCGGCAGCAATAGTTCTGGCCATAAGTCTTTCATCCCTGATTTTGCTTGAAAAAGTTGAATGGCGTTTTTTTCCCGCTGAAAAGACAAAAACAATACGTTTGGAATACAGCGGAAGCAGTGTTAATACAGCACTTGTAAGGAAAGTTCTTACGGAAAGCGGCTTTGTGATGCGCGATATGAATATTGACCGTTCCCTTGAAAAGGATCGTACCGTTTTTGAGTATTCCGTAAAAGCTCCGTCGGAAATAGATTCGCTTGCTGTGTGCAGACGGCTTGAAGATACTGGCTCGCTGCTCAATTTTAGAATTTCCGACTGAAAGACGCGGTTGCGGCAGACAGTTCTTATTCATTCAGGTGGTAATACTCCGCTCCCGGGGCGTATGAAAGATTTTAAATCCCGGCTGTAAAATCTTTAGAGAACGATACCACGCTGCTTCGCTCGGGGGTGTGTTTGTTAATTAACTTAACAGGCAGAAAAAAATCCCTCCCACGACTGACAGCCGCAGGAGGGCAGGATAAAGTGTATGAAAAAAACTATGAAAGCCTTATTCTTTTACACCGCCGGCTGTAACACCACCGATTATTAAGCGTGACATGAAGAGGTATATTATAAGCAGCGGGATTATGGCGATGCAGATTTCCATATAGACAGTGCCAAGGTCAAAATTCTGATAGTCAGCGCTTCGGAGCTGGGCAATGAGGATAGGAATAGTCTTTTTGTTTTTCTGACTTATAAGCAGTGCCGGCAGAAAGTAGTTGTTCCATGAACTGACGAATGAAAATATTGCCTGAACAGCGATAGAAGGTTTCATCATCGGGATGACGATAGAATTAAATGTACGGAATTCGTTACAACCGTCGACGCGTGCCGCCTCAACTATAGAGAACGGTAAAGTTGACTCCATCGCCTGATACATATAGAAGAAAACAATTGGGGCTGCAATGGCCGGAATGTACAATGCCGCAAGATTATCCATCATATGCATTTTCATCATGAGCCGGATGAAACCTAAGGCAGAAACCTGTCCCGGAACCATCATGACCGCCATGATGAATTTGAATACAAAGCTTCTTCCTTTAAATTTGTACATGTAGACGCCGTATGCTGTCATGGACGAAAAGTATGTACAAAGGATTGCAGTCGCGAAAGAAACGTATAAGCTGTTGAATAAAGCACGTACGACCGGAATATTGTTGACATCTGCGCGTCCGAAGAAAAGGTGTTTGAGATTTTCTATAAAATGTGTTCCCGGTATAAGTGTAAACGTTGTCTGTATTGCAGAATGCAGCCGTGTTGAATTTACAATCAGAACAAGAAACGGAAAAAGAGAAAGAAATGCCAATATTATAAGGACGATATAACACAGCGGTCTGCGGATTGCAAGACTTCTGCTTCTGCTTTTTGTTTTATATGGGGTAGTATTTGCAGTTGTTTCCATAATTAAACGTGCTCCTTATTTGTATACTGTGCCATAGTAAACTTATAGACGATGCCGCCGAGAACAGCCGTAACAATGAACGTAAGCACTGATATTGCACCGCCCATACCATAATTTTTGCTCGCAAGATTTGCATTAAGGTACATGATGATAGTCATAGAAGTGCGGTTCGGATTTCCTGTGCCGTTTGTAAGAATCTGCGGTACATCGAACATCTGAATACCACCGATAAGACTCGTTATGAGTACATAGACAAAAATCGGGAGCAGCATGGGAATCGTTATTTTGAAGAATATCTGAAACGGAGAAGCGCCGTCTATACGGGCAGCCTCGAACAGGCTGTTGTCAATACCCATAATACCAGCCATAAGCATGATTGTTGTATTGCCGTACCACATAAGGAAATTCATTGAAGCAATGAGCGCCCGAGTCCAGCCTGCCGATGTAAAGAATCTGATGTGTTCCGGATACCATTTTAAAGTATTTGAGAACAGGATGTTTATAGGACCGTCTGCCGAGAACAAAGTAAAAAAAAGCATTGAAAATGCCGCAGCCATGATCAGGTTAGGCATATAGATTACAGTTTTAAAGAATTGCTGACATTTCAGATGAAGTTCGGTATTTGTAAACCAAACAGAGAGCAGCAATGAAATGAATATTTGCGGGATAAAGCCGATTATCCATATGAAAATTGTATTCCATGTATATCTGAGGATATCACTCTGGAATACTTTTATAAAATTTGCAAAGCCGATGTAATTCGGGCCGACTGTCGTAAGTCCGATACGGTAATTTTCAAAGAAACTATTAACAAACGTTGAAATAAGCGGGATAAAAGAAAAAATAATATAGATGATAAAGAATGGAGCTATAAAAAAATATCCCCACTTGTCATACTGAACTGTATGCTTCTTTCTCGGTTTCGTTTTTGTTGTCTTTTGCATAACATCCTCTTGATACAATTTGTTTTTTATTAGGAAAGAATAAGAACGGGAAGCAGGGCAGAAGAGCGGCAGGCTTTAACCCCTGCCGCTCTTAGTATCAGCCGGTAACGACTATATTACTTTGTAAGGTTCGGATACAGTTCAAGCACAGCAGTATAGAAGTTGTTCCATGCCGTGTCTTCATCAACTTTACCATTATAGTAGTCAGCCATAGCTGCCTGCAGTTTTTCTGCCATACCCTGATCATAAGGACTCATGTTGCTCTTATCAATTGACTTTGCAGAGTCAAGGAAAAGTGCAAGATGGTTCTGTCCGCCAAGGAATGCACTTGTATAGCTTCCCGTTGCGACTTCCTTCATAGCAACTTCATTGTTCGTGAAGTCACCGGTTTTGTTCGATATGGCAACCATTGTATCTTTGTCGCATGTCATAGTATACATGATGTCGTGGATGAGCTGAATGTTATCAGATCCAGCTGCACCGCATATCCAGGTCCCACCCCAGCTGAATCCCTGCGGGCCTTTGCAGAATGCCCAGTCACCGTAGCTTCCGTTTCCAACAGCATTCGGGCCGTCAGGATCGTCTTTTGTCCAGCCTGCAAGGCAGAAATCAATGAACCAGCCCGGTCCGAAGTAACCGAATACTTTTCCATTCTTTTTAGCACCGTTGCCGCTTTCTGCAGACCAGAGGTTAGCTTTGTTGTTGTATCCTTTATCTGTGTACATCTTAGTCTGATCGACCCAGTGTTTGATTGACGGATCAACATTGATTTTATTTCCGACAACCCACGGTGATTTGATGTTGTCTGAGAAGACACGGAATGAATCATCAAATCCGGAAAGCATAAAATAGCCGTGATCCTTCATTTTTGCAGCTGCAGCGTCAAATTTGTCCCAGTCAGAAAGCATGCTCTGTACCTGTGCCGGATCATCAGTTCCAAGAACTTCTTTTGCAAATGAGCGGCGGTAAATGAATCCGCCCGGGCATGCCTGCCATGAAACACCTTTCAGTATTCCCTTGGAATCAGTCATGATATCTTTTGTGTATTTGTACTGATTTGCAAGGTCTGCATCGGTAAGCCCGATATCTTTCTTTACATCAAGAGTATACGGGGTATCAACATATTTAAGAGCGTAGTCGGCTTCAACGAGGAAGAGGTCAATCTTGTCGTCAGCAGCAGCATTTTCCTGCTGGAGAAGGGCTTCGTCAAGTTTATTTTGATAAGCGTTACCCTGATTCGGTGTCATAACCCAGTTTACTTTTACATCTGCGGGAACTTTTCCTGACGCTTCAAAGAAATCCTTGAAACGTGTCTGGAATTCTTCATTCCAGCAGTAGATGTTTAGTACTTTGCCCTGAGCTTTTGCACCCTTCTTTGAGCAGCCAGTAAAAATACATGCCGATGCAGCGAGAACTGCAAGAGCCGTTAACATTTTTTTCATACAACTTACCTCCTGTTTGGTTCTGTATGAATAACCACAATTTAATTCCATCTACAACGTTGTAGTTTAACTACAACGTTGTAGATTATTATAAGTCATCCGTGCAATTTGTCAAGTAAAAAATATGAAAACAACAGACTTGTTATTTACCAGGTTTGTAGATATACTTATTTTGTGTCAACACTTTATATTGTAGGAACGCCGATTGGAAATTTAGGGGATATTACATTCCGCGCTGTGGAAACATTAAAGAATGCGGATGTAATTGCCTGTGAGGATACCCGGCATACGCTTGAACTGCTGACACATTTTGAGATACGCAAGCCGCTTATCTCCTGCCGTGCGCAGAATGAAGAGAGCGCTGCAAGGAAGATAATTGGTCTGCTGAAAGGCGGGCAGACTGTTGCGTATGCAAGCGATGCCGGTACACCCGGCATAAGTGATCCCGGTGCAGTGCTTGCGGAGCTTGTACGGAAAGAGGGGTATCCTGTAGTTCCTGTTCCGGGGCCTTCAGCATTCGCAACGCTGGTGAGTGTTGCCGGTGCAGGCGGTAAAACGCTTGTTTTTGAAGGATTCCTGTCGCCGTCACCGGGAAAACGCCGCAGACGGCTCAAGGAACTGATTGAAACCGGGTATGCATTTGTTTTGTATGAATCTCCGTTCAGGATCGTAAAGCTTCTGACGGATTTGGCCGATATAGATGGAGAGCGCCGTGTGGTGGTCGGAAGGGAATTGACAAAACTGCATGAGGAAATAGTTGACGGCTCTGCCGCGGATATTCGCGATGATTTTTCAGCAAGAGAGTCAATAAAGGGTGAATTTGCCGTTTTTGTTTCAGGTATAAAAAGGATTCAACTTTCTGATGAATCTACCGATAATTAAGGGGTAGAGGGGCAGGACGAAATGATGATAGACAAAATAGGGGGAATTAATTCTCTCAACAACGTACAGAACACTCACCGCACTAATGGAACTGATAACGTAAGTGCAGGGACCGATTCTATCAACGTGTCTGAAGAAGCAAAAGAGATGGCTGAAGTTTATTATATGAAGCAGGTTGCAGCCAATACTCCGGACGTTCGTGCAGACCGTGTTGCAGAAATCAGAGAAAAGATAAAAGATCCGTCTTACCTGAACGATGCTGTAATCAATTCTACAGCAGACCGAATTATGACAAGTTTTGGGCTTTGAGCTATAATACTACTATAGAGAGTATAGCGTTGTTTTTATGAACTAAAAGACGGAAGGTTATTCCGTCTTTTTTTTTACCGGATATAAAAAAGAGATAAATAATGGCAGATTTTATTTTTCGTATTTCACCAAACATCGTTCTTGGATCTTATACGGTAAGCCGGCTCGGGCAGTATGCCCGGGAATGGGGCTCCCGCTATATGGTTCTTATGGATCCCATCCTCAAAGAAGTGAACCTCGCAGACAAAGTGCTCCAGCCGCTTATAGACCGCAAGGTAAATTTTTTTGTATTCAACGAATTCGGTGAAGGTTCAGATACAAAAACGATAGACCGCGCGCTGACTCTCGCGAGGGAAGGCCATATCCACGGGATTATTGCGGCTGGCGGGGCTAAAGCGCTTAATACAGGTTGTGTCGTTGCATCTTTGTATAATGAAAACCACGATTTGTACGATTTTGTCGACGGAGCTGTTCCGACAACGGCCGCTGTTCCTCTTATCTGCGTTCCTACAACAATACGGGAACCGTTTATTTACACATCGTCGACTCCGGTAATCGATTCCCGAAGTCATCAGATAAAACTTCTGAAAGGCCAGAACGGATTATGCAGGCTTGCGCTTCTTGATCCGAACCTGACGCTGACACTGACAGAGAATCAGAATACGGCTATGTCACTGGAGACGCTGTGTCTTGCGTTTGAAGCTTACCTGTCTCAGAAAGCAACGTTTTTCAGCGATATGCTTATTGAAAAAGCTGTGGAACTTATGGGATATGCGCTTGACGGTGCCCCGTCTCTTGAAATTACAACTCCTGCAGAAATTCTAAAATCTCAGTCAGGCTGCATGGCGTCCCTTGGAGCTGCTGTCAGTTCGCCGGGAGTGGGAACGCTGCTTTCAATGTGCATCAATGCGAGATTCAAGATTTCGAGGTCGCTTATTGCTTCTATCCTTTTTCCGTATATTATTGAAGATACTGGTACATTTAAAACAGACCGTGTGGAAAAATTTGCCCGTATTATGCGCGCTGTCCCCGATGATGTGAAAGGCGTTGATGCTGCCGGCGGATTTGCGGAAAGTATACGCCAGCGGCTTGCAAAGGCGAACCTGCCGACCCGCCTT